>Ga0209909_100194_pt1 | contig 84156 bp, 66 predicted proteins | sample FECB22metaG_FD_188302 | JGI IMG/M metagenome (GOLD analysis project Ga0209909, IMG submission 188302) | Cyanobacterial communities from the Joint Genome Institute, California, USA - FECB-22 (SPAdes) (version 3) | ecosystem: Environmental > Aquatic > Thermal springs > Hot (42-90C) > Microbial mats...
CTCCGGCAGCGCATAGCCGACCGTGGCCAGGAAGTTCTCGTTGGCGGTCCGGATCGTGCCGTCGAGATCGAACTCGATCACCGCCTGCGAACGGCTTATGGCGGCAAGCTGGCCGCTCACCTCGGCTTCGGCCATCTTGCGCGCGGTGATGTCGGTGGCGAACTTGACCACCGAGATCGGCCGGCCTGCCGTATCGAGGATCGGGTTGTAGGTCGCTCGAATCCAGACCTCGCGTCCGCCCTTGGCGATGCGGCGGTACTCGCCGGCATGGTATTCGCCGCGCCGCAGCTTCGCCCAGAACTCGCGATAGGCAGCGCTGTCGCGCTCGGCCGGATCGACGAACATCGAATGATGCCGCCCGGCGATCTCCGGCAGCGTATAGCCGACCGTGGCGAGGAAATTCTCGTTGGCGGTCCGGATGGTACCGTCGAGATCGAACTCGATCACCGCCTGCGACCGGCTGATCGCGGCGACCTGTCCGGCATGGAGGGCAGCCGTCCTGACCCTGTCGGTCACGTCGCGGTTGAGGGCGATCACCTTCACCGTCCGGCCGGTTTCGTCCCGCACCGGCGTGTAGGTCGCGCCGAGCCAGACCTCGCGTCCGTCGCGCGTCATGCGGGCGACCTCGCCCTCGACGGGTTCGCCGCGGGCAAGCGCCTGCCACTTCTGCCGTTCCGCCTCGCTGTCGCGATCGCACTCGCGCAGCAGGACCCGCTCGGGCCTGCCGCGGAGCTCGTCGAGACGGTAGCCGAATGCCGCAAGGAAAGGTTCGCTGGCGTCGAGGATCGTTCCATCAGGGGCGAACTCGATACAGGCACGCGTCGCCCTGAGAGCCTGCATCACCAGTTCGGCGTCACGCCGCCGGCGCCGTCCAGTCAGTCCCAACATCTTCGATACCTCCGAGACATATCGAAGGCGACGTAAGGTCATTTTGTTGGCAGATCGTTAACGCCGGCAAGTCGGCGAAGAAATTTCGCCATTTTGAATCAACGGCTTATAGGAATCGCTACTGTCAACAGACCGCCAGTTGAACATTCTTCCGCCTGTCACAACCAGCCTTTGCGACGGAAATAGACATAGGGCAGTGCCGCCGAGGCGATCATGCCGAGCAAGGCCAGCGGATAGCCGAACGTCCATTCGAGCTCGGGCATGTGGGTGAAGTTCATGCCGTAGATCGAGGCGATCAGGGTGGGCGGCAGCAGCGCCACGGCTGCGACCGAGAAGATCTTGATGATGTTGGTCTGCTCGATGTTGATGAGGCCCATCGTAGCCTCGAGCAGGAACATGGTCTTGTTGGACAGGTAGGTGGCGTGATCGCCGAGCTGGGCGCAGTCGCGCGTTGCGGTCTTGATGTGGGTGCGCACCTCCTTCGACAGGCGGACCTCGCCGGCGCCCGACGACAGGAACGACATCATGCGCGCGATCGTCACCAGGCTCTCGCGCACCTTGGCGGCGAGCTCGCCGGATCGGCCGATGCGGGCAACGATCGCCTTGAAGTCGGCGGGACGGATCGGTCGCTTCGATTCATGCTCGAAGATCTCACGGGAAATCGTGTCGATGTCGGCGCCGGTCCGCTCGAGAATGTCGGCGAGCCGATCGACAAAGGTCTCGACGAGACCGAGCAGCACATAGTCCGGCGCCTTGCACGAGGGGCCGGCCTTGCCGGCCCGCTGGGCGTAGAGGGTGATCGGCCGCGGCTGCGCGTAGCGGACAGTGACGAGGGCACTCGGCAGCAGGATGAAGGTCACGTCGGTCGCGTCGGCATGCGGCGCATCGGCGTTCAGGATCGACAGGATCGTCATGAACAGCGCACCGTCCTCCTCGTAGAGGCGGCTCGACACCTCGATTTCCCGCATCTCCTCACGGGTCGGCACCTCGATGCCGAACCAGCCCTGGACCATCGCCTCCTCTTCGGCGGTCGGACACATGAGATCGATCCAGACGGCCGACTCGGGCTTCTCGCCGGATTCGACCGCGATCGGCTGGAGGCCCCGTCCGGTGGCCGCATAGACTGTCAGCATGTCCTGGACCCCTCCCTTCCGGTGCCGGAACGAGTCGCTCCGCCATGTCGCGCGCGAGCATGACGGTGTCGTGACGGCCCGCCCCGCACAACGCGCCCGTCACCCGCGATGCCGGGCGACCGGCCGCAACGAAAGAAAAAGCGGGGCGGCCGGCCCCGCTTCGCGAACAGCAGGTACGCGGCCGCTCAGCGCGCCTTGTCGAACAGTTCCTCGACGTATTCCCAGTTGATCAGGTGATCGACCCAGGCTGCCAGGTAGTCGGGCCGGCGGTTGCGATAGTCGATGTAGTAGGAATGCTCCCAAACATCGCAGCCGAGGATCGGCGTCGCGCCATGAACCAGCGGGTTCTCCCCGTTGGGGGTCTTCATGATGGCAAGCTTGCCGTCCTTCACCGCCAGCCAGTTCCAGCCCGAGCCGAACTGGGTGACGCCGGCATTGATGAACTCGTCGCGGAACTTGTCATAGCCGCCGAGGTCCGCGTCGATCGCCTTGGCGAGCTTCTCCGGCAGCTTCTTGCCGCCGCCGTTGGGCTTCATCCACTTCCAGAAGTGGATGTGGTTGTAGTGCTGCCCGGCATTGTTGAACAGGCCCTGGTTCTTGCCGTAGGAGCCCTTGACGATCTCCTCGAGGCTCTTGCCCTCCCACTCCGTGCCCTTCAGCAGGTTGTTGCCGTTGTTGACGTAGGCGAGATGGTGCTTGTCGTGGTGATATTCGAGCGTCTCGGCCGACATGTACGGCGCCAGCGCGTCATAGGCGTAGGGCAGATCGGGAAGTTCGAATGCCATCGGATGACCCTCCTCGTGTTCTCACAGGTTCAGGGGAAGAAACGTCACGTCGCTGACTGCGGCTGCCCCCTGCCGCCGCCATAGATAGGCCGGGGCCCGTTCGTGGGCAACACACCGCTTCCCGAAGCGGGACAGCCGGCACTGCATCGGCGCTGCCAGCGTGCCGAAGCGGCACGATCGAGCCTGGCATCCGTGTTGCTCCACCGCCGACCATGACCCGCTCAACACCGTCGACCCGCCGTTCGTTCCTTGTTGGCGCAGGCGCCGCCGTTCTGGCTCCCCTCGCCCCGCGAATCGTCGATGCCCAGGCGCTCGGGATTGACGCGGCGCGATTCGGCATCCAGCCCGATCGCGAGACCGACCAGACGGCGGTGATCCAGCGCGCACTCGACGAGACACGGCTGACGGAGACGCCGTTGTTCCTGCCGCCCGGCCGCTACGCCGTCAGCGGCCTGAGACTGGGGCGGGGTGCCCGCCTCGCCGGTATTCCCGGCGCGACGCGGCTGGCAGCGATCGGCGGCGCGCCGCTGATCAGCGCCGAGGGGGCGGAGCGCGTCGCGCTCGACGGCATCGTGCTCGACGGCATGGCGCGGGATCTCGGCAGCGCCGAGGGGCTGGTCGACCTCGCCGACGTCGCGGAGGTGCGGATCGCCGACTGCGAGGTCGTCAACTCCTGGGGCGACGGGATCATGCTGCGCCGGTGCAGCGGCCAGGTACGGGCGACGACGGTGTCCGGCGCGCGCGGCACCGGCCTGTTCAGCCTCGATGGCAGCGATCTCGACATCTCGCACAACCGTGTGCACGACTGCGGCGACAACGGCATCATGGTCTGGCAGTCGGCGCGGCAGGGTGACGGCGCGCGGATCGCCAACAATCACGTCACGCGCATCCACAACCGCTCGGGCGGCACCGGCCAGTACGGCAACGGCATCGTGGTGTTCCGCGGCGCCGGCGTGACGATCAGCGGCAATCGTATCGCCGAGTGCAGCTTCTCCGCCGTCAGGATCAATGCTGGCGCCGACGTGATCGTCTCCGGCAACAACTGCGCCCGGCTCGGCGAGGTGGCGATCTTCGTGGAGTTCGGGTTCGACGGGGCGGTCGTCGCCGACAACCTGGTGAACGGGGCGCTGCACGGTATCTCGGTGACCAATTTCGACCAGGGCGGGCGGCTCGCCGTCGTGTCCGGCAACCTGGTGCGCAACATCGAGATCGGCGCATTTCCCGAACCGCGCGGCACCGGCATCTTCGTGTCGGCGGACACGACGCTGACCGGCAATGTCGTCGAGAACGCCGCGCGATCCGGCTACGGGCTCGGCTATGGCCCCTATCTGCGCGACGTCGTGGCAACAGGCAACATCGCCCGCGACTGTCCGATTGGCTTCGAGGTCTCCGTCGTCCAGGGCGTCCGCAGCACGGTGATCGCCAACAACCTGATCTCCGGCGCCAGCCGGGCGGCGATCCTCGGCATGCGCTGGGAAGAGCCGGCAACCGGGGATCTGGCGCAAGGCGGCACGGAGGACTACCCGGAGCTGACCATCCGCGACAACCGCATGGCGTGAGAAGCTTGCGCACCGTGGCCCGGCGGGTTTACCGCCGGCTCTGCCCGCCCTACCTTCGGGGAAGCCTCTGGTCCAAGCAGGAGGACAGCCCGTGAGGATGCTTCTCGCTGTCGGCCTCACCTTCCTGTGCGTCGTCCCGGCGCTCGCCCATCATGGCTGGGGATCCTACGACGCCGACAATCCGATCACCATGCAAGGTCCGATCCTGTCGATCACCCTGCAGAATCCGCATGGCGCGATGACACTGCGCCACGAGGGGGCCGAATGGCTGGTGACGCTCGCCCCACTGTCGCGGATGACGGCGCGCGGGGCGACCGGCGACATCCTGGCAACCGGCGTCGAGTTGATCGCCTACGGCTATCCCAAGCGCGACGGCACGCCGGAGATCCGCGCCGAGTGGGTCGACGTCGACGGACGGCGCTTCCACCTGCGCTGACCGGCCGATGGACGGCATTCTCGCGGCCGTCGAGGCATCCGCGTTCGGCGCCACCATGCGCCGTTCGGTCTGGCTGTTCCCGGCTGCCAATGTCCTGCACGTGGTTGGTGCGATGGTCTTCTTCGCGCTGGTCGCGGCGATGGATGTCGCGGTCCTGCGCCATTCGGCGACCGGCGCCCGTGGGGTGATCGCCAGGATCAGACCCTATGCGGTCGCCGGCCTGCTGGTGCAGATCGTTACCGGTCTCATGCTGCTCGTGCCCGAGGCCAGCCACATCGGCATGAACCCCGCCTTCCGGGTCAAGCTCATGGCGATCGGCCTCGCGCTACTCAACGTCGCGGTCCTGGAGGGGATCCTTCACGCCGCGGCCCGCGATCTCACATTGCTTCGCCTCGCCCGATCCGCGGCGGCCGCCTCGCTGGCGGTCTGGCTCGCCGTCGCTGCGCTCGGCCGCCTGATCGCGTATTTGTAGGCGTGTCGATTCGGGTCTGACGCGGCGCGGGGGCTGTCCTATGCGTGAGGCGGTTGAGTATCGGGGGCCGAGGCTGGCCGTCGGCGAGTTCGAGGCTCTGGTGGGCTGCCGTATCGGCGCCTCGCGCTGGATCACCGTGGATCAGGCGACGATCGACACCTTCGCCGACCTGACCGGCGACCATCAGTTCATCCATGTCGATCCCGAGCGCGCCCGGGCGACGCCGTTCGGCACGACGATCGCGCACGGGTTCCTCACCCTGTCGCTGATGGGCGGGCTCGCCACCGAGATCATGCCGCAGCTGGCCGGAGCGAAGCTCAGCATCAACTACGGCTTCGATCGGCTGCGCTTCGTCGCGCCGGTCAGGTCGGGAGCCCGGGTGCGCAGCGTGCTCGGCCTCAAGGCGCTGGATACCGGACGCCCCGATTTCATCGAATGTCTCTTCGATGCCAGCCTGGAGATCGAGGACGAGGCGAAGCCGGCCATCGTTGCCGACTGGCGGACGCGCGCCTATCTGTGAGGGGCGCTTCGTCGCGGTGGAATTTTCTGTCAGCCGGGCTATAAGAAGCGTAGTATCCCGGATCGTGAATGTCCGGGAGCCGAGGAGGCGGCAGCGGCGATGCGCCTGACCAAGCAGACCGGCTATGCGCTGCGAATCCTGATCCATTGCGCCGTCGCCGGAGACCGTTCGGTGACCGTCTCGGAGATCGCGCGCGCCCAGAACATCACCGAGCACAACGTCTTCAAGATCGTGCCGATGCTGGTGCAGGGCGGCTTCCTCGAGACGACGCGCGGGCGCGGCGGCGGTATCCGCCTGTCGCGCGATCCCGCCGAGATCCGCATCGGCGACGTCGTACGGGTGACCGAGGCGACGCATATCGAGGCAGAGTGCGTCGGCGGCGCGGTCGAATGCCCGATCCGCCCGGTCGCGCCGATCAACCGCATCCTCGACGAAGCGCTCAACGCCTTCATCGACGTGCTCGACCAGCACACGCTGCGCGACCTCGTGGCAGCGCGGCCGAAGGGCCTCGGCGCCGATCTGCTGTCGGCCGTCGCCCAGACCGGCTGATCACGGCCCGCGCCGGCGATGCCGCATCCTCCCGTTCCGACCGCCAACCCTGTGGTGGTGGAGATCACGCGCGGCCATCTCGTCGAGAGCCGCCATCGCGGGGCGCTCGCCGTCGTCGACCGCACCGGCTCGACCGTGATCGGCCTCGGCAACATCGTCGCACCGGTCTATCCGCGTTCGGCGATCAAGCTGATGCAGGCGCTGCCGCTGATCGAGAGCGGCGCGGCCGATCGCTTCGGCCTCACCGACGCCGAGATCGCGCTCAGCGTATCCTCCCACAATGGCGAGCCGCAACATGTCGCCGCCGTCCAGTCGATGCTGGGCAAGGCCGGACTGTCGGAAGCTGACCTCGAATGCGGCCCGCAGCTGCCCGCCCGCGACGAGGACCGCTGTGCCCTCCTGGCGCGCGGCGAACCGCCCCGCCGCATCCACAACAACTGCTCGGGCAAGCATGCCGGAATGCTGGCTGCCGCCATGCATCTCGGTCTCGAGCGGCGCGGCTATGTCCGCCACGACCATCCCCTGCAGCAGCGCATCCGCGCGACAATGGCCGAGATGACGGGGACGGACCTCACGACGGATCGTTGCGGCATCGATGGCTGCTCGGTGCCGACCTGGGCGGCGCCGCTGGAGGGCTGGGCGCGAGCCTTCGCGAGCGTCGCAACGGGCCGGGATCTCGGCGCCGACCGCCGCGCCGCGATCGAGCGGATCCGTCGCGCGGTGGCCGCGCATCCGTTCATGGTGGCGGGCAGCGGCCGGTTCTGTACGCGGGTCATGGAGGCCACCGGTGCTGCGGCCTTCGTCAAGACCGGCGCGGAGGGCGTGTTCTGCGCCGCGCTGCCCGACAGGGGGTTCGGCGTCGCGCTGAAGATCGACGACGGCGCCAGCCGCGCCGCCGAGACGTTGATGGCGGCCGTGCTGTGCGCGCTCGGCGGTCTCGAGGGGAAGGCGAGGGCGGCCGTCGAGACCCTCGCGCGACAGCCGGTCACCGATCGCAACGGCAACCCGGTGGGCGAGATGCGCGCCAGCGCCGAACTGCGCGCGGCGCTCGCCTGAGGCGACCGCCGGGTCGGAGCCGCCGAACGCGCCCCGCGCCACGACCTGTGGCCTTGGCCGAACCGGCGAGTTGCGCTAGGAAGGATTAGTTGTATATGCGGAGGAAATCATGACGGCCTGCATCGTGGGATGGGCGCACTCGCCGTTCGGCAAGCTCGAGGGCGAGACGGTGGAAAGCCTCGTCGTGAAGGTGACCGAGGAAGCACTTGCACATGCAGGTATTTCCGCGAGCGATGTCGACGAGATCGTGCTGGGCCATTTCAACGCCGGATTCTCGGCCCAGGATTTCACCGCGTCGCTGGTGCTGCAGGCGAGCCCCGAGCTGCGCTTCAAGCCGGCGACCCGCGTCGAGAATGCCTGCGCCACCGGCTCGGCCGCCGTGCATCAGGGCATCCGCGCGATCGAGGCCAACGCGGCGCGGATCGTGCTGGTGGTCGGCGTGGAGCAAATGACCACGACACCGGGGCCGGAAATCGGCCGCAACCTGCTCAAGGCGTCCTACCTGCCGGAGGACGGCGACACGCCGGCCGGATTTGCCGGCGTGTTCGGCAAGATCGCGCAGAGCTATTTCCAGCGCTACGGCGACCAGTCGGATGCGCTCGCCCGGATCGCGGCCAAGAACCATCGCAACGGCGTCGCCAATCCCTACGCGCAGATGCGCAGGGATCTCGGCTACGAGTTCTGCCGCACCGAGAGCGAGAAGAACCCCTATGTCGCCGGGCCGCTGAAGCGCACCGACTGCTCGCTGGTCTCGGACGGGGCGGCGGCGATCGTGCTGGCGGACACCCGGACGGCACTCAGGATGAGACGGGCGGTGGCCTTCCGCGGCCGGGCGCATGTGCAGGATTTCCTGCCGATGTCGAAGCGCGACATCCTCAAGTTCGAGGGCGGCGCGCAAGCCTGGGCGCGCGCGCTCGCCGATGCCGGGGTGAAGATCGACGACCTGTCCTTCGTCGAGACGCACGACTGCTTCACCATCGCCGAACTGATCGAGTACGAGGCGATGGGCCTCGCCCCCGAAGGACAGGGCGGCCGCATCGCGCTCGAGGGCCAGACCGAGATCGGCGGGCGGCTGCCGGTCAATCCATCCGGCGGCCTCAAGGCCAAGGGCCACCCGATCGGGGCGACCGGAGTCTCGATGCACGCGCTGAGCGCCATGCAGCTGACCGGCACCGCACCGGAGGGAATGCAGATCGACGGTGCACAGCTCGGCGGCATCTTCAACATGGGCGGCGCCGCCGTCGCCAACTACGTCTCGATCCTCGAACGCATCAAGTAGGCAAGCTCGGCATGGCAGGCGAGCGTGGTGCGGCCGGCCGCAAGCGCCCGGCCGCGATCGTCACCGGCGGCGCGTCCGGAATCGGTCTCGGGGTCACGCGTCGGCTCCTGTCGGATGGCTGGGACGTCGCCGTCTGGGATGCCGCGCAGACAGCACTCGATCAGGCGTCGGCCGAGCTCGGTGAGCGGTCCGAACGCGTGCGCTTCTACCGTGTCGACGTGACCGACGAAGCGGCGGTGGCGGCGGCGACGGATGCCGCGGCCGAGGCCTTTGGCCGCCTCGACGGGCTGGTCAACTCCGCCGGCATCGGCCTCGACGCGCCGTTTGACGAGACCACCGCCGAGCAGTTCCGCCGGATCCTCGACGTCAACGTCGTCGGCTCGTTCCTGGCCTCCAGAGCCGTCGCCCGCCATCTCGGCCGTGGCGGCGCGATCGTCAATATCGGCTCGGTGTCCGGCCTGCGCGGCAATGTCGGCCGCGTCGCCTACGGCGCCTCCAAGGGCGCTGTCGTCACCATGACCCAGGTGCTCGCCGTCGAGCTTGCGCCGCGTGGCATCCGCGTCAACACGGTGGCCCCGGGACCGGTCGAGACGCCGCTCACCGCGGCGCTGCACAGCGACGCGATCCGGGCCGGCTGGCATGCGGCCGTGCCGATGGCGCGCTATGGTACGGTCGAGGAGATCGCGGCTGTCACCGCGTTCCTGCTCTCGGACGAGGCAGCCTATGTCACCGGGCAGACGCTCGCCGTCGACGGCGGCTTCTGTGCCGGCGGCCTCAAGCGCGGCTGAGGCGGGCCCGGCGCACCGGGATCAGGGCAACCCGGCCGGCCAGACCGCCCCGAATGGTGCAGCGCGCTTTGACTGAAACAATCGTTTGAATTATCGTGATCCCTCGATCAGCCGAGGATGCCGCCATGGATTTCACCTTCTCGCCCCGCGTCGAGGATCTGCGCAACCGCCTCTGCGACTTCATGGCCGAGCACATCTATCCGAACGAGCGCAGGCTGTTCGAGCAGGTCGGCGCCGGCGGCGATCGCTGGCAACCGCTGCCGCTGATGGAGGAGCTGAAGGCCAAGGCGCGCGCCGCGGGCCTGTGGAACCTGTTCCTGCCGGAGAGCGAACACGGGGCGGGGCTGACAAATGTCGAATACGCGCCGCTCGCCGAGATCATGGGTCGGTCATTCTGGGCACCGGAGATCTTCAACTGTTCGGCGCCCGATACCGGAAACATGGAGGTGCTGGAGCGGTACGGCACCGAGGAGCAGAAGAAGCGCTGGCTCGAGCCGCTGCTTGCCGGCGAGATCCGCTCCGGCTTCTCGATGACCGAGCCGGACGTCGCCTCCTCCGATGCCACCAACATCCGCACCGAGATCCGCCGCGAAGGCGACGAATACGTGATCAACGGGCGCAAGTGGTGGACTTCGGGCGCGGGCGACCCGCGCTGCCGGATCCTGATCGTGATGGGCAAGTCTGACCCGCACAATCCCGATCGACACCGCCAGCAGTCGATGATCCTCGTCCCGATGGATACGCCCGGCGTCCGCGTGATCCGACCGCTGCCGGTGTTCGGCTTCGACGACGCGCCGCACGGGCATATGGAAATCGCGTTCGAGAATGTCCGCGTGCCGGCTTCCAACATGCTGCTCGGCGAAGGACGTGGCTTCGAGATCGCGCAGGGCCGGCTCGGCCCCGGCCGCATCCATCACTGCATGCGCGTGATCGGCGCAGCGGAGCGGGCGCTGGAACGCATGTGTCGCCGGCTCGAGCGCCGCGAGGCGTTCGGCGGCCCGGTATCGCAGCAGAGCGTCTGGTCCGAGCGCATCGCCGAGTCCCGCATTCTGCTCGACCAGGCTCGCCTCTTGACCCTGAACGCGGCCTGGAAGATGGACACGGTCGGCAACAAGGAGGCGCGGATGGAGATCGCCATGATCAAGGTCGCCGCGCCGGCAGCCGCCTGCAAGGTGATCGACTGGGCGCTGCAGGCGTTCGGCGCCGGCGGCTTCGCCGACGAGGTGATGGCCAACGCCTATGCCTATGCCCGCACGGTGCGGATGGTCGATGGACCCGACGAAGTGCACCGCAACCAGATGGCGCGGCTGGAGCTACGCAGATATCGCAATAGCGATCCGGCCCGCACCGGCGGCGAAGCCGACGTGTTCATCCGGTAGACCTGATCCGCCGACAATCGCGCGGCTTCAGGCGTGCCGATGATTGTCGGCTGCCTGACCCGGAGCTGCGGGCCCGGCCTCCAGGCCCGCCGCACAGAACTCCACGAGGCGGTCCAGCACCGCCTCGACGTCGCCGACGCCGACACTGCCGCCCGACAGGGCGTCGAGCCGCCGCATGTTGGTGTACATCGCATGCAGCGCGCCCATCGCGAAATGGAAGCGCCACAGCAGCTCGGTGCGCTCGAGATGCGGAAGCGACAGCGCCAGTGCCTCGACGAAACGCTGCAGATGGCCGACGTCCCGCTCGATCATCTCGCGCATCTGCTGCGGCCCGTCGAGTACGGCGCGCGCGACGAACTGCATGTAGATCGACCGTCCCTCGTTGCCGGTGCCATCCGCCGTCAGCGTCGCCCGCAAGGGTGGTGCGAACAGGGCGCGCAGCACCGCGCGCACATCGGCCGGCCGCGCGCCGCTGGCCGCCTCGGCCTCCTGCAGCAGCTTCAGACGCTCGCGGTTTATGGCGACACTGCCCCGCCGAAATACCTCCAGCAGCAGCGCATCCTTCGATCCGAAATGATAGTTCACCGAGGCGAGATTGACGCCGGCCGCGGCCGTCAGATCGCGCAGCGTCACGCCGCTGTAGCCCTTCTCGACGAACATCCGCTCGGCGGTGTCGAGGATCACCTGCCGCGTGTCGGATCCGCGTCCCGCCCCGCGAGCCTGGGCCCGGGCGGACGCCGTGTCGTCGAATGGCATGGCACAATCATCGGTAGACTCGATCAAGATCGATCATCGACCCGGCCAGCCGTCCGCGCAACAGCTCATTTGGGTGGCCAGACGGATCATCGTTCCCGGCAATCAATGATCCGCTCCCGGTCTGTGTTCCGTCGCGACGGCTGAGGCAGAACCGGGTGCCACTTGTGCCGCAACAGTTCTGATCCGGCAGCGCCGTCACCGCAGGAACGCTGCGAAACCGCCGAGAAAGGCCGCCAGGTTGTCGCCGAGTTGGTCGCAGAGATAGCCGCCTTCCTGGACGATGACCGTCGGCAGGCCGAGACGGGCGACGCGCTCGCCGATCCGGGCAAAACCGTCGGCGCTGACCGCGAGCCCGCCGAACGGATCGTGCATGGAGGCATCGAGGCCGAGCGCCAGCACCAACGCGCCGGGGGCGTAGGCGCGGATTCGGCCGAGTGCAGTGTCGAGGGCGTCGAGATAGCCGGCGTCGTCGGTATGGCGCGCGAGCGGCAGGTTGAGGTTGAAGCCGAGGCCGGCACCCTGCCCGCGCTCGTCGGCATAGCCCCAGAAGAACGGGTAGAAGCGCAGCGGATCGACGTGAATGGAGACGGTCAGCACGTCGGCGCGGGCATAGAAGATGCCCTGCGTGCCATTGCCGTGATGCAGGTCGACGTCGAGGATCGCGACGCGGTCGCAGGCCGCCCGGAGAACCTCCGCGGCGATGGCGGCATTGTTGAGGTAGCAGAACCCCCCGGCCATGTCGGCGAAGGCGTGATGGCCAGGCGGCCGACACAGGGCGTAAACGGCTCGATCGCCGTCGCGCACCCGTCGCGCGGCCTGGGCGGCCGTCGATGCCGATAGCCTGGCGGCGGGCCAGGTTTCCGCCGAGATCGGACAGGCGGTATCGGCCATGTGGTAGCCGGCCTGCCCGTCGACCGAGCGCGGATAGCCGGCATGACCCCGTCCGGGATGAATGTTCGGGATCACTTCGGCCGAGGCGCCGGGCCGCCGGCTCCAGCGGGCATGCGCATGGATCAGGAACTCGACATATTCCGGCGTGTGGACGGCGGCGATCGGGTCGAGACCCTGATCCTGCGTGCGCTCGTGCTCGAGCCCCGCGCCGAGTGCGGCGGCCAGCAGCCGGTCGGCGCGCTCGGGCTGCTCGGGATTGGCGGTGGTGATGCCGCTCGCCACGAAGTGACGGGGATAGTGCAGCTTCTGCGCCTCGTCGTAGACGACCTTCATTCCGCTTCTGCCTGACCGTGCCCCCCGGGTGCCCGCGGACCTGCCATCGTGCCGTCCTGTCGGTCGGGGATCCGGCGCAGCATGGCAGCGACAAGTCGGCAGGCCAACCCCCGCACGATGCCATGTCCCCAACCCGCACTGCACGGCGGAGCCGGTATCTGCTCCGGTTCGCGGTTCTGGCGGCGGCGGCCGCCGCGCCGGTCGCGGCAGTGACGGGCAGCGGCCTGGTCGCGCCGGTCGAGAACGGAACCATGTGCTCGGCGGCGCGCGACCTGCCGAAGTCCATGTGGAGACGGTATCGCCGGTTGGGCCGACGCCCTGAGCGATCCGCCCCGCCAGGGCGCGGCGCCGGACCACGCGGGGCGGATCAGCGGTGCACGGACCGTCAGGCGTTGCCCCGCGGCAGGTCAAGCTCCGCTGCCAGCGCATCGAGCGAGGCGACGAGCTTCTCCATGATCTCGCCGACATGGGCCTGTGTCGCGATCATTGGCGGGCAGACGAGAAAATGGTCGCCCTCGCGCCCGCCGCGCGTGCGCCGGGAATAGATGATCAGGCCGCGCTCGTAGGCGTGCTCGACGAGCCGGACATAGGCGTCGTGCGCCTTCGGCAGCGGCGTCATGGTCTCCCGGTCGGCAACCAGCTCGAAGGCGAGCAGCAGTCCCTTGCCGCGCACGTCGCCGATGAAGGGATAGCGCGCCATCAGCCCGGTCAGCTCGGATTTCAGCAGCGCGCCGATCCGCGCCGCATTGCCCATCAGATCGTTGTCGAGCACCTCGCGGATCACGGCGAGACCGGCCGCGCAGGCGAGCGGGTTGCCGGCATAGGTGAAGCCATGCACGAAGCCGCCGGCATCGAGCACCGGCTCGACGAGTCGGCGGTCGGCGACCATGGCGCCCAGCGGCATGTAGCCCGCACCGAAGCCCTTCGACAATGCCACGATATCGGGGCGGATCCCCCAGTGCTCGGCGGCGAGGAAGGTGCCGGTCCGCCCGGCGCCACTCATGACCTCGTCATAGATCAGCAGGACGCCGAATTCGTCGCAGATCTCTCGGATGCGCGCATAATAGGAATCGGGGGCGACCAGCGCCCCGGTCGAGGCGCCGCCGACCGGCTCCATGATGAAGCCCAGCACGGTCTCGGGGCCCTGCCGCAGGATCTCCTCGCGCAGCATTCCAGCGTAGCGCAGGCCGCGTTCCTCCATCGACAGGCTGTCGCGGTCGAGATAGCAGGTCGGTGCGGGGATGCGCGGCATCTCGCGCAGCATCGGCGAGAACGGCGCGGTCATCAGCGCCATGCCGGTGAGCGCCAGCGCGCCGAAGGTCGAGCCGTGGTAGGACGGGTAGCGGGCGATCACCTTCCAGCGGCTCGACTGCCCGGTGGCGACCGCCCATTGCCGGGCGAGCTTGACGGCGCTCTCGACGGCCTCCGAACCGCCGGAGACGAAGAATACCCGGTCGAGGCCCGCCGGCATCAGCGAGGCGACCAGCCGCGCCAGTTCCTCGGCCGGCTCGTTCTCGAAATGCAGCCGGTAGCCGAAGGTCGACCTGTCCATCTGCGCCCGCATGGCAGCAAGGACGCGCGGATTGGAATGGCCGATGTTGGAGACCATCGCCCCGGACGAACCGTCAAGATAGCGCTTGCCGGTCTCGTCCCACATGTAGACGCCCTCGGCCCGGTCGAGGCGCGGGCGGCGGTTGCGCGACTGGTAGAACAGGTTAGAGGGTGGCGGAACGATGTCGCTCATGGGCGGATACTCATCCGGGCGCGCCATAAGGCAAATGGGCAAGCGCGAATGCCGACATCACGGAAGACTGCAGGCGCCTCTGCCGTGGTAACCGGCGGCTGGCCGGACTCAATCCGACCTCCATCGACGCATCCGCGCCGCCCCGGCGGCCCGGAGCGCCGGCAGTCACGCCTGCCCGGCATCCCGGATCGGCCTGCCGAGCATCCGGCATGACGGCGCAGCGAGGGCGAGGCGGGAGGACGAGCCTACTTCGTGCCGAACATGCGGTCGCCGGCATCGCCGAGCCCGGGCACGATATAGCCGTGGTCGTTGAGATGGCTGTCGATGGCGGCCGTGACGATCGGCACGTCGGGATGGCGCCTGTCCAGCGCCGCGATCCCCTCGGGCGCTGCCAGAAGGCAGAGCAGGCGCAGCTGCGTCGCGCCCTTCGCCTTGAGAAGGTCGATGGCGTGGGCGACCGAATTGCCGGTCGCCAGCATCGGGTCGACGACGATCACCGGACGATCGGCGATGTCATCCGGTGCCTTGAAGTAGTACTGCACCGGCTCCAGCGTCTGCGGATGGCGATAAAGGCCGATATGGGCGATGCGGGCGGAGGGGACAAGTTCGATCAGCCCCTCGATCATGCCCTCGCCGGCCCGCAGCACCGAGGCGAAGACCAGCTTCTTGCCCTTGAGCGCCGGCGCCTCCATTTCGGCGAGCGGCGTCTCGATCCGCCTGGTCGTCAGCGGCAGATCGCGGGTCACCTCGTAGCCGAGCAGCAGCGTCACTTCCTTGATCAGCCGCCGGAAGCCGGCGGTCGAGCGCGACTTGTCGCGCAGCAGGGTGAGCTTGTGCTGGACGAGGGGGTGATCGACGACGGTGACGTGGGGCATGGCAGTTCCCGGCTCACGGAAGGGAGTTCCGTTTCTACGCACCGAACGCGGCCGATGTCCACGCGGCAGATGACGGGCCGCCGGCGAATGGCCCGCCCCCTCACCCTCAACCGGCCTCGCAGACACCCGGCACCCCTCCCCCGCCATGCGGGAGAGGGGCGGGGTGGCGGCCGGCCGTGCTCACATCGCCTTGGCCTTGTCGGTGACGACGTGGCTCCAGGCGCCTTCCGGCCTCCTGGTGATGACCGGATCGGAGCCGCCGCCGAGCAGGACGTCCACGGTCCGCTCGTAGTCGGCCGGGTCGAGCGTGCCGTCGGAGCCCTCGGTCAGCTTGTTGATCTCGCCCATCATGCGGACCTGGTGCTTCTCGGTCTGGGCGCCGGTGGCGTCATTGTCGAGAACGATGCCGGCGGCTTCCTCGGGATGCTCGCGGGCATAGTCCCAGCCCTTCATCGAGGCCTTGACGAAGCGGGCCATCATGTCGACGAAGGCCGGATCGGACAGCCTGTCCTCGAGCACATAGAGTCCGTCCTCGAGCGTCGCGACGCCCTGGTCCTCGTACTTGAAGACGACAAGATCGTCGGGCGAGATGCCGGCATCGATCACCTGCCAGTACTCGTTGTAGGTCATGGTCGAGATGCATTCGGCCTGCTTCTGCAGCAGCGGATCGACGTTGAAGCCCTGCTTCAGGACGGTGACGCCGTCCGGTCCGCCGTCGGTCGGAATGTTGAGATGGGCCATCCACGACAGGAAGGGATACTCGTTGCCGAAGAACCAGACACCGAGCGTCTTGCCCCTGAAGTCCTCGGGACTGGTGATGCCGGACTCCTTCAGGCAGGTCAGCATCATGCCGGAGCGCTTGAACGGCTGGGCGATGTTGACCAGCGGCACACCCTTCTCGCGCGAGGCGAGCGCGGAAGGCATCCAGTCGACGATCACGTCGGCGCCGCCGCCGGCGATCACCTGCGGCGGGGCGATGTCAGGTCCGCCCGGCTTGATCTCGACGTCGAGCCCGACCTCGTCGTAGAAGCCCTTGTCCTTGGCCACGTAGTAGCCCGCAAACTGGGCCTGGGTCACCCATTTGAGCTGGAGCGTCATCTTGTCCTTGGCCGTCGCCGGACCGGCGGCGACAGCGAGGGCGGCGGCAGCGACAGCAGCAATCAGTTGCGTCTTCATGTTCTCCTCCGGATTGGGCCCCGCCCCTCAGCTGCGATAGGACGGATGCCAGAAGGTGAAGGCCCGCTCGACCAGCGCGACCAGGCCGTAGAATGCCGAGCCGGCAAGTGCGGCGACGGCGATCTCCGCCCAGACCATGTCGATGTTCATCCGCCCGACCTCGGTCGAGATGCGGAAGCCCATGCCGACGATCGGCGTGCCGAAGAACTCCGCGACGATGGCACCGATCAGGGCAAGGGTCGAGTTGATCTTGAGGGCAGTGAAGATGAAAGGCAGGGCAGCCGGCAGTCGCAGCTTGAGGAGCGTCTGCCAGTAGCCGGCCGCATAGGTGCGCATCAGGTCGCGCTCCATCGCGCCGGCCGCCGCGAGGCCAGCCACCGTGTTGACCAGCATCGGGAAGAAGGTCATCACGACGACGACGGCGGCCTTCGACGGCCAGTCGAAGCCGAACCACATCACCATGATCGGCGCGATCCCGACGATGGGCAGGGCGCTGACCAGATTGCCGATCGGCAGCAGGCCCCGCCTGAGGAACGGCACCCGGTCGACGAGGATCGCCACGATGAAGCCCGAACCGCAGCCGAGCGCGTAACCGATCAGCACCGCCCGCAGGAAGGTCTGGCGGAAATCCGCCCACAGGATCGGCACCGAGCCGGTCATCCTGAGCCAGATCTCGCCGGGCGACGGCAGCAGCACGCGCGGCACCGCAAGGCCGCGCACCACGAGCTCCCACAGGATCAGGACCCACAGGCCGAACAACAGCGGCACGGCGATGTCGATCGCGCGCTGCAGCATCCGCTCGCGCGGCGACAGCGCCGACAGGGCGTCCGCCAGCCGCCAGGCGGCGAGCCAGGCGGCGACGACCAGAAGCCAGAAGCCGGCCCCGGCGCTGCCCGATACCTGCGGCAAGGCGCCGATCAGCAGCCAGGCCGCCAGATGCGCGGCGATGGCCGTGGCGGGGATCGTCAGGCGCGGCACGACCGTCGCCGCGACGGCGCAGGCGATCAGCGCGGCGGCGGCCAGTGCGAGCGGCGGGCTGGCCAGAACCGTTGCCCCGCCGCGGACGGCAGGCAGCGCCAGCGCAACGAGCGCCAGCGCCCCGAACAGTCCCACGAGTGGCGCAACCCCTCTCCTCATTGCGCCATTCCCATGCGCCGCAGCACGATACGGTTGGCGAGACCGACCAGAGCCACCAGGATCGCCGCCATGAACGCCGCCATGAACAGTGCCGACCAGATCTGGATGGTCTGGCCGTAATAGGAGCCGGCCAGCAGCCGCGCCCCGAGGCCGGCCACCGCCCCGGTCGGCAGCTCGCCGACGATGGCGCCGACCAGGCTGATGGCAATGGCGACCTTCATGGCGGTGAACAGGAACGGCACCGAGGACGGGGCCCTGAGTTTCCAGAACACCTGCGCACGGCTGGCCGAGTAGGTGCGCATCAGGTCGAGATGGATGACGTCCGGCGAGCGCAGACCCTTCACCATGCCCACCACGACGGGAAAGAACGACAGGTAGGTCGAAATCATCGCCTTGGGGATCAGGCCGGTCAGACCGACGGCATTGAGCACCACGATGATCATCGGCGCGACAGCGAGGATCGGGATCGTCTGCGAGGCGATCACCCAGGGCATCAGCGAACGGTCGAGGGTGCGGCTGTGGACGATGCCGATGGCGAGCACGATGCCGAGCAGCGTACCGATGACGAAGCCGAGCAGCGTCGAGGAGAGCGTGATCCAGGCGTGGTAGATCAGGCTGCGCCGCGAGGTCGGGGCGATCTGGGCGGTGGTCTTCCAGATCTCCGCGGCAACCTGGTGCGGGGCAGGCAGAACCGGGCGCTCCTGATTCAGCGTCGCGGCGATCAGTTCGGCGGCCGTGTAGTCCTGGTTGGCGCGGAGAAAGGTGTCTCGCTGGAACGGCGCATTGAGCCAGACGGCGGCGACGTACCAGATGACAATGATCGCCGCCACGACGACGAGTACCGGGATCACCCGGTCGCGCAGCCTGTCGGCGGCGGCGTGGGCGCTCATCCGGACCGACCCTCCGCCTCCGTCATCGGGGCCGCAGCGTGCGGAGCGCGCAAGACGCCTGGATCGGCGCGCACGCCGAATTCAGCCGCATCTGCGGCGGCCGGGAAGACACGCCCGGGCGCGGCACCGGCAATCCGCAGCCGTCCTTCAGTCCTCATAGCTGTGCCCCGCCCGCAGGCCCTCGCGCACCCGGTGGGCGATGGCGAGGAATTCCGGCGTCTCGCGGATGTCGAGGGTCCGCTCGCGCGGCAGATCGGACACGATGACGTCGTGGACCCGGCCGGGGCGCGGCGACATCACGACGATCTTCGTCGACAGGAACACCGCCTCGGGGATCGAGTGGGTGACGAAGATCACCGTCTTGTTGGTCTTCGCCCAGAGCTTGAGGAGCTGCTCGTTGAGATGGTCGCGGACGATCTCGTCGAGCGCCCCGAACGGCTCGTCCATCAGCAGCAGGTCCGGCTCGACGGAAAGGGCGCGGGCGATCGAGGCGCGCTGCTGCATGCCGCCCGACAGCTGCCAGGGATACTTGCGCTCGAAGCCTGTCAGGTTGACCAGGTCGAGGTTGCGCTTGACGCGCTCGGCCTGTTCGCCCTTCGACAGACCCATGATCTCGAGCGGCAGCGCGACGTTGCGGGCGATGGTGCGCCAGGGATACAGCGCGGCGGCCTGGAACACATATCCATAGGCGCGGTTGCGGCGAGCTTCGTCCGGGCTGACGCCGTTGACGAGGATCGAGCCGGCGGTGGGCTGCTCGAGATCGGCGATGACGCGCAACAGCGTGGTCTTGCCGCAGCCCGACGGGCCGATGAACGAGACGAATTCGCCGCGGTCGACCTTCAGGTCGATATGCGACAACGCCTGCACCGGCCCGTCCGCGGTCTGGAAGGTGAGCGACAGGTCGCGGACGTCGATGACCGTGGCCGGGGGGGATTGCGGCATCGACGGTCCCTCAGACCCCGCTCGCCGGAATGCCGCTGCGCTCGACCTTGCGCGGGGCGGTGAGTTCCTTCCAGGTCGACAGCGCCCGGTTCACCGCCTGGAACGGCTGGCGGGGAACGAATTCGCCGTGGCCCTCGCGCGTCCTGACCTCGCCATCATGGATCGAGACCACCCCGCGCGACAGCACGTAGCGCGGCAGGCCCTTGACCTTCTTGCCCTCGAAGACGTTGTAGTCGATTGCCGACTGCTGGGTCTTCGCCGAGATGGTCTTCTCCCGCGCCGGGTCCCACACCACGATGTCGGCGTCGGCACCGGGCAGGATCGCGCCCTTCTTCGGATAGATGTTTAGGATCTTGGCGATGTTGGTCGAGGTCACTGCGACGAACTCGTTCATCGTCAACCGCCCGGTATTGACCCCATGCGTCCACAGCATCGGCATCCGGTCCTCGAGCCCGCCGGTGCCGTTCGGGATCTTGGTGAAGTCGCCGACACCGAAACGTTTCTGCGCGGTCGTGAACGCGCAATGGTCGGTCGCCACCACCTGCAGCGAGCCCGACTGCAGGCCAGCCCACAGCGAGTCCTGGTGCTGCTTGTTGCGGAACGGCGGCGACATCACGCGGCGGGCCGCGTGATCCCAGTCGGGGTGAGCGTATTCGCTCTCGTCGAGGGTCAGATGCTGGATCAGCGGCTCGCCATAGGCGCGGATCCCCTTCTGGCGGGCCCGGCGGATCGCCTCGTGCGCCTGCTCGCAGGACACGTGCACGATGTAGACGGGCACGCCGGCCATGTCGGCGATCATGATCGCGCGGTTGGTCGCCTCGCCCTCGACCTCCGGCGGCCGCGAATAGGCATGCGCCTCGGGTCCGTTGTTGCCCTCTGCCAGCAGCCTTGCCTGAAGCTGCGCCACGACGTCGCCGTTCTCGGCATGGACGAGCGGCAGGGCACCGAGCTCGGCGCAGCGCTGGAAGGAGGCGAACATCTCGTCGTCGTCCACCATCAGCGCGCCCTTGTAGGCCATGAAATGCTTGAAGGTGTTGATGCCCTTGTCGCGGACGATGACCGCCATCTCGTCGAACACCTGCTCGCCCCACCAGGTGATCGCCATGTGGAACGAGTAGTCGCAGTTCGCCCGGCCCGTCTTGTTGTGCCACATGGCAAGCGCGTCGAGCAGCGACTGGCCGGGCGACGGCAGCGCGAAATCGACCACCATTGTCGTGCCGCCGGCAAGCGCGGCGCGGGTGCCGCTCTCGAAATCGTCGGAGGAATAGGTGCCCATGAAGGGCATCTCGAGATGGGTGTGCGGATCAATGCCGCCCGGCATGACGTAGCAACCGGTGGCGTCGAGGACATGATCGGCGTCGTGCGGCAGGTCGGGCCCGACGGCGACGATCCTGTCGTGCTGGATGTAGACGTCGCCCTTGAAGGTCAGATCGGCGGTGACGATGGTGCCGCCCTTGATCAGTTTGGACATGTGTCGTGCTCCTCCTCGCCCTGTTGCTCCCCGTCACACCGTCCGCAGCGAGCGGAGAGCCGGGATCGGGACGCCGCCGCCGTCGATGGGCCCCGATCCCGGATCGGCCTGGTGGCCGTCCGGGATGACGTGGAAATGAGTGGCGCTGGCCCTCACCCGACGATCTCCGCCGTCTCGACCGCGGCGTGGAACAGCGTGTTGACGCCGGCCGCCGCCCAGTCGGGGGTGATGTCCTCCTCCTCGTTGTGGCTGATTCCGTCGACGCAGGGGCAGAAGATCATCGCGGTCGGTGCGACGCGGGCGATGTAGCAGGCGTCGTGACCCGCACCCGAGACGATGTCGCGATGCTTGTAGCCGAGCCGTTCGGCGGCGCGCCGGACGGCGGACACGCAGGCGGGATCGAAGGCCACCGGCGGATAGTAGAACACCTCGGACACCTCCCGCTCGAGCCGCCCCTCCGCACATGCCTTGTCGAGCGCGGCCTCGAGCCTGGCCTTCATGTCGGCCAGGACCGCATCGTCGGGATGGCGGAAGTCGACGGTCATCGTGACGGCGCCGGGAATGACGTTGCGCGACCCGGGATAGGGATCGAGCACACCGACGGTGCCGACTGCATGCGGCGCATGCGCGAGCGCGATCTCGTTGACGGCCTGGACGATCTTCGCCGCCCCGAGCAGCGCGTCGCGGCGGCGCGGCATCGGCGTGGTGCCGGCATGGCTCTCGAAGCCGGTCAACCTGATGTCGAACCAGCGCTGGCCCTGGCCGTGGGTGACGACGCCGACATCGCAGCCCTCCGCCTCGAGGATCGGTCCCTGCTCGATGTGCAGCTCGAAATAGGCCTTGATCGGGTGCTGCCCCACCGGCTCGGTCCCGACGAAGCCGATGCGCTTCAACTCCTCGCCGAAGCTGCGCCCCTCGCGATCACGGATGGCGTAGACCTCGTCCTGCGTGAAGGCGCCCGCAAAGACGCCGGAGGCGACCATCGCGGGGGTGAACCGGGTGCCCTCCTCGTTGGTCCAGTTGGCGACCTCGATCGGATGGCGGGTCTTCAGGCCGAGATCGTTGAGGGTGCGGATCACCTCGAGGCCGCCCAGCACGCCGAGAACCCCGTCGAACTTGCCTCCCGTCGGCTGCGTATCGAGATGGCTGCCGACCACGACCGGCGGCAGGGACGGATCGGCGCCGGCGCGCCGGGCGAACATGTTGCCCATGGTGTCGACCGTCATGGTGCAGCCGGCCGCCTCGCACCAGCGCTGGAACAGCAGACGGCCCTCGCGGTCGGCATCCGTCAGCGTCTGGCGGTTGTTGCCGCCCTTCACGCCGGGGCCGATCTTCGCCATCTCCATCAGCGAGTCCCAGAGACGCCCGGAATTGATCCTCAGATTGTCGGCCGGACCGGTCATGCTGTGCTGCTCCACTTCAACCTTGCTGGATCCTTGTCACGAAGGCCGTGCACACCGAGGCCTCGTCGATCATCGCGGAAGCGCCCGAGCCGCAGGCCGGGATCGGAATCGCAGCTCCCCTTCCCTGGAGACCGATACCGGCCTTCCACCGCGCTCCGGTCGGCATGGCGGTGTAGCGGTGACGGATCTGTCGAGAACCATGCTGCCCACTCAGTTCATCGTCGGGAAGGTGTAGACGGCGCCCTCCCTGATGCCGCCCGGCCAGCGCGTGGTGACGGTCTTCAGACGGGTGTAGAAGCGCACGCCTTCCGGACCGTAGATCGAGTGATCGCCGAACAGCGAGCGCTTCCAGCCGCCGAAGGAGTGGTAGGCGACCGGAACCGGAATCGGCACGTTGACGCCGACCATGCCGACCTCGATCGCATCGGCGAAGGCGCGGGCTGCGTCGCCGTCGCGGGTGAAGATCGCGGAGCCGTTGCCATATTCATGGGCATTGACGAGGCCGACCGCCTCGCCGAACGACCCGGCCCGAACAACGGACAGGACGGGTCCGAAGATCTCCTCCCGGTAGATGGTCATGTCGGGGGTGACCCGGTCGAACAGCGAGCCGCCGACGAAATAGCCGTTCTCGTATCCCTGCAGCCGGAAGCCCCGTCCGTCGACGACGAGATCGGCGCCCTCGGCGATCCCCTTGTCGATGTAGCCCAGCACCTTCTGGAGATGCTGCCGGGTGACCAGCGGCCCCATCTCCGCGTCGGGGTCGGTGGAGGGGCCGATCTTGAGGGCCCGCACCTTCGGAGCCAGAGTCTCGACGAGGCGGTTCGCCGTCTCCTCGCCGACCGGGACCGCCACCGAGACCGCCATGCAGCGCTCGCCCGCCGAGCCGTAGCCCGCCCCCATCAGCGCATCGGCGGCCTTGTCGATGTCGGCATCGGGCATGATGATCATGTGGTTCTTCGCCCCGCCGAGGGCCTGCACGCGCTTGCCCTTCGCGGTGCCGCGCGCATAGACATATTCCGCGATCGGGGTCGAGCCGACGAAGCTCACCGCCTTGACATCGGGATGGTCGAGGATCGCATCCACGGCCTCCTTGTCGCCGTGGACGATGTTGAGCACGCCGTCCGGGAAGCCAGCCTCGCGGAAGATCTCATAGACCAGCATCGGCGCGGAGGGATCACGCTCGGAGGGCTTCAGCACGAAGGTGTTGCCGCAGGCGATCGCCACCGGATACATCCACAGCGGCACCATGGCCGGAAAGTTGAACGGGGTGATGCCGGCGACCACGCCGAGCGGCTGGCGATCGGAATAGGAATCGACTTCCGGGCCGACATTGCGGGAGAATTCGCCCTTCAGAAGATGCGGGATGCCGCAGGCGAACTCCACCACCTCGATGCCGCGCGCGACCTCGCCGAGCGCGTCCGCATGCGTCTTGCCGTGCTCGCGACTGATCGCGCGGGCGATATCGGCGGCGCGCGCGTCGAGCAGCTCCTTGAAGCGGAACATCAGCCGCGCCCGCTTCAGCGGCGGCGTCGCGCCCCAGGCAGGGGCGGCAGCCCTGGCCGCAGCGACCGCCTCGCCTACCTCGGCGGCAGTCGACAGCGGCAGTTCGGCGACCTGTTCGCCGGTGGCGGGATTGTACACGGGCGCCGACCGCGCACTCGAGGATGGCGCAACGCGCGCACCTATGGCGTTTGCGATCCGGTCCATCTCTCCTCCCTGGTCCGTCGCGACAGGTCCGTCGACGGGCCAACCCTCGCAGGCGCAGCCACGGCGCGCACGGTCCTGATGCCGGATCGACCGATCTGGCGGCCCGCGCTTCGGCGCGAATACGCCCGTTCCCCCTTCCGTGCGCCCGATCTCGCGGTGTCGCCAACGGAATTCTTGTGTATCGGCCCCGGATCTGCGAAAGTTGACCAAATAGTCAGCTTCAGACGCTAGAGCCACTTGACCATTCGGTCAAGACAAAAAAGCGGTCGCCCGGACACCCCCGATGCCCAACCATTCGGCACTGCCGCGAACCGAGCCGAGAAGCGGCGTCCGCCAGGAGAACGAGGCCCAGATCCTGAAAGCCGCCGAGGCGGTGTTCGCCGAGTACGGCTTCAAGGGTGCAACCACGCAGATGATCGCCGAACGGGCCGGCATCCCCAAGGCGAACCTGCACTACTACTTCCCGACCAAGCTCAAGCTGTACCGGACGGTCGTCGACAACATCTTCCAGATCTGGCTGCGCTCGGCGCAATCCTTCGACGATTGCGACGATCCGGTCGAGGCGCTGACCCGCTACATCGGCGAGAAGATGGAGATCTCGCGCGCCCATCCGAACGGCTCGAAGGTGTGGGCCAACGAGATCCTGCACAAGGCGCCGGTCATCCAGGACTATCTGGAGACGACGCTGAGAGACTGGACCGACGGCCGGGTCGCGGTGATCCGCCGCTGGATCGACGAGGGGCGCATCGCGCCGGTCGATCCGTATTACCTGCTCTACATGATCTGGGCGACGACCCAGCACTATGCCGATTTCAGCCACCAGATCGCCACGCTGAATGGCGGCGAGCCGCTCTCCGACGAGCAGTTCGAGAGGGCGAAGCGCACGGTGGTGGAGATCATCCTGAAAGGCATCGGCGCAACACCGGCGCCGCGCAAGGCAAGGCCGTCGATCCGCCGGCTGTGAGCGGCAGAAATCTCGCCCCGGCCTCACCGATGACACGCCCCGCCGGAGTGACCTTCTGACGTCATCCCCGACGGCGACGCCGATCAGGGGTCGGCAGTGCGGCACGCCAGACCACGTGCCGCCGCGGAGACCGCGGTCCGCTACCGCAGGTATTCGCCGGCCCGTGCCTGCAGCCGGAACCAGTGCCAGGCGTGGCGGGCGGTCGACAGGGGGCCGCGCGGGGCGATCCGGTAGCCGGTATCGGTCAGCCGATCCAGCACCCGGGCGGCGGTGAAGGAATTGTCCTCGCCGTCAAGCGCAGTGGGAACATCGAGCTTGTTGAGCCGCCGCCGGGTGCCGTGCGCCCGGATGCGCTTGCCGTGCGCCGATACGGCGATCTCCGGGGCGGGCGGCAGGCGCTCCTTCAGCATCCGGTCGAACGCGTAGATCACAGGCGCCTTGTGGGCCTCGGCCAGATAGATCGGGTCGGCCACCGTCTCGGCCAGCGCGTGGCCGAGCCAGGCCTCGACATTGATCCTGCGGCCGGTGGCGAACATCTCGTTGGCAATGTGCAGACTGACGAGGCCGTGATAGCTCATCGCCTTGATGAAGGGATTGTAGGGCCACGGCGCCTCGCGGTCGGCGTCGATCTCGCTCACGAACTTCGCGTAGGGCGTCTCGCCGCCAGCCTCGGCCGCGCCGGTCGCATCCTGGTAGAACGACATCGCATTCGAGCTCGCCGAATGTCCGAAGCTGGTGATCGGGTGGCGGACGAACAGGATCCGGTCGGTGACGAAGACATTGGCGAAGGCGGTGTAGACGTCCGGGATATGATAGCAGAAGTACTGCCGCGTGCTGGCCTTGACGTCATCGATGATCCGCCGCGAGATGCAGCCGTGATAGACATGGAAGGTGCGCATCGACATGCGCAGCCGGCCCTCGAACATCGCATCGAGGATCGCGCCGCCGCCATAGACGGTGTAATCCCAGAACAGCTTGGAATGCTTCAGGATCAGGTAGCCGGCCTCGGTGGTGGAGCGGTTCGGCCAGATGTAGTTGACCGAGGTCCACTTGATCGCCTCGGCGCCGGTCTCGGCGATCAGCCCGGCGAGCCGCGAGATGCCGCCGAGCGTCACCAGGTCGTCGTCGCCGATGAACACGATATAGTCGCCGGTGGTGCGCGCCAGCGCGGCTTCCCAGTTCGCCCGCATCGACAGGCGGGTTTCGGACCGGAAGTAGCGCAGCCGCGGATCGTCGAAGCGGGCCACCGCCGCGGCGGTGTCCGGTCCGCTGGCATTGTCGTGAACGACGATCTCCAGCTCCGGATAATCCTGCGCCACGCAGGTCCTCAGCGTCTGCGCCAGCGTGAAGGCGCGGTCGCGGGTCGGCACCACGAGACTGATGCGGGGGCGGCGGGTGCTGGCTGTCATGACGGATTGCTCCATTAGCCGCGCGTGTTAAAAGCACGCGGCTGGAAGCGGGGCAAGCGCGGGCATCACATGAAAGCAGTCATCCTGGCGGGCGGCCTCGGCACGCGCATCTCGGAGGAGTCGCATCTGCGACCCAAGCCGATGATCGAGATCGGCGGGCGGCCGATCCTCTGGCACATCATGAAGATCTATGCCCATTACGGCGTCAGCGACTTCATCATCTGCCTCGGCTATCGCGGCTACATGATCAAGGAGTTCTTCGCAAACTACCTGCTGCACAATTCCGACGTGACGATCGACGCGCGTACCGGCGAGATCGAATACCACCAGGTCAGCGCCGAACCCTGGCGGGTGACGCTGGTCGATACCGGCGAGGGGACGATGACTGGCGGCAGGCTGAAGCGCGTCGCCGCCTATCTCGATCCGGCCGAACCGTTCTGCCTGACCTATGGCGACGGCGTGGCCGATGTCGACATCTCCAGGCTGATCGCCTTCCACAAGGCGCACGGGCGGCTGGCGACGGTGACGGCCGTCGTGCCGCCCGGCCGATACGGGGCGCTGGCGCTCGACGGCAACCGGGTCGACCATTTCATCGAGAAGCCGCCTGGCGACAATGCCCTGATCAACGGCGGATTCTTCGTGCTGTCGCCGAAGGTCATCGACCGCATCGCCGGCGACGACACGCCCTGGGAGCTCGAACCGCTCGAAAGTCTCGCGCGCGACGGCGAGCTCGAGGCGTTCCGGCATGCGGGCTTCTGGCACGCGATGGACACGCTGCGCGACAAGAATCAGCTCGAGGCGCTGTGGGCATCCGGGAAGGCCCCCTGGAAGGTCTGGCCTTGAGCCCGGGCTTCGGCCCACCTGCCGGGTCGGCCGCACGTTCGCCGGGGAGCCGGTGATGGTCCCGCCGATTCCGCCACCGTGCGACGACAGCCGCATCGCCTCGTTCGACGGTTTGCGCGGGATCGCAGCGGTCATCGTGATGCTGGGGCATTTCGTGCTGGCGTTCACGCCCGTCTGGTACGCCGGGACCGTCGCCTTCAACTGGTCGGGGCCGAACATCGCCGCCAAGACGCCGCTGTTCGTCCTGCAGAGCGGTACCTTCGCGGTGTTCGTCTTCTTCGCCCTGTCCGGCTTCGTCATGGCGCAGTCGGGCGACCGGTCGCGCGCGCCGCTGCTGGCGCTGGCCGGCACCCGGCTGCTGCGGCTCAATATCCCGGTGGCAGCAAGCATCGCTCTGGCGGTCGTCCTGCTGGCGATCTTCCCGAACGAGATCCACGACGTCGCCGCCATCGTCCGGCACGGCTGGGTGCAAAGCTGGTACCAGCCGGGCGGCCCCTCGCTGCTGGAGGTCGCGATCGGGCTGGCGCGGGGATCATACCGCGCGGCGATCTACTACAATCCGGTGGTCTGGACCATGCGGGTCGAACTGATCGGCTCGCTGGTCATCTACACGATCTACAAGGCAGTGCCGGCGCGCTACGTCGTGCCATGCCTGGTGGCGGGACTGGCGTTCACCTTCTTCCGGACAGGGACCCAGGGCTTCCTGTTCGGCTTCTTCTCGGGCGCACTGCTCTATACATACTGGTCGCGGGGCCACGTGCCGAGATCGTCTGTCGCCTGGGTCCTGTTCCTGATCGGCACCTATCTCGGCGGATTTCCGTTCGCCGAGCCGCGCGGGCCGTCCTACCAGTGGCTGGCGGACCTGTTGCGGCCCATCGCCGATCCGGAGCTCGCCACGCGCAATGCCGGTGCGATCCTGGTTCTGATCGCGATGCTCTACCTGCCTGGCGTGCGGGCCGTGTTCAGCATGTCCATACCCGGCTTCCTGGGACGGATCTCCTTCGCCCTCTACCTGACCCATTTCCCGATCCTGTGCACGATGGTCGCAGCGACATGGCTGTGGATCGGACCGGATCACCAGTTCCTGCTGTTCCTGGCCTTCGTCGCCCTGACGGTGTCGGTCGCCTGGGTGATGACGGTTGTCATCGACGAGCCGATGATCCGTCGGCTGTCGCGGATCAGGCGCTGGTCGCAGAGCTGGCGGGGACCGGTCGCGTTCGGCGCCCGCCCAGCCGCCACTCAGCCCTCGAAGTCGGGATAGGTCGCGTCGCGCCGGTTGATCACCGCCGGGCGTGCCGGCCAGTCGATAGCGAAGGCGGGATCATCCCAGCGCAGCCCCGCATCGCCCTCCGGCGTATAGGGACGGCTCATCTGGTAGAGCACGTCGCTGTCGGGGGCGAGCGTCAGGTAACCGTGGCTGCAGCCCTCGGGGATGAACAGCGCGCGCATCGAGGCGGCATCCAGTTCGACACCGACCCAGCGGCGGAAGGTCGGGCTGTCCCGCCTCAGATCCACCGCCACGTCGAAGATCGCGCCGCGCACGCAGCGCACGAACTTCGCCTCCTCGAGCCCCGCCACCTTGTGATGCATGCCGCGCAGCGTGTGCAGATGGGTATTGCGGGCGATGTTGATCTGGGTCGGGACGAAATCGATCCCGGCGGCGGCGAACTCTGCCGGGCAGAAGGCCCTGTTGAAGGAGCCGCGCTCGTCGACGCGCGGCTCGACATCGACGATGAACACGCCGGGAATCGCCGTTTCGGTGAAGCGCATCGCGCCGACCTCTCGCTGTCTGGACCCGGCGTCTCATAGCCGGATTCACGTCCGCAGGCGACCTCAGCGTCGCAGCAGCCCGTGATAGATCTCCGCGTCGCCGACGCGGCCGACGATCCGCCCCTCCTCGACCACGAGCACCGGCATCCCGGTGGCGAGGCGGGCCTGCATCACCTGCCGGATCGGGGTGTCGCGCCCGCACAGCGCGACGGCGCCACGGCGCGGCTCGGCCTCGCCGAGCCGCACCGTCTCGACATGGGCGCCGCGCAGCGAGATCATCCCATTGCCGTTGACCGCCAGGCCGGAGGCGGCGTCGATGATCCGGGCGGCGTCGCCATTGCCGTCGGCAGCGACCGACGTCATCACCTCGCCTGCCCGCAGGACCGACAGCGGATTCATGTGGGCGACGAAATCGGCGACGTAGGCATTGGCGGGATTGAGCACGATCTCGTGCGGCGTGCCGAACTGGACGACGCGTCCGCCCTCCATGATCGCGATCTTGCTGCCGATCTTCAGCGCCTCGTCGAGATCGTGGCTGACGAAGACGATGGTGCGATGCAGCGACGTCTGCAGGTCGAGCAGCTCGTCCTGCAGGCGCGAGCGGATCAGCGGATCGAGCGCCGAGAACGGTTCGTCCATGAGCAGGATCGGCGCCTCGGTGGCGAAGGCGCGGGCGAGGCCGACGCGCTGCTGCATGCCGCCGGAGAGCTCGTGCACATGCTTGCCAGCCCAGGCGGCAAGGCCGACCAGCGACAGCTGCGCGTCGATGCGCGCCTGCCGCTCGGCAGCCGGAACGCCGGCGAGCTCGAGACCGAAGCCGACATTGTCGGCAACCGTCCGCCAGGGCAGCAGGGCGAACTGCTGGAACACCATCGCCACCCGGCGGCGGCGCAGGGCACGCAGTTCTTCCGCCGAGCAGGTGGAGGGATTGACGGTCCGCTCGCCCTCGCGCACCAGAACCTGCCCGCGCGTCACCCGGTTGAGACCGTTGACTGCCCGCAACAGGGTGGACTTGCCCGAGCCCGACAACCCCATCAGCACGACGATCTCGCCCTCGTGGACATCGAGGCTGGCGCCGGCGACGCCAAGCACCTGGCCGGTCTCCTCCTGGATCTCCTCGCGGCTGGCGCCGCGGTCGATCAGCGGCAATGCCCGCTCCGGCGCCTTGCCGAAGACGATGTCGACATCGCGGAAGCTGACGAGAGGATCGCGGCTGGCTGCAGAACCGGTCATGGATCAGCGGCGCCCCTCGGCGCGCTCGGACCGGAAGAAGCGGTCGAGCACGATGGCGATCAGCACGATCGCGACGCCGACCTCGAACCCGCGGGCGATGTTGACCTGGTTGAGCGCCCTCAGCGTCGGCACGCCGAGGCCGTTGGCGCCGACCAGGGCCGCGATCACCACCATCGACAGCGACAGCATGATGGTCTGCGTCAGCCCGGCCATGATGCTCGGCAGTGCAAAGGGCAGTTCGACCTTCCATAGCAACTGGCGCTTCGTCGCGCCGAACGCCTCGCCCGCCTCGATCAGGCTGCGCGGCGTCGAAACGATGCCGAGCCGGGTCAGCCGGATCGGGGCCGGCACCGCGAAGATCACGGTGGCGACCAGTCCGGGCACCATGCCGAGCCCGAACAGGATCAGCGCCGGGATCAGATAGACGAAGGTCGGGATCGTCTGCATCAGGTCCAGCACCGGCCTCAGCGCCTCGTAGAGCCACGGCCGATGCGCGGCGGCAATGCCAACCGGCACGCCGACAGCCATGCAGACCACGCTCGCCGAGATCACCAGCGCCAGTGTCTCGGTGGTCTCCTTCCAGTAGCCCTGATTGATGACCAGCAGCAGCGCCAGCAACACGAAGATCGCGAAGGGGATCGAACGGCGCACGAGATAGGCCAGAGCGACCGCGGCGGCGACGACGACCAACGGATGCGGTGTCTGCAGCACCCACAGGATCGCGCCGATGATGGCGTCAAGGATGTCGGCGATCCCGTCGAAGACCCAGGCGGCATTGGCCGTCAGCCAGTCAACACCGTCCTTGGCCCATTGCCCGATGGGAAGCTTGTGTTGCGTCAGCCAGTCCATTGACACGCCCCTCCTGCGCGCAGTGGCGGATCACTCTTGCGGCGTCTCGCCCGGAACGGATGCTAGCGCGCGGCGCCGTTGCATGAACAGGGGTGATTGTGAAGAAATCTCAGGGGGTTCGCGGGTTCCCGCGCACATCTTCGGCCAGAGGCAGCCGACACGGCCAGGCTGGTGCCCCGCGGCCGGCGGCGACACCGGAGAACCGGGATCGGGGCTGCGACCACGGCACCGAGGTGCCCGCCGATCCCCGACCCGCCCACGACCGGTCGGGGATGACGGCGCGCCGCACGCCTCGTCGGCATCAAGCTGACGCGGAAACCCGATCCGGGCATCCACGCCGTCGGCTCCGCGCAAGTCTGGCTGTTCGAGGCGACTGCGCGTCAGCTGCCAAGATGCTTCTCGACCGCTTCCCTTGCGTCGTGACCGTGCAGCGTGGTGACGCCGCGGATCCAGCTTTCCCACATCTTCGGGTTGGCCTTCAGCCAGGCCCGCGCGGCCTTGTCTGGCTCCTCGCCCCTGTCGAGGATCGCACCCATGATCTCGTTCTCCATCGCCAGCGTGAAGCGCTGGTTGGCGAGCAGCTTGCCGACATTCGGGCACTCGGCGGTGTAGCCGGCGCGGACGTTGGTGTAGACGGTGGCGCCGCCGTAGTCGGGGCCGAAGTAGTCGTCGCCGCCGGACAGATAGACCAGATTGAAATTGGCGTTCATCGGGTGCGGCTCCCAGGCGAGGAACACGATGTCCTCGTTGCGGCTGACGGCGCGCGCGACCTGGGCAAGCATACCCTGCTCGGAGGATTCGACCAGCTGGAAGCCGCGCAGGTTGAAGGCATTGGCCTCGATCATGTCGAGGATCAGGCGATTGCCGTCATTGCCCGGCTCGATGCCATAGATCTTGTCGCCGAGCGACTGGCGGAAGTCGGCGATGTCGGCGAAGTCGGTGAGGCCCTTGGCGGCCGTGTAGTCCGGTACGGCGAGGGTGTACTTGGCGCCCTCGAGATTGACGCCGACAACCTCCACCGAGCCGTCGTCCAGATACGGCTTGATGTCGGCTTCCATGGTCGGCATCCAGTTGCCGAGGAAGACGTCGATGTCCTTGTTCTTCAGCGAGGCGTAGGTGACCGGCACGGACAGCACCTTGATGTCGGGCTCGTAGCCGAGTGCCTTGAGGACTTCCGCGGTCGCGGCGGTGGTGGCGGTGATATCGGTCCAGCCGACATCGGAGAAGCGCACCACCTTGCAGGAGTCCGGATCGCTGGCCAGGGCCGGCACGGACATCAGCGCGGCGAGCGTCAGGCCGCACAGCGTTCGAAGACAGGGCTGCATCGTTGGAACCTCCCATGGGTCGGAACTCCAGACGTCGGTCACCGGCGGCAGCTCCCCCTCCTGGAGCAGCTCCGGCTGGCACGACGGCAGATCGCCGGATCGAACCACTTTACGCACAGCATGGCAAGATTTATTGATTGATTGATCAGTCAAGAACCATCTTGCTGGAGACGCAAGCTTGCCCAAGATCGGCGTGGAGGCGATCCGGCGTCAGGCCCTGATCGAGGCCGCCATCGAGACGATCCATGACCGCGGCTTCTGCGCCGTGACGGTGGGCGGGATCGCGCGCCGCGCCGGCGTCTCGACGGCGCTTGCCCACCATTACTTCGGGTCGAAGGACCGCCTGCTCGCCGAGACGATGCGCTACCTGCTGTCCGATCTCGGCAGGGCGATCCGCAGCCGGCTGCGCCAGGCGAGCTCGCCGCGCGAGCGGATATCCGCGGTCATTGCGGGCAACTTCGCCCCGGACCAGTTCCAGCCGGCGACGATCTCGGCCTGGCTCGCCTTCTACGTCCAGGCGCAGACGGTGCCGGAGGCGCGGCGCCTGCACCGCATCTATGCGCGCCGGCTCGCCAGCAATCTCGTCCACGATCTGTCGCGGCTGATGCCGCGACCACAGGCGCGCGCGGCTGCGGAGGCGGCGGCGGCGCTGATCGACGGGCTGTGGATTCGCTTCGCGCTCGCCGACGGGGCACCGGATGCAGCGATGGCGATCGCGATAGTCGAAGACTTCGTCGAGGCACGGATCGCGGCGGCCGGAGCGGTGTCATGAGCGAAGCGCTGGAAGCCGACTACGTCATCGTCGGCGCCGGCTCGGCCGGCTGCGTGCTTGCCGACCGGCTGAGCGCCGACGGCCGGCACGCCGTCATCGTGCTCGAACGCGGGGGCAGCGACATCGGCCCGCTGATCCAGATGCCGGCAGCCTTCTCGATCCCGATGAACATGCCGCTGTACGACTGGGGGTTCCGAACCGAGCCGGAGCCGCATCTGAACGGCCGCCGGCTGGCGGTGCCGCGTGGCAAGGTGATCGGCGGATCGTCCTCGATCAACGGCATGGTGTTCGTGCGCGGACATGCCCGCGACTTCGACACCTGGGAGGCGATGGGGGCGCGCGGCTGGGGCTTCCGCGATGTGCTGCCCTACTTCCGGCGGATGGAAACGAGCCACGGCGGCGAGGCCGGATGGCGCGGCTGCGACGGCCCGCTGCATGTCACGCGCGGCCGGATGCGCAATCCGCTCTACACCGCCTTCATCGAGGCCGGCAGGCAGGCCGGCTACGGCATCACCGAGGACTACAACGGCCATCGCCAGGAGGGGTTCGGGGTGATGGAGATGACGGTGTGGGGCGGCCGGCGCTGGTCGGCGGCCAACGCCTATCTGAGGCCGGCGCTGAAGCGGAAGAACCTGCGACTGTTCACCGGTGTCGAGGTGCAGCGGGTCGAGTTCGACGGCCGCCGCGCCGTCGGGGTCATGATCCGTCGCGGCCGCCGTACCCAGATCGTGCGCGCACGCCGCGAGGTGATCCTGTCGGCATCCTCGATCAATTCCCCCAAGATCCTGATGCTGTCGGGCATCGGCCCGGCGAGCGATCTCAGGCGTCTCGGCATCGAGATCGTCGCCGACCGGCCGGGGGTCGGCGCCAATCTGCAGGATCATCTGGAAATCTACGTCCAGTACGCCGCCAGACGGAAGATCACCCTGCACCGCCATCTGAACCCCGTGTCGAAGGCCGTGATCGGCGCGATGTGGCTGTTGGCCCGACGCGGGATCGGCACGAGCAACCAGTTCGAATCCTGCGGCTTCATCCGCTCGGCCGCCGGGATCGAGTATCCCGACATCCAGTACCACTTCCTGCCGGCGGCGGTTCGCTACGATGGCCGGTCGGCCGCCGACCGGCACGGCTTCCAGGTGCATGTCGGGCCGATGCGGTCGAAATCGCGGGGACGCGTCGCGCTCGCCTCCTCCGATCCTGCCGCGCCGCCCTCGATCCGCTTCAACTACATGTCGCACCCGGACGACTGGGCGGAGTTCCGCAGTTGCGTCCGCCTCACCCGCGAGATCATGGCGCAGCCGGCGATGGCCGAGCATATCGATCACGAGATCGCGCCGGGCGCCGATACGCAGAGCGACGCCGAGATCGACGCGTTCGTGCGCGCGCATGTGGAAAGCGCCTATCACCCCTGCGGCACCTGCCGGATGGGAGGCACCGACGACCCCATGGCGGTGGTCGATCCGCAGTGCCGGGTGATCGGAGTGGAGGCGCTGCGGGTGGTGGACAGCTCGATCTTCCCGCAGATTACCAACGGCAATCTCAACGCGCCGACCATCATGACCGGAGAGAAGGCTGCCGACATGATCCTCGGGCGCGATCCGCTGCCTGCCTCCAACCTCGAGCCGTGGATCCATCCCAACTGGCGCACCGCGCAGCGATAGGGGCGCGGGGGCGGCTCGGCACCGCCCTGCCGTGCGTTCCCGGATCTGCCAACGACACTGCATGCTGGCGCTGACGATCCCGCGCGGAGCGCGGTCGGGAACACCCGACCGTGCCGGACGGCGGTCCGGGCGGACGCCCTGCGTCCGACGGACAGGCATGCGAGGGCGGGGCGGACGCGCGAGCATGGCACGGTCGCTTCAATACCGCGCCGCCATGCGATAGAACCCGCCGCCATGGGGGCACGGCTTCGGGAAACGACAGCGGCATGACGACGGCGGCGGAGGACGGATCGACACGCCGGGACAGGCGGCCGCGCACGCGCATCCAGGCGGCGAACCGGCAGATCATCCTGGACGCGGCGCTTCAGGTGTTCGCTGCCTCCGGTTTCCGCGGGGCAACGGTCGACCGAATCGCGGCGCAGGCCGGCATGTCGAAGCCGAACCTGCTCTACTATTTCCGCAGCAAGGACGAGATCTACCGGCAGGTACTCGAATCCACCCTGGCGACCTGGCTGGCGCCGCTGGAGCGGCTTGATCCGGCCGGCGATCCGATCGCCGAGATCGCCGGCTATATCCGTCACAAGCTGGAGATGTCGCGGCAGATGCCGGAGGCCTCTCGGCTGTTCGCCAACGAGGTGCTGCATGGCGCGCCCGCGATCGGCGAATTCCTGCGCGGGCCGCTGCGCGACCTCGTTGCCCGCAAGGCGGCGGTGATACGGGGCTGGATCGACGAGGGGCGGCTGGCACCGGTCGATCCGGTGCACCTGATCTTCATGATATGGGCGACGACTCAGCACTACGCCGATTTCGACGTCCAGGTACGCGCCGTGCTCGGCGAGCAGGGCGACACCGTCGCAGCCGCCGAGGAGACCGTGCTGGCGGTATTCCTGAACGGTCTGCGCCCACGGCGATAGGCCCTACAGAAAGCTCAGCGGGTCGACGTCGACGCTCATGCGGACGCTGCCGCGCGGTTTCGGGGCGGCGTCGAACCAGGCACGCAGGAAGCCCTGCAGATCGAATGTCCGCCTCGCCTTGACCAGCAGACGGAAGCGGTGACGGCCGCGCACGACCGCCAGCGGCGCCTCGGCCGGACCGAGCACGCGAACGCCGTCGGCGGGCGGGACGGCACGCGCCAGCGCCTTCGCATGGGATGCCGCCTCGTCCTGCGACCGTGCCGACACCAAGATCGCGGCGAGCCGACCGAAGGGCGGCAGGCCCTGCCGCTCGCGGCTCTCCATCTCGCGCGCGTAGAAGGCCTCGCGGTCGCCGGAGACGATCGCCTTGATCACCGGATGATCGGGATCGAAGGTCTGGATCAGCGCCCGGCCGCCGTCGCGCTGGCGCCCGGCCCGGCCGGTGACCTGCTGAAGCAGCTGGAAGGTGCGCTCGGCGGCGCGCGGGTCGGCGGTGGCGAGCCCGACATCGGCATCGACCACGCCAACGAGCGCCAGATTGGGAAAGTTGTGACCCTTGGCGACGAGTTGCGTCCCCACCACCAGATCGACCTCGCCGCGCTCGATCATGGTGAAGCGCTGGCGCAGCTCGGCGATGGAGCCGATCAGGTCACTCGACAGCATCAGGATGCGGATGTCGGGAAACCGCTCCGCCGCCTCCTCGGCAATGCGCTCGATGCCGGGGCCGCACGGCACCAGGCTGTCCTCGGCGCCGCAGTTGGGACAGTTCACCGGCCGCGGGATCGCGTGGCCGCAGTGATGGCAGGCAAGCTGGCGGCGGAAACGGTGCTCGACCAGCCAGGCCGAGCAGTTCGGGCACTCGAAGCGGAAGCCGCAGGACCGGCACAGCGTCAGCGGCGCGTAGCCGCGACGGTTGAGGAACAGCAGCGCCTGCTCGCCGCCGGCGATCGTCGCGGCGATCGCCGCAACCAGCGGCGGGCTGAGGAACCGGCCCCGTTCCGGACCGTCGCTGCGCATGTCGACGGCGCGGATATCCGGCAGCCGCGCACCGTAACGGTCGGGCAGGCGCAGATGGCGGTAGCGGCCGCGCTCGGCGTTGGCGCGGCTCTCGACCGACGGCGTCGCCGACGACAGAACCACCGGCACGCCCTCGAGGGAGCCGCGCACCACGGCCATGTCGCGGGCGGAATAGATGACGCCCTCCTCCTGCTTGTAGGCGGGGTCATGCTCCTCGTCGACGACGATCAGGCCGAGATCGGCGAACGGAAGGAACAGGGCCGAGCGCGCGCCCGCGACCGCCTTGACCTCGCCGGACGCGACCCCGCGCCAGGTCCTTTCCCGCAGCTTCGGCGTCAGGCCGGAATGCCATTCGGCCGGCATGGTGCCGAATCGCGCCTCGAAGCGGGCGAGAAACTGCGCGGTGAGCGAGATCTCGGGCACCATCACCAGTACCTGCCGACCGCGCCGCAGCGCCTCGCTCATGGCTTCGAAATAGACCTCGGTCTTGCCGGAACCGGTGACGCCTTCGAGCAAGCTCACCGAAAAGCCACCCGCGGCCACCGCGTCGGCCAGCGCCGCGGCGGCGCCGGACTGGGCCTGCGTGAGGGCCGTCGCCGCGAAATCGGGCTCGGGCGGCGCAACCACCGGCTTCGGCGGCAGCGCCACGCACTGGAGCGTGCCGGCCTGGATCAGCCCCTCGACCACGGAGACGCCGACGCCTGCCGCCCGGGCGAGCGCCGTCTTGCTCCAGGCAAGGCCGTCGCCGGCGACCTCGAGGACGCGCCGGCGCGCCTCGGTCATGCGCTCCGGCGGGGCACCGGCAAGGCGGACGGCGATGACCGGCATCTGCGGACCGAACGCCTCCGGCACCCTCAGCATCATCCTGAGCACCATGCCGCGCGGGCTCAGCGTGTAGTCGGCGATCCACTCGACGAAGCGGCGCATCGCCGGTGCAATCGCCGGTCCGGCCAGCTTCGCCTCGACCGGACGCAGCTTGCCGCGGACGATGCGGTCGGGCTCGCCGTCCCAGACCACGCCGAGCACGGTGCGCGGGCCGAGCGGCACCACCACCACGTCGCCCGGACTGAGTGTCATGCCGTCCGGCACCGCGTAGCTGTAGGGCGCCTCTACCGCGACTGGGGTCAGGACGGGAACGATGGATTGGCTCATGGACCGATTCGCGGGGCTGTCATCGGCGACAAACTACCGCTAAACAGGGCGGCGACAGGTGCAGGGGACGCGTGAAGGGACGGACAGGCATGAAATTCTTCGTCGATACCGCTGACGTGGCCGAGATCCGGGCGCTGGCCGATACCGGCCTGCTTGACGGCGTCACCACCAACCCCTCCCTCGTGGCCAAGGCGGGCCGCCCGTTCCGCGAGATCGTCGCCGAAATCTGTGCGATCGTCGCCGGCCCCGTCTCGGCCGAAGTCACCGCGACCGATGCCGAAGGGATGATCGCCGAAGGACGCAGCCTGGCCGCCATCGCCGACAACGTCGCGGTCAAGGTGCCGCTGACCATGGACGGGCTCAAGGCCTGCAAGACGCTGTCCGGCGAGGGCACGATGGTCAATGTCACGCTGTGCTTCTCCGCCAATCAGGCGCTGCTGGCGGCGAAGGCGGGCGCGACCTTCGTCTCGCCCTTCATCGGCCGGCTTGACGATATCGGTCTCGACGGGCTGGAGCTGATCGGCGAGATCCGGACGATCTACGACAACTACGGCTTCGAGACCGAGCTGCTGGCCGCCTCGATCCGCACCGTCAACCATGTCAGGCTGTGTGCGCTGGCCGGTGCCGACGTCGCCACGATTCCGCCCGCCATCATTCGCCAGCTGGTGTCGCATCCGCTCACCGACAAGGGCCTCGACGCCTTCCTCGCCGACTGGAAGAAGACCGGCCAGACGATCCTCTGAGGCCTCGTAGACGCCCGCTCCCGGGCCTGCGTCGCCGCCTGCGGCACACACCGCCCACTTCATGTCAGGGCCGCGCCGGCAGCAAGCCTGCGCGCATCCTCGGCAATGCGCGCGGCCCAGCCGGTTGCACGGGCACGCCGGTCAACGTCAGGCGCAGGCCGATGGTGGTCCCTCCGGACCGAGCGTCGAGCATTCAGCGCAGACGACTGCCTTCTTCACGTCAGTTCTGCGCGAGCGATGTAAAATGTTCAAACATGGTTAACTGGCGAAAGTCGTTTCGGATCAATGTTTCTGGTCCGTCACAATTCTGCCGGATGCGGCACGGACGGCCCGTTGCCGAAAATTCGAGCATTCGCGGGCCGGCAACCCTGTAGTGTGCAGCGTAGGAACCTGTTAAGGTAAAGGAAGAGTTAGCAAGATGCGGTGTGTTGTAATGTCAGCTTCGCTTTCTCTTCCGAGCCCACGAACGCCTTCTGCCGTCGGACGGTCTCCCGTCGTCGACAAATCGCGCATTGCCGGTGACACGGTGCCGCCCGTGACGGGACCCGCCGTCCAGCTCGACTTCCGCAAGGAGTTCGACGCGCGCCGGCTGTTCAATCTGCGGCAGCTCGAGGTGTCGTACGAGGAGTCGACCGGGACGCTGTGGACATTCATGCGGCCGGACGGACGGCCGAGCTACAACCCGGCCCTGCTCGACGATTTCCACGCCTGGCAGCAGGGCATCACGGCGATGTTTGCCGACCGGCCGCACGACCTGCGCTTCCTGGTGCTCGGCTCGCGCACCCCGGGCGTGTTCAATCTCGGCGGCGACCTCAACCTGTTTGCCGCGAAGATCCGCGAGCGCGACCGCGCGGCACTGGTGGGCTACGGCAAGTCATGCGTGCGCATCCTCCACCGCAACCTCAACGGCCTCGGCCTGCCGGTCGTGACGATCGGCCTCGCCCAGGGCGATGCCCTTGGCGGCGGTTTCGAGTCGCTTCTGTCGTTCAATGTGGTGATTGCCGAGCGCGGTGCGAAGTTCGGCTTTCCGGAGAACCTGTTCGGCCTGTTCCCCGGCATGGGCGCCTACAGCCTGATCGCCCGTCGGATCGGCGCCGCCCGGGCCGAGGAAATGATCCTGACGGGGCGAACCTACACGGCTGAGGAGATGTTGGAGGCCGGTCTCGTCCATCTGCTGGCGGAACCCGGACAGGGCATCGAGGCCACCCGCGACTACATCGCCCGCCAGCGTCGCCGCCATGCCGGCACCCGCGCGGTGTTCCAGGCTGGGCGTGAAGTGGCACCGCTGTCGCTCGAGGAACTCGATCGCATCGTCGAGATCTGGGCCGACGCCTGTCTCGACCTCGGCGAGCGCGATCTGAAGGTGATGCAGCGGCTCGTCGCGGCACAGAACCGGCTGCCCTCCGCGCTCGCGGCGGCTGAGTAACGGCGCCGCCGGGTCTCAGGCGACCAGGAGCGGCCTCGCGATCGCGCCGCGGATGCGCTCGGCAACCTCAGCGGCAGGCATCGGCCGGCCGAACAGGTAGCCCTGACCCTCGTGACAGCCATCCTCGCGGACGAACGCCATCTGCTGTTTCGTCTCGAGCCCCTCGGCGACGACCGTGATGCCGAGCGACGTGCCGAGGCCGGCAACCGCCCGGATGATGGCGCGCCCCTCCGCCTCGCAGTCGACATCGCGGATGAACGACTGGTCGATCTTGATCTTCGCGAACGGGAACTTGCGCAGATAGTTGAGCGAGGAATATCCGGTACCGAAATCGTCGAGCGACAGCGAGACGCCCAGGGTCCGGAACTGCTGGATGGCGTGGGTGGTGGCCTCGCTCTCCTCGAGCAGTACCCGCTCGGTGATCTCCAGTTCGAGCCGGTGGGCCGGCAGGCCGGAACGCGCCAGCGCGGAGACCACATGGGCGGCCAGGTTGCGGTCGCGAAACTGTACCGGCGACAGGTTGACTGCGACCTTGACCCCGTCCGGCCAGCGCGCCGCCTCCTCGCAGGCGCGCCGCAGTGCCCATTCGCCGATGCCGATGATGAGGCCGGTCTCCTCGGCAATGGGAATGAACACCGACGGCGGAACGGCACCTCGCGTCGGATGGTGCCAACGCAGCAGCGCCTCGCAGGTGGTGATGCGGCCGGTCGCCAGATTGACGAGCGGCTGGAAATGCAGCTCGAACGCCTCACCGGCCACCGCCTGGCGCAGATCGAGCTCAAGGGCGCGGCGCTGCTGGGCGTCGCTCTCCATCGCCGCCGCAAAGAAGCGATGACCGCCGCCGCCGGCGTTCTTGGCGGCATAGAGCGCCATGTCGGCCTTCTTCAGGAGCTGATCGGCATCGGTGCCGTCGCGCGGCGCCAGCGCCACCCCGATCGAGGCGCCGATGTCGATGCGGTGACCGTCGATCTCGAAGGGATCCTCGAGCGCGCGCACGATCCTCAGCGCCAGCCAGCCGGCATCGCGCCGGCGATGGGTATCGGCCTGAACGACGACGAACTCGTCGCCGCCGAACCGGGCGATCAGATCCGAGCGGCGGACAACCTCGCCGAGCCGCAGCGCGACGGCCTGCAGCAGCTTGTCGCCGATCGGATGGCCGAGCGTGTCGTTGACGGACTTGAAGCGGTCGAGGTCGATCAGATGAATGGCGATCTGCGTCTCGCTGCGCCGGGCAGCGGCCAGCATCGCCTCGAGGCGCTCGCGGAACTGGGCGCGGTTGGCAAGCCCGGTCAGTTCGTCGAAGCGGGCAAGCCGGGTGATCCGCTCCTGCGCGCGCTTGCGTTCGGTGATGTCCTCGAGGATCACCACGGATCCGCCGTCGGTCATGACGCGCCGGGACAGCGCGATGGTGCGCTCGCCGTCGAGGGAGATGAAGACCTGGCCGAAACTGTCCTGCTGGAGGCCGCGCGTCAGATCGCGCAGCACCGCCCGCACGCCCTTGCCGGCGTGATTGCCGGCGCGGACACTCGACCGCACGAGCTCGCGGATGCTCATGCCCTCGCGGACTTCCCTGCCCTCGAGCCGCAAAAGCTCGAGGAACCGTTCGTTCCAGACCTGCAGCCGGTCCTGCTGGTCGAGCATGCACAGGCCGTGCGACATGTTGTTGAGCGCGACATCGAACCTGTTCGCCTGCTCCTCGAAGCGCGCAGCAAGCGCAGCTTCCTTGCGCGTCACGGTCAGCGCCTGGATGATGATGTCGCGGATCGACAGGGTGATGTCCACCATCCCGTAGATGAACATCAACACCACGATGCCGAGCGCCTTGTGCACCCAATCCGGATAGATGAGCAGCGCCACGGCGAGCGGCAGCGTGGTCAGGGTGAGCTGACCGACGGCGATGATCGGCCGGGCCGCGTTGCGGCCGGAGATCGCCGCTGCATAGCCGGCCGCCGTCGTCGAGACGGCGAGGTGCAGCGTCGCGTCGTCGGTATGATCGAGGGTCAGGAAGCACAGCGCGCCGAGCAGGGCGGAGAATGCCCAAGCACCCAGTTCGTAGACCCGCTCCCACAGCCGCGTCGCCTCGAGGTCCTGGATGCGCTTGCCCCGCTTGTAGAGGACGGCCGAGGCGACCCGCACCATGCCGACAACAAGGATCGCGAGCGCGGTCGCCATGATCGTGCCGTCCTCGGCGCGGATCGCGACGGCCGCGCCGATGATGGTGCAGGCGATGGCGCCGACGATCAGCGAGGCGATCGGCGCGAACAGCGAGTCAACCAGCGCCGCGCGGATCTCCGGGGGAAGCTCGGCGTCGGTCCTGCGGGTCTGGAGTAGCTTTCGAACCAGCATCTATGCCTTGTTGCCTGGGGGGAGATGTTCGGCAGACCATCCGATACACGCCCCGCCCCGAGCCTTGTCGTCCATACCGATGAAAAGGCAGCAACCAATAGCCCTAGAAGTTTAAGGAACCATCCAACGGGTGCAGGCCGGCCCGCGCGGGTGGACCGGCGCGCGGAATCGCGACAGGGTGGCCAGCTCGGCAACGACAGGCGGAGAACGGGACGTGGCAGAGGGCAGCGGACAGGTGGCAGGCGGCCATGCCGTGACCGTCGGATCGGCGACGGTGGACATCATCACCATCATCGCGAGCCGCGACATCGAGCGTGTCACCATGGCGAATGCGACCGCCTCGTTCCTGCTGCTGGAGGAGGGGCGGAAGATCGAGGCCGAGGGGATCACCATCCATCCCGGCGGCGGGGCGGCGAATACGGCGGTCTGCTTCGCCCGGCTCGGCATCCCTGCGGCACCGCTGGTCAAGATCGGCCGCGACCTGAACGGCGCCAAGGTGCTGGAATCCTTTGCCAGGGAGGGATTGTCCGACCGTCTGGTCCGCTACACCGACGAACTGGGCACCGGCATCACCGTGATGATCGCCTCGCACGACCGCAACGCCGCGGTCTTCACCTTTCGCGGCGCCAACACGCTGATCCGCGCCGGCGACATTCCTGCCGACGCCTTCGCCGGCGCCTCGATCGTGCACGTCGCCGGCCTGTCGAACGAATCCGCCGACCAGCACCCGGACATCGTGCGCCGTGCCCGCAAGGCCGGTGCGTTCGTGTCGAACAATCCCGGCATTCGCCAGCTCACCGCACGCGGCGAGGCGTTCTTCGCCGCGCTGTCCGACATCGACATGCTGAGTATCAACCGCATCGAGGCCGAAGCGATGCTGCCCGGCCTGATGCGGCATGGCGGGCCCGGTCCATGCCGCGACCATCTGCCCGACAACCCGCCGCAGCTGATGCGCCGCGGCCTGGTCGGCTCGGGTTTCGACATGCCGCTCGAAGCGTTCTGCCGGGCCGTGCACCGGCTCGGACCGCGATACGTCACCGTGACGGACGGAACCGACGGTGCCTATCTGTCGGACGCCGGCGAGCTCTGGCACTGCCCGCCGCTGAAGGTCAAGGTCGCGGGCACCGTCGGGGCCGGTGATGCCTTCTCGGCAACGCTCGGGGCCTGGCTGATGGAAGGACGCGGTGCCGAATCGGCGCTACGGGCCGCCGCCGCCAATGCGGCAGCGGTCGTCGCAGCGATCGACGCCCAGTCGGGGCTGCTGCGGCGGACCGAGCTGACCCGCTGGATCGAGGCAGCTCCGCCGGATTTCGTGGCGCGCCGGCTCGTGTGAGCCATACGCCTTCCGGTGCGGCAAGACACACGTAACCTTGCCGGGCTATGCTGTGATCTGGATGCAGCATTGCCGAGACCGCGTCCGCCGACGGGCCGGTCTCGTCTTGCGCCTCTCGTCTTGCGCCGCATCGGCGTATAGTAACATATCGGGGTCTCGGCGGGGGCCCGCCAACCGATCGAGTGAAGGGGTGTCTGCGACTCTCGGCGCGACAAGAAGACTCTGCCGCGCCCGGCAGCGGTTCGGGTTCAGGATCACCGCGGTCGCTCTCGCAGCGGCGGCGGTAATCTTGCTTGAACTGACATCCGACGACGGTGCCCGCGCTCAGACGCCCGAGAGCCCGCCCGATGCCCCGTCCGCAACCGCCCGGCCGGCGGCCGGGATCGCCTACACGGCGACGATCGATGTCGCAGGCGGCGAGGAACCCCTCACGCGCGAGATCGAGAACGCCTCCAACCTCAGGGCGCTCAGCGCCGAGGCGCCGGCCGGTCCGGTCGGTCTCGTGCGCCGAGCCGCAGCGGACATCCCGCGGTTCCAGGCGGCGCTGTTCGCCGAGGGCTATTACGGCGCGCTGATCGACGTGCGCATCGCCGGCGTCCCGGCAACCGAGCCGCGCGCGATCGACGCGGCGGCGGCGGCGGCGCTGCGGGGGCCGGTGCCGGTCACGGTGCGGATCGAACCGGGCCGGCAGTTCGTGTTCGGACCGATCGTGCTCGCCGACGCGGCCACCGGCAGGCCGCCGCCGCCGCTGCCGATCGATCCCGCCACGCTCGGCATCCGGACCGGCGAACCTGCCCGGGCGCGGCTTGTGCTGGAGGCCGAGACGCGCCTCGTCGATGCCATGCAGGATCTCGGCTATCCCTTCGCTGCCGTGCCGCGGCGCGAGGCGATCGCCGATCATGCGACCGGAACGCTGGACCTCACCTTCTATCTCGCGCCGGGCCGATACGCAGTGATGGGCCCGGTGGCGGTCCGGGGCGCCAGCGCGGTCGACGCGGAGTTCATCGCCCGGCAGGCGGGTGTCGTTCCCGGGACGCCCTATTCGCGCGCCGAGATCGCGCGAATCCGCGACGAGATGAACCGCCTCGGGGTATTCCAGTCGGTCCGCATCGTGGAAGGCGAGGAGATCGGCCCGGACGGCCAGATCCCGATCATCATCGAGGTCGAGGAGCGCAAGATGCGCTTCGTCGGTCTCGGGGCGGCCTATTCGAGCACGGAAGGCAGCACAGTCAGCGGCTACTGGGGCCACCGCAACCTGTTCGGACGGGCGGAGAGCCTGAGGATCGAGGGCGAGGTCTCGCGTCTGTTCTCGAACTCGGTCACCGATCTGCAGTACATCGCCAAGGCCACCTTCGAGAAGCCGGGCGTCTACCGGAACAACGACGACCTGCTCGTCGAGGCGCGGGCGTTCCGGCAGGTGCCCGAGGCCTATGAGAGCCGCGGCTTCGGTGGCAACGTGGCATGGCGGCGACGTTTCACCGACAGGCTGGAGGGCCGCATCGGGGCAGAGGCCGAGCGATCGCGGATCACCGACGCCTTCGGCACCCGAGACTACACCCTGGTCGGTATCCCGATCAGCCTGTCCTACGACTCCACGGACAGCAAACTCGATCCGACCGAGGGCTTCCGGGCAACGGGACAGATCGAACCCTTTCCCGAGTTCCTCGGCTCGACCGTCGGCATGACCATAGTGAAGGGCGCGGTATCGGCCTATCAGGCGATCGACGACGCCAAGCGCTTCATCGTGGCGGGGCGTGTCGCCGCCGGGACGATCGACGGCCCGAACGTTGCCATCATTCCGGCGGATCGTCGCTTCTACGCGGGCGGCGGCGGCTCGATCCGCGGCTACGCGTATCAAGGCGTGAGCCCGCGGCTGCCGAACGGCCAGATCATCGGCGGCAAGAGCCTGTTCGAGGCGTCCCTGGAGATGCGGATGAAGGTGACCGACACGATCGGTATCGTGCCCTTCCTCGACATGGGCGGCGCCTTCGCATCCTCGACGCCGGATTTCGGCTCCGACATGAAGTTCAGCGCGGGCCTCGGCCTGCGCTACTACACCGCCATCGGGCCGCTGAGGCTGGACGTCGCGGTCCCGCTCGAGAAGGGGCCCTACGATCCGAGCCTCGCGGTCTATGTGGGTCTCGGCCAGTCGTTCTGAGCCGCGACATCCGAGGACGACGACGCAGTGCGTAGAGCCAAACGCATAGCCGGGCTGGTCACGGCCCTCCTGCTCGCTCCGGTGATCCTCGTCGGGGCGCTGCTGGCATTCGCCCAGACCGGGCCCGGACGCAGCATGATCGCCTCGCTGATCGAACATTTCGCCTCGGCCGAGGATCAGAGGCTTGCGATCGGCCGGCTGGAGGGGCGGATCCCGTTCGACGTGACGATCTTCGACATCGCCATGGCGGATCGCAACGGCGACTGGCTGACGATCGACCGGGTGCGGTTCGCCTGGCGGCCGTTCGCGCTGCTGGCCGGCGTCCTGTCGATCGAAGCGGTCGAGATCGGCACTGTCGAGATCGCCCGCCTGCCGGAGGGCGGCGCGGATGGTGGCGGCCTGCCCATGCTTCCGTTCGAGATCGCGCTGGAGCGACTCGAGGTGGTCCGCCTCGGCCTCGGCGAGCAGGTGCTCGGCATCCCGGCGGCCGTCGCGATCGAGGGCGAGGCCCAGCTCGGGCCGCCGAGCGAGGGTCTCAATCTCGCCCTCAGCGCCGAGCGAATCGACGGCACACCGGGCAGCCTGCGGGCCGTCGTCGCCTATATCCCCGACTCGCGGCGGCTCGGCCTCGACCTGACGGTCGAGGAACCGGCCGGCGGGCTGGTCTCGCGGCTGACCGGCATGGCCGGTCTGCCATCGGTGCGGTTCACGGCCCGCGGTTCCGGTCCGATCGACGACTGGCGCGCGAACCTCGACCTCGTCGCCGGCGATCGCGGCACGGCCTCCGGTACCGCAGCGATCGCCCGCGGCGGCGATGGGCTGCTGCTCGTCGCCGATCTCGAGGCGGATGCCTCCGGGCTGGTCGATCTCGCCTATGCGCCGCTCGCGGCCGGACGTTCGACGCTCGCCGCGCGCCTGCGCTTCGCCGACGATGGGCCGGTGACGATTGATCGGTTCGAGGTCAAGACGGCGGCCGCCATCGTTTCCGTGCGGGGCGAGGTCGTGCCTGCGACCGGAGCGCTCGACATCCATTACGACGCGGTGATGGGAGAGGCGGGTCGCTATGCGGTGATCCTGCCGGTGCAGACCTCCTGGGCGGGCATCGAAGCGGTCGGCACGGTGCGGGGTTCCCTGTCCGAACCGCACCTTGCGTTGCAGCTCGACGGCGAGATGCTCGAGATCGCCGGCAACCGGATCGCCGGCCTCAGTCTCGCGCTCGGACTGGCACCGACCGGACCGGTCACCGACCGTGATCGCGCGATCCCGTTGAGCCTCGACCTGCAGGCGATCGGGGTGGCTCCGGCCGAACGCGCCTACGGCGCCGCGGCCGGCGAAGCGGTGCGGCTCGTGCTCGACGGCAGCGTCACACCCGCCGGCAAGGTCACGGCCGAGCCGGCGCGTCTGATCGTCGGGGCCGGCGAGATCGTCTGGAGCGGCAGCCTGGACGCAGCCGGCCTCGACGGGCGCCTCGACACCCGCGATTTCGACCTTTCGGTGCTGGCCGGGCTCGCCGGCATGGATCTCGCCGGACGCGCCAGCCTTCAGGCGGCAACCCGCGCGCGCTTCGATGGAAGCGCGCTGGCGCTCGACGTCAGCGGCGGCTTCGAGGGTCTCGGCACCGGGATCGCGGCCCTCGACGGCGCGCTCGGCGGATCGGTCACCCTGAACGGCGGGATACGGCGGGACGCCGACGGCAGCTTCGCCTTCGAGGATCTGAGGATTGCCGGCGCGGCGCTGTCGATCACCGCGAACGGCAGCGCCGACGAACGACGCGCCGACGTGGTGGCGGCGATCGCCCTCACCGATCTTGCCCGCCTCGACAACCGCGTCGACGGCGCGGCCACGATCGAGGCACGAATGACCGGATCGCTTGCCGATCTCGCCCTCGATCTGCAGGCGACGATCGACGAGGCGACAGCAATGGGGCGGCCGGTCGAGACTCTCAGACTCGCGGTCGCGGCACAGGACGTCACCGGCGCACCGAGGGGAACCGTGTCGCTGTCCGGCCGCCTCGACGGGCAGCCGGTGAGCGGCCGCGGACGGCTCAGCGCGGCGGACGGCGCGGGCGGGCTCGCCGGGCTCGCGATCGAGGGGCTCGAGGTGGTGATCGGCTCGGTTCGGGTGGCCGGCGACATCGCCTTCGACGCGAACGCGAACGGCACCGGCCGGCTGGAGATCAAGGCGTCCGACCTGTCCGACCTGGCGACGCTGGCGCTCACCGAACTGCGCGGCAGCCTCGACGCATCCCTCGACCTTGCGGTGGAGAACGGCGAACAGGTGGTGCGCGCGCGGGCCGAGGCACGCGGCGTGCGGGCGTTCGACCTCAGCCTGTCCTCAGCACGCCTCGCGGCGATGCTGCGCGATCCGACCGGGCGGCTTGCCATCGACGCCGACCTCGACGCGCGGGCGCTCGATGTCGGAGGCAACCGTATCGAGCGGATCACGGCCACAGCGCGCGGCGGCGCCACCGCCAACGACATCACCATCTCGGCGACCGGCCTCGGCGCCCGGCTCGAGGTTGCGGCCGGGGTGGCACTGGCTGGCGGCGATGCCGACATCGCGCTGCGCTCGCTGACGCTTGCCGCAAGCGGCCAGACCGCGACGTTGGCCGCGCCCACGACGATCAGGATCGCCGGGGGCACCATTTCGCTTGCGCGGCTGACGCTCCGGACCGGCGGCGGCAGTCTGGAGATCGACGGACACGCCGGGGCGACGCTGGACCTGTCGGTGATCGCCCGCGCGCTGCCGCTGGCGCTCGCCGACATCGCGGTCGCCGGCTCGGGCATCGGCGGCACGCTGTCCGGACAGGCGCGACTGACCGGAACCGCCGCGGCGCCGCGCGGCACCTATCGCGCCGACATCTCGCGGCTGGTGCTGCCGGCGATGCGGGAGGCGGGCTTCACCGGCCTCGACATCGCCGCGAGCGGCGAACTGCTCGGCGAGCACACCCGTGTAGACGCGCGCATCACCGGCCCCGGCGGCGCGGCACTGACGGTCACCGGCACGGCGCCACTATCGGCAACCGGGGCAGTCGATCTCGCCGCGCGCGGCCGTGTCGATCTCGCCATCCTCAACGACATGCTGGCGGCGTCCGGCGACCGCATCTCGGGCCCGGTCGACGTCGACATGCGCATCACCGGACGCGCCGACGCGCCGGACGCAAACGGTACCATCCGGCTCGCCGGCGGCACCTTCGTCAGCCCGCTGAACGGGGTCTCGTTCGATCAGGTCGCACTGGAGGCGCGCGGCGGCACCCGCGCGGTCGAGATCACCCGCTTCTCGGCGCGCGCCCGCAACGGCGGCACGGTGAGCGGATCGGGCACGGTCCGGCTCGACGCTGCGTCGGGCTTTCCCGCCGATCTCCGGATAACGGCGAGCAATGCGGAGGTCGTCGCGACCGACATCGTCGATGCCATCGTCGATGCCTCGCTGTGGCTGACCGGACCGGTTGCGAGCCGCCCGGTGCTCGCCGGCACCGTAACGATCCGGCAGATGGACATCACACTGCCCGACCGGCTGCCGCGGTCGGCCGTCGCAATCCCGGTGCGGCATGTCAACACGCCGGAGGCCGTGGCCGCGCAACTTGCCGCCGAGGCGGCGCTCCAGCGCAGAGCCACCGGCGGCCCTCTCATCGGCCTCGACCTGACGGTGACCACCACCAACCGCATCTTCGTGCGCGGTCAGGGCATCGACGCGCAACTCGGCGGCGAGGTGACGGTGCGCGGCACGACGGCCGTCCCGCTGGTGATCGGCGCCTTCGAGCTCAGGCGCGGCGAGGTCAACTTCCTGACGCAGCGGATATCGCTGACCCGCGGCCGTGTCACCTTCTCGGGCGGCGACAGGATCGACCCGAGCCTCGATTTCGTCGCCGAGACCCAGACCTCGAGCGTCACCGCGCAGATCACCGTGACCGGCACCGCATCGCGGCCGGTGTTCACCCTGTCATCCACGCCCGAGCTGCCGCAGGACGAGATCCTGTCGCGGATCCTGTTCGACAAGGCGACGGGCTCTCTGTCGGCGGGCGAGGCGCTGCAGCTCGCCCAGGCCGCCGGCGAGCTGACCGGCGTGCTCAGCGGCAGCGGCGGCATGATCGACAGCATCCGCCAGAATCTCGGGCTCGACGTGCTGCAACTGACGACGGCGGGCGATACCCCGGCGATCGGTATCGGCCGCTATATCAACGACAACATCTATGTCGGTGTGACGCAGGGCGTCAGGCCGGATTCCAGCCGTGTCAATGTCGACATCGACCTGACCCGCAACATCCGGGCGCGCGGCTCGGTCGGCGCGGACGGCTCGTCCAGCGTCGGCGTGAATGTCGAGTGGGAATACTAGCGGACGCCCGCAGAGGCAGCCCAACGGCACCGGAATCGGCCGGGCGTGATCACAGTCCGGCACTCGGCATCGCAGCCGATTGCCGTTGTTTCTCCACCGGATTGCCGGACACCACTTGCACAACAGACCTCGCGTGATAGCATTTTTGCAGCCGCACAAAACAAGAGGGGGACGGTCGATTGGCTCATGCCGCAATCGAGGTGCGGGGCGTTACGAAGGCGTTCGGCGTCCAGCCGGATTGGGTCGTCGCGCTTGACGACGTCAGCGTCGAGATCCGGCAGAACGAGTTCTTCACCCTGCTCGGGCCGTCCGGCTGCGGCAAGACGACGCTGCTCAGGCTGATCGCCGGGTTCGACCATCCGACGCAGGGAACGATCCTGCTGGCAGGGCAGGACATCTCTTTCCTCCCGCCCTACAGGCGGCCGGTCAATACCGTCTTCCAGAACTACGCGCTGTTCCCGCACATGACGGTGGCCGGCAACATCGCCTTCGGTCTGGAGATGCTCGGCAAGCCGAAGGCCGAGGTGGCGCGGACCGTCGATGCGATGCTGAAGCTGGTCCGCATGGAGACCCTGAAGGATCGCCAGACCTCGCAGCTCTCCGGCGGCCAGCAGCAGCGCGTGGCGCTCGCCCGCGCGCTGGCCCCGCATCCGCAGGTGCTGCTGCTCGACGAACCGCTGTCGGCCCTCGACCTCAAGCTCAGGAAGGAAATGCAGCTCGAACTGAAGCGGCTGCAGCACGAGACCGGCATCACCTTCATCTTCGTCACCCATGACCAGGAGGAAGCGCTGACAATGTCGGACCGGATCGCGGTGATGAACGAGGGGCGCATCCTGCAGGTCGGCACGCCGCGCGACATCTACGAGCATCCCGCCGAACGGTTCGTCGCCAACTTCATCGGCGACACCAACCTGATCGAGGTCGATGTCCTCGCCATCTCGGGCGGTCGCGCCCGGCTGCGCCTGCCATCGGGCGCCGAGGCCGAGGCCGATCTTCCCGATGGCTATGCGGGCAACGGCCGGGCGACCGCGGTGGTCCGCCCGGAACATGCCCGCCTCGTCGCGGCGGAAGGAGGGTCGCCACTCGCCGGCGACATAGAGAATGTCGTCTATTTCGGTACCGACACGCACTATCACGTCAGGCTGGAGCGCGGCGGCGCGTTCACGGTCAGGATGCAGAACGCGCGGGGCGGCGCGGAGGCGTTCTCAACCGGCGAACGGGTCGGCATCGAGATCGCGCCGGGCGCGATCCAGGTGCTCCGGGATTGAGATCCGCTGGCAATGGTGGCTTCGGACACATCGCTGAGATCGGACGCCGCGGCACTGGCTGCCGGTGCCGGCGGCCGCGACGCGCTGGCGGCCGCGGAACGCCGCGCGATCCGGACCAAGTGGCTGCTCAGCCTGCCGGCACTGATCGTGCTGACGGTGGCGGCGTCCGGACCGCTCGTCATCGTGCTGGTCTATTCCTTCCTGAAGCCCGGACCCTATGGCGGGGTGATCTGGGAATTCTCGACGGACGCCTGGTTCAGCGTCGTGTTCCGCCGCGACATCTTCGACGACACGATCAGTCTGGCGGATGCGCATCTTTCGGTGCTGTGGCGCTCGGTGCGGCTGTCGTTCCTGACGACGCTGACGGCGCTGATCCTCGGCTTCCCGACCGCCTACTTCATCGCCACCCGCCCCGCCCGCTACCGCGCCGTCTGGCTGTTCCTGATCACCATCCCGTTCTGGACGAACCTCCTGATCCGCACCTTCGCGATCATGGAGGTGATCCGCAACGAGGGCGCGATCAACACGCTGCTGATCTCGCTCGGTCTGATCCAGACACCGATCCAGATGCTCTACACCGACTTCGCGATCATGCTCGGCATGACCTATGTCTATCTGCCGCTGATGGTGCTGCCGCTCTACGCCTCGATGGAGAAGCTCGACTTCCGCCTGGTGGAGGCCGCCTACGACCTCTATGCGACCCGTTTCCAGGCGCTCAAGCGGGTGATCATCCCGATGGTCAAGCCCGGAATCATCGCCGGCTCGATCCTGGTCTTCGTCCCTTCACTCGGTGCCTATGTGACGCCGCGGGTACTCGGCGGCGGCAAGAACCTGATGCTCGGCAACCTGATCGAACTGCAGTTCGGGCAGGGCCGCAACTGGCCGCTCGGCGCGGCGCTGTCGATGACGCTGCTCGTCATCGTCATGGTGGCGCTGCTCGTCTACGTGCGCAACGTGTCGCGCCAGGGGGGCGGACACCATGGCTGACGCCGCCATGCGCAGGGCCCGACCGTTCTCGGTGACGCAGCAGACGGGCTTCGCCACCATCGCGATGCTGTGCTTCGTGATGCTGTACGCGCCGATCCTGGTCCTGGTGATCTATTCGTTCAATTCGGGGACCTCGATCGCGGTGTGGGAGGGCTTCTCGTGGCGCTGGTACGAGGCCGCCTGGCAGAACCAGCAGGTCAAGGACGCCTCGATAAGGTCCTTCATCATCGCCTCGATCGCCTCGGTCTCGGCGACCGTGCTCGCCACCATGGCGGCGCTGGCGACGACCCGAACCAGGCCCTATCGCGGGCTCACCGCCATCTACGCGATGATCAACCAGCCGCTGATGGTGCCGGAAATCGTCACCGGCGTCGCGCTGCTGATCTTCTTCGCCATGATCAAGGTGGCGACCGGCTATACGGGGCTCGGCTACCTGATCCTCGCCCACACCGCCTTCTGCATCCCGTTCGCCTATCTGCCGATCCGCGCGCGGCTCGAGAACATGGACCTCACCCTGGAAACGGCGGCGGCGGATCTCTACGCGACGCCGTGGATGACCTTCCGGCGCGTGACGCTGCCGCTGCTGATGCCGGGCATCCTGGCCGGGCTGATGCTCGCCTTCGTGATCTCGCTCGATGACGTGGTGATCACCGAACTGGTCAAATCGGGCGGACAGGATACCCTGCCCACTTACATGCTCGGCCAGTTCCGGCGGGCGATCTCGCCGGAGATGAACGCCATCGCAACGGTGTTCCTCGGGATCTCCGTCACGCTGGTGACGGTGTTCTTCCTTCTGAGCAAACGCAAGTAGCCTTGCCCCGCTGCGGGGCCCAACCACAACGGAGGATCAGACATGAGGTGGAGAACTGCAACCGGACTGGCGGCGGCGAGCCTGATCGCCTCGACCGGCCTCGCCTCGGCAGCAGGGGAGCTGAACATCTTCAACTGGGGCAACTACACGAACCCCGAGCTGATCAAGAAGTTCGAGGACACCTACGACGTAAAGGTGACGATCACCGATTACGACTCCAACGATACCGCGCTCGCCAAGGTCAAGGCCGGCGGTCACGGCTTCGACATCGTGGTGCCGTCGCACTCCTACGTTCCGGTGTGGATCAAGGAAGGCCTTCTGCTCGAGGTCAGGCCCGACCAGATGGAGAATTTCAAGAACGTCGATCCGCGGTGGGTCGACGTGGAATGGGATCCGGGCCGTCACTACACCGTGCCGTGGCAGTGGGGCACGACCGGCATCGCGGTCAACACCAAGGCCTACAGCGGCGATCCCAACACCTCGGCAATCTTCCTCGACCCGCCCGAGGAGCTCATCGGCAAGGTCAATGTCGTGCCGGAGATGATCGATGTCATGCATCTGGCGATCTATTACATGGGCGGCAAACCCTGCGAGAGCGACCGCGAGGTGCTGCGCAAGGTCCGCGACAAGCTCATGGAGGCCAAACCGAAATGGCTGTCGATGGACTACGGCATGACCGAGAAGCTGGCCAGCGGCGACGTCATGGCCTCGGTCAACTGGAACGGCTCGACGTTCCGCGCCCGTCTGCAGAACCCGGACGTGGTCTACGGCTATCCGAAGGAAGGCTATGTCCTGTGGATGGACTCGGTTGCCGTGCTCAAGGACGCCAAGAACGTCGAGAACGCCAAGCTGTTCATGAACTTCATCATGGACCCGGAGAACGCGGCCCTGATCTCCGCCTTTGCCCGCTATGCCAACGGCATCAAGGGTTCGGAGCAGTTCATGCCCGAGGACATGCGCACGGCACCGGAGGTCAACATTCCCGAACAGTTCGCCGATGCCGGCCGCTTCAACATGACCTGCCCGCCCGACGTGCAGGCCATGTACACGGCAATCTGGACCGAACTGCAGAAGTGATCCTGCAGTCCTCCTCGCACCCGGGCCAGACCCGCGTCATCCCGGACGGCCGCATGGCTGATCCGGGAGCGGGAGGGCAGGACGCCGGCCCGCATCGGCGCCCCGGTCCCGGCTCCCCGGCATCCCGCCTGCGGCCGGGATGCGGCGTGCGTCGCGCCGGAACGGGTTCCTCTGCCCGGCGGATCATCGCATCGCGGGCTCGATGATCCGCTCCAACCTGGCGCCTCGTCGCGAGCGCAGACGGCGCGCCGCTCGCCCCTTCTCCGCGAGCGGCTCTACGCCGCTGCCCTGGCTGCGCTCGCGTCGGGCGGGAAGCGGCCGTAGAAGGTTTCGCCGTTCGCCGCCATCTCCCTGAGCAGCCTGTTCGGCCGGAAGCGCGGGCCGTGCTTGCGGGCGAGCCTGTTGCAGAGCTCGACGAAGGCCTTCAGCCCCATATTGTCGATGTAGCTCAGCGTGCCGCCGGAGAACGGCGCGAAACCGAAGCCGAGGATCGAACCGACATCGGCCTCGCGGACGTCGGTAAGCACCCCTTCCGCGAAGCAGCGGGCCGTCTCCAGCGCCTGGATCGCCAGCAGACGATGCTTGATCTCGGCGACGTCGATCGAATCGGGATCGAGATGCACGGGCTGCAGGGTGGACAGTTCAGGCCAGAGCTTCTTCCTGCCCTTCTCGGGATAGTCGTAGAAGCCCTTGCCGTTCTTGCGTCCGAGACGGCCGCGCCTGACGACCATCTCTTCCAGCAGCGCCGCCTGACGCGGGTCAATGGCCTTGTCGCCGAGATCCTTGCGGGTGGCCTGAAGGATCTTCCAGGCCAGATCGACCGCGACCTCGTCGTTGAGTGCAAGCGGCCCGACCGGCATGCCGGCCATGCGGCCGACATTCTCGATCATCGCGGCAGGCACCCCCTCCATCAGCATCAGATGGCCCTCGCGGATATAGGTGCCGACCACGCGCGAGGTGTAGAAGCCGCGCGAATCATTGACCACGATCGGCGTCTTGCGGATCGCCCGGCAGTAGTCGAGCGCGATGGCCAGCGCCCTGTCGCCGGTCTTCTTGCCGAGGATGATCTCGACCAGCATCATCTTGTCGACCGGCGAGAAGAAGTGGATGCCGATGAAGTTCTCCGGCCGGGCGCTCGCCGTGGCGAGGTCGGTGATCGGCAGGGTCGAGGTGTTGGAGCCGAACACCGCCGAGGAGGCGAGCACCGCCTCGGCCTTCTGCACGACGTCGGCCTTGACGGCCTTGTCCTCGAACACCGCCTCGATGACCAGATCGCAACCCTCGAGATCCGCATAGTCGGCGGTCGTGCGGATGCGGGCGAGCAGTGCGGCCTTGTCCTCGGGCCTGGCGCTGCCGCGGCCCACCGCCTTCGACATCAGCGTGTCGGAGTAGGCCTTGCCGCGCTCCGCCGACTCCACGTCACGGTCGATCAGCACCACGTCGATGCCGGCCCGCCCCGTCACATAGGCGATGCCCGCGCCCATGAAGCCGGCACCGAGGATGCCGACCTTCCGGATCTTGGCCGGGGGCACGTCGGCCGGGCGGCGGGCGCCCTTGTTCAGCTCCTGCATGGAGACAAACAGGGAGCGGATCATCGAGGCCGCCTCCCTGGTCTGCAGGACGTTTGTGAAATAGCGCGACTCAACCCTCAGCGCCTGGTCCATCGGGAGCTGGAGCCCCTCGTAGACGCAGGACAGGATGGCCCGGGCTGCCGGATAGTTGTCGTAGGTCTCGCGGCGGTAGATGGCATTGGCGGCGGGGAAGATCTGGAAGCCTTGCGGCGAATAGACCTTGCCACTGGGCAGCTTGAAACCGTCCCTGTCCCAGGGCTGGATGCCCTTGCCGCCGTTCCGGATCCAGTCCTTCGCCGCAGCGATCAGCCTGTCGGCCGGCACCACCTCGTCGATCAGCCGCATGGCACGCGCCTGCGACGGCCTCAGTTCGCGGCCCTGCAGCAGGAACTGCAGCGCGTCCGGCGTGTTGGCGAGGCGCGGCACGCGCTGGGTGCCGCCGGCGCCGGGGAACAGACCGACCTTCACCTCGGGTAGCGCCAGCTTCACCTTGTCGCTGTCGGCGGCGACCCGGTAGTGGCAGGCGAGCGCCAGCTCGAAGGCGCCGCCCATCGCCGTGCCGTTCAGCGCGGCCACCCACGGCTTGCCGCAGGTCTCGAGCCGGCGCCACAGCCGCGACATGCGGCTCGACTGCTCGAACATCGCCTGGATGGCGGCGGCGGGGTCCTTCGCCCGCATCCGGTGGAATTCGCCGAGCAGGCTCTGCAGCATGGTCAGGTCGGCGCCGGCGGAGAAGGTTTCCTTGCCCGAGGTCACGACGGCGCCCTTGATGGTCGCGTCGCTGGCGACCGTCTCGATGATCGCCGCGATCTCGTCCATCACCGAGACGTCGAAGACGTTCATCGTCTTCTCCGGCATGTCCCACGTCACGAGCGCAATGCCGTCGGAGTCGATGTCGAGGGTGAAGTTCTTGTAGGTCATGTCAGGAGTCCTCCCTGGCCCGTCCGGCCGCCCCCCACGTCATGCCCGGACCCGACCCGGGCCTCCAGCTCGCGCGACCAGACCGCCGCGGAGAATGCCGGGCCAGGTCCGGCAGGGACGTGGGTGTGATTGCCACTGTCGCGACTACACCCGCTCGACGATCGTCGCGGTGCCCATGCCGGCACCGATGCACAGCGTCACCAGCGCGGTCTCCTTGCCGCGGCGCTCCAGTTCGTCGATCACCGTACCGAGGATCATCGCGCCGGTCGCGCCGAGCGGATGGCCCATGGCGATGGCGCCGCCATTGACGTTCACCCTCGCCGGGTCGAGGTCGAAATACTGCAGGAAGCGCAGCACCACCGAGGCGAAGGCCTCGTTGATCTCGAACAGGTCGATGTCGTCGAGCCGCATCCGCGCCTTCTTCAACACCTTCTCGGTGACGGCGAGCGGGCCGGTCAGCATGATGCCAGGCTCCGAGCCGATATTGGCGAAGGCCCTGATCCGTGCGCGCGGCCTGAGGCCCGCCCGCTTCCCGGCTGCCTTCGAGCCGAGCAGCACAGCCGCCGCCCCGTCGACGATCCCGGAGGAATTGCCGGCGTGGTGGACGTGGATGACCTCCTCGATCTCCGGGTAGCGCTGGATGGCCACCGCATCGAATCCGCCGAGTTCGCCCATCTGGGCGAAGGACGGGTTCAGGCTCGCCAGCGACTGCATCGTGGTGTCCGGCCGCATGTGCTCGTCGCGATCGAGAATGGTCAGGCCGTTGATGTCCTTCACCGGCACCACGGAGTTGCGGAAATATCCCTTCTCCCAGGCGTTCGCCGCCCGCTTCTGGCTCTCGACCGCATAGGCGTCGACATCGTCGCGGGAGAAGCCGTACTTCGTGGCAATCAGGTCGGCGGAGATTCCCTGCGGCATGAAGTAGGTCGGGACCGCCAGCGAGGGATCCATCGGCCAGGCCCCGCCGGACGCGCCGATGCCGATGCGACTCATCGATTCGACGCCGCCACCGATGGCCATCTGGTGCTGGCCGGACATGATCTCGCCGGCGGCGAAATTCACCGCGTCGAGGCCGGACGCGCAGAACCGGTTGATCTGGACCCCCGGCACCGACTGGTCGTAGCCGGCATGCAGGACCGCGCCGCGGGCGATGTCGCCGCCGGCCTCACCGACCGGATCGACGCAGCCCAGCACGACGTCGTCGACGAGCCGGGTATCCAGATCGTTGCGGTCGCGGATCGCGGCGAGCGTTTGCGAGGCCAGCGACAGCGCCGTCACCTCGTGCAGGCTGCCGTCCTTCTTGCCGCGCCCGCGCGGGGTACGGACATGATCGTAGATGAAGCAGTCGGGCATCGGACAATCCTCTCCCTGTCCTCCGTCATCCCGCGCCCGGCGCAACGCAGAGCCGGAATCGGGAGGATAAAGACGTTCACGGCATCCCGATCCCGGATCGCCGGATTGCGGCGTCCGGGACGACAGAGGTGCTTGCGGATGCGATCGAGACCATCACAGGCTCCGAGCGATCAGCATCTTCATGATCTCGTTGGTGCCCGCGTAGATGCGCTGCACGCGGGCATCCTGGTACATGCGCGAGATCGGGTACTCCGCCATGTAACCGTAGCCGCCATGCAGCTGCAGGCACTGGTCGACGATCTTGCACTGCAGGTCGGTGAGCCAGTACTTGGCCATCGAGGCGGTGACCGTGTCGAGATTGCCGCTGATCAGCCGGCCGATGCAGTGCTCGACGAAAACCCGGCCGATGGTGGCCTCGGTCTTCGCCTCGGCAAGCGCGAACTGCGTGTTCTGGAACTCGGCGATCGTCTTGCCGAACGCCCGGCGTTCCTTCACGTAGGCGATGGTGGTCTCGAGCGCCCGCTCGATCATGGCGATCGCCTGCACCGCCACCAGCAGGCGCTCCTGCGGCAGTTCCTTCATCAGCTGGATGAAGCCCTGCCCTTCCTCGGCGCCGAGCAGCGCATCGGCGGGTACGCGCACATCGTCGAAGAACAGTTCGGAGGTGTCCTGCGCCTTCAGGCCGAGCTTCTTCAGGTTGCGGCCGCGCCGGAAACCCTCGACCCGATCGGTCTCGACGACGAACAGGGAGGTTCCCCGGGCGCCGGCCGTCGGATCGGTCTTGGCGACGACGATGATCAGGTTGGCATTCTGGCCGTTGGTGATGAAGGTCTTGGAGCCGGAGATGCGGTAGTGGTTGCCGTCCTTGACCGCCACCGTCTTGACGCCCTGAAGATCGGAGCCGGCGCCCGGCTCGGTCATCGCGATCGCACCGATATACTCGGCGGTTGCGAGTTTCGGCAGCCAGCGCTTCTTCTGGTCCTCCGAACCGAAATGCAGGATGTAGGGGGCGACGATGGCGCTGTGCAGCGCGATTCCGAAGGAATCCAGGCCCGCGAGCCCAAGCTGCCAAGTGATCGCCGCCTCGTGCGCGAAGGTGCCGCCGGCGCCGCCGTATTCCTCCGGCATCGCCGCACAGAGCAAGCCCGCCGCGCCCGCCTTCTCCCACGCCCAGCGCGGCACGATGCCGTCCTCGAGCCACTGCTCGTAGTGGGGAACGAGCTCGGTCTCGAAGAAGCGGCGCGACTGCTCCTCGAGCAGCAGCACGTCCTCGCTCTTCCACTCCGGGCGCGGCACGTCGAGTACGGTCATTCGTCGATCCTTCCCATGTCAGTCGTCATCCCGACTCGCCTCCAGGCCGTCATCCCGCTCAGGCGCGCACAGTGCGCGAGCCGGACTCGGGCCGACGGCATGGGGCTGCAGTGCCCACCCGACCCCGAAGCGGACGCACAACCGCCCGGAATGGCGGAGACAGGTGCGGCAGGCGGCATCAGAACGCCTCTGCCGGCAGCGCCATCAGCGTATCGGCGCCCGACGAGATGCGGGCATAATGGGCGTCGGCCTCGGGCATGATCCGCTCCATGAAGTAGCGGCCAGTCACCAGCTTGGCCTCGTAGAAGGCCCGGTTGTCGGCACCGTCGGCGAGCCGCGCCTGAGCGGCCTTGGCGATCTGCGCCCACATGTAGCCGAGCGCCACAAGGCCGAACAGATGCATGTAGTCGGTCGAGCCGGCGCCGGCATTGTCGGGCCTGGCCATGGCATTCTGCATGAACCACATGGTGGCCTTCTGCAGCGTGTCCAGCCCTGCCTTGAGCGGGCCCACATAGGGCGCCATCGCCGCATCGTCCCGGTTGGCCTTGACGAAGTCGCCGACCTCCGCGAACCAGGCCATCACGGCCCGGCCGCCGTTGGCGGGCAGCTTGCGGCCGACGAGATCGAGCGCCTGGATGCCGTTGGCGCCTTCGTAGATCATGGCGATGCGGGCGTCGCGGACGAACTGTTCCATCCCCCACTCGGCGATGTAGCCGTGGCCGCCATAGACCTGCTGGGCCTCGACGGCGTTGCGGAAGCCGATGTCGGTCAGTACGCCCTTGATGACCGGGGTGAGTAGACCCATCAGATCCGCGGCCGCCTGGCGCTCGCCAGCGTCGCTGCCGCGATGGGACACGTCGCCGCGGATCGCGGTCCACAGCACCAACGCGCGCGCCGCCTCGTTGAACGCCTTCATGTTCATCAGCATGCGGCGGACGTCGGGATGCACGATGATCGGGTCGGCGGGCCGGTCCGGTTGCTTCGGGCCGGTCAGCGCCCGGCCCTGCAGCCGCTCCCTCGCATAGGACACGGCGTTCTGGTAGGCGACCTCCGACTGGGCGAGACCCTGGATGCCGACGCCGAGCCGGGCCTCGTTCATCATCGTGAACATCGCCCGCATGCCCTTGTCGATCTCGCCGACCAGCCAGCCCGTGGCGCCCTCGTAGTTCATCACGCAGGTGGCGTTGCCGTGGATGCCCATCTTGTGCTCGATCGAGCCGCAGGAGACGGCATTGCGCGCGCCGAGCGAGCCGTCGGCGTTCGGCAGCACCTTGGGCACGACGAACAGCGAGATGCCCTTGATGCCCTCGGGCGAGCCCTCGGCGCGGGCGAGCACCAGGTGGACAATGTTGTCGGACAGGTCGTGCTCGCCGGCGGAGATGAAGATCTTGGTGCCGGTGATCGCATAGGTGCCGTCACCGTTCGGCACCGCCCTCGTCTTGATCAGGCCGAGGTCGGTGCCGCAGTGGGGCTCGGTGAGGTTCATGGTGCCAAGCCATTCGCCGGCGATCAGCTTCGGCAGGTAGAGCGCCTTCTGCTCCGCGGTGCCATGCAGGCTCAGCGCGGCGATGGCGCCCTGTGTCAGGCCCGGATACATGCCGAACGCCATGTTGGCGGAGGAGACGAACTCGTTCATCGCCGCCGACAATGTATGCGGCAGACCCTGCCCGCCATATTCCGGATCGGCGGACAGCCCGATCCAACCGCCCTCGGCGAACTGGCGGAACGCCTCCCGGAACCCCGGCGGCGTGGTGACCCTGCCGTCGTCATGGCGGACGCAGCCCTCGATATCGCCGATGCGGTTGAGTGGCTGCAGCACCTCCTGGCAAAGCCGCGCCCCCTCCTCGAGGATCGCCCGCACCAGATCGGGCGTCGCCTCGGCGAAGCCGGGGATGTTGCCGTAGCGCTCGAGACCGATGACGTCGTTGAGCAGGAAGAGGACGTCCTCGACGGGCGCCTGGTAGCTCGGCATGGGCATTTCCTCCTAAGGTGCGCGGCCCCCGGATTCGCTGTCCGTCAGGCGCCGCGACTCTCGCGTTCCTTCAGCATACCAGAGACAACCTCGCGGGCGCGCCGGAGTTCGGAAATCGCCGTGTCGATCTCGGCGCGCTGCGCCTCGAGAAAGCGGATCTGCTCGTCGAACTTGTCGCGCGCCACGCGAAGCTGGGTGACCTGGCCATCCTTCAGGTCGTACAGATCAAGCATCTGGCTGATCTCCGCCAGCGAGAAGCCGACCCGCTTGCCGTGCAGGATCAGCTTCAGGCGCGCTCGGTCGCGGCGCGAATAGATGCGGGTCTGGCCATGGCGGCGCGGATGGATCAGTCCCTTGTCCTCGTAGAAGCGCAACGTGCGCAGGGTGACTCCGAACTCGCGCGCGAGATCGCCGATGGTGAAGGTGGTCTGGCGGGCGGCAGCAGGCGCTGGGGCTTCACCCGGCGGGGACGGTGCGGCCTCGGTCTCAGCGTTGCGGCGGGACATGCGCTTGCGATCCTGTTCACAGGGAAGCTACGTAACGTTTACGTAAACGTCAAGCAGTCAGTCTGCTGCCGCTCGACCGCCTCCTCTCCGCCCTTCGCCGCCCCGCCCCGTGCCCGGCCGTCGCCGGGGCCGGCCGCGCGCCGAACGGCTGCCGACGTACCGGATCCCTTAACCCGTTGTTTACCGTGTTGCGAAAAACTCCGGCATGGCCCTGATCCGCGCCGCTCTGGTGGCACGGAGTCGCAAAGCCCGCCCGTGCGCAGCGCACGCCGCAACACCGGTAGTAGACGATGGCACTCCGCGGTTCCACCAAGCCGATTTCCGACCTCGATGCCGTGGCGGAGGCGCGCCGGCTGGCCGACCGCGCCGGGATGAGCCTGCGCGACTGGCTCGACGCGGTGATCGACGGCAGCGTCGACGAGGTGGCGCCGCCGCGCAGGCAGTCAACGGCTGCCACCGCCCGGCCCGAGAATGCCGCGCGGGATCGCCGCCGCCAAGCCCTCGACCAGGTGGAGGCGGGTCTCGACGACCTCGAGCGCCGGCTGTCGCGCGGCAGCCGCGACAAGCATGCGGCCGCGGCCGCGACCGATCTCACCGACCGCTTTCCGCCCGCGCGCGGGCGCGCCGCCGAGACGGAGGTCGAGCGCCGTCTCGGCCGACTCGTCGATGCGGTGGGCAGCGACGAGCCGATCGGCCGCGACGAGGCCCCCGAGGCGCTGCGCGCCATTGCCGGCCGGCTCGACCGGCTTGGTGGCGCCGTCGCGCGGGATGATCTGGAACGGCGTGCGGCCCGCGACACGGTGCGCCAGCTCGAGGAGCGCCTCGAACAGATCGCCCGGCGCATGGAGACGCCGGCGCGCCCGCCGCTGGCCACCGCCCGGCCGATCGGCGCCGGGCGCGAGCGCCCGCTGGCCGACTCGCGCGTCTCGCCGGCCGCGCTCGACGGCCTGAAGGAAGCGATCGCCGAGATCGCCACCCGCCAGCGCAGCCTGGAGACCAGCTTCGACCGGGCCGTGGCGACCTATGCTGACCGCATCGATCACCGGCTCGATACGGTCGCCGAGCGGCTCGAGCGCACCCTCGAGGAGGCGCCCCTGCGGGGACAGCGCCACCCGGATGCGAGCCGCGCGGAGTTCGACGCCCTGCGCCGGCTGGTCGGCGATCTCGCCGACCGCATCGACAGCATGCCGGCGCGCGTCGCCGAGGACTTCGCCGGGCGACTGGAGGACACCGCCCGCCGGCTCGATACTGCGACCCGGTCCGAACTGGATGCGATTCGCGGCGAGCTGCGCGAGATCGCCCAGGACCTCGACCGCAGCGCGCGCGCCGAATTCCATGCCCTGCGCACCGAGCTGCGCGAACTCGCGGACCGCGTCGAACGGACGCCGACCTCGTCGGCGTCCAGCCTCGAGGCGATGATCGAAGACGTCGCGCTGCGGCTCGACACCGCCGCGCGCAGCGAGTTCGCCGAGATCCGCAGCGAGATCCGCGAAATCGCACGCGCCATCGACGCGGCCGGGCGCAGCGAGTTCGAGAGCCTGCGCGGCGAGATCCAGGCGCTGGGCGACCGCCTGAGCGCCGGCGAGCGGTCTCGGACGCGGGAGCGCGACGACCGCGAGTTCGAAGCCGTGCGCGCCGAGATCCGGGCACTCGCCGAACAGATCGACGATGCCCGTCAGAGCGACTACTCGGCCCTGCGTGGCGAGATGCGCGCGCTCGGCGAGCGCGTCGGCACGGTGTCCGCGCCGCAGATGGCCGAACTCGAGCAGCACCTGTCGATGCTCGCGAACCGGCTGGACAGTGCCGCCAGCGAGGGAGACGCCACGGCGCTTGCCCAGATCGAGCGGCAGATCGCGCGGCTGGCCGAGCAGGTCGACGCCTCGACCCGTCGGGTGGCGGGCCTCGATGGGCTGGACCGGACGCTCGAGGACCTGTTCAGCCGGCTCGATCAGAGCCGCGCCGATGCCATGGAGGCGGCGCGGGCCGCTGCGCAGGAGGCGGTCGAGCGGGCGATGGCGTCGCTGGCGCGCGACACCGGCGGCGATCCGGACATCCTCGAGGCGTTGAAGCGCGAACTGGCCGAGCAGCGCGCCAATGCCGAGGCGGCCGACCGACGCACCGAGGAGACGCTGCGCGCCGTTCACGAGACCCTGAAGAAGATCGTCGGCCGGCTGGAGGATCTCGAGGACGAGATCGAGGGCGCCGCCGCCAGGCCGCAGGCGCGGGCCGGCGAGCTGCCAGCCGGACGTGAACCGGCGCCGGAGCCGACGGTCGGCGCCGCGCCGGAGGATCGCGCCCGCGTGCCGGAGCCCGACCCGATCGTCGATCGCATCAACGCCGTCACCCGCTCGTTCCGCGAGGCGGTTCCGCCGGATCCGGCTGACGACGTGCCACTCGAGCCCGGCACCCGGAGGCCGAGGACCGAGCCTGAGGTGCTGGCCGCCGAGCCGACGCGCAAGGCCGACTTCATCGCCGCCGCCCGCCGCGCCGCCCAGGCGGCAACCCGGGAGGCGACCCGGGAGACCGTTGCCGACGAACCGGCGGCGCCGATCCGCGACCGCAAGCGGCTGGCCGCGGTCGGGGCCGCGCTGGCGCGCTACCGCCGGCCGCTGGCGATCCTCGTGGCGATGTTGCTGGTCATCTATGGCGCCATGAAGCTCGCTGCCATCCTGCGCTCGGATTCCGCCGTGCTGTCGCTCCTCGAGACACCGGAGGCAGGACAGGTCGAGACAGCCGACACGACGCCGCCGCAACGGCCGCCACACCAGACGGTCGACAACACCAAGGAGGCCGGTTCGGCAATCCGCCAGATCATCGCCGCCGCCGAGCCCGTCGCAAAGGCCGACGTCACCGGCTCGATCCCGACCCCCGCAACGATCGATCAAGCAGTCGGAACCGAGCCCGCACCGGCCGCCGCCGCGTCCGCCCCTGCCTTGCAACAGGACGCGATCCCGGCGCTGCCCGAGAGCATCGGACCGCAGAAGCTGCGCGAGGCAGCGCTGTCCGGCGACCCAGCGGCACAGTTCGAGATCGCGATCCGCTACATGGATGGCCGCGGTGTGCCGCAGGACTACGCCGAGGCGGCCAGGTGGTATCGACTCGCCGCCGCGCAGGGCCTTGCGCCCGCCCAGTACCGGCTTGGCAGCATGTACGAGAAGGGCCACGGCGTCGGTCGCGACCTGGCAATGGCACGGATGTGGTATCAGCGCGCGGCCGAGCGCGGCAACCGCAAGGCGATGCACAATCTGGCGGTGCTGTACGCCGACGGCATCGACGGAACGCCGGATTTCGAGAAGGCCGCCACCTGGTTCCGCCAGGCCGCCGAGCACGGGCTCGCCGACAGCCAGTACAATCTCGCGATCCTTTACGCGCGCGGCATGGGTGTCGCCGTCGACCTGGTGGAATCGTTCCGCTGGTTCGCCATCGCCGCCGACCAGGGCGACCGCGAGGCGCTCGCCAAGCGCGACGAGATCGCCCGCAATCTCGACGAGCAGCAGCTCGCCCGAGCACGCGCAGCCCTCGACTCGTTCATCCCGAAGCCGGTGGACCCGGCCGCCAACGTCGTCGCCGAGCCACAGGGCGGCTGGGGCGACGCGCTGCCGCCGGTGCGTCAGGCGCTCGGCGCACGCGAGAGCATCGCAACCGTGCAGTCGCTGCTGTCGCGGCTCGGCTACGCGCCCGGTCCCGCGGACGGCGAGATGGGACCGCGCACCCGCGATGCGATCCGCGCCTTTCAGCGCAGCGTCGGCATGCCGGATACCGGCGAGGTCAGTGAGGAGCTGATCGAGCGACTGACGCGTTCGGCCGGTTGAGGCCGCACGCCGGCCAGGCCGGTTGACTTCCGCCGCCGGCTGCCGGTTAACAGACAAAGTGCAAGAACGAGCGCCCCGTCGGCGCGCGGCGACCCGTCAGGCCGCGAGCATGCAGATCTACCTGCCGATTGCCGAGATCGCCGTGAACATGTTCCTGCTGCTGGGCATGGGCGGCGCGGTCGGCTTCCTGTCCGGCATGTTCGGCGTCGGCGGCGGCTTCCTGCTGACGCCGCTGCTGATCTTCACCGGCATTCCGCCGGCCGTCGCGGTCGCGACGCAGAGCGGCCAGATCGTCGCCTCGTCGGTGTCCGGCGCGCTCGCCCACTGGCGGCGCGGGACCATCGACGTCTCGCTCGGCATCATCCTGATCGCAGGAGGCATCGTCGGCGCGTCAATGGGTGTGGTGCTGTTCCGCCTGCTGCGGCATGTCGGCCAGCTCGACCTGATCATCTCCCTGCTCTACGTGCTGTTCCTCGGCGTCGTCGGCGGGCTGATGCTGTTGGAGAGCGCGCGGGCGATCATCCTCAGACGGCTCGGCCGGCCGATCGCCGCCCGCCGCCCCGGCCAGCATACCTGGGTGCACAGGCTGCCGATCAGGATGCGCTTCAAGCGCTCGCGGCTCTACATCTCGGTCCTGCCGGTGCTGGCGCTCGGCTGGTTCATCGGCCTGCTGGTTGCCGTCATGGGCATCGGCGGCGGCTTCATCATGGTGCCGGCGATGATCTATCTGCTGCGGATGCCGACAAACGTCGTCGTGGGCACGTCGCTGTTCCAGATCATCTTCGTGACCGCGGCGACCACGGTGCTGCACGCCGTTTCGACGAAGTCGATCGACGCTGTGCTGGCGCTGCTGCTGATGGTCGGAGGGGTGATGGGCGCCCAGTTCGGCGTACAGGCAGGCCAGCGGCTGCGCGGCGAGCAGCTGCGGCTGTTGCTGGCGCTGCTCGTACTCGCGGTCGGCGTGCGGATGATGTACGAGCTGGTGGCGACGCCACCCGATCTCTACACGCTGACGATTGCCGCGGGAGGCCGCTGAGATGATGCGGCACATCCTCGTGCTGATGGCGGCGGCGGCCGCGTTCCTGCCGCCGGAGCCCGTATGGGCGGAAGGCGTCATCGCGACGCTGTCGAACCGCCGCGTCGAGATCCGCTCCAACTTCGTGGGAACCGAACTGGTGGTGTTCGGGTCGATCGAGCGCGACGCTGCCACCGTGGGGCGGGCCCGGGGCTACGATGTCGTCGTCGTGGTGCGCGGCCCGACGGACGACATGGTGAGCTGGCGCAAGGAGCGGATCGCCGGGATATGGGTCAACGCCACCGGCGTCGAGTTCGTGCGGGCGCCGTCCTACTACGCGGTGTTGTCGAACCGGCCGCTGAGCGAGATCTCGGGGCCGCTGCTGCTGCGCCGGCGCGGCATCGGCCTCGACCATGTGAAGCTCGTGCCCCGAACTGCCCAGCCACCGGAGGTGGAGGCCGAGTTCCGCGACGCCCTGATTCGCCGCAAGATGGAACAGCACCTGTACATCGAGGACGGCCAGGCGGTGCAGATGCTGACGCAGCGGCTGTTCCAGGTGCCGATTCCGCTGCCCACACGTATCCGCACCGGCGGCTACACGGCGGTCGTCCACGTCTTCGCCGACGGCGCCCTGCTGGCCAGCACGGAGATCGGCTTCTGGGTCTTCAAGCACGGGTTCGAGGCGGCCGTGTTCGATCTGGCCCACCGCCAGCCGCTGCTGTACGGACTGGCCACCGTGGCAATGGCCTTCGGGGTAGGTTGGCTGGGCAGCGTGCTGTTCCGGCGGGATTGAACGAGAGCGCGTCCGGGAAGGGAGTCGCTGCATGACCATCATTTCCGACCGACCGATCGGCGAGGACAGCCGGCCGCCGCTGGTGGCGCTGATCATCGGCTGGGCAGGCGTGGTGCCGTTCGTGGCGGCCGCACTGGCGCCGCTGGTGCTGTCGGACTACGGCACGGTCGCCTTCCTGTCGCTGGCCGGGGGCGTGTACGCGGCGCTGATCCTGTCATTCCTGGGCGGCATCCGCTGGGGCATGGCGATGAGCCCGCTGTGGGCATCGGACCGGACGCTCGGATTCGCCCTGTCGATCCTCGCGCCGAGCGCGGGATGGTTGGCGCTGCTGATCCCGCGCATCGAGGGACTGTCGCTGCTGATCGTCGCCTTCCTGCTGCAGGGCTGGCTCGATCTCAGGGCGGTCGGCGAGGGGCGCGCGCCGATGTGGTACGGTCCGCTGCGCATCCGCCTGACGGCGGCAGCCGTCGTCGCGCTGGTCGTGACGATGGTCTCCGAGGTGGCGATCATTCCGCTGTAACGTCCGCCGTGCTACGGGCCATCGCGTGAGCATCAGCCTCGCCGTCTCCTGCCTGATCTTCCTCCTGATCGCGCTGCGGCAATGGCTGCCGGACAAGATCAGGATCTGGCACATCATGAGCGCCGGGGCGGTCGTGCTTCTCGCGTTCGGCGAGATCACCCCGCAGGCGGCGCTGGCGGCGATCGACTGGAACGTCATCGCCTATCTGTTCGGCGTGTTCCTGATCGCCGCCGCGCTCTACGACAACGGCATCTCGCATGCGATCGGCGAGCGCATCGTCGGCGCCGGCCGACCGCGGCTGGCGATCCTGATCTTCGTGCTGGCGACCGCGCTGACCTCGGCGGTTCTGACCAACGACGCGGCAGCGGTGATCGGCACGCCGATTGCGCTGATGCTGGCGCGCGCGCTCGATCGGCCGGCGGTGCCGATCCTGATCGCGCTGTGCGCGGCGGTGACGCTTGGCAGCATGGCAAGTCCGGTCGGCAACCCGCAGAACATCCTGATCGCTTCCCATGCCGGCTTCACCGATCCGGTCGGCACCTTCGCCCTCTGGCTCGGCCCGCCGACACTGATCGCGCTGGCACTGGCCTATCCGTGGCTGGCGCGGCTGGTGATGAACGGCCGGCCGTCCGGAACCATCCAGCCGGAGCTGCCGCTGCCGCACAGCGAGCCGCGCGCCTGGCCGGCCTGGGTCGGCATGGGCCTGCTGGTCGTGCTGGTTGTCGGCGGCAGCCTGCATCCGGGCCTGCACGTTCCCTTCGGTGTGGCCAGCCTGGTGGCAGCGGCACCGGTCGCCCTGTTCTCGAGCCGCCGGCTGCGCACGCTGCGGGAGGTGGACTGGCCGACGCTGATCTTCTTCGTGGCAATGTTCGTCGTGACCGGATCGCTGCACGACTCGGGCGCGCTGCAGCAGCTGCTCGGGCCGCTGGTCGAGCGGCTCGGCGAGCCGGCGGTGACGGCCGCGATCGCCTTCGTGGCGAGCCAGCTGTTCTCCAATGTGCCGGTCGTGGACCTCTATCTGCGACTGACCTCCGGTGCCAGCACCGAGACCCTGATGATGCTGGCCGGCATTTCGACGCTGGCCGGCAACCTGTTCATCATCTCCGCAGCGAGCAACGTCATCGTGGTGCAGCAGGCCGAGCGCTACGGACAGCGGCCGTTCACCTTCTGGCAGTTCACCGCGCTGATGCTGCCGGTGACGGTGATGTCGCCGCTCGTCACCTGGCTGTGGGTGACGGCCCTCGGCGGGGGGTGAGCGCCGTCAGTCCGGCAGCAGCCGGCGGCGCGGCAGCGGGTAGACCGCGCTGGCGCCGAGCATCCAGGCGCAGAGCGAGGCGGCAGCGAACAGGCCGGCAAAGGCCGGATCGAGGACATTGAGGCCGCCGGCATAGGCCCCGAAGGCGGGCATCACCAGCCGGCGGCCGTCGCCGGCGAAGCAGCGCCGGCGTATCCCCCTGCCCTTCAGGCTGACCTTAGCAACCGGGTGCAGATGGCCGGCGATCTCGCCGGCGGGCGCAGCAGGATCGGGCTCGTGGCGGAAGACGACCGGCCCCACGGAGAGCTCGGCGTACCAGTCGCCGGGGATGCCATCCGGTGGGCACGGATCGTGGTTGCCGGCGACCCAGATCCACGTGCGGCCGCGCTGCAGCGCGGCGAGCGCGGCGCGCGAGGCCGCGTCGATGCGCGCACCGGCGCCGGTGTCGTGGAAGCTGTCGCCAAGCGCAATCACCGTGCGCGGGTGCAGGCGCGTGACGGTGGCGGCGAGCCGCGACACCGTGGCGGCGGTGTCGTAGGGCGGCAGCAAGGCGCCGCGGCGCGCCAGCGCCGAGCCCTTTTCAAGGTGCAGGTCGGCGACCGCCAGCAGCCGTTCCTGCGGCCACCACAGCGCACCGCAAGGTTCGGCCGCGAACTCGGCGCCCGCAACCGCAATCGTCGGCACCGTCCGCCCCGCCGCGGGCGCGTTGCGCATCGCCACCGAGCCCAATTTGCTGCACGCTCCGTTGATCCGCTGCCGATCCTGACCGATTCGGCAGGAGCGAGCACCGTCTATGCAACCGGAACATTCAGGGGGTCAACCGATGCGGCTGATGTTGCCGTTCTGGCAGCGCCTCGCGATCACCATCGCAGTCATGCTGGCGGCGAGCTACGCCGCGGGCTGGATCTGGCAGTGGCTCACGGGCCTTGCCCTGCCAAGCTACGGGGCCGGCCTCGTCGGTGGGCTGGCGGCGCTGCCGACCTGGCACTTCCTCAGGCGGATCCGCCCGGCCGCCGGCGCCTGACACTCAACCGCCGGCCGGCGAGAAGCGGCCGACCAGCCGGCGCGCCGAGCCCGGATTGACGAGTTCGACCCAGGTGATCGGTGTGCGCCCGTTCCAGGTGCGGCGCTCGACCAGCAGGCAGGCATCGCGGACACCGATTGCGAGCAGGCGGGCGGTCCCGGCATCGGCGTTGACCGCGCGGATCAGGTGCTCGGCATCGGTCCATGCCACGGTGTCGAGCAGCCAGCGCCCCGGCGCCGTCTGCCGGAAGTCGCATCGCTCGGCACCGGGGGCGGCGGCCAGGTTGATCAACCGTCGCTCGAGCTGCACCGGGTCGCCGTCGGCGCGGTGGACGCCGACAATCTCGACGATTGCCGCGCCGGGATCGACGCCGAGCCGGTCGGCATCACCGGCATCTGCCGGACCGACGCGCCGCGATATTTCGTCGAACAGATAGGTCTGGCCGGCGCGGGCGACCTCGGCGCCGACGTCCCAGATCTCCAGCACCGAACGTTCCGGCACCCGATCTGCGACGAAGGAACCGTGCCGGCGGCGGCGGCGGATCAGTCCTTCCTCGGCCAGCGAGGTGAGCGCCTTGTTGACGGTCATCCGCGAGGCGCCGAACATCCCGGCCAGTTCTGTCTCGGAGGGAATGCGGACGCCGGGTCGCCACTCGCCGCTGATGATCGGACGGGCAAGCGCCCGGCGGATCTGCTGGTAGACGGCGCCGGAGCCGTCGAGGACGGGCGGACGTTCGCGCGGGCTCATGCCAGAAGGCCTGCAAGGACGCGACGGTAGCGCTCCACCAGCATGTCGCGCCGCACGTGCCGACCCTGCCGGACCAGATGCACGCCACCGGCCCAGACGTCGCCAATGGCGGCCAGATCGGCCGAGAACAGCCAACCGTCGAGCCATCCGTCGCCCGAGGCTGCTGCCAGCGAGGGATGGCCGGGATCGAGCCGGACGATATCGGCGCGCATGCCCGGCGCGAGCGCGCCGCCGTTGCGGCCGAGCGCCTGTGCGCCGCCGGCGAGCGCCCGTTCGACGAGCTGCCGGCCGGTCGAGCCTGGGCGGGTCGCCAGCGCATTGCGCGAGCGGTCGCGAAGCCGCTGACTGTATTCCAGCGTGCGCAGTTCGGCGGCGGCCGAGATCTGGACATTGGAATCGGTTCCGACCCCGAAGCGCCCGCCGGCGTCGAGATATCGGACTGCGTCGAAGATGCCGTCGCCGAGATTGGATTCCGTGACCGGGCACAGTCCCGCCACCGCGCCCGTCGCGGCGAAGGCCCGCGTCTCCGCCGGCAGCAGGTGGGTGGCATGGATCGCACACCAGCCCGGCCCGACCGGCTGATTGGCAAGCAGCCACTGCATCGGCCGCGCGCCCGACCAGGCGAGACAGTCGGCCACCTCCTTCTCCTGCTCGGCCACGTGGATGTGGACGGGTCCGTCGCCAAATGACCTGACCAGATGGTCAAGTGCAGTCGGGGTAACGGCCCGCAGCGAATGCGGCGCTATTCCGAGCACGGCGCCGGGCAGATCGCGGATCGCCGTAGCCGCGCCCTCCATCAGCCGCGCGAAGCCGTCGAGGTCCGACAGGAAGCGGCGCTGACCCTCGGTCGCGGGCACGCCGCCGAAATTGCCGGTCTCGTAAAATACCGGCAGCAGCGTCAGCCCGATGCCGGTCGCGGCGGCGGCGGCGGCGATGCGGACCGCCATCTCCGCCGGGTCGGCGTAGCGCGAACCATCCGGGGCATTGTGGAGATAGTGGAACTCGCCAACCGCGGTGAAGCCCGCTTCGAGCAGCTCGGCATAGAGCAGCCCGGCGATCGCCTCGACATCGTCTGGCGAGAGGCGGGCGAGGAACCGGTACATGGTCTCCCGCCAGGTCCAGAAGCTGTCCGGCGAGGTTCCGCGCCGCTCGGTCAGCCCGGCCATCGCCCGCTGGAAGGCGTGCGAATGCAGATCGGCGAGACCCGGCACGGCCGCGCCCGCGTAAGCCTCGGCGTCGCCGCGCGGGGCATCGGGCGTGACGGCGGCGATGGTGCCGTCAGCCGCGAGACCGATCGCAACCGCCTTCGCCCAACCGTCCGGGAGCAGCGCCGTCTCGAACCACAGTGCCGTCGCCATGGGCATGTCCACATCCTGGTCGTTAATTGTATAGACATATCGTGAGCATGCCGCTACGTATAGTCTCCACGACAACGGATGTGGTCGCGGGAGGCGGAAGGGCATGCTGGCAGACCGGCTGTGGCACGACTGCCGGCTGATGACCATGGCCACCGACCGGACCGGATCCGGCCCGGGACATGGGCTCGGCATCATCGAGAACGGCGCCGTCGCCTGCCAGGGCGGACGGATCGTCTTTGTTGGCCCCGCCAACGAACTCCCTGCCGGCCTCGACGCACGCGAGCGCATCGGCCTCGACGGCCGCTGGGTGAGCCCCGGCCTGATCGACTGCCATACCCACATCGTCCACGGCGGCAACCGCGCCCGCGAGTTCGAGCTGCGGCTGGCCGGCGCCAGCTACGCGGAGATCGCGCGGGCAGGCGGCGGCATCCTGTCCACGGTGATGGCGACACGGACCGCCAGCGAGGATGACCTCGTGGCCGGCGCCCTTCCCCGCCTCGACGCGCTGCTCGCCGAGGGCATCACCACGATCGAGGTGAAGTCCGGCTACGGGCTCGAGCCGGACAGCGAGGTCCGCATGCTGCGCGCCGCGCGCCGGCTCGCAGAGGCGCGCCCGGTCACGGTCGTCACGAGCTTCCTCGGCGCCCACGCGGTTCCGCCGGAATTCGCCGGCGATGCCGACGGCTACATCCATGCGGTCTGCCGCCGGCAGCTGCCGGCCATCGCCGCCGACGGCCTCGCCGATGCGGTCGACGGCTTCTGCGAGGGCATCGCCTTCTCCCCCGATCAGATGGCGCTGGTCTTCGATGCCGCCGGGGCACTGGGGCTACCGGTGAAGCTGCATGCCGAGCAGCTGTCGAATCTCGGCGGCGCGAAGCTCGCGGCCCGCTACCGCGCGCTGTCGGCCGATCATCTGGAATATCTTGACGAGGACGGTGTCGCCGCGATGGCGGCGGCCGGCACGGTCGCGGTGCTGCTGCCGGGCGCCTTCTACTTCCTGCGCGAGAGGCAGGCGCCGCCGGTCACGGCGCTCAGGCTGGCCGGCGTGCCGATCGCGGTGGCGACCGACTGCAATCCCGGCTCCTCGCCGCTGACCTCGATCCTGCTCGCCATGAACATGGCCGCAACGCTGTTCCGCCTGACCGTGGAGGAATGCCTCTGCGGGGTTACCCGCAACGCCGCCCGCGCGCTCGGCCGGCTGCGGGAGATCGGCACCCTGGAGGTCGGCAAGTCCTGCGACCTGGCGGTCTGGAACATCGAGCAGCCTGCCGAACTGGTCTACCGGATCGGCTTCAACCCACTGCATGCCCGGGTGTGGAGGGGCAGGTGATACCGGCAAGCTCGCGCATTGTCGCCGTCATCCCGGTCGCAGCCACGCCGAAAGCCGGAATCCGGCTATCAGGAACCGGCGAGGCGTCCCGATCGCGGATCGGCACGCCGCTGTCACGGGCGAGGCGGGAAGCCGCCTGCCAGGCAACAGCCCTCGGCGCCTCGGCGGCATCGGCTGCGGAACGACTCCCGACACAGGCCCCCCGATGACTGCGGCAATCACCCTCGTCCCCGGCGCGGTCTCGCTTGCGCAGCTCGAGCGCATCTACCGCGGCAGCGACCGTCTCCACCTCGATCCCGGCTGCCGGGCCGACATCGAGCGCAGCGCGGCGATCGTTGCCGGAGCGGCGGCGGGCCGTACCGCCGTCTACGGCATCAACACCGGCTTCGGCAAACTCGCCTCGACGCGCATCGCACCCGCCGACACTGCCCGACTGCAGGAGAATCTCATCCTGTCGCATTGCTGCGGCGTCGGCGAGCCGCTGTCCGCGCCGGTGGTGCGGCTGATGATGGCGCTGAAGCTGATCTCGCTCGGGCGCGGCGCCTCCGGTGTGCGCTGGAAGCTGATCGCACTGATCGAGGCGATGCTGGCGGCCGGCATCGTGCCGGTCGTCCCGGCGCAGGGATCGGTCGGCGCCTCCGGCGATCTCGCGCCGCTCGCCCATCTGACGGCGGTAATGATCGGCGCGGGCGAGGCGATGATCGGCGGCCGGCGGATGCCCGGCGCCGCGGCGCTGGCGGCGGTCGGCCTTGCGCCGATCACGCTCGGCCCCAAGGAAGGGCTGGCGATGATCAATGGCACCCAGTGTTCAACGGCGTTGGCGCTGGCCGGTCTGTTCGACGCCTGGCGGCTGGGACTGACGTCGCTGATCACCGGCGCGCTGTCGACGGACGCGGCAATGGGATCGGCGGCGCCGTTCCGGCCAGAGGTGCAGGCGCTGCGCGGCCATGCCGGGCAGATCGACGCGGCCCGCACCCTGCATGCGCTGATCGACGGCTCGGCGATCCGCGAATCCCACCGGGAGGACGACGAGCGGGTGCAGGACCCCTACTGCATCCGTTGCCAGCCGCAGGTCGCCGGCGCCTGCCTCGACCTGTTGCGCCAGGCCGGCACGACGTTGCGCATCGAGGCGAATGCGGTGACCGACAATCCGCTGGTGGTGACCGGGGACGGCACCATCGTCTCGGGCGGCAACTTCCACGCCGAACCGGTCGCCTTCGCCGCCGACCAGATCGCGCTCGCCGTCGCCGAACTCGGCTCGATCGCCCAGCGCCGCATCGCGATGCTGGTCAATCCGGCGCTCTCCTACGGCCTGCCGCCGTTCCTGACCCCGCGTCCGGGCCTCAATTCGGGCTACATGATCGCCGAAGTGACGGCGGCGGCGCTGATGTCGGAGAACAAGCAACGCGCCAATCCCTGCTCGACGGATTCGACGCCGACCAGCGCAGACCAGGAAGACCACGTGTCGATGGCCTGTCACGGGGCGCGCCGGCTCGGCGAGATGAACGCCAACCTTGCCCGCATCGTCGGCATCGAATGGCTGGTGGCGGCGCAGGGAATCGATCTGCGCGCGCCGCTGACCACGAGCCCGCTGCTCGCCGCCGCGATCCGGGCGCTGCGCAGCGAGGCCGCGCATCTCGACGATGACCGCTATCTGGCGCCCGACCTCGAGGCCGCCGCCCGCCTCGCCCGCGACGGCGTCGCGCTGGCCGCGGTGGCGGGCGTGCCGCTGCCGGAACTGGAGGCCGCATGACCGCGCCGATCGTCGATATCCACCGCGGCGACAGCCCGTTGATCCTGTCGATGCCGCATGTCGGCACCGAGCTGACGCCGGACGCCGCGGCGCGGTTGAACCCGACCGGGCTTGCTCTCGGTGACACCGACTGGTGGATCGACCGGCTCTACGACTTCGCCGACGATCTGTCCCCGACCGTCGTCCGGGCGCGGCTGTCGCGCTACGTCATCGACGTCAACCGCGATCCGTCGGGCGCCTCGCTCTATCCAGGCCAGGCCACGACCGAACTCTGTCCGACCACCACCTTCGACGGCGAACCGCTCTACGAGCCCGGCCGGGAACCCGACCCGGCCGAGATCGACCGACGGCGGACAGCCTTTCATGCGCCCTACCACGCGGCGCTGGCCGGAGAGATCGCACGGGTGCGGGCGCGGCACGGCTATGCGCTCCTGTACGACTGCCATTCGATCCGCTCGGTCATCCCGCGCCTGTTCGAGGGGAGGCTGCCAACCTTCAACATCGGCACCAACTCCGGAGCGAGCTGCGCGGCGGAGATCGAGTCGGCGGTGGTCGCGGCCTGTGCGGCGGCGGGACCGGACCATGTGCTCAACGGCCGCTTCAAGGGCGGCTTCATCACCCGCCACCACGGCCGCCCGGATGCCGATGTCCATGCCGTGCAGATGGAACTGGCGCAGCGGGCCTACATGCTCGAGACGCCGCCCTGGACCTATGACGCGGCCGCAGCCGCCCCGACGCGCGCGGTGCTGCGGGAGGTGCTGGCGGCAATGCTCGCGGCAGGGGCCAGGCTCTACGGAGGACAGCGATGATGGAACTCGGCCGCATTGACAACGAGCGCGTCATTCGCGCCCCGCGCGGGACGCGGCTGTCGGCGAAGAACTGGCTCAGCGAAGCGGCATTGCGGATGCTGATGAACAACCTCGATCCCGACGTCGCCGAGAAGCCGCAGGAGCTGGTGGTCTATGGCGGCATCGGCCGGGCGGCGCGCGACTGGCGCGCCTACGACCGGATCGTGGCGGCGCTGAAGGATCTCGAGGACGACGAGACGCTGCTGGTGCAGTCCGGCAAGCCGGTCGGGGTGTTCCGCACCCATCCCGACGCGCCGCGCGTGCTGATCGCCAACTCCAATCTCGTGGCGCGCTGGGCCGACTGGGAGCACTTCAACGAGCTCGATCGCCGGGGCCTGATGATGTACGGACAGATGACCGCCGGCTCCTGGATCTACATCGGCAGCCAGGGCATCGTGCAGGGCACCTACGAGACCTTCGTCGAGATGGGCCGCCAGCACTATGGCGGCGACCTCTCCGGCAAGTGGATCCTGACCGGCGGGCTCGGCGGCATGGGCGGGGCGCAGCCGCTGGCGGCGACGATGGCCGGGGCCTCGATGCTGGCGGTCGAATGTCGGCCCTCGCGCATCGAGATGCGCTTGAGAACCGGCTATCTCGACATGCAGGCGGAAAGCCTTGACGAGGCGCTGGAGGTGATCGGCCGCGCCACCGCCGAGAAGAAGGCGATCTCGGTCGGCGTGCTCGGAAATGCGGCGCTGGTGTTCCCGGAACTCGTGAGGCGCGGCGTCCGGCCCGACGCCGTGACCGACCAGACCTCGGCGCACGATCCGCTGAACGGCTACCTGCCCGCCGGCTGGAGCCTCGAAGAGTGGGACGAGCGGCGGTTGCGCGATCCCGACGGCACGATCCGCGCCGCCAAGCTGTCCATGAAGGACCAGGTCGAGGCGATGCTGTGGTTCGCCCGGCAGGGCATCCCGACCTTCGACTACGGCAACAACATCCGCCAGATGGCCCGCGACGTCGGCCTCGTCGATGCCTTCGAGTTCCCGGGCTTCGTGCCGGCCTATATCCGCCCGCTGTTCTGCAGGGGCATCGGCCCGTTCCGCTGGGCGGCGCTGTCCGGCGATCCCGAGGACATCCGCAGGACCGACGAGAAGGTGAAGGAACTGATCCCGGACGATCCGCACCTGCACACCTGGCTCGACATGGCCAGGGCGCGCATCCAGTTCCAGGGGCTGCCGGCGCGCATCTGCTGGGTCGGTCTCGGCCAGCGCCACCGGCTCGGCCTCGCCTTCAACGAGATGGTGGCGTCGGGAGAGTTGAAGGCTCCGATCGTCATCGGTCGCGACCATCTCGATTCCGGCTCCGTGGCGAGCCCCAACCGCGAGACCGAGGCAATGAAGGACGGCTCGGACGCGGTCGCCGACTGGCCGCTGCTCAATGCGCTGCTCAACTGCGCGTCCGGCGCGACCTGGGTGTCGATCCATCACGGCGGCGGCGTCGGCATCGGCTATTCGCAGCATTCCGGCATGGTGATCGTCTGCGACGGCACCGAAGCGGCGGCGCGCCGGCTGGAAAGGGTCCTGTGGAACGACCCGGCGACCGGCGTGATGCGCCATGCGGACGCCGGCTACGACATCGCCATCGACTGCGCCCGCGCGCACGGTCTCAAGCTGCCCTCGCTCGGCGGCTGAGCGGCAGCAGCCGACCCGAACAGGCAATGGCAGGATGGCAGGTCGGTTCGCGTTGCCGATGAGGGAATTCCCGATGCGACAGTTTGCACCCTGGCATGGTTTCATACGCAACGATATGTGCGCCGCAGCATCGCCCGCGCGACAGGAGGATCGGCATCATGCGCAGCGCAACCGTGTTCGGCATCCGTCGCTTCGGCGACCGGCTGATCGCTCTCGCTCTGTTCCTCGCCCTGGTGGCGCCCTTCGCCCTCGCCCGAATCTGACCCGCAGTCGCGGGGCGCGACGCTTGAGCCGCGCCGGCACTTGGCTTAGAGCCTCGAAGGCCCTCCCAGGAGCTCCAAGATGACCACCATTGCCGTTCACGACCTCAGCCTGATCGACGCAGACGCCAGGGCGCGGCTGCTGGTGCGCGCAGAGACGGACCTGTCCGCAATCCTCCCCAAGGTCGGGCCGATCATCGAGGCGGTCAGGACGCGCGGCGATGCGGCACTCGCCGAGTTTGCCCGTACCTACGACAAGGCGGCGCTCGACCCGGACCGCATCGCCGCAACACCCGAGGATTTCGACCGGGCCGAGGCGCGTCTCGATCCGGATCTGAAACGGTCGATGGCGTTCGCGGCCGAGCGCATCCGCCGCTTCCACGAGCGCCAGCTGCCCGAGGACATGTGGCTCGAGGAAATGGCGCCTGGCGTGATGGCGGGCGAGCGCTCGCTGCCGATCCCCTCTGTCGCCTGCTACGTGCCGCGCGGCAAGGGGGCGTTTCCCTCGGTCGCGCTGATGACCACGATTCCTGCCGTCGTCGCCCGCGTGCCGCGCATCGTGGTGATCACCCCGCCGACGCCGGACGGCGGCGTTGACGATGCCACGCTCTATGCCTGCCGGCTGGCCGGCGTCCGCGAGGTCTACAAATCGGGCGGCGCCCAGGCGGTGGCAGCCGTCGCCTATGGAACGCAGACGGTACCGCGTGTCGCCAAGATCGTCGGCCCCGGCTCGTCGTGGGTGGTGGCCGGCATGCGCGCGCTCTCGGACCGCATCGACCTCGGCCCGCCGGCCGGCCCGAGCGAATCGATCGTCCTGGCGGATTCGAGCGCCGACGTGAGGCGCACGGCGCTCGACCTTCTCAACGAGGCCGAGCATGGCCCGGATTCCTCCGCCTTCCTGGTGACCGACGATCGCGCGCTGGCCGAGAAGGTCGCCGACGAAGTGGAGGTGCTCTGGCGCCACATGGGGCCGGAGCGGGTCGGCTACAGCCGCACGGTTCTGTCCGGCGGACGCGGCGGCATCGTGCTGGCGCCGGACATGGAGGCCGCCTGCGCCTTCGTCAACGACTATGCGCCGGAGCACCTGATCGTCGAGAGCGGCAACGCCTGGGCCTATCTGCCGAAGCTGACCAATGCCGGCGAGGTGCTGATCGGCGAGCATTCGGCGATCTCGATCGCCAACTACGTGCTCGGCCCGAACCACGTGCTGCCGACTGGCGGCCGCGCCAAGACATGCTCGCCGCTGTCGGTGTTCGATTATCTGAAGCGCCAGACCATCGGCTACATCACCGCCGAAGGCTATCCCGGGCTCGCCCCGCATGCCCGGCGGCTGGCGCGCTACGAAGGTTTCGAGGCGCACGCCAACGCCGTGTCGCGGCTGCGCGAGGGCGGCGAGGCTCCCTGACACCGGCGGCGGCAACGGCCTGAAGCCGCGCCTTCCTCCTGCGCCCGTCACCCCGCCCGCCACGCGCCCGGCCAGACCCGCTACTCGGCCGCCTTGGCGTGTGGCAGCAGCACCAGCCGGTCGAGCCCCTCCGGATCGGCAAGCAAGGCCAGCTTCTCGCGGGGCGACAGCCAGGTCAGCGCCTGCTCGATGCTGCTGGCGGAGCGCAGACGGGCAAGCCCGAGAACCAGCGGCTCGTCGATACCGCCGCGTCCGTGCGGCGGGTCCGGAACCAGGCAGGCCCGATGGAAGGCCAGCAGCGCCGGATCGGCAGCCAGCCTTGCGATCGCCTCGACCTGGCCTCCGAGCCGCGCGTCGAGCTCGCCCGCCAGCCGCGCGGCCCGGCGCAGGATCTCGGGCTGCTCGAACTCCTCCGGGATCGTCAGCAGCCCCACCCGCCGAAGGGCGAGGCCGACATCGGCACGGGCGGTGACGGCCGACAGCGGCACTGCGACGACAAGACCGGCCAGCGCCGGGGTCAGCCAGGCGAAGACCTGCGGCGACACCGCCCAGGCGCTGGCGCCGAGCAGCACGCCGAACAGCGTGTGGTTGACGTGGCGCTTGGCGATCTCGACGAGCGGCACCGAGCCGTCATCGCGGCGCTGCGGATTCCAGCCGGCATCGCGACCGATCAGGATGTCGAGAACCGCCGCCGACTGGATCGCCATCATGACCGGCGCCAGCAGCGCGGCGATCAGCGATTCGACCAACAGGCTGAGCGTGCCGCGCAGCGGCCCGCCGATGCCGCGCCGGACGGTCCTGTCGGCGAGCGCGACGAACAGCCCGAAGAATTTCGGCAGGAACAGGATCGCCATCGTCGCGACGAACAGGCCGATGGCGCGTTCCGAATCGATCACCGGCCAGGTCGGGAACAGCTGGAACTCCTCGGTGAAGTATTCCGGCCGGATGAACCGCGCCTGCAGGGCGAGCAACAGGCCGGCGAGCAGGAACATCAGCCAGACCGGCGAGGCGACATAGGACATGATGCCGGTCAGCAGATGCACCCGGCTCGGCCAGGCGAGCCCGCGCGCCGGCAGGATCCTGGCGTGCTGGAGATTGCCCTGACACCAGCGCCGGTCACGGGCAGCAAGGTCGATCAGGCTCGGCGGGCTTTCCTCGTAGGAGCCGCCGACCAGCGGCACCAGCCGGATGGACCAGCCGGCGCGCCGCATCAGCGCGGCCTCGACGAAATCGTGGCTGAGCACATGGCCGCCGAACGGCGGCCGCCCCGGCAGATGCGGCAGGCCGGCAGCGCCGGTGAAGGCGGCAGTGCGGATGATGGCGTTGTGGCCCCAGTAGTTGCCGTCGTCGCCGGCCCAGATCGCCAGTCCCGCCGACATCACCGGGCCATACACGCGCCCGGCGAACTGCTGGACGCGGGCAAACAGGGTGTTGCGGTTGACGACCATCGGGACGGTCTGGATCAGACCGACCCCCGGACGGGCCTCGATGTCCAGCGCCAGCCGGATCAGCGTGTCGGGCTCCATCAGGCTGTCGGCGTCGAGCACGACGAAATAGGGATAGGCTGCGCCGAAGCGGCGGCACCAGTCGGCGACGTTGCCGGCCTTGCGCTCGACGTTCCTGGTGCGGCGGCGGTAGAAGATCCGCGCGCGCGGGTTTCCCCTGTCCTGCAGGGCACGATAGGCGGCCTCCTCGGCGATCCAGACGTCCGGATTGGTCGTGTCGCTCAGCACGAAGATGTCGAAGGCGCGCGCCGCCCCGGCATTGGCCAGAGCCTCGGCGGTCGCCGCGGCGGCCGCAAACACCCGCGCCGGATCCTCGTTGTAGGCAGGGATCAGGATCGCCGTGCGGCCGAGCGGAAGCCGGTTGCCGCGCTGCGGAAGATCGAGCCGCGCCCGGCAGAACACGAGCGCGAGGACGCCGGCCACCGCGACGGCGAAGGCGAACGAGATCCAGGCGATGTTGACCGAGAACAGCGCCAGCATCACGGTCTCGATCGGCGTCAGCCGCGCGACCGACAGGACGGCATACATCTCGCGCACAAACAGGACCGTCATCGCCGCCGCACCACCGAAGACGAGGAGGCGCGGCCAGACGGGCGCATCCGATCGGTAGGGAACCATCGGCTGCGGCCTGCTGTAGAGCTCCTGCACCGGCATCGCCATCGGCGACTCGGCAGGAAGCGCAAGGTGCGGCGGCCGGCGCCGTTCGAACCGCGCCGTCGATGTCACGCTGACCATCGGTAGACCCAGACTTCCGAGATGGCCTCGCCGCCATGTCGCAGGGTGCAGCGCAGGTCGATCCCCTCGCGTCCGCTCGGATCGAGCCCGAAGGCGACGCGGCGTCCGCCGGTAACCGGGTTGAACTGGATCGTTCCGGGGACCAGACGGCCGGCGCTGTTCCAGACCTCCGGCAACACCTCGGCGTCGGGCGGCAGTTGCGCGAGCGGCCCGCCGGCATAGTCGATGACGATGAGCCGCCGGTCGGCGGGTGTCTCGGAGGTCACGTTGGTCGGGCGCCCGACCCGGGTGCTGACGACCCTTGCAAGGCCCGAGGGCACCGGAACGTCGGTCGACCAGGACAGCCGGTAGGTGACGAGATAGTCCTCGCCGGCGCGAAGCGGCTCGGCGGGCCGCCAGAAGGCAACGATATTGTCGTAGGTTTCGGCGTTGGTCGGGATCTCCACGAGGATGACCGAACCCGGCCCCCAGTTGCCGATCGGCTCGACCCACAGGCTCGGGCGGCGCTCGTAGTGTGCCTCCAGGTCCTCATAGGCCTCGAAGTCGCGGCTCCTCTGCATCAGCCCGAAGCCCTGCGGCTGGTCGTCCAGGAAGGCGCTGATCTGCAGCGTCGCCGGATTGATCAGCGGCCGCCACAGCCACTCGCCGCGGCCATTCCACATCAACAGACCGTCGGAATCATGTACCGACGGCCGGAAATCGTCGACCCCGACCCGGTCGTGCGGGCCGAAATAGAACATGCTGGTGAGCGGCGCCAGGCCGATCTTGTTGATCTCGACACGCGGGAACAGCGTCGCCTCGACGTCGATCACCGTCTCCGTGCCCGGTCGGATGGTCATCCGGTAGGCGCCGGTGATGCCGGGACTGTCGAGCAGCGCATGCACCACCACCGAGCTGGAGTCGGGGCGCGGCCGCTCGATCCAGAATTCGCGGAAGGCGGGAAACTCCTCGCCTTCGGGCTCGGCAGTACGGATCGCCAGGCCGCGGGCCGAGAGGCCGTAGGTCTGACCCCGCGCGATGGCGCGGAAATAGCTCGCCCCCTGGAAGACCGCGAATTCGTCGAGCCGGCCCGGATCGTTGAGCGGGCCATGCAGCCGAAACCCGGAAAAGCCGATGTCCTCGTTGGGCAGCGGCTGCGGCACGAGCGGGCCATAGCTGAACAGGTCCGGTGAATAGACAACGTGGCGACTGATGCCGTTCTCGACGAGGTTGATCATCACCGGCGCCGAATAGACATGGCCGAGATGGAACAGCTGCACCTGCACCGGCAGCCCCTCGCCCCGCCAGATCGCCGCCTCGGGGCGGAAGCGGATGTCGCGATACTGGTCGTAGGAAAGCTCGAGCAGCGGTTCGGCCGCACCTGCCGGAGGCGGCTCGTAGGGGCGCTGCGCCAGTTCGCGGGCCCGCAGCCGCACCATGGCCGGCGAGAACGGTTCCTCCGACCCCAGCCTGACCGCGGGAGCGGGGGGTGCCTCTGTCCCTTCCTGTGCCAGTGCCGGCCGGTCGAGCCGGCCAGCACTCCAGGCGGCAACTGCGCCGAGCGCCAGCAGATCCCGCCGCGTCAGTCGCATGTTCAAAACCTCCAAACCCCCATACCGTGCCCGCAGACGACCGCGCAGGATCGGGCGCCGCGAACGACCCCGATAGACATCCTCGACCAAGGGAGACACCGCGACATGCGGCGGCCCATAGCATAGCGGGTCGACCGTCCGCGGCAAATGCGGAGTTTGCGACATTGCGATGCGGTATTGATCCCCGGTCCGGTCCAGCATCGCGATGCGTCGGGACGATAATGTGGCAACGCGCGAGGACCGCGCCGGTTCCGCTACATCGCCACGGCGATGAACTCGGGTTAACGGCGGTTTCTGGGGTGTTGGGGTTGTGATTCCATTGGCGGCGTTGATTCGGAGACCGCTGCCATGCTGGTGGAGACGACTGAGAAGCCGTGCCTGCGACTGCTTCTGGA
>Ga0209909_100196_pt1 | contig 83483 bp, 78 predicted proteins | sample FECB22metaG_FD_188302 | JGI IMG/M metagenome (GOLD analysis project Ga0209909, IMG submission 188302) | Cyanobacterial communities from the Joint Genome Institute, California, USA - FECB-22 (SPAdes) (version 3) | ecosystem: Environmental > Aquatic > Thermal springs > Hot (42-90C) > Microbial mats...
GCCCGGCCGTGACGGCGCCGCCCAAGACACTGCCGGAGGTTTCGGTCGTCGTGCCGACCTACAACGAGGTGGGCAACATCGCGAGCATCTACGAGAGCTTGGCGCAGGCGCTCGCCGGCCGCGCCTGGGAGCTGGTGGTGGTCGACGACGATTCGCCCGACGGCACGGCCAATGCCGTGCGCGAGCTCGGCGCGCGGCACGACAATGTCCGATGCATCCAGCGCATCCAGGAGCGCGGGCTTTGCTCGGCGGTGCACTGGGGCGTGCAAGCGGCGCACGGCGAGGTGATCGTCGTCATGGACGGCGACCTGCAGCACGAGCCGGCGCTGATCCCGCAGATGCTCGAGGCCCTGCAGGCCGGCAACGACATCGTCTCGGGGTCGCGCTTCCTCGAGGGCGCCGCCGAGAAAGGCCTATCCCGGCGCCGCCGCCGCCTGTCGGACTGGGGCAACAAGCTGACCAACCGCTTCCTCGGCACGACGCTCAGCGATCCGCTGACCGGCTTCTTCGCCACCTCGCGCCGGCTGTTCCTCAAGTCCATTCCCATGATGCAGGCCGACGGCTTCAAGGTGTTCTTCGATCTCGTCTATCACAACCGCGCCGTCACGATCCGCGAGCTGCCCTTCGAATTCCAGCGCCGCCGGCATGGCGAGTCAAAGCTCGATCTCTACATGCTGTGGCTGCTGGCCTGCGACATCGTCTCGAAGATCTCGCGCGGCCTGCTGCCGCCGCGCCTGGTGAGCTTCGTCGGCGTCGGGCTGATCGGCTCGATCTTCCATTTCGCCATCCTCTACGCCAGCATGGATCTCGGCGCCGTGTTCTGGGTGGCGCAAGCGATCGCCACCGTCGTGGCGATGGTCTTCAACTTCACGATCAACAACGTGCTCACCTTCTCCGACGAGCGGTTGCGCGGAGCGGCCTTCTACAAGGGCCTGCTGCTCTACAGCCTGATCGCCTCGGTCGGCATCGTGGCCAATGTCAGCACCGCCCAGATCGCCTACATGCGGCTCAACGGGCATACCTTCATCGCCGCCACGACGGGACTGGTCATCGACGTCATCTGGCGCTTCGTCGTGTCCAACCGCCTGATCTGGGGCCGTTCGTCCCTGCTCCGGAAGCCGTCCTGATGCAGCGGCCGGCGAACAACCTCTATCTCTGCGGCGCGGTCGCGCTGGTTGCGGCGATCCTGCTGATCGTCGAGGCGGTGGTCTTCCCCGCGAAGGCGACGTTCATCCTCCTGGCCGCGCCGACGGCGATCGCGGCGCTGGCCCTCATCTACGTCGCCGCTCGAGCGCAGGCATCGCGCGTCGACGATGCGATCGATCGTGTGGCGAGCAGCGTCGGACTCGCGATCCGGCCCGGCGGCACGGCCAGCGTCCTTGCCGTGCTGCTCTATTGCGCCGGCATCGTCGGCGCTGCCGGCGCCTATGGGTGGCTGGCGCTGACCCGATCGGGCGTCACGCGCGACGACGTGGTCGTGGTCTGGGGGCTGCAGGACAAGCGGCAGGTGGTCTTCTTCTATCTGGTGATCGTGGCCTTCGTCCTGTTCCACCGGGCGATGGTCGACCTGTTCTTCGCGCCTACCTATGGCGGGCACGAGGTTCCGCCTGGTGCGCGTCGGACGTGGTGGAGGCGCCTGGTCGGCGCCGTCGTCGTGGCCGTCGTCGCCTATTGCTGGCTAGGCGCCGGCGCCATGCGCGAGGTGACGCTCGCCAAGTTCTACGAGTATCACACGCTGGTGCATCTCGGCGCACTGGAGCAGATCCGACTCGGGGCCACGCCATACGTCGAGGCGCAGACGCAATACGGGCTCGGCAATCAGCTGCTGACCTATGCCCTGACCGAGGCCTTCTCCTTCAGCGGCCACGGCTTCTACGCCGGCATCCTGCTGCTCGACCTCATCTGCATCGTCGCCTTCTTCGTCGTCGTGCAGCAGCTTCTCGGTCTGGGCTGGGCGTTGGCCGGCGTGCTCGGCTGGGTGCTGTGGCCGAGCCCGGCCGCCGCCATCGACCTTGCCGGCTGGGCGATCCTGACGCGCTGGATTGCAGTGCCGATCCTCGCCTTGCTGCTGGCGCGGCTGCTGATGGCGCACCGAGGCTCGCCGGACGGCACGTGGATCGCGCCGGTGGCGGTGGGAGCGATCTGGGGCGCCGGCGGCTTCTTGAGCCAGGAGAACCTCTCCGGCGGCCTGCTGGTGCTGGTCTTCTCGCTCGCCCTGTACGGCCCGGTGTGCGGTCGTTCGCTGGCTGGCCTGGCGCGGTTCGCCGGCCTGTTCCTCGCCAGCGGCGCGGTGGCCTTCGTCGCGCTGGTCGCGGCCACCATCGGCATCGGCCACACGTTCGCGGTCCTGCATCAGGCGAGCGCGCAGTCGGCACTGGTGATGGCCGGCGTGTCGAACTCGGTGTGGTCGGACAATGTCGGCCTCACCCTGTCCCTCGAGATCGTGCACGGCTGGTGGCAGGATGCGCTCACGACGCACGGCAACGTGCGGCCGGTGCTGCAGGCCTACGGGTTTGCGGTCCTGCTGATGGTCGCCATGGGCCTGGTGGCCCGCCATCTCGGCCGGTCATGGCGGACGGCGAGCGGCGAACATCGGGCGTTCGTCTGGAAATTCGCCGGCGTGACGGTCGGCGCCTATGCCCTGCATCTCTTCGCGCTGCTGCGCTCCGACTTTTTCCACCTTGCCGGGCCGTCCTGGCTCCTGCCGTTGTTCCTGCTGGCGCTGCCGGTGTTCGCCTGCCGTTGCTTGCGCCCCGGCCTGGGGCGCGGCGCGTTGCTGCTGGTGTCGGTTGCGTTGATCGTCGACGCTGCGGTCGTGAGCCGCGCGGATCTGCTGCGCCATGGGCAGGCTGTCGGCACTGCCTGGACGGATACGATCGCGGCGCGCGAGATCTATCGCGAGCTCGGCGCGGCCGAGGGCCAGCCGCTCGATGTCGCGTCGCGCTATTCGCCGATCGCGCGCTACCAGGCGGCGTTCCGCAATACGCCCGCCTTCGCCGACATGGAGGAGCTGGCGCGGCTGCTGGGCGACAAGCTGCAGGGCCGACGCGTCGAGCTGGTGCTGCCCACGCGCGACGATCCGATGGCCGATCCCGAGCTGCTCTACTTCTTCGGCGGCTTCCGCTCGGTGTCGGGCATCACCTCGCCGCGCGGCAGCATCTGGACCAAGGCCGACCGCGATGCCTGGATCGCCCGGATCCTGAAGGCGAAGGACGCCTGCGTGTTCTTCGATTCACGCGCAGTCGACAGCCCGCTGTTCCGCGCCTGGAACGACACGGCCCGCAACGGTCCCGTGAGCAACCAGCCGATCGTCGGGCGCAGATCCTCCGGCGTCCTCTCGTGCAAGACTTAGCTGCAGGGCACAGAGGGGCACGACTGGTTGCTCGAGGCCGATGACGCCGTTGCTGGTGCGTCTACAGCTCCCCCATGGTGCGAAATCGGATCCTTCATACTTTGGTTATTGAATAGTATGGCAACATAAGTTATAGATATTTTGCCGCCGCACGTCAGGCGTCCGTTCTATGCATCGTCCATCCGAATAACGAGGCGCGCGGCAGGCGCCGCGTCAACCCGGCGGGCTGCGTTTCATGATCCAACCGGCACCTAGCGGAGGAGGACCGGAGCAAAAACGGCCAGCGCAAATAGCGGGAATAGCGGAAATTCGACGGTGACCCCTATGAATGGGCATCTCCTTCTGCAGACCTACAAGTCGGGTCCAGCGGAAACCTCGGGAACCTCGGAAACCTCCCGCACCGCCGACAGCAGTGCCTGCACGCCGTGTCGAAAGCGCAAAAAAGGTTAGTGGTTTGAGGAGGCACATGCAGGCGCAGCTAGGTTGATCACCTAGGCGAGAATAGGTGCGCGGCACCGATAGGCTCGGCGGCGGCTGCGATTAACGTCCGCGGCGACCCCAACAGGAACAGGTGTCGCCATGGATCGTCTGCAAATCTATACCACGCGTACGCTGGTCGCCGTCGAGTTCGCCGCATCGCCGTCGTCGCTGGCCGGCCTCGGCGGCCGCGCCCATACCTTCCGCCGCCTCGACCTTGCCGAGACGAAGGCGCTGCATGCCGCCGCGGTGAAGGCGGCAAGCCCGCGCGACGCCGAGCACATGAAGCACCTGATGGCCGTGGTCGGCGACCGCGTCTCCTACTGGGAGAAGCGGGTGCCGCCCGGCCTGCAGTGCTTCGTCCATCATGTCCGCTTTCCCGACGAGGCGGCGGGCAAGGCGGGCTACACGAAGGCGGTCGCGAGCTTCCCGCAGTCCGCGATGCTCGGGCTCTATGCCATCGACCCGGTGATCTCGTTCTTTCCTGAGGCCTTTCCGGTCGATCCGGCGCCCAACTTCTGGCAGCTCGGCAAGACCAACACGCTCTCGAAGGACAACCTGTTCTTCCTCAATTTCTTCCCGCCGCAGCCCTTCCTGCGCGAGCAGGTGGTGCAGGGCACGACGTCGATCTACGCCGAGAGCACGCCGGGCCTCTATCACACCAACAACTATGTCGACCTCGTCGACGATCTCTTCATCACGGCGGGCAACGTCGACAAGGTCGTGAGCGTCAACCTCAACCGCTACAGCGACGGCTACGGCTTCTTTATGGCGGTGGCCGGCGGCGCCGCCATGAGCGTCATCGCCGAAGACGGCCACGATACCTTCCAGTGGCACGGCATCCTGTGCCACCTGGTCAACGGGGCCCAGTCGTGAGCGCGCGCGTCGCCTGCTCAGGGACTGAGCCCGGCCAGCGCCAGCTCGCCGGCGTCCAGACGACGGGACGGGGCTATCGCAATCTGTCGCAGCCGCAATACACGATCCGGCACGAGGACAATGTCGCCGTCACCATGCGCGACGGCACCCGGCTGCTGGCCGACCTGCGCCGACCCGACAATCCGGCGCGCTTCCCGGCGCTGGTGGCGATGTCGCCCTATCCGCGACAGATGCAGGGGCTCGGCATCCCGGCAGGCTTCGTCGAGGCGGGGCAAAGCGACTTTTTCGTCCCGCGCGGCTACGCCCACGTGATCGCCAACAGCCGCGGCACCTGTGGCAGCGAGGGCACCTACGATTTCTGGGGGCCGGAGGAGGCGACCGACCTCTACGACCTGATCGAATGGGTGGCGGCCCAGCCGTGGTGCAACGGCGAGGTCGGAATGATCGGCGTCAGTTACTTCGCCATCGAGCAGTTCCGCGCCGCGCTGCTGAAGCCGCCGCACCTCAAGGCGATCTTCCCGTTCTCGGGGACGATCGATCCCTATCGCGAGATCTTCTGGCATGGCGGCATGTTCAACGGCCGCTTCGCCTCGCGCTACTTCGCGGGCATCGGCATGCTGAGCAAGCGCAAGGACGCCTTCTTCCGCTCGACCGCGGCCGAGCTCGCCAACAAGATCCTGATGAGCCCGCGTGTGCATGCCAGGCTCGCCGCGCCGCACAAGGACACGCTGAAGGTCTTCGAGATGGCGCTGCGCTTTGCCTATGACAGCCAACCGTGGGACGACATCTTCCGCCAAGTCGGCGTCGAGCATCAGCTGTACGACGATTACTGGAAGTACCGCGACATGTCGCGGCGCGTCGGCGAGATCGAGATCCCGATGTATCTCGGCGCCGACTGGGAGAATGTGTGCATGCATCTCGACACGCCGTTCTCGGTGTTCAACCAGCTGCGCCAGGACCTGCCGTACCGCTTCTCGATCACGCCGCGCGGCTCGCTGCAATGGCCGTGGGAGAGCCTGCACCTCGAGGCGCTGGCCTGGTACGACCATTGGCTGAAGAACAAGGACACCGGCATCCTCGAGGGCCCGGCGATCCGCTACTACGTCGAGGGCGCCGACGAGTGGCGCACGGCGGAGAGCTGGCCGTTGCCCGGGACCGAGTTCGTCGATTGGCATCTCAATGCCGACGGCACGCTGGGCGAGGGCGCCGGCCCCGAGGGACATCGCGACTACCTGCACCTGCCGGGATCGCTCGATCTCCCGAAGAACGCCAACGCCCCGCAGCTGCCCAAGGCGCTGGTGTGGGAAACCGCGCCGTTCCAGCAGGCGACCGACCTGGTCGGGCCGTTGAAGCTCAGCCTGCTGGCGAGCTCGACCGCCAACGACGTCAACTGGATCGTGAAGCTGCAGCTCGTGGACGGCGCGGGCGGCGTGTCGAACCTGACGCAGGGGTGGTTGCGGGCGAGCCATCGCGCCCTCGATCCGGAACGGTCGAAGCCCTATCGGCCGGTTCATCCGCACGACCGCGCCGAGCCTCTCGTGCCGGGCGAACCGACGCGGTTCGAGATCGCCATCGTGCCGACGGCGCAGCGCTTCAAGCCCGGCCAGAAGCTGCGCCTGATCCTGACCAGCGACGACGACGAGGACTTCGCCATGCAGGGCCTGAGCCATGTGCCCTGCGGGCAGGCGGCGAGAAACCGCATTTTCACTGCATCGACTCTCATGGTGCCGATCGCGCGGTGAAGCGCTTGACGGCGCGGCCGCCTTCCATGCCAAGTCGTGGGCATGGGGGCGAGCTTGCCGCGCGTGTTGATCGTCGACGACCATCCGGTGGTGCGCATGGGCCTGCGCGCGCTGATCGAGCAGACCGGGCGCTACGAGGTGGCAGGCGAGGCCGGCGCACCGGCCGAGGCGCTGCAGCTGGTGACGCGCGAGAAGCCGGATGTGCTGCTGCTCGACCTCATGCTGGGCGGCCGCAGCGGCGCGGAGCTGGTGGCGCAGTGCCTGGCGATCGTGCCGGGTTTGCGCATCCTGATCCTGTCGCAGCATGACGAGGCGCTGCACGCCGAACGGGTGCTGCAGGCGGGTGCCCACGGCTATCTGATGAAGGGCGCCGAGCTCGACGGCGTGGTGCAGGCACTCGACGCCGTGCTGCGCGGCGAGATCGTGCTCAGCCCGCGCATGAACAGCCGCGTCCTGGCGCGGCGCCTGCACGGCGCGCCGGCCGAGCGCTACGCCGATCTCTCGAACCGCGAGATGCAGATCTTCCTGCTGATCGGCGCCGGCATGACCACCGGCCAGATCGCCGAGGATCTCAGCCTCAGCCCCAAGACCATCGGTGCCCATCGCGAGAAGATAAAGACCAAGCTCGGGCTTGAATCGGCGTCCGAGCTCGAGCGCGAGGCGCTGCTGTATGTCGAGCGCGGCGGCTAGCGTCGATGCCCGACAGCCCGGCCTTCGGCGCCCATCTGCGGCGCCTCAATGCGCGACGCCTGAAGCTCGCGTCATGGTACTTCGCGCTGGTCGTCGTGCTCCTGCTGGCGACCAACATCGCCCTGCCGTCGCTCAGGCTGTGGCAGCACGCCATCGTGCAGGCGGTCGTCGCGTTCTATTTCGTCTTTCTGGGTTTCGTTTGCCGCTCGCCGTTTGCCGCTGAGTGGCCGGCGCCGGCGCTGCCGTTGATGTTTGGCAGCGCGACCGTCGCGACCGGCCTCGTCTTCAGCCTCGACCTCGCGCCGGCGCTGGGCGCCAATCCCGCCTATGCCACGACGCTGCTGCTGGGCTGCGTGGCGCCGCTGTGGCCGCGCCGGCTGCTGATCGCGGTGCTGGTGCCGGTCCATCTGCTCTATCTCGCGATGGTGTTCCTGCTCGGGCAGGGCGTCGTCTTCGTGCTGCTGATGGCGATCGGCGGCACCGTCGCGGCGGCGTTGGGCTGGTTCGTGGCCGTCCTGCAGCTCCGCACGGAGCGCTATGCCTTCGAGACGGCGGCCACCATCCGGCGCCAGAAGGAGCGGGTCGAGCACCTCCTCGGCCAGCGCAGCGAGATGGTGGCGACGGTCGCCCACGACCTGCAGAGTCCGCTGGCCGGCATCCGCGCGCTGCTGCGCATGATCCCCGAGGACGCCAAGCTCCGCGAGATTGCGCGGACCTGTGCGGCCATGCAGGACGCGATCACGCGCCTGCTCGACGCGCATGCCACGGAAAGCGATGACGTCGCGCTCGAACCGGTCGACCTCGGCAAGCTCTTCAAGGAGGTGGCTGCCGCGGCGATCGCGACGGCGGCGGAGAAGGGCATCAGCATCGTCCACGATGCCTCAGGGCTTCGCGTCGAGGCCGACTCGCTGCTGCTGGCGCGTGCGCTCGGCAACCTGGTCTCGAATGCAGTGAAGTTCTCACCGCGCGGCAGCCAGGTACGCATCACGGCGCAAGCGAAGGGCGATTGCGTCCGCGTCGCGGTCATCGATCAAGGGCCGGGCGTGCCCGCGGCCGAGCGGCCGGCATTGTTCACCAAGTTCGCACGTCTCAGCGCGCAGCCGACAGGCAGCGAGTCGACATCGGGTCTCGGGCTCTACATCGTGCAGAGCCTGGCGGCGCGCATGCAGGGAAGCGCGGGCTACGAGCCCGATCCGACGGGCGGCAGCATATTCTTCATCGACCTGCCGGCCGCTCGAAGATAAGACAGGTCGTGGTGGCATGCGCGAGCAGCCGGCCGGCCGCGTCGGTCACGCGTCCTTCTGCGGTGCCGACGCGACGTCCGCCCGAGACCACCGTGCCTTCGGCGCGCAGCAGGCCGGTCTCCGGCGTGATCGGCCGCACGAAGGAGATCTTGAACTCGAGCGTGGTCGAGGCGAAGCCCTTGTCCACGGTCGTCAGCACCGCCAGGCCCATGCAGGTGTCGAGCAGCGTCGCCGAAAAGCCGCCATGGACGGTGCCGGCGGGATTGAGCAGCTCGGCGGTCGGCATCGCCGTCACGACGACCCGGCCAGGTGCCGCCGCGATGATGTCATAGCCCAAGGTGCGGGCCATGCTGTTGTGGGGCAGGGCGCCGCTCACCAGGCCTTGGACGAAGTCGAGGCCACTGAGGCTTGCTTGATCGGCCGGCGGCACAACGCCGTATCGCTTGTCGTTCATGGGCGCCTGCTTAGCCCATGGATCGTGTTGGGTGCTCGCGGAAAGCGGACCTCATCAATCCGCGGTCACTCCATCTCGACCTTGAGCTCCTTCAGCTTCTTGCCCCAGAAGGCGTGCTCGTCGGCGACGAACTTGGCGAACTCGGCGCGCGTGCGGTCGGGCGGCAGTTCCAGACCGTCCTTCGCCAGCGCCTCTTCCCACCTGGGGTCCTTCATCGCCTGCTTGGTATCCTTCTCGACCTTGTCGAGGATGGCGTCGGGCGTCTTGGCCGGCGCGAACAGGCCATGCCAGCCGTTGACTACGACGTCGATGCCTTGCTCCTTGAGAGTCGGCACGTCGGGCAGCGACTTGATGCGCCGGTCGCCGGTGACCGCCAGCGCCTTGAGGTTGCCCGCTTTCACCTGGCCGACCGCCGGCGGCAGCGAGGAGAAGTTCATGGTGATGACGCCGCTGATCACGTCGGCCAGCGCCGGGCCCGTGCCCTTGTACGGCACGTGCGTCAGCTTGATGCCGGCAGCGTCGGCGAACAGCGCGCCGGCGAGGTGGTTGTTGCCGCCCACGCCCGACGACGAATAGGTGAGCTTCTCGGGATCCTTCTTGGCCAGCGCCACCAGCTCGGCCGCGCTGTTGGCCGCGACCTTCGGGTTCACCGCCAGCACGTACTGGTAGGCCGTGGTCTGGCAGATCGGCGCCAGGGTCGCGATCGTGTCGATCATGCCCTTCTGCACCCAGGGATTGATGATGACGTTGGTGCCGACGGCGTAGAACAGCGTCTGGCCATCGGGCTTGGCCGCGGCGACGACGCGCACGCCGACGCTGCCGGCGGCGCCGCCCTTGTTGTCGACCACGATCTGCTGGCCGATCAGCGGCGACTCGATGTTCGCGAGCTCGCGCGCATTGATGTCGGCGCCGCCGCCCGCGGCGTAGCCCACGACGAACGTGACCGGGCCGCTCGGCCATGTCGCCTGCGCGCGCAGCGAGGCCGGCAACAGGAGCGACGTCGAACCGAGCGCCAGCGCGTGGCGGCGCGTGATGCGGGTCATTGGAAGCCTCCTCAGTTCTTGCCCTGCACGTAACGGCCGGCGCCGTCGCCGGCAAGCTTGCCGAGCACGGCGCCCGACACCAGGCCCGTGCCGCCGGGATAGTTGTGATAGAACAGACCGCCCACCAGCTCGCCGGCGGCGAACAGGCCGGGAATGGGCTGCCCGTCGGTGCTTTCGACCTCGCCCTCATTGGTGATCTTCAGCCCGCCAAAGGTGAAGGTGAGGCCGCAGGTCACGGCATAGGCTTCGAACGGCGGCTGGTCGATCGTGTTGGCCCAGTTGCTCTTCGGCACGGCGAGACCGCGCGTCGAGCGCCCGTCCTTCACAGCCGGATTGAACGGCACCTCGGTCATCACCGCGGCGTTCCATTCCTTGATGGTCTTGAGGAACTGCTCCTGGTTCACACCCTCGAGCTTCTTCGCCAGCTCCTCGATCGTGTCGGCGCGTACCTTGGTCATGCGCTTGATGCGATATTCGTCACGCAGCTTATCGAGCACCTTGGAATCGAAGATCTGCCAAGCGAACTGCTGCGGCTGACTAAGGATCACTGCGCCGTACTTGGCGTAGGTGTAGTTGCGGAAGTCGGCGCCCTCGTCGACGAAGCGCACGCCGTTGGCGTTCACCATGATGCCGAGCGGGTAGGAGTGCTTCTGGAAATTGTCGCCGACCTCGAGGTCGCCGAACTCGGGTGCATTCATGTCCCAGCCGACGGCATGGCCGCCCGACCAGTTGCCGTGCGCCTTGGCACCGATCGCCAGCGCCATGTTGATGCCGGCGCCGGTGTTGAAGCGCGTGCCGCGCACCTTGGCGAGGTCCCAGGTCGGCCCGAGATAGCGCGTGCGCATCTCGGCATTGCTCTCGAAGCCGCCGCAGGCCAGCACGACGGCCTTGGCGCCGATCCGCACCTTGCGACCCTTGTGGCGGGCGATGACGCCGCGCACCACGCCGTCCTCCTCGATCAGCGACACCGCGGCCGTCTGGTAGTGGATGGGGATGCCGGCCTTGACCGCGGCCTTGTGCTCGAGATCGACCAGGCCCGGGCCGCCGCCCCAGGCCTCAACGGCGAGCCCACCCCAGAACTTGTACTTGCCGTTCACCTTGAAGGCCTGGCGGCCGTAGGAGGGCTGGAAGCGCACGCCCTTGGTGCGCATCCACTTCAGGGTCTCGAAGCTGCGGCCGATCAGTATGTCGGTGAGCTCGGGGTCGCAGCGGTAGTTGGTCACCCGGCCCATGTCGTCGAGATATTCATCGGCGGTGTACTTGCCGAAATCGACGTCGCGCTTCTCGTCCTCGGTGAGGTCGTAGAGCTGCACCAGGTCGTCGACGCCGTGAAACACCACGCGCATGGCGCCCGCCGTGTAGGTGCTGTTGCCGCCGCGCTCCTCTTCCGGCGCGGCTTCCAGCATGGCGACGGAGGCGCCCGTTTCGCGCGCCGCCAGGGCGGCACAGGCCGCCGCATTGCCCGCACCCACCACCAGCACATCGACCTGGAAATCGTCCACGTTTGGCACTCCCTTTGCCTGCATCGCCCTGAAAATGGGGCTACAATACCGTTATGGGTGATCGTTTCGACCGTCTAGGGCTGCGGCATGCCAATGTCGAGGCCCTGCTGCGCAGGCCCGGCATCGGCCACAACAACGGCCCGACCTTCGACATGTCGTGGGAAGCCTGGGTGTGGCGCCGCGCCGCCGCCAAGGCCTGGAAGACGCCCAGCCCCGAGATCGCGAAAATGCGCATCCGGCGCGCAGAACGGCTCGGCATCACCTACAAGGAATTGACCGCCGCATTGATGGATACCGGCGCCAACCTCGGCGCCGCCGTGATGCCGCTGTCGCTCGCCGCCCGCGTCCGCCGCGGCCCCAATCGCGAGGTGATCGTCGAGCCGCGGAACTCGGTCGCGGCCCTGGTGGCGAAGTTCGGTGGCCGGCTGTTCCTGCTGGGCGACATCGACGCCGTGCCGGCGCTCACCGACGAGGAACGCGCCGAGTTCCTCTCGGTCGTCAACCGCGCCTTCGACGGCAAGGTCGAGGCGATCGGCTGGGGCCATGACGGCAAGGCGATCCGCGCGATGCTGAAGAGCAACGCCGTGCCGCATCAGGAGGCCTTCCTGGTCGGCGCCGGCATGGGCCATCAAGTGCTGGGCGAGGCCGCCGGCCTGCCGCTCACCAAGGACATCGAAGGCTGGTTCGCCTAATCACGACCTCACGCTGAGGAGCGTCCCGTAGGGACGCGTCTCGAATGCGCGCGGTAAACCGCGCGTGGGTGGGCAACCTGCACCGTGTCTGTGGCCCATCCTTCGAGACGCATCGCTGCGCGATGCTCCTCAGGATGAGGTGGTGGGTGTCGCGAGGGCGGTGTTGTATTGAAGTCCCATGACTTCAAGCATCACACCGCCTCTCAAAGGCATCCGCGTCGTCGAACTCACCCACACCATCCTCGGCCCGTCCTGCGGCATGATCCTGGCCGATCTCGGCGCCGAGGTGATCAAGGTCGAACCGGTCGACGGCGACCGCACACGCAAGCTGAAAGGCTTCGGCGGCGGCTTCTTTGGCTACTTCAACCGCAACAAGCGCAGCCTCGCGCTCGAGGCCGATGCTCCGCAGGGCAGGGACGTGCTGGTGAAGCTCTTGCAGTCGGCCGACGTCATGATCGAGAATTTCGCGCCGGGCTCGATGAGCAAGCGCGGGCTGGGGCCCGAGCACCTGGAGAAGATCAATCCGCGGCTGGTCTATTGTGCGCTGAAGGGCTTCCTGCCCGGCCCCTATGAGAAGCGGCCGGCGCTCGACGAGGTCGTGCAGATGATGGGCGGCCTGGCCTACATGACTGGGCCGACCGGGCGGCCATTGCGCGCCGGCACCTCGGTGGTCGACATCATGGGCGGGTTGTTCGGGGCCTTCGGCACCGTGCTGGCCCTGCAGCAGCGCAACCGCACCGGCAAGGGCGGGCTGGTCGAGAGCGCGCTTTTCGAATCGGTGGTGTTCCTGATGGGACAGCACCTCGCCATCACCGCCATGAACGGCGCGCCGCCGCCGCCCATGCCCGAGCGCGTGAGCTCGTGGGCGATCTACGAGATCTTCAACACCGCCGACGGCCAGCAGGTCTTCATCGGCATCACCAGCGACGGCCAGTGGAAGCGCTTCTGCGAGTTCTTCGGCCAGGGCGAGCTGGCGGCCGATCCCAGGCTGGCGACCAACAACCAGCGCATCGAGGCGAGGCCCTGGCTGGTGCCGAAGGTCGCCGAGGCGTTCAAGCGCTTCACCAAAGATCAGCTGGAGGCCAAGTGCCTCGAGGCCGACATCTCGTTCGCGCCCGTGGCGCGGCCGCAGGATCTGTTCGACCATCCGCATCTCATCGCCAACGGCTCGCTGGCGCCGACCACCTTGCCGGGCGGCGTCAAGACCCGGCTGCCGCTGCTGCCGTTCCAGATTCTGGGATGGCGGCCGCCGCTCACCGCCGACCCGCCGGAAGTCGGCCAGCACAATGACGCGGTGCTGGCCGAGATCGGTTACGATGCCGCCGGCATCGCAGCCCTCAAGGCCGCGGGCATGCTGGGACCGCGGAAAACGACATAAGGAGCGCGCATGAAGATCCGGCGGGTGGTGACAAGCCACGACGACAAGGGGAAGGCGATCGTGGCGATCGACGAGGTCTCGCGTGACGTCGTCTCGTTCCGGCCAGGCGCGACCGTCGCCAACATCTGGTCGACGGTGGGATTCCCGGTCGACAACAATGGCCTCAAGGACACCGCCAAGGAGATCAGCGGCACGACGCGAGCGGGCGGGACGGTGTTTCGCGTCATCGCATTCGCGCCTGGCGTGGCGCCGCGCAATCACCGCACCGATTCCATCGACTACGCGATCGTGCTGGCGGGCGAGATCGACATGACTCTTGACGACCAGGTCGTGACGCTGCGCGCCGGCGACGTGCTGGTCCAGCGCGGCACCATCCACAACTGGATCAACCGCGGGGCCGTGCCCTGCGTGATCGCCTTCGTGCTGATCGACGCCAAGCCCGTCGAGCACGACGGGAAGCCTCTCGCCGCCCACGGCTGAGCCGTGCGGAGCGCCGTTTGCGAACGTGCGCTACGACACATACGACACAAATCTCCCGGCTCACAATACGGCCAAGATACGGCGGTCCCGTAGAACGGACGCCGTCGGGCGAGGGGCAATTCCGCTCCAAGCCACCCGGGATTGGGGAGAACGCATGTTTCAGTTGATCGGCAGCCTGCTGGCCTTCTTCGCTATCGTCTCGACCCTGGCCGATGCTCCGCTTGCCGGCGCTGCGCTCGCGCTCGCGACCTTGCTCTGGGTGGTGATCGCCAAGCCCACTCCGCGCTTTGCCAAGGTCGGCGCCCCCTGGGGCGCCGCCTATGCGGTCGCCAGCCGCTAGCGGCCTTAATCCGCGCAGTCCGACCGGCAGCCAGAGGGCTGCCTTTTTTGTTTGCCGAAGAGCGCGGCTTCTCGCCTATCATTTGAGCGTCGACGCACGGGAGGCTGCATGGCGCTGCTCATCATCAATCTCGACAAGGTCATCGGCAGCGCCGAGGCATTCCGTGATGCCTTCAAGGAGCAGATACCCGGCCTGCCGATTCGCTTTTGGCCCGATGTCGGCGAGGTGAAGGACATCGAATACCTCGCCTTCATGCATCCGGATTTCGACCAGCTTCCGGCCTTCCCCAACCTGAAAGCCATGTTCAGCCGCTCGGCCGGCGTGGAGGCGTTCGCCGGCCATCCCAAGCTGCCCAAGGTCCCGCTCGGCAAGGTCGAACCGCCGGGCGGCGATCCGATGATGACGGAATACATCATCATGCACGTCCTGCGTTTCCATCGCGACATGCCGGGCTATCAGGCCGCTCAGGCTAGGAAGGAATGGCGCCGCGTGCCGATCGTGCGGCCCGAGCAAAGGCGCGTCGGCTTCCTGGGCTTCGGCATGATGGCGACGGCGCCGGCGCTGGTCCTGCAGTCGCTGGGCTTCAAGGTCTCCGCCTGGGTCCGCTCGCCGCGACAGGCGGCGGAGGTGCCCATGTTCCACGGCCGCGATCAGCTCGAGGCCTTTCTCGGCCAGACCGATATCGCCGTCTGCCTGTTGCCGCTGACGGCGGAAACCGAAGGCATCTTCTGCACGCGCACCTTCGCCATGATGCCGAGAGGCGCCATGCTGGTGAATGTCGGACGCGGCAAGCACGTGGTGGAGAAGGACCTGATCGCCGCCCTCGATTCGGGACAGCTGTCCTATGCCGCCCTGGACGCGCTGTGGCCCGAGCCGCTGCCGCCGGAAAGCCCGCTGTGGCTTCATCCCAAGGTCACGGTGATGCCGCACGTGGCGCGCCGGCCGACTGTCGATCAGCTGGTGACCGAGGTTGCCGCGAACCTCCGCAGCCTCGAGGCCGGCGGCCGGCTCCTGCAGGAAGTCGACGTGACGCTGGGATACTGAGGACGATCAATGCCTCTCCCCGGGCCGCAGCGTCACCTGACCTGCAGCACGATCCGTCCTTGCGCCGTCCGGTTGGCAACGGCGTTCATCGCCTCGGCGGCGCGCTCGAGCGGAAGCACCCGGTCGATGTACGGGCTGAGCTTGCCCTTGCCGACCCATTCCATGATGGTCCCGGCGATGCGACTTGCCTCATCCGGATAGCGTTCTTTCCAGGCCCCGATGAACACGCCGATGATCGAGTAGTTCTTGAGCAGGGGCAGATTCATCGCCAAAGACGGGATCTCGCCGCTGGTGAAGCCGATCGGCATCAGCCGGCCGTTCATGCGCATGAGTCGGGCCAGGGTGCCGAACAGAGCGCCGCCGACATTGTCGACGCAGACATCGAGGCCTTCGTCGGCGGTGAGGGATTTTACGCGCTGGCGCACATCCTCGTGCGAATAGTCGATGACTTCCTTGGCGCCGTATTTGCGGACGATCGCTGCCTTGGCGGGCGCGCCGACGGCGGCAATGACGCGTGCGCCGAGGACGTGCGCCAGCTCGACGCAAGCAAGGCCCACCCCGCCGGCGGCTCCCGTCACCAGGATCGTTTCACCCTCCTGCAGCCGGGCTCGCTCGATCAGGGCATACCAGGCCGTGAGGTAGCTCTGCAGGATCGTCGACCCGGTGTTGAAATCGACGTTGGCCGGCAGGCTTACGATCGCCGCTTCCTTGGCGACCATGCGTTCGGCAAAGCTGCCGTACCAGCCCTGGCAACACACCCGGTCGCCGCGACGGAAGCGCGTCACCTGATCGCCGCAGGCGATCACCACGCCGGCAGCGTCCGTTCCGGGCACGTAGGGAAGAGCGGGCCGCATTTGATAGCCGCCGCAGGTCATCAGGTAGTCCATGTGGCTCACCGACGCGGCATGGACGTCGATCAGGACCTCGTCGGCTGCCAGAGCCGGCTCCGGCCTGTCCTCGAGGTTCAGGGCCTCGATGCCCTTGAATTCGTTGCAGACGATTGCGCGCATAACACTCTCCGGGTCAGTTGCCAGGCCTCATTCCGCTCACGGGAGAAGACGCGGCAGCAGCATCGGGACGCGTTGGCGATACTGCTCGTAGGTCGCGCCGAACTCCGCCACCAGGTCCCGTTCCTCGAAGCGGACGCCGATGAGGATGTAAGCCGTCATCATCGCGGCGAAGAGCAGGTGCCCCGCGGTCATGTGCGGCGCCGCCCAGAAGGCGAGCAGGAGACCCAGCATGAGCGGATGGCGCACCAGCCGGTACAGCAGCGGCGTCTTGAACGGGCTCACGCGAGCCGCGGCGCCGCGCAAGGCACCGAACACCTGGCGCAACCCAAACAGTTCGAAATGGTCGATCAGATGCGTCGACGCCAGCGCGATCAGCCAGCCGATCCCGGAGACCCCGATCAGGATTGCAGCCGCCGGGCCTCCGACATGCCAGATCGTCGTGGCGATCGGCCGCCATTGCCAGAACATGAGGATCAGCAGGAGGCTCGAGATCAGCACATAGGTGCTGCGCTCGCATGCCGCCGGGATGACTCTCGTCCACCGGCGCTTGAAGGCCGGACGGGCCATGACGGTGTGCTGGATGGCGAACGCGCCGAGCAGCGCGACGTTGATCAGGATCGACGATGCGAGGCCGCTCTCGGAGCCCGCGCTGTCCAATCCGCGGTCGATGGTCTTCGGCACCCAGAAGTTGCCGATGAACGCCACCATGTAGGCAAAGGAAAGGGAGAAGACGAGGTAGCTTGCAAGCCCATAGATCACGATGGCGACGCGTCCGATCACGAAGTCCTCCAATGGTGGCACAACGGTCGAAGCTGGTACCATCGCCTCGTCCCCTGAGCGTCCCCCGACGCCGTCATTGCAGGTCCATCGCCCATGGTTCGGTTAAGCGTGCGCACGCTTGGATTTCCGGAGATCCATCGCGACGGCCAGCTGTGCCCGCTGGCCTTGCGCAGGGGGCTGGCGCTTGCGGTCTATCTGGCCGAAGCGAAAGGCGCCGTCGGGCGCGACCTGCTGGCCACCATGTTCTGGCCGGAAGGCGCCGAAGAGATCGTGCGGGCGCGGTTGCGCCGCCTGTTGCACCGTCTCCAGGTCACGCTGGGCGACGACGTCCTGGCGACCGATCGATCGACGGTCCGATGGTCGGCGACCATCGACCTGCAGGTGGATTCCGCACTGTTCGAAAGCGCCTGCGACCGCGGAGAGTTCGAGCTGGCCTGCCGCCTTTATCGCGGCGACTTCCTCGAGGGCTTCACGCTTGGCGACTGCCCGCAATTCGATGAGTGGGCGTTCTTTCGCCGCGAGGCCTTGCGCGGCCGGGCGATCCAGGCGCTGGAGCGTGTCGTGCAGGACAAGCAGGCGACAGGCGATCACTCGGCCGCAGTAGTGCACGCCCGCCGGCTGGTCGAGCTCGATCCGCTCAGCGAAGTCTACGCTCGCCACCTCATCCACAATCTCCTGCTCGCCGGGGATCGCGCCGCGGCCGAACGGCATCTCGAGGCGCTGACAAAGCGGCTGCGCGACGAGCTCGATGTGGCGCCTGAAGCCATGACCCGGGCACTTCTGAAGGAGAGCGCAGCGGCACCGGCCGAGAGCGCGCCGCCGACGCGCTACGCCACGGGCGGCGGTATCCATCTCGCATTCCAGACCTATGGCGAGGGCGACATCGACATCCTGGTGTTGGCCGGTTTCGTGTCTCACGTCGAACGCGCGTGGGAAGACCCGCGCTGCCGCGGCTTCCTGTCCGCGCTCGCCGGTATGGGCCGACTGATCCTGTTCGACCGCCGCGGCGTCGGGCTGTCCGACCGGGTCGGCTCGAGGCCGAGCGTCGAGGCGACCGCACACGATATCGGCACCGTGCTGCAGGCCGCCGGCAGCCGGCGCGTCGTGCTGCTCGGCGCCTCCGAGAGCGGCCCGGCCTGCATCAAGTTTGCCGCCGAGCATCCCGAGCGCGTCGCCGGACTGATCCTGTTCGCCTCGCTGGCGAAGGGAAGTGCGGCCGCGGACTATCCGTACGCACTCGATGCCGCCCAGTATGAAATCTGGCTTCAGCAGCTGGTTTCAGCCTGGGGCGGCCCTGCCGGCATCGAGACCTTCGCGCCGAGTCTCGCCGGCGATCCGCAGGCAAGAGCCTGGTGGGCCGGCCTCCTGCGGGCCGCCTCGAGCCCGGGCGCCATCAAGGGCGTGCTCGAGGCGTTGCGCGATACCGATGTGCGGCCTCTTCTCGGCCGCATCTCCGTACCGACCCTCGTGCTGCACCGTCGCGGCGACCGCGCCGTCCGCATCGGCGCCGGCCGGCATCTCGCCAGCCACATTCCGCAGGCGCAATTTGTCGAGCTGGAGGGCGCGGATCACTGGATCTTCTCCGGCGATCAGCAACCCGTGCTCGCCCGTGTCAGGGATTTTGTCGCCAACAACACCGACGTCAGCGGCTGACGATCTGTTGCATCCATGCCGGGTAGCGCTCGCCGTGGATCGTGATCCGCGAGAGCGCGACGTCGATCTCGCGCAGGGGACGAACCCGATGTTCAGCTCTTCGAGCGCCGGCAAACGACCGCCATCAAGGGCAGGACGGGCCTGAATGATCCCGAAGCATTCCGAAGGGGCATGTTCCCCATCTAGTAGGGCGCGTCTAATCGTATTAGCGGGCGAAAGGCGCATGGAGTTATGAGGCCCGCTCCTGGATTGACGTCTATGATCTCCAGCCGAAGGTGAAAGAGATGCGTAGATCAATGGCGGTATTGGCCCTGGCGCTACTGGCATCGCCGGCGGCCGCGCAGGATTTGTCGGTCGGACGCAGCATGGCCACACGATGGTGCATGGCGTGTCACGTCGTCGAACCCGGTCAGAGCAGGGCCACCGACAATGCGCCGAGCTTCCGGGCAATCGCCGTCCGGCCGGACACGACGGCGGCGTCTCTCGACCGCTATATCTCCAAAGGGCACACGCTCATGCCCGACTTCTTGCTCAACCAACAGGAGCGCGACGCCCTGGTGGCCTACATCCTCAGTCTGCGTTAGCGCCTAGCGGACGACGGTGGCTTTGATGGCGGTCTGCTGGCTCCACACCGTGATCAGCTCATCGCCAGGCTTCACGCTCCTCATCGCCGCCAGCGCCGCCGCGCTCCGAATCGGCGGCATCTGGATCACCTCGCCACTGTCGGGCGATGGCTCTTCCGGCAGGCCGGCCGAGGCGTTGATGATGTAGATCGTGCTGGCCGCCGGATCGACCCTGGTCACCATGCCGTCCATGCGCCACAGCCTGATCGGCTCCTGCATGCCCGGGATGCCCTCCAGGCGGGCCCCCTTGACCAGCATCGCGAACGCCGCCCTTTCGGCCTGCGGCGACTTCGGAGCAATCATGAAGTCGAGATAGTCGTACCACTGCACGTCGACGACGTTGCCAACCTTGAGCTGCGGGTAGTTGGTGACGAGATCGGCAGCCCGCATCTTCACGCGGCCGAGGTCCTCCCAGACGATGTTGAAGATGCGGCGCTCGGGATGGAGGCTGTTGATCGTGCCGCGCTTGAAGTTCTGATAGCTGTTGGGGACGACCAGATCCTCTTCGGCCACCGCAGGCAGCGGCAGCGTGGTCAAGGCCGGAGCGGACAGCGCTGCACCGGCCATGAGCTTGAATGTCATCCGGCGATTGAGCTTGAACATGGCTTCCCTTTGAAGGTCTGGGGAGTATTCCATGCGGCGAAGGCCGGTTGGTTGACCGAGATCAAAGCACTCGTTTAGCCGCAGTGCCAGCCATTCAATTGAATGGGCCTCACCTGCGCGGCCATTTGCATGGTCCCGTGATTCTCGCCACCAGCTCCCTCAGCCCGGACAGGTCGTAGGCTCCTTCCAGCGTTGCACCTTGCTTGTTGGCAAGCCGGAAAACGACCCTGCCTTTCGGCGGCAGAGTCGCAAGGAAACCCGGGACATCGCCTTTCAGCTCGATGGCGTTGCCCGATGGCGATAGCCCGCTCAAGACGACGACCCACGGCGCGTTGTTGACCGAGTAGCTCACGACGTCATCCTCGAGGCGGCGCACCGGCCCTCCGCCGCGGATCGTCATCTCCGTGGTGCCGCTGCGGCATTGAATCGAAATTTGCAGAGAGCCATCAGACCCAATGCCGGTGCCCGTCGCGGTAACGACTGGCGAATAGTCTGCGGGCGAGCGCGTCTCGCTTACGATCCACTTTCCCGGCGTCGGCCCTGGAGGGGGCTTGTTTGCCGGCGGAGCGCCGGCGCCCGCACTGGGCGGTGCAGCCTTGGGCGCGGGTGCCGGCGACGGCGCAACCTCGCGAGTTGGCGCGGGCGCGCTGCCGGCCAGCTTCTCCAGGCACCGCATGCGCTCCTCGTAGGATGGCAGCGTACAGCGGCTCAGCGCATCGCTGCCGCTTTCGGCCAGCGTGACAGCGCTCGTCATCGTCAACAGGCCGACGCAGATTGCTATACCCTTCATTTCTTCGTTGCCCTTCGAGGCATAGTCGGACGTGATCGATAGCTTGATGCGCAGGGCACACCCTGAACGCACATGAAGTTGCAGTGCGCCCGAGTCGACATCAGGCGGGAGCATGCTGGCGCGACCACACTTTCAGAAGCAAACTTCTTCGTGTCCATCATCGTCTGCAAGCGTTGTTGGCGTCACGCATCCTGCGAGAACGACCGACCCTCCTCGCTTCCATGCCGCTGAGCAGGGACAAGTGACTTCCCCTGGTGCTCCAGGGAGTAGACGCCCTTATTTCTCCAGCCAGACGTCTTCCATGCGCATGCCGTTGTATATGCTGTTGACCATCGGCGCGTAGCCTTTGACGTAGGGTTGCCAGCAGGTCCCCGAGCGGTTGTGGTAGAGAACGGGACGTGCCACGTCCTCTGCCAGGCGGCGCTCGATGTCCCACACCATCTTCTTGCGCTTGTCTTGGTCGGCTTCCATCGACTGGGCGTCGAACAGCTTGTCGATCTCCGGATTGCAGTAGCCGTCGTAGTTGCTCAAGGAACCGCAGGCATAGTTCTCGTAGAACGCCTGGTCGGGGTCGTCGATGCCGTTGCCGGTCAGGTTGGCGCCGATCTTGTAATCCTTGCGCGTCAGCTTGGGATACCACTGTGTCGTGTCGAGGATCTCGAGCTCGGCGTCGATGTAGATCTGCTTGAGCTGGCTCAGCAGGATCACGGCCGGATCGCGGTAGGGTGCGATATCACGCGTCGACACCTTGAGACTGAGGCGCTTGTCGGGTCCATAGCCGGCCTTCTCCATGATCTTGCGTGCTTCGGCGCGGCTCTTGCCGACGTCGGGGTCGTATCCGGGCAGCTTCTGCATGAGCTCGGCCGGCATGCCCCATATGCCCTCGGGGGGAGCGAGCAACGCGCCACCGATGTCGCCCTTGCCCTGGGTCAAGGTGTCGATGAAGGCGTGGCGATCGAGGGTCAGAGCGACCGCTCGGCGCAGTTCGGGATTGTTGAACGGCAAAGCGTCGCGATTGATCATGACGTTTCGCTGGACGTTCGAAGGCACAAGCTGGCAGGTCACTTGCGGCCGCTGGCTCTTGATGTCGTTCAGCACCGGAACCTGCAGGAAATAGGGTGAGGTCATGTCGACGTCGCCGGAAAGGAAGGTCAGCACCCCGGTCGACTGGCTCTTGATGATCTTGTACTCGATGCCGTCGAGATAGGGCCTGCCCTTCTTCCAGTAGTCGGGGTTGCGCCTGACCCTGATCAACTCGTTGGGCTTGAACTCGACGAACTTGTACGGGCCGGTGCCGATCGGCCGCCGCCGCATCTCGAGCGGCGTCACATGGCAGGGATAGACCGGCGAGAAGCCCGAGGCGAGCAAGGCGATGAAGGCGGGCTGCTTGCGCTTGAGCTTGAAGGTCACGTCGTAGTCGCCTTTGACCACGACTTCTTCCAGGTTCGAATACCAGGCCTTGCGCGGGTTGACGCGCAGCGTCTCGATTCCTTTGCCCCGAAGCAGATCCCAGGTGCATTTGACGTCGCGCGCGGTGAACGGCTTGTCGTCGTGCCACGTCACGCCTTGGCGCAGCTTGAACGTCAGGCTGGTGCCGGCCTCATCCCATGCCCATTCGCTGGCGAGGTCCGGCACGACCGACTTCAAGCCGCTTTGCGGCACGCTCTGGTCGTACATTACGAGATTGTTGAAGACACCCATCATCGGGCCCTGGCCCGCGATGGTGGATTCCTCGTGGATCGACATGCTGGCCGGGCTGTCGAAGAAAAAGACTTTTAGGACGCCGCCCGATTTCTGCGCCGTCGCCGGCGCAAGAGTCGCCGCCGACAATAGCGCGATGCCGGCAAGCATGGCTGCGCGCGTAAGCGCCATTGACCTTCCCCCGCTTAAAACGTGGATGCAGCAGGCTCTATGCTGGTGTGTACGCGGTGCTTACCGGGCCACTGAAACGAACGCGTCGGACGATCGGCTCACGCTGGACGATAGCGAACGAGGTGCACGGATCATCCTAGCGATTGGCGCCACTCGCAAGCTCTTAGCGAGCTTAGGCACGACGTCCGGAGCGCGCTGGGTGTCGGCCGTGTGGGCGCGGTGGTGGAGTGGAGAGAAAACCTTGTCCAAATCGCGTAGAAAATTTCATGTAATTTTGATTCAACGATTTTTGGAATCGCTTCCATTCGGTTGCTCGTTGTATTGAGCCTGCATCGCGGCTGAATACGTGCCGGAAGCGTCCGGAGACAATTCGGGCAGTTCGGAGCCAACATCGCCCAAGAGAAGTTGAATCGCCTCAAGGCTCTGGCCTGTCTGAGGACGACATGTCCGGTGTGACGGCTTTCCCAAACCGTGAGAGGGACGATGCAAGCGAGTGCCGCGGCTCACCGTTGGATGGGTTTTGGGTCTGTGTCGATTTGCTCAGTTCAGTGCAGATACGGGCGCGTTTGGCCGCTACGATCTCAGCAATGGGGGAATCTTGAACGTGTTTACCGTGTGCACGGTATCGTAGCTCTGTACCTCAGCCATTGGTTCAGTCGAGAGGTTGTGCGTGTTCATCAAAACAATGATCACCTGTTCGAGGAAATCGCTCAGTACTATCGATTTGTCCAACACATCGTTGATGATCACGTCCATGGCGAGGCGATCCGGCATCGTATTCGCATCGGGTACGAGTTCGAGCATTCCGCATAGAGCAAGACGATGAGACATCTCATAGAGGCTCGAATGCCTGTGCTCCCCTGAGTAAACGGACATATCGATATCGATGGGTATCGTTCCATAGGCTTGGTCTAGCTGCTCTGTCTCGGGAATGAAGTGAAACGCGAACGCGTTCCTCAGCCCCGCCATGAGCTTCATATTTCCTAGGTGTCCTTTGAACGCGTTCAGGGCTTCCGCCCCCTCAGGTTTCAGGTGAGGCAAGTACGTCTTGGCGAATGGACTGCTCAGAACCGAACGCTGAACCGCTAGGTATCCTTCGTGTGTGAGACCGATCAGCAACCTCAGCATCGTGATAGCTCTCGCATCCCCGAACATGTCCATGATGCGATCCCCGGTTAGCTTGGATTGGATGCTGAAATTGAGCAGCCTGTAACCCGTGTTGATCTCGTTCGCGATATGGCCGAACAGGAACAGGTTACGCCTTGCATCGGGTGGCATCTGATCGATAGCCGCGCGATCTAGCTTGATTTGGAAAATTTTGAGTGGTGGCGATACGTGCTTGGGTCGGATTGGCATGGTTTGGTCTCTCCATGCCGATCATATCAAACCGACAAGTATTCGTGGGCTTTCTCCAGTGCTCTCAAATAGTGGGGGCTGGGGTCTCGGGGTTTCATCGAGACGGTTGACGATCTTTAGCACATCGGTTTCGTCTGGCAGCGCGGTCTAGGTATTGCTCGATAACCGAATCGAGAACGCGTTGAGGCATCTCAATTCCGAGCTTGTTCCTGATCTTCTCCGCAGTGGTGAGACGTTCCTTGAGTGTTGCCCTGAATAGGTTCGGCCACAGTTCCCATCACGATCAGCGGGGGTGGGCCCTACCGGCATTCCGGGGCCTTCGCTTGGGGATGGTGCAGTTTGATCGGATGATCAGGCGCAATGCCTAGCTAACGGGCCGAACGACGCCGCCCGCGGGTGGGTGCGGGCGGCGCTGGTCTTCTCGGTGATGGCGACGGCCGTGCCGACGTCGAAGCCCGGCTCAAAAAGCTGCGCAGCCCTACGCGACGCTAGTGCGCCGGGCCAGGCGGCGGCGGTTCGTGGTCGGCAATCACCATCGGGACGAGATCGCGCACCATGCGCAGCCAGCGCTCTAGCGTCTGCTCTCGGATTGTCGTGTCGTGGCCCGCACGACCTGCCAGCCAGCGCGCGACGAGGTCGGCCAGCACCGCGCCCTGCACCGCAGGATCGCGACCGCCGAGAAGCGGCCGGATACGGTTAACGAGGTCGTAGGCCTCGTCCTGCTGTTGCTGGCTCATGCTGCCACCTTGAGCTCATGCCTCAGCAGCACACGCTCCCCGCACGCCCTGCACTCGATGCCGACCATCTTCGCGCTCCATGGATGAACCGCCGCTGGTCGCAATCTTTCCTTGTAGCGCGGAGTTTCGCAACACATACCCTCGTTTTGCCGGTGCCCACCCGCGCGACGAGCATTGACGGCCGCCAAAAATTGACCGGAGACGGCAGTTGCAGCGTGCTGCTCAAGCGTCGAGCGGCAACCGTCGCCCTGCATCGTGTCGCGCTGCACGGCTGGCAATGTGCGCGCCGTTCCAAGTTCCGATACAACCGGGAATTGGCGGTTGTCCACAGGGCAACAATCGTAGCTTCGCGGCACTGGAGCCATCCATGATCGACATTCCCCTTGTCTGAAAGCAATTAGCGACGCTATCAGCGTAGGCTCCTATGGTCGCCATCTTCATTGACGAAACCGGCAACTTCACAGAGTCAACCCCATACAGCGCGGTGGGTGCTCTCACGGTTCCTCACAACCGTCTTCAACGCGTTCGCTACAAGCTGCGCGAGCTTACGACAGGCTGGCCGAAAGTTGATGGCGAATTGAAAGGCGGGCAGCTATCAACTCGGCATGTAGTCGCGATTGTCGATCTCCTGTTCCGGCAGCACGCGTTGCTTCACTGCGTGGTAGCGACGGTTGATGACCAGGCGAAGGCCGAAGTAGAAGCACACAAAGCGCAGCAATGCGAGTTGATGACGCGCAATCTTACTTCGGAGCATCATCCAGATCTCGTGGCCCAAGTTTGGGAGCTCCGCCGCACACTAGAGCGAATGCCGATCCAGCTTTACACCCAATTCGTTGCACAAACGCATCTGTTGTGCGCCCTCATCGAAGACGTACCGAACTATTATAGTCAGCGACAGCCACGTGAACTTGGGCTTTTCGAGTGGTTTGTTGACGCGAAAGACAAGAATGTCACGGCGCAAGAGTACTGGTGGCGCAGCACATTAGGGCCAATGATCCAAGCACGGTCCCGTCGGCAGCCATTTGGCCGGGTCAGCGACGACGACTTCGACTACACCTACTTCGACAAAGCTTATGACTTGGAGGCGGACGTGCCGACGTCTCCAAGCGCTACAAAGCGCACCATTGGGACCGACATTGGTAAACTAGTTACCAAAAGCCTTTTTTTCATCAATTCAAAAGCAGACATCCTGGTACAAGCTACTGACGTCCTAGTGCGGTCCATGCGGCGCACCCTGACTGATCCAGAGGTCGATCCGAAAATGGTAGATGCGCTTGGTCGTTTGCAACTCCTTCGCAGACGCGAGGGTGTTCTGCAGTCGATGCAGTTCATCGTGCTTGCGGGAGCAGAACCCTCTGCGGACCACGTCAACAAAGTTAGCCAACGCATGTCGCGCGCCGGGCGTCCTATGCTTTTGCCCCACCTCAAGACATGACCACTGGTCAAAGCAGCCATAGCAACCAGTGTAGGCGATGCGGCAGGCGCTGCACGTCGCGTCCATCCTGACGAGCATCAGTTCCAGTGTGGCCAGGCCCTTAGACTCGTCGATGTGGACTAGGTGCATGATCCAGTATCGCAGGGTTTTCGAGGTCGGTGTTTTTCAAGTTGACTTCTAAGCGCAATTTTGTGGCGTATGACGACCATCTCCTACCACGAGGTGGTTTTATGTCATCGACCGTTCAGATCGTTTCACTGCCTGCCAGCGGTGCCAGCACCGACAGAGGAGCGCGGCAAGGTAATCGAATTGACCCCGTCACTGGAAATTGTGGCCTCGATCCTCCGATTCTCATTCAGAGGATCGGCACCATGACTGCCCGAGCCTGCCAGCCGCTGCCAAGGCCTAGGCAGGCGACACCGACCGCATCGCGTCCGGAATGGTCCCGCGGACCGACAGCCGGATGCGGTTGGGGCTTCGACAAGCCATCCGGTGGAGTAGGGCACTTTGCTAAGACGACAGCGACCCCTCTTCGCGTCCAGGACGTTAGCAGAGCGCGGCCGGATGCGGATGACCGTTGCGCCGCCGGTGCTACCGATCGATCTCGCCGCGTGCCGTCGCCATCAGGTCTTACGGAGGGAGCCCTTGTCCGCGCGCGCCGGTCCGTGAGCTCGCCAACCCTGATCGGCTGAAATCTTACAACGGAGAATTGGATGACACGTGCGCTCTCCATAGCGCTGCGAACGATGCCGCCTTCGCATCGGACCGGCAATGTTGCGCTCGACTGTCGTTGTCATGGACGACAGCTGGCCTATGCGGTCTGCAGAATTGTTGGACGCTTTGGTGTCCAATAATTCCCCCGCCACTGCTGTGAGGCTGGAAAAACACTCTGTGGAGGCCAGGCCGAGCCGTGAGGCCGTTGGTTCCAGTGTTTCAGCAACTGCGCGCGTGCTTGTCCTTAAGAAAGGGCGCGCCTGCGCGACCTTCGAATTATTGGACGCTCCGGTGTCCAACAATTCCCTGGGGAATGATCTGGAGCGTCCCGGGATAAACGCTGTAGGAGTCCGGCGCGCGCCCAGCGTTTTTCCCTCTAACGTTTGCGGTGCCGCCCTAAGCCCCGATCTCCGCCTGCGCCCGCTGCACCTCGACGGCGAGCGGCCCCAGGCCGTCCTGGCACGAGGCGCGGTCGCCGGCCTTGGCCGCCTGCTCCAGCGTCTTGGCGGCATCGCCCAGCGCCCGCGCGCCGACAGCGAGGGCGCTGCCCTTGAGGCGATGCGCGGCGGCGGCGAGGGCCGCGAGATCGCCCGCGGCCATCGCCGTCTCGATGTCGCGTCGCGATTCCGAGGCCGTCAGGCTGAACTTCGCCAGCAGGTCGCGCCGCGCCTGGTCGTCGCCGGCGAGCCAGGGATCGAGCACCGAGGAATCGATTGCCGGCGCCGTGGCCTCGTCGCCGCGCAGCCAGCGCTGCAGCGTGGCGCGCAGCCGCGGCAGGCCGACCGGCTTGGAGAGATAGCCGTCCATGCCGGCGGCGCGGCAGCGTTCGTCCTCGCCGGCCATGGCGTTGGCCGTCACCGCCACGATCGGCGTGCGCGGCCGGCGGTTGGCCGCCTCGAGGCGGCGGATCTCGCGCGTCATCTCGAAGCCGTCCATCTGCGGCATGTGGATGTCGGCGAAGATGATGGCGTAGCTGCCGCTGCTCCAGGCCTTCAGCCCTTCCTTGCCATCGCCCGCCGAATCGGCGGCGACGCCCAGCGCCTGCAGCTGGCGCACCAGCACCTCGCGGTTGATCGGATGATCGTCCACCACCAGCACGTTGTTGCCGGCAAGATTGGGCGTCGCGGGCAGGGCCGCGGGCGGCGGCTCGACCACCGGCAGGTCGACCAGGGGCGAATCGGCGGGGGCGGCCATCAGCTCCAGCACCACCGTGAAGGTCGAGCCGGCGCCGGGCGCGCTCTCGACCGTGACGTCGCCGCCCATCAGCTGCGCCAGGCGGCGCACGATCGACAGGCCGAGCCCGGTGCCGCCATAGCGCCGCGTCGTCGAGCTGTCGGCTTGCGAGAAGGGCTGGAACAGCCGCTCGCGCTGGCTTTCGTTCATGCCGATGCCGGTGTCGCTGACGGCCAGCACGACATGGGCGCGGCCCTTGCCCGCCGGCTCGGTGCGGGCGCGGATCATCGCGCCGCCGCGCTCGGTGAATTTCAGCGCATTGCCCAGGAGGTTGAACAGGATCTGGCGCACCCGCGTGGGATCGCCGACCAGCACGTCGGTCGAGCCCGGCGCCACCGCCGCCACCAGCGACAGGCCCTTGCGCTCGGCCTGCGGGCGGAAGGTCGCCACCACGCTGTCGACCAGGCCGGTGATGGAGAACGGCGCCTCCTCAAGGGCGAGCGCGCCGGCCTCGATCTTGGAGAAGTCGAGCACGTCGTCGATGATGCGCAGCAGCGCCTGGGCCGATTCCCGCATGGTCGCCACGGTCCGCGCCTGGCCCTCGCGCACGCCCTCGGCTTCCAGCACCTCCATCATGCCCAAGACGCCATTCATCGGCGTCCGGATCTCGTGGCTCATGGTGGCGAGGAAGGTCGACTTGGCCTGGTTGGCCGCCTCGGCCTCCTCGCGCGAGCGCTCCGCGGCGACCAGCGCCTGCTCGAGATCGCGCTGGCGCCGGCGTTCCTCGGAGACGTCGCTCACCAGCACGACGGCGCGGCCGTCGGAGGCGTAGTCCAGCGACACTCGCGCCCATTGGTTGGGGCCGTAGGGGATCAGGGCAGGACGGCCCGAGCGCAATGTCTCGAGCTGGCGCTCGGCCCACACTTCGGGCGGCTCCTTGGGCGGCTTCAGCACCTTGGCGGCGTGGTGCACGGCGTCGTGCAGCAAGACGCCCGGCGTCACGATCTCGGGCATGCCCTGCATGAAGCGGCGATAGGCCTCGTTGCTCTGCACCAGGCGCTCGTCGCGGTCGAGGAAGGCGATGCCATCGTCCATCGCCTCCATGGCGAGCAGCAGCGTCTGGCGCGCGTCGACCGCAAGCTGACGCGCGCCCTCAAGGTCGGTGACGTCGCGGAACATGCCGAGTCGCCAGCCATTGTGCAGCACCGTCATGCGGAAGTGCAGCATGCGGTCACCGCGCTTCAGCAGCATCCAGTCGTCTGTGCCCTTGGCAAAGATGTTCTTGCGCACGGCGACGAACTCGGCGCGCTGGTTGGCGTCCATCGGCCCGAAGTCGCCGCGCTCGATCTGGTGGTCGAGGATCGACCAGGCATCGGGCAGGTGTTGCAACGTCGCGCGGTCGAGATTGAGGAACCCCAGCGTCGCCTCGTTGAAGAACAGCCATTTGCCGTCGGCGTCGTAGACCAGCAGCGCATCCGGCATTTCGTCGAGCACGGTCTGCAGGGTGGTGCGCGAGCGTTCGAGGTCCTGCTCGCGGGTCTTGAGCTCGGTGATGTCGCGATAGGTCACGTGCAGGCGGCCGTCGTCCAGCCGGTGCGAGGTGATCTCCAGCGTCCGGCCGTTGCGGCCGGTCCTCTCGACCGGCAGGCCGTCGGCGCGCATCACGATGTCCATGCGCCGAACCACCTCAGCTTCGATGTCGGCCACCGGCCCCATGTCGCCGCGCGCCACCTGGAAGCGGATGATGTCGCTCAGCTTGGGGTTGCTGTGGATGGTCGCATCGTCGAGCTCGAGCAGCCGCCCGAAGGCGGCGTTGCGGAACAACACCGTGCCGTCGGGCGCGTAGAGCGCGGCGCCGTCGCCCATGTTGTCCAGCACCGAGCGCATCGTGGCCCGCGTGCGCTCCTGCTCGGCCTGCGCTTCGGTCAGGCGGTTCTGCTGCTCGACGATGTCGGTGAGATCGCGATGCACCGTGAGCACGCGCCCGCTGGGCAGCGGCCGGTAGGTCACTTCGACGATGCGGCCGGTGATGGTGCGCCGGCGCTCCGGCGGCTGGCCGGGCAGGGTGAAGCGCGCCACCCGGCTTTCGACCCAGCCTTCGAGCCCGCCGGGCAGCGTCTCGATCGGCCCGTAATCGCCGCGCCGGGCGCGGTAGCGGATGATGTCGCGGAAGGTCGGCAGGCCCTGCAGCACCTCGTTGGACATGCCGTGCAGGCGGGCCATTGCCTTGTTCTGGTAGATCCAGTGGCCGTCGCCTTCATAGAGCAGCGCGCCGTCGCTCATGTTGTCGAGCATGGTGCGCATCGTCTCCTCGGCGACGGCGGCGTCGCGGTTGGCGGCGTCGAGGCTCTGCGACAGGTCGTGGGCGGCAAGGTCGCGGGCGATCTCGGTGCGCGTGCGCTTGCGCTCGACATGGGCGAACAGGCTGATGACGGCGACATAGCCCAGCATGATGGTCGCGAGCCCAATCGCCGGGCGGCTGCCGTCGTCCAGCACCAGGACGCTGACCATGGGCAGCACCAGGGCCAGTCCCGACATCGTGAAGGCGCGGCCATCGAGGGCGCGGGAGGGTATGCCGCCGGCGATCAGGCAGACCGCCATCGCCCACAGGGTCCGTTCCTCGGCGGCCGGCAGGGTGGCGAAGAAGCCGCCCATGAGGCCATTGGCGAAGGACTGCGGAACGTTGGCGGCGAGGTAGAGCCTGCGCCATCCGGGCAGGCTGAGGGACGTGGGATTGCGCCGGTAGGCGACCTGCATCTGCCAGGCGCCCCACACCGCGGAGAGATAGAGGGCGGCCGGGATGAGGAACATCCAGAGCGGGGCGATGCCGGCATAGAGCGCCGCGCTGGCGATGGCGTAGATCGGCAGCGCCAGCAGCTTGGGCAGGGTCGGGATCTCCACCAGTCGGTGGGTCACGACCTGCTCGATCCGCTTCGGATCGATACCGGCGATGTCTAGTTGGGCCATTCAGCCATGCTGAAAGATGCGCGTATCCAGTTTATGTCACAGACAGCGACGCTTTGTATCGTGCATGTCGTGGCCGGCCCGGGGCCTGTGCTAGGCTGCCGGATACGTGGGGGAGAGAGTGGAAAAGCGTCAGCACATTGTCGTGGTCGAGGACGAGGCGGCGCAACGCCAGCTCCTGCTTGACTATCTCGGCCGCCAGGGGTTCCGCGTCTCCGGCTGCGAATCGGGCGCCGCGCTCCGCCGCATGGTCGATCGCGAGATGCCGTCGCTGGTGCTGCTCGATGTCGGCCTGCCGGGCGAGGATGGCTTTGCCGTTGCGCGCTGGCTGCGCGAGAAGAGCGGACGCGTCTGCATAATCATGGTGACGGCAGCCGGCGACACGGTCGACCGCGTGGTCGGCCTGGAGACCGGCGCCGACGACTACATCCCCAAGCCCTTCGATCCGCGCGAGCTGCTGGCGCGTGTGAAGAGCGTGTTGCGCCGCGCCCAGGGCTCGGTGACGCCGACGGCAGGCCCGCGCGTGCGCATGGGCCGGCGCGTGCTGGACCTGGAAAAGCGCGTGCTGGTCGATGGCGACGGGACGGAGGAAACCCTGTCGGCGAGCGAGTTCGATCTCCTGAAGGTGTTCGCCGAGAATCCCAACCGGCCGCTGGCGCGCGACTGGCTGCTCGAGACCATCGGCCATCGCGAGATGGAGGTGTTCGACCGGGCGATGGACCTGCGCATCACCCGCATCCGCCGCAAGGTCGAGAAGGATCCGGCGCACCCCGAGGCGATTCGGACGGTAAGGGGTGTGGGCTATATGTTCGTGCCGCCCAAAGACTGACCCCGCTTTCCCCATAGAGGCGAACGATCGGCGCGAACAGACCTAGAACTTGTGTCAAGAAGATTAGTTATATCAGGGGGTTATTTGCCCTCTTGCCGTTCGGAACAAAATAGGTACATTGGCCCGACCCCCGGCGGACTTATCCGCATTGCCGCTCCCGACAGGGGCGTGGGAGAACGAGGAGACAGCCAATGTCCGCAGTTCTGAAAGTGGTCGAAAAAGAAGGCATGGAAAACAAGAACAAGGCGCTGGACGCTGCTCTCGCCCAGATCGAGCGCGCCTTCGGCAAGGGCTCGATCATGAAGCTCGGCCAGCGCGAGGCGCTGGAGATCGAGGCGATCTCGACCGGCTCGCTGGGCCTCGACATCGCGCTCGGCATCGGCGGCCTGCCCAAGGGCCGCATCGTCGAAATCTACGGCCCCGAGAGCTCGGGCAAGACTACCTTGGCGCTGCACGTGGTGGCCGAGGCCCAGAAGAAGGGTGGCGCCTGCGCCTTCGTCGATGCCGAGCATGCGCTCGATCCGGGCTACGCCAAGAAGCTCGGCGTCGACATCGACAACCTGCTGATCTCCCAGCCCGACGCCGGCGAGCAGGCGCTGGAGATCGCCGACACGCTGGTGCGGTCCGGCGCCATCGACGTGCTGGTGATCGACTCGGTGGCGGCCCTGGTGCCGCGCGCCGAGCTCGAGGGCGAAATGGGCGATTCGCTGCCCGGCCTGCATGCCCGCCTGATGAGCCAGGCGCTGCGCAAGCTCACCGCCTCGATCTCCAAGTCCAACACGCTGGTGATCTTCATCAACCAGATCCGCATGAAGATCGGCGTCATGTTCGGCAGCCCCGAGACCACGACGGGCGGCAATGCGCTGAAGTTCTACGCTTCGGTCCGCCTCGACATCCGCCGCATCGGCGCGCTCAAGGACAAGGACGAGGTCATCGGCAATGCCACGCGCGTGAAGGTGGTGAAGAACAAGGTGGCGCCGCCGTTCAAGGTCGTCGAGTTCGACATCATGTACGGTGAGGGCGTGAGCAAGACCGGCGAGCTGATCGACCTCGGCGAGAAGGCCGGCGTGGTCGAGAAGTCGGGCTCCTGGTACTCCTACGACGGTCAGCGCATCGGCCAGGGCCGCGAGAACGCCAAGACCTATCTCAGGGAGCATCCCGAGGTCGCCCAGGCGATCGAGAACAAGGTGCGCGCCAATGCCGGCATCCTCGCGGGTGCGCTGATGGACGCCGGCAAGGAAGACGACGAGGACGAGGAATAGCCCTCGCTTCTGTCATCCCGAGCGTAGCGAGGGACCTTTCTTCTTCTTAGCCTTTTGCGACCAGGATCCCCCTGTCTCCTGTCGCCGGGCCGGTGCTGTACCCCCACGCGCAGCACCGGCCCAACTTTTATCTGGTGCTCAGCCGCTTCAGGAAGCGCTGCACCCATTCGGGACCCGTCCGCTTCGTTGCCTTGCGTGGTCGCGTCCGCGCCCACGCCATCAGCATCGCCAGCGGAAACCATTCGTCGTTCTCATCCTGCAGCCCCCGCGCCGCCATCGACACTTTCGGCACGGCGACAGGCGTCACGCCCTCCTGCGCGGGCCCCGCGCAAAGTTCGGCCGGTGACGTCACGAGATACTCGCGGCAAACCAGCGGCCGCTCGGGATGGATCGAGCAGCTTTCCTCCTCGAGGAAGGGGCAGGGCACACCAAGCGCGAAGTAGGCGGTCGACAGGTCGCGATCGCTGCGACCGTTGTTGAGGCCTCGACGATCGGCGAGGCCGGCCGCGTCGATCGCCGTCTCGGCGGCGGCGAAGCGCGCCTTCAGCGCCTCGCGTCGCTCCGCCGGCATCGCCTCGACGATCTGCAGCAGCCGCTCACCCTCCGTGCGCGATACCGGCACGAGTTGGCGGCAGCACGCGCCGCAGCCCTTGCGGCAGGAGATCGCCTTGCCCACTTCTGCCGCCTCGACGACCGCGTTCACCAACCCCTGCAGGGCGGGCACGACCTCGGCCGCGGGGACCGCCGCGTTCGGCACCGTGATCGCATGGGCGATCCGGAGACTGCCCATCGTGAGGCGTAAAGTTGCGGTGGAATGGGCCGATTCGGCCATTTTCCGGCAGGTTCCCCGTTCTGGACGAAGGCTCGGCCCGCACGCTACAAGCACCGCATGCAAAGCGTCAGCGACATTCGCCGCACCTTCCTAGAGTACTTCGCCAAGAACGGCCACGAGATCGTGCCGTCGAGCCCGCTCGTGCCGCGCAACGATCCGACGCTGATGTTCACCAACGCCGGCATGGTGCAGTTCAAGAACGTCTTCACCGGCCTGGAGAAGCGTTCCTACAGCCGTGCCACGACCTCGCAGAAATGCGTGCGCGCAGGCGGCAAGCACAATGACCTCGAGAATGTCGGCTACACGGCGCGCCACCACACCTTCTTCGAGATGCTGGGCAACTTCTCGTTCGGCGACTACTTCAAGGAACGCGCGATCGAGCTCGCCTGGAACCTGATCACCAAGGAGTTCGGCCTGTCGCCCGAGCGCCTGCTGGTCACCGTGTTCAGCGAGGACGACGAGGCGGCGGGCTTCTGGAAGAAGGTCTCGGGCTTTTCCGACACCAAGATCATCCGCATCCCCACCTCCGACAATTTCTGGGCGATGGGCGACACCGGCCCCTGCGGTCCCTGCTCGGAGATCTTCTTCGATCATGGCGAGGACATCCCCGGCGGCCCGCCGGGCAGTCCCGACCAGGACGGCGATCGCTTCATCGAGATCTGGAACCTGGTCTTCATGCAGTACGAGCAGGTGACCAAGGCTGAGCGCGTCAACCTGCCCAAGCCGTCGATCGACACCGGCATGGGGCTGGAGCGCATCGCCGCCGTCCTGCAGGGCAAGCACAACAACTACGACATCGATCTCTTCCGCACCCTGATCGAGGCGGTGGCGCACGAGACCGGCGTCGATCCCGATGGCCCGCAATCGGCGTCGCACAAGGTAATCGCCGACCATCTGCGCACCACGGCCTTCCTGATCGCCGACGGCGTGCTGCCCTCCAACGAGGGTCGCGGCTACGTCCTGCGCCGCATCATGCGCCGCGCCATGCGGCATGCGCACATTCTGGGCGCGCAGGATCCGATGGTCTTCAAGCTTGTGCCGAGCCTGGTGCACGAGATGGGCGATGCCTATCCCGAGCTGGTGCGCGCGCAGCCGCTGATCACCGAGACGCTGAAGCTCGAGGAAGGCCGCTTCAAGAAGACCTTGGGCACCGGCCTGAAGCTGCTCGAGGACGAGACGAAGGCCATGGGCGCCGGCGGCACACTGAAGGGCGAAGTCGCCTTCAAGCTCTACGACACCTACGGCTTCCCGCTCGACCTGACGCAGGACGTGCTGCGCGCGCGCGACATCAAGGTCGACACCGAAGGCTTCGACAAGGCGATGGACGAGCAGCGCGCCAAGGCGCGCGCCGCCTGGGCGGGCTCGGGCGAGACCGCCGACCAGGCGATCTGGTTCGACGTGCGCCAGAAGACCGGCGCGACGGAGTTCCTGGGCTACGACACCGAGCGCGCCGAAGGGCAGATCAAGGCGATCGTGGTCGACGGCAAGGAGGTCTCCTCGCTGAAGGCTGGCCAGACCGGCTGGATCGTCGCCAACCAAACGCCGTTCTATGCCGAATCGGGCGGCCAGCTCGGCGACACCGGCAAGCTAGTCGGCGCCAACGGCGAGGCGGCAGTCCTCGATGTGCAGAAGCGCGTCGGCGATCTGCATGCGCATCACGCCAGGGTCGAGAAGGGCGAGCTCAAGGTTGGCGACGACGTCGCCATGACCATCGATCCGATCCGCCGCGCCCAGCTGCGCGCCCACCATTCGGCGACGCATCTGCTGCACGAGGCGCTGCGCCGCCAGCTCGGCGAGCACGTGACGCAGAAGGGCTCGCTGGTGGCGCCCGACCGGCTGCGCTTCGACATCAGCCACACCAAGGCGATCTCGCAGGAGGAGCTGCGCAAGATCGAGGACGAGGTCAACGAGCGCATCCGCAAGAACTCGTCGGTTGAGACGCGCCTGATGACGCCCGAGGAGGCGATCGCGGCCGGCGCCATGGCGCTGTTCGGCGAGAAGTACGGCGAGGAAGTGCGCGTGCTGTCGATGGGCGGCGAGGACGGCCAGAAGTATTCTGTCGAGCTCTGCGGCGGCACCCATGCGCTGCGTACCGGCGATATCGGCCTGTTCCGCATCATCGGCGAGGGCGCGGTGTCGGCGGGCGTGCGCCGCATCGAGGCCCTGGCGGGAGCGGCGGCCGAAGAGCATGTGCGCCACCAGGCGCAGTTGCTGGCCGATGCAGCCGCAGTGCTGAAGGTGCGGCCCGAGGATCTGCCGGCGCGCCTGCAGGCGCTGGTCGACGGCCAGCGCAAGGTCGAGCGCGAGCTCTCGGATGCGCGCAAGGCGCTGGCGCTCGCCGGTGGCGGAAGTGCGGGGGCGGCGCCGGCCGACGAGGCGCGCGACGTCGGCGGCGTGAAGCTGATCGGCCGCGTGCTCAACGGCGTGCCCGGCAAGGAGCTCAAGGGCATGGCCGACGAGTACAAGAGGAAGCTGGGCTCGGGCGTGGTGGCGCTGATCGGCGTGGAGGACGGCAAGGCGTCGGCGGTGGTCGGCGTCACCGACGACCTCGCCAACGGAAAGGGGGCGAAGTCCCTGAGCGCGGTCGAGCTGGTGAAGGCAGGCGTCGCGGCGCTCGGCGGCAAGGGCGGCGGCGGCCGGCCCGACATGGCTCAGGGCGGCGGTCCGGATGCGGCCAAGGCGCCCGAGGCGCTGAAGGCGATCGAGGCGGCGCTGGCGGGCGGCAAGTGAGGGGGATCGTCATCCTCGCGGCCGCGGCGCTGGCTGTGAGCGCCTGCGCGCCCAAGAACTTCTCCATGGAAGGCAAGGACGCCGAGCAGATGACCAAGGACGAGTCGCAGTGCCGAGCCCAGGTCCGCGCCCAGGCCCAGCGGGAGCGCAACATCGAGGACAGCCGGCGCTCGACGTTCGATGGCGAGCGCGAGCGCTTCGGCCAGCAGGACCTCTACGTCACCATGGACAACCAGGGTTACAAGAACAACGTCGACCGCCTCACGGCGCGCTGCATGGAAGCGCGCGGCTGGGCGCCCAAGAACCAGAACGGCATCAGCTCGTGGTGGAACCGGGTGTCGACGTTCAATACGCCGATCGGCGGCGGCGCCGCCAAGTAGCGACTCACCACGCCCGCCGCACCGCGAGCACGACGCGGGCAAGGAACTCGACGATCACTCCGAAGAGCACCAGCACGAAGGCGTTCACCGGCATGGCGTAGTTGTGGCTGGGCAGCGCCGCCATCGCCTGGGCAAGGAACAGGCCGATGAAGGCCACGGCCATGCCCTCGATCACCAGGCCCTGCGGGAAGCCGAGCCACCGCCAGGCGCCGAGCGCCGTGGCCACCAGCAGATGGGCAAGCCCGATCAGCAGCACAATGCCGAACGGCGGCCCGGGATAGAGTGTGGGGGTGCTGAGCAGCGTCCAGGCTTTCTCGGCGTAAATGCGCGTCACCTCGGCGGGATCCTCCGCCCAGCGCGCGAGATAGAGCTTCCACATCAGGCGGAAATACTCCGGCGAGCAGAAGACGACGGGAGGCTCGGCCTTGCCGGCGATCTCCTCGCCATAGTCGTCGTCGTAGCGGATGCCCCACTTGTTCTCGACGAAGCCCAGGCCGAGATAGAGCGTGTGCGAGAGACCGTGCGTGGCCAGCCGCTGCGCCGGCTGCATGTCGAAGGCGGCATCGCGCGCCATCACCACCCAGCGCGGCGTCGTGAAGGCGAGCACGGCCAGCGCGCCCACGACCAGCAGCGGCAGCAAGCTGTGTCGGCGCACCAGCAGCAGCGCGATCATCAGCGCTGTCACGATCAGGCCCATCAACCCGATCGATTCGCGCATCAGGGCGGCAAGCGCCAGGAAGACGACGCCGGCCGCGATCCAGAGATTGGCGCTCCACCGCGGCAGCAGCCGTATCTCGCGCGCCGCCAGCGCCATCGGCAGCACCGCAGCCAGGCTCACCAGGCCGACATAGGCCCAGTGCGGCGAGGTGCCCATCCAGCCGAGATACTGCAAGGGGCCCAGCCACAGCAGCGCGACCGACGTCAGATAGGCGCGCAGGCCGAACAGCAGGCCGGCCAGCGCCAGCAGCCCGATCGTGTCGACCAGCGTGTTGAGTCGCGCCACGTCGACCAGGGTTGCGTGATTGCGCTTGGCGATCGCCCACAGGCCGAGCACCAGCGCGTGGCCGGGATCGTCGGCGATGGCGCGCTCCGACATCGGCACCAGCTTGCCATCCTCGCAGAGCGCCAGCCAGGTGCCGCGCTCCAGCGCGCAGTCGGCTGCGCTCAGCCACACGTTGGTGGCCTTCCAGTCCGACGGCATGATGTCGGGCAGATAGCCGTAGCGCTCGGAATCGCGCCACGTGTGGCCGAACTGGCCGGCAACGAACGCCGCCGCCAGGATCACGAAGACCAGCGCTCTCAGGACTCCCCCAGCCATCGTTCGTGGCTCATCACTCAACCCTTACGCAATCTTGACCCCGGCGCGCAATGCGGCGCACCCTCTCAGGCCATGCGCGTCCTTGTCGTTCTGTCGCTGTTGCTGCTGGCGTCCTGCGCGACCCAGACCAACCAGGAGTTCGACATGCGGCTGCGCGAGATGGCGGGCACCGACGAGCGCGGCCTGCTGGGCGGCATGGGCCGCATCCCCGACAACAGCTACCAGCTCGACCAGGACACCAAGATCCTGCAGTGGCGCTGGGACACCAGCTACATCAGCCCGGGCTGGGCGCCGACCTATCAGCGCATCGGTTGGGGAATGTGGGCGCCGATCGGCGGCTTCCCGCCGCAGCTGGTGCGCCAGGGCTGCATCGTCGAATGGACCGTCACCAAGGGCGCCACGCAATCCTATCGCTGGCAGGGCAGCGGCTGCAGCACGGTGACCATCCATGCCACGCCGCCCCCGGGATGACCGCCGCCGATTCGCCGCCAAATCGCCTGCGGATCGCCGCAACGCGGCTCGTACCTCTGCGTTGTCCATCACGCGGGAGGAAGCCTTGATCCGACGCCCGAGCCTGGTCGTGTCTCTCATGTTTTTGGTCGCCGCTTGTGCCGGCAGTCCGTCGGCGCCGGCTCCGGCCGACCAGGAAGCCAAGCGGTTCGATCCGCCGGAGCCCGGCAAGGGCGCGCTCTACGTCTATCGCTCCGGCCTGATGGGCGCGTTGCGGCCACTCGATGTCAGCCTGGCCGGCGGCGCCTCGGCGCAACTCGGCTACAACACCTTCATCCGCGTCGAAGGCCCGCCGGGCCCGATCGACATCGCCTGCAAGATCGCCGGCAACACGACCGACAGCCAGATCCAGATCCAGGACGGCCAGACGCGCTTCGTCGAGGTGTCGGTGAGGGCGGGCCTGTGGTCGCCGAGCTGCGACGTCACCGAGACAGCGCCCGACCAGGCGCAGTCGAGCATCCGCTCGTCGCGGCGCGTCGAACCTCTCTAGCCAGCTACATGAATGTGCCGTCGGGATCGCCGTTGAACAGGATGCGGCCGACATTCTCGAAATGCGCCTCGCGCGACTGGATCTGCTGCGACAGCGTGTGGATGTCGCGGAAGCGGCGCTCGAACGGCGTGCCGAGGAAGATCGCCGAGGTGCCGGCAGCCTTGTAGACCCAGTCCGCGGTCTTCTCCGCCTGGTGGATGGCCTGCGTGCAGGCGAGCCGCACCTTCACGCGATCCATGGTGCCGATCGGCTCGACGTCGTCGGCGCGCTCGTGCACGTCTTTCAAGACCTCGACCAGCCAGGCGCGCGCCGAGCCGATATCGGCCTCGCGTCGCGCGACGTCGGATTGCACGGTCGGGCTGTCGGCGAGGCGGCCGAGATAGCGCGGCGTCTTGGTCGCGGCGAGCTCGATGAAGGCATCGAGCATGGCGCGGGCGATGCCGAGCGCCACCGCCGCCACGCCGCAGGCATAGAGGCCCTGCATGGTGAAGGCGTATAGCGGGCCCTTGTCGCGCCGGAGGGTCGGATCCTCGCGCGTGCCGGAGAAGGTCTCGGGCACGAAGACGTTGGCGCAGGAATAGCCTTCGGACGCCGTGCCGCGCATGCCGAGCGTGTGCCAGTCGTGGATCGGCGTGGTCTCGGCCTTGGGCATCAGCACGGTGCGCACGGTCGGCCGGCCGAAGCGGTTCAGCCGGGTCGAGCCGTCGGGCTCGACGACATGGCCATGCGCGCCGATCCAGGTCGCCTGCCGATAGCCCGAGGAGAAATGCCATTCGCCGGTGACGCGATAGCCGCCGGGTGCGGCGATCAGCTTGTGCTGATTGGGCGGTCCCCAGGAGATCAGCCCGCGCGGATCGCCGTAGATCTTCTTTGCCGCTTCGAGCGGGATGAAGGGGGCGATCAGCGCCGAGCTGTTGGCGACGAACATGTTCCAGCCGAGCGACCCGTCGTGGCGCGCGATCTCCTCGACTGCCGCGACATAGACCCAGGGCTCGACCTCTTCGCCGCCGACCGAGCGCGGCAGCAGCAGCCGGAACAGACCCGACTCGTGCAGCGCCGTGATCAACGGCTCGGGGAAGTCCTGGCGCTTTTCGATCTCGTCGACGACGGCGTCGATCGCCGGCCCCAGCGCCCGCGCTCGGGTGACGGGATCCGGCTTGCGAATGGAGAGGCCGATGTCGTTCATGATTCCAGTGTAACCCGGAATGTAGCCTGACGGGCCATGCGCTGGCTGCCTATCCGTCATCCGTCGTCAGTGGCACTCTTGGATGCAGCTGTTGTAGTTCGCCGAACAAGACGGGTCATTGGGGTTCTGTTTGTGACAGGCCGCAAAGGTCTGCTGACAGTTCTGTCTGCACAACGTCGAGAATTGGGCCTGGGCAAGAAGCTCACCGGCCGGCGGGCGGGAATGCCGCACAGAACTTGTCGACGCCTTGCTGTCGGCGAAGGCGGCAACGAGGCCCAGGCACAGGGCGCCCGCGACGCCGCCAACGATCAGAAGATGTTTCATCGAGATACCTCCAGTCGCGCGCTACCCTCTCTCATTGCAACCTTCGATGCAGTGTTGCCTGAGACCGACGCAAACGGCGCCGTTGCTCTGTTGGCTGTGGCACTTTTCGTAGTTGGTGTCGCAACTTTGGAGGCACGCCGATCGCCTGTCGGCAATGATTGCGCCCGCGGCGGGGCGGGAATACTGCAAAGCCGGTGATGCTGCAGCGGTCGCGCCGGCTTGTATCGCGAGCAGGCCAAGACAGGTGAAGCTCGCGAAGCCGCAAGCGAGCAACAGAAGGCGCTTCATCGAGATTGCCCCCATATCTTCGATATTGAGGCTAGCACGATCGGCTGGCGGCGACAGGGCGATTTGTGCCGCTCAATTGCCTCGATAACGCCGCTCCGCAGAGCCGCAACCTTGCCGCACCCCGGCTTGTTTTCTCCGTGATCCAACCCTCGGAGGATTGAATGACAAAGACCATTCTGATTGCTCTTGCTTGTGTCGCCGGCGCGATTTCGATGGCGCAGGCGCAGTCGTCGGGCTCTGCCGGCGGTTCCGCTGGCGGCTCCGCCGGATCGACGGGCGGCTCGGTGGGCGGCTCGGTGGGCGGCAGCACCTCCGGCGGCGTCGGCAACATGGGCTCGCAGGGCACGTCGAGCGGAACCGGTTCGAGTGTCGGCGCGGGCGGCGGCGCCGTGGTGACGCCGGGCACGGGCGGCGGCCTCGGCGCCAGCGGCAGCGCCACGACGAACCAGCCGGCGATCGACACCAACCAGGCGCAGCAGCCCGGCATCGGCGCCAACACCGGCGCCAGCGGTGGTGCGGGCGTTCCGCGGCGTTAGCGCAGACGGTCGAACTTCCCCCTTCGCGGAGAACCGCGGCCGCGCGCGAAGGTTGTGACCGACCGCGGTCTTACTGGGCGAGCTTCGCCCACTCGTCGGCCGGCACGCGCGCCACCAGACGGTAGCCGCCGTTGCCGTCGGGCTTGAAGATCGAGATCTCGCCTTCCTTGACCTCGAACCAGTCCTTACCGAAGGCGTCGAGGATGTTGGGCTTGTGCGTCACGACCAGCAGGTTGGTGCCGGGCAGCTCGGTTCCGGCGATCTTGCGCAGCGCCGCGGTGCGACGGTTGTTCTCGATCGGGGTGACGACCAGGCCGCCCTCGGAGACGTCGGCGGTCGGCTGAGGCTCGCCGAAGCCCATCAGCCGGCCGGTCTCGATGGCGCGGAAAAACTGGCTGGTGATGACCTGGCCGATCGGAATGCCGAGCTTCTTGATGGCGGCGCCAATCTCGCGCGCCTTGGCGCGGCCGGCGTCGTTCAGCTGGCGCTGCTTGTCGACATTAGCGAGGTTCAGCGGGTCTGTATCGGCCTGATCCTGATGGGTTGCGCCATGGCGCATGACCAGGACGTAGCCGCCCCCCTTCAGCAGCTCGATCCAATCGGGTTTCGTCTGGGCGATGGCGGTCGACGCGGCCATGCCCACGCCGAGTGCGAGCAGGCAGGCCCTGCGACAAAGCAATATGACCATTGTGTCTCCACCGAAAAGGCGGAGATAACTCCGCCGCGATCTTCGTCAAGCTGATCCAGGTTTGCGTTCCCGACACGGCCGCAGCCTTCGATGGCATCAGGCGCCGGCGCGAGCCGCTCCGCAAGGGTATGGCTTGTCGGCGCAACAGCGGGGGCGGGCGCCCCGGCGCGCGCGACGGGGGATGGCTGGCGGGTCGAGAAGCCAATATCGTACATTGGTCGCATGATGGGGGCGCTACCGCAGGCAATGGCGCGGGCGGTGCACCGGAGAGCACGGCTGGCATGATCGCAGGCGCAATCGTATTCCTTACGGCGAACTTCCCCCTCACGTTCCTTGCAATCGGCCTCGTCGCGTCGCTGGTCGCCATCGCCCGCGCGCCGGCGCCGCGCAGCACGGCCCTGGTCGTTGACAGGCTCATCGCTTGGCACGTCTTCGTCGGCCTCGGTGCGGCGAACCTGCTTAACTTCGTCTTCCACGTCTTCTTCGGCAGGATGGCGGCGGCCTTCATCGGCTGGGCGGACAGTCCCTTCCAGCTCGAGGTCGGCATGGCGAGCCTGGGTTTCTCCGCCGTGGCATTCGTCGCCGCCTTCCGCAGCTTCGATCTGCGTTTGGCTGCGATCCTGGGTCCGGCGCTGTTCAGCCTGGGGGCGGCCGCGGGCCATGCCTACCAAATGGTGGTGGCGCACAATTTCGCGCCGGGCAATGCCGGCGTCATCTTCTACACCGACATCCTGATTCCCCTCTTCGGCTTCGCGCTGTTGTGGCTGCAGCATCGGCATCCGACGGCGGTCGACCGCCGGCCGTGAGAGCCAGCAACTCGCTCATCGACGTGCACCTCCGCTTTGCTTGGCCGGGCGACGGACGCGCCGTGCGATCTGTTGCCGGGTCGGCCGGAGCGTGCGTCACTCCGCTGCGAGCTTCGTCGAGCTGAAATTGCGCCACTGGTTCAGAAGTCCGGCCTGCTTGCGCCGGGCCTTCTCCAGGTTGGCATCCTTGACGTGACCGTAACCCTTGATGTCATCAGGCACCGAGGCGAGCCGGACCGCAAGGGCATGCTTCTCGACCGTGAGGCCGGCCAGCAACTCGTCGATCAACGATTCATACTCGCCGATCAGCGCACGCTCGATCTTGCGTTCGGCGGTGTAGCCAAATGGATCGAACGCCGTCCCGCGCAGGAAGCGGAGCTTCGCCAGCGCCCTGAAAGCCGGCAGCATCCAGCCGCCGAACTCCCGCTTGATCAGGTGGCCGGTCCTGGGATCACGGCGCGCGAACATTGGCGGGGCGAGGTGGAACTTCAGGCGATAGTCGCCCTCGAACTGGCGGGCGACCTCGGCCTGGAAGGTGGTCTCGGCGAACAGACGGGCGACCTCGTACTCGTCCTTGTAGGCCAGCAGCTTGGCGTAGCTGCGCGCCACCGCCTCGGCGAGGCCGGAGCCGCCGGTCTTCTGCTCGGCGGCGCGCACCTTCTCGACCAGCGCCTTGTAGCGATCGGCGAGGGCTGCGTTCTGGTAGCCCGTCAGGTGCTGCATCCGCACTGCCACGACCTCATCCAGGGTCTTTGGCAGCTTGGCGAAGGGCACGACATTGTCGGCCGGCGTGACCAGCCGCTCGACGGCGGCGCGGTCGTGCGCGGCGCGGCGGCCCCAGCGGAATGCGGCCATGTTCATGGCGACGGCGGCACCGTTCAGCTCGATGGCGCGCTCGATCGCTTCGTGTCCCAGCGGCACGAAACCCTTCTGGTAGGCGTAGCCCAGCATGAACATGTTGGTGGCGATCGAATCGCCCATCAGCGCCGTGGCGATCTCGCTGCCCTCGAGAAAGTCGCAGGCCTCCGCGCCGGCCGCCGCTTCGATCGAGAGGCGCAGCGTATGGCTGGGGAAGGCGAGGTCGGGATGGCGCGTGAACTCGCCGGTGATGGTCTCGTGCGTGTTGACGACGGCATGCGACTGGCCGGGCTCGAGCCGGGCCAGCGCATCGGCGCTCGCGCTCACCACCAGGTCGCAGCCCAGCAGCAGGTCGGCGCCGCCGGCGCCCAGCCGCACCGCATGCAGCGCCTCGGGCGAGGCGCCGATGCGCACGTGGCTGATCACCGCGCCGCCCTTCTGCGCCATGCCGAGCTGGTCGAGCACGGTGGCGCCCTTGCCCTCGATGTGGGCGGCCATGCCCATGATGGCGCCGATGGTGACGACGCCCGTGCCGCCGATGCCGGTGATCAGCACGCCGTAAGGCTTGTCTGCGACTGACGGCAGACTGGGAGCAGGCGGCAGCGCCGGCTCTTCGTTGGTTGCGGCCGTCTTCTTGTCGGCTTTGCCTTTCCGCACGCCGCCGCCTTCGATGGTGACGAAGCTCGGGCAGAAGCCGTTCAGGCAGGAGAAATCCTTGTTGCAGGACGACTGGTCGATGGCGCGTTTGGTGCCGAACGCCGTCTCGACTGGCGTGACGCTGAGGCAGTTCGATTGCACCGAACAGTCGCCGCAGCCCTCGCACACCGCCTGATTGATGAACGCGCGGCGCGCCGGATCGGGGAAGGTGCCGCGCTTGCGGCGGCGGCGCTTCTCGGCGGCGCAGGTCTGGTCGTAGATCAGGACCGACACGCCCTTCCATTCGCGCAATTCGCGCTGCACGTCGTCGAGCGCGCTGCGGTGATGGAAGGTGACGCCGGGCGCCCACTCGGTGCCCGCCGGATATTTGTCAGGATCGTCGCTAACCAGGGCGATGCGGCGCACGCCCTCGGCATGGACCTGCTGGCTGATCGTCCACGGCCGCACGTTGCCGTCGTGCGGCTGGCCGCCGGTCATGGCGACGGCGTCGTTGTAGAGGATCTTGTAGGTGATGCTGGTGTTGGTCGCGACGGCGTGGCGGATCGCGAGATAGCCCGAATGGAAATAGGTGCCGTCGCCCAGATTCTGGAAGACGTGGCCCATGTCGCTGAAGTGGCTGGCCCCGACCCACGGCGCGCCCTCGGCGCCCATGTGGGTGAAGGTCTTGGTGTTGCGATCCATGTTGATCGCGAGCGTATGGCAGCCGATGCCGGCCATCGCCATCGAGCCCTCGGGCACCTTGGTCGAGGAGTTGTGCGGGCAGCCGGAGCAGAAGTAGGGCACGCGCGCCAGGCCCGATTCGTTGCGCACTTGCCGGCCGGTGCGCCGCTGCAGGGTCTCGAAGCGCTGCTTGGTGCGCGCGCTGAAGCCCTCGAAGCCGAAGCGCGCGACCAGGGCCTGCGCGATCTCGAACGGCGTCAGCTCGCCGTCGGTCTTCAGAAGCTTCTGGCCGCGCTCGTCGGTCTTGCCGACGACGACGGGGCGGCGATCGGCCGGCGCGTTGAACAGCGCATCCTTGAGCTGCTGCTCGATGATCGGCCGCTTCTCCTCGACGACCAGGATCTCGCGCTTGCCCTGGGCGAAGGCTGTGATGCCGTCGGTCTCCAGCGGCCACACCAGGGCGACCTTGTAGACGGCAAGCCCCAGCCGTTCGGCCTCGGCGTCGTCGATGCCGAGCTCGTCCAGCGCCTGGCGCACATCGAGGTAGGACTTGCCGACGGTGACGATGCCGAAGCGCGCATCGGCGCGACCCATCATCAGCCTGTCGAGCCGGTTGGCCCGCCAGTAGGCGAGGGCCGCGGGATGCTTGACCGTGAGCACGCGGCGTTCCTGGCCCAGCCAATCGTCGGGCCAGCGGATATGCACGCCGTCGGGCGGCAGGACGAAGTCGCTCGGTGTCTGGATCTCGATGCGATGCGGATCGACATGGACCGAAGCCGAGGAATCGACGGTCTCGCTCAGCACCTTGAAGGCGACCCACAGGCCCGAGTAGCGCGACAGCGCGAAGGCATGCAGGCCGAGGTCGAGATACTCCTGGACGCTGGCAGCATGGATGATCGGGATGCCGGCCGCGATCAGGGCGGGCTCGCTCTGATGCGCCGTGGTCGACGACTTCGCCATGTGGTCGTCGCCCGCCAGGGCGACGATGCCGCCATTCTTGGCCGTGCCGGCATAGTTGGCGTGCTTCAGCACGTCGCCCGACCGGTCGACGCCCGGGCCCTTGCCGTACCACATGCCGAACACGCCGTCGTAGCGCGCGCCGGGATAGAGATGGATCTGCTGGGTGCCCCACAGCGCGGTGGCGGCGAGGTCCTCGTTGACGCCGGGCTGGAACTCGATGTGGTTGTTCTTGATGAAGCGCTTGGCCTGCCACAGCGCCTGGTCGAAGCCACCCAGCGGCGAGCCGCGATAGCCCGAGATGTAGCCCGCGGTGTTGAGGCCGGCGGCGAGGTCGCGCTGACGCTGCATCATGGGCAGCCGCACCAGGGCCTGCGTGCCGGTCAGATATACGCGCCCGCTTTCCAGGACGTATTTGTCGTCCAGGCTCACCGTTAGGGGCAAGGCAACCTCACTGACTGCTGTACCAGCACGGTAAACGACAGAATCTTGCCGCTGGCAATCGGGAACCGGCAGGGAGCGAAACAAAGACGTTTTTCGCTGCCCTTCGGGCGCTGCCGATATCGCCGTTTCACGGTTTCAGCCGGGAGTGAAACGTTGTAAGCGTGCGCCCGGTCATGTCAGTCCTCGTCACCGGCGCCGCGGGTTTCATCGGCAGTCACGTCGTCCGCGTCCTGCTGGAGCGCGGCGAGACCGTGGTCGGCATCGACAACTTCTCCAGCTACTATGACCCGGTGCTGAAGTTCGCCCGGCTGAAGCCGCTGCGCGACGCCAGCGCCTTCTCCTTCATCGAAGCCGACATCGCCGATCGCGAGGCGATGCTGCGGCTGCCCGACAAGTACGGCTTCGACCGCATCGTCCACCTGGCGGCCCAGCCCGGTGTGCGCCACTCGCTGGTCGACCCTTATGTCTACGTCCAGACCAACGTCATGGGGCATCTGGTGATGCTGGAGCTGGCGCGTGGGCTGAAGGACCTGAAGCACTTCCTTTATGCCTCGTCCTCGTCGGTCTACGGCGGCAACCGCAAGCTGCCCTTCGCGCCGGAGGATCCGGTCGACCGGCCGGTGTCGCTCTACGCCGCCACCAAGCGCGCCGACGAGCTGATGACCGAGGCCTATGTCCACAATCACGGTCTCAAGGCGACCGGGCTCCGCTACTTCACGGTTTACGGGCCGTGGGGGCGGCCCGACATGTCGCCGTACATCTTCGCCAAGGCGATCCACGACGGGCGCACCATCGAGCTTTTCCACCTGGGCTTCGTGAAGCGCGACTACAGCTACATCGACGACATCGTGGCGGGCACCATCGCCGTGCTCGACAAGCCGCCCGAGAGGCCGGCCCACCGGGTCTACAATCTCGGCGCCGCCGACAGCGCGGACATCGTCCATGTCATCAAGCTGTTCGAGCAGGCGCTGGGCCGCGAGGCCAAGATCGAGCTCAAGCCCGGCGATTCCTTCGACATGCAGGAAACCGCCGCCGACATCTCCGACACAACCCGCGACTTCGGCTGGACGCCCCGGGTTCCGGTGGAGGAGGGCATCCCGAAGTTCGTCGAGTGGTTCAAGAGCTACAATCGGCTATAGGCCGGCTTAAGGTAGCGCCGCCATGTCGCCAGACCCTTACACAGACTTTGATCCTGTCCTTGAGCCGTGGGCCACCGCTCGTGGGTTGAGCTTGGTCAAGCTCTACAGAGATGATGTCGTGCGGTCGGTATGGCTCTACTCCATGAAAAACCCCGGACAATCGGGGCAAGAGCCGCAACTTTGGCTCGGCTGGCCTACTGCGGATGGGCGAGTCGAGGTACACATCGCAGTTGGCGAGTGGTCGCATGCGGCTCAAGCGAAGATCGAGACACTTGCCGCAGTTCTCGATCGCGAATTGGAGTTACTGAAGTCTCGATGCATTCCGACGCCGGGGTATGACGCCTACAAGCGCTAACGATGAGTGACCATGCGGACGATCGAAATCGACGCAAGCAGATGGACGACCGTCTCAGACTTCCTCTCGGCACTCAAAGTGGCGCTGGGGTCGTGCGAGGGGCACGGCGATAGCCCTGATGCCTTTGTTGACTCGATGATTTGGGGCGGCATGAATACCGTCGAAGCACCTTACACAGTGCGCGTCATTGGCAGCGATACCGCGCCAAAGGAGGTCAGGGAGTACATTGAGTTGATGGTGAGCGTTATCAGGGACGCTCGCGACTGGAAGCGCGCCAATCGCGGCATCGATACTGAAGTGAGCATGGAAATTGCGTAGCAAGAAAACGCCCATCTACGCGACTGCAGGTGTTATGCCGCTTCTCGAACTCAAAGACCTCCGCCGCGCCTTCTACGGGCTGGATGTGCTGCGTGGCGTTGACCTCGCCGTGATGGCCGGCGGCATTACTGGGTTGATCGGACCCAACGGCGCCGGCAAGACCACGTTGTTCAACGTCGTCTCGGGCCTCGTGCCGCCCGATGCCGGCTCGATCCGCTTCGCCGGCGAAGAGATCGCCGGCTGGGCGCCTGATGCGATCAGCCGCCGCGGTCTGGTGCGCACCTTCCAGGTGGCGCGCGGCTTTCCCAAGCTCTCGGTGTTCCAGCATCTCATGCTCTATGGCCGCGACCAGCCGGGCGAGACGCTGTGGCAGGCGATCGTTGGCACCAGGGCGGCGCGCGAGCGCGAGGAAGCGTTGGCCGAGCGGGCCTGGGAGACGGCGCGCTTCCTGCGGCTCGACCATCTGATCGACAACCCGGCCACCGCGCTGTCGGGCGGCCAAAAGAAGCTCCTGGAGATCGGCCGCGCGCTGATGGCCGAGCCGCGGCTGGTGCTGCTCGACGAGCCGACGGCCGGCGTCAATCCGACCCTGCAGAACGAGATCGGCGAGCGGCTGCTCGAGCTGCCCAAGCGCGGCATCACCGTGCTGCTGATCGAGCACGACATGAGCTTCATCGCCAACCTGTGCGATCCGGTGATCGTGATGGCGGAGGGGCAGGTCTTGATGCAGGGCACCTTCGACGAGGTACGCAGCGATCATCGCGTGCGCGAGGCCTATCTCGGGCGTCGGGCTGCATGAGGCGCGCGGCATGAGCCTGCTCGAGATCAAAGGGCTGCGTGGCGGCTACGCGGCCGCCGACGAGATCGTCAAAGGCGCCGACCTCACGGTCGCGGCCGGCGAGATCGTCGCCCTGATCGGTCCCAACGGTGCGGGCAAATCGACTCTGCTGAAGCTGGTGGCGGGCCTGTTGCGGCCGAGCGGCGGGCAGGTGCTGTTCAAGGAGCGCGATATCGCGGGGCACGGTGCGCCGGCCATCAGCCGCCAGGGCCTCTCTTTCGTGCCCCAGGAGCGCAACGTCTTCGGCACCATGACCGTGGCCGAGAACCTCGAGATGGGCGGCTTCGTCGATGGCGCCCATGCCAGGCAGCGCATGGCCGAGCTCTATGGGCGCTTCCCCATGCTGGCCGACAAGCGTCGTGCGGCGGCGCGCACCTTGAGCGGCGGCCAGCGCCAGATCCTGGCCATGGCGATCGCACTCATGAACGCACCTGATCTGCTGCTGCTCGACGAGCCGACGGCAGGCCTCAGTCCACGTGCGGCGGAGGAGCTGTTCGGCACCATTCTTGCCCTGAACAGGACCGGCGTCGCCATCCTGATGGTCGAGCAGAACGCGCTCGAGGCGCTGTCGGTGTCGGCACGCGCTTACGTGCTGGTACAGGGCCGGCCGGAGCGCGAGGGCAGGGCGGCCGAGCTCGCGTCCGACCCGACGGTCCGCGATCTCTTTCTCGGCGGCAGGGCAGGGCCTATGGTTGAGGGCAACGGGGAAGCTTCGAACAAGGGAATGGGGAACTTCACATGAGCAATATCCGCATCGGCCGCCGCACGGCCCTGGCCGGCGGCGTCGCCGCGCTGGCGAGCCCCGCCGTCGTGCGTGCGCAAGCTGATCCCATCAAGCTCGCGACCTTGACGCCGCTCACCGGCGCGGGCGGCAGCTACGGTCCCAGCATGGCCAAGGCCGCGGCCGCCGTGATCGAGGAGGTCAACAAAGCTGGCGGCGTGCTGGGGCGTCGCGTGGTACTCGTCAGCGAAGATGACCAGACCAGTCCCGAGGCTGGCGTGCGCGCGGCGCGCAAGCTGATCGACGTCGACAAGGTCGCGGCCATCATGGGCACCTGGGCTTCGTCGGTGACGACGGCGGTGGCGCCGCTCTGCTGGGAGAGCAAGACCTTCCTGTGCACCGTGTCGGGCGCGGATTCGATCACGCTGCTGCCGCACCAGGGCTATCTCATCCGCACCCAGCCCAACTCGACCTTGCAGGTGACGCGCGTCGGCCAGTTCATCCTGTCGCTGGGGGCCAAGAAGGCCTTCACCATGATCCCGCAGACGCCGTTCACGCAGACCACCATCGACCTCCTGAACGGCGTGCTGCCCAAGGGCGGGGCCACGCATCAGAGCCTGATCTACGACGACAAGAAGAACACCTATCGCACCGAGGTCGACCAGGCCCTGCGCACGTCGCCTGACGTGATCCTGGCCAACGGCTACACGCCCGACAGCGTGGTGCTCTTGAAGGACCTCTACCGCGCGGGCTTCAAGGGCAAGATCGTGGGCTTTGCCTATTCCATCAACCAGAAGCTCGTCGACCAGATCGGCCAGAACGAGGTGGTCGAGGGCGTCTACACTTTCGCGCCGTCGCCGTCCGAGGGCAGCGGCGCCTGGGACCGCGTGAAGGCGGCGACCGGCCTCGCCAATCCCGATCCCTACACCTGCCAGGTCTATGACCACACCAACATGGTGCTGATGAGTATGGCGATCGCCAAGGACGCGACCGGCACGGCGATCAAGGACAACATCCGCAAGGTGACCCAGGGCGGCGGCAAGGCAGTCGACAACGCCGTCGACGGCCTGAAGGCGATCGCGGCTGGCGAGAAGGTCGACTACTCCGGCGCCTCGGGTCCCTGCGACTTCGACGACCGGGGCGACATCCTCGACTGCAAGTTCCGCTACGAGCAGATCAAGGCCGGCAAGTTCACGCTGGTGAAGATTGCTTAGCTGTTGAATGGACCTCGACACCCTTCACCTCACCCTGAGGAGCGCCCGAAGGGCGCGTCTCGAAGGGTGGCAACAGCACGACTGGTCCCACCCTTCGAGACGCACCGCTTCGCGGTGCTCCTCAGGGTGAGGTTGTCTTTGTAGCGCATGGATCTCATCCTTCAGGCTCTGATAAACGGCCTCGTGTCGGGCACGCTTCTCGCGGTGCCCGCCATCGGCTTCACGGCGATGTTCGCCGTGCTGCGCTTTCCCAACTTCTCGGTGTCGGGCGTGGCGACGCTCGGCGCCTTCGCGGGCTACCTGGCGTACGGCGCGGGCCTGCAGATGGCGGGCTCGCTCGCCATTGCGTTCGTCGTGGCCGGCATCGTCGGGCTGGCCTTCGACAAGATCGCACACCTGCCCTTGCTGGCGCAGGGCGCATTGCCCGCCGCCATCGCCTCGATCGCGACGGGGCTCATTCTGGAGAACGTCGTGCGGCTCGGCTTTGGCAACGAGCCGCGCGGCTACGACCGGCCGATTGCGCGCGACGTCTTCCTGGGCGACATCCGCGTCAGCCCCCAGCAGCTCGAGACCATGGGACTCGCCCTTCTGTTGATGCTGCTGGTGTTCGCCGCACTCGCCTTCACCCGCATCGGCAAGGCGATGCGCGCCTCGGCCGACAATCCCGAGCTGGCGGCGCTGAAGGGCATCCGGCCCGAGCGCATCGCCATGCTGGCGAGCTTCGTCGGCATGGGATTGGTCGGGGTCGGCGGCATGCTGCTCGGGCTCGACAGCTCGATCGATCCCCTGACCGGCACGCGCATCCTGCTGTCGGTCTTCGCCGCCGCCGTGCTGGGCGGCTTGGGCAGCGTGCCCGGCGCCGTGCTGGGCGCCTTCCTGATCGGCGTGGCCGAGGAGCTGTCGGTCCTGGTCGTGGGCTCGCCCTATCGCGCCGCCGTCGGCTTCGTCGCCATCCTGGTGGTGCTGACGCTCAGGCCGCGCGGGCTGTTGGGGGAGAGGGCGTTTTGATGTCTTGCCGGACCGCGGGCCTCCAGGCCCGCTCATGCTGCCTCTCCACAAAAATCATGAGCGGGCCTGGAGGCCCGCGGTCCGGCAAGATGCAATGCTGAGCTACCTCCTCTTCATCGCCACCATCGGCGGCATCTACGGGTTGCTGGCGCTCAGTCTCAACCTGATCTGGGGCGGCGCCGGCATGGTCAATCTCGGCCTGGCCGGCTTCTTCGCCGTCGGCGCCTATGCTTCGGCGCTGCTGACGACGGTCGGGCAGGGGCCGATCGCGTCGGGCTGGCTGATCGCCCTCGTCGCCGGCGGCTTTGCGGGCCTCATCGTCACCCTCTCGACCACGCGGCTGCGCGAGGACTACCTCGCCATCGTCACCCTGGGCTTCGCCGAGGTGGTGCGCCTGGTGGCGGCCAACGAAATCTGGCTGACGCGCGGCACCGACGGCATCTCGGGCATCCCCGGCCCGTGGAAGCGCGCCCTCGGCCAGCACTTCAACACCGCCTATTTCGTCATCGTCGTCGTGGCCCTGCTCGTCGTGTTCTTCGTCATGCGCCGCATCGACCGCTCGCCCTACGGCCGCGCCCTGCGGGCCATCCGCGAGGATGCGCAGGTCGCCCAGGTCGCCGGCAAACCCGTGCTGCGCTTCAAGACCGAGGCCTTCGCCCTTTCCGCCGCCATCGCGGGCCTTGCGGGTGCGCTCTACGGCCACTTCACGTCGTACATCGCGCCCGACCTGTTCCTGCCGCTGATCACGGTCTACATCTTCCTGGCGGTGGCGTCGGGCGGCACCGGCCGTCCGGCCGGCGCATTGCTCGGCGCCTACATGGTGATGACGCTGCTGGAATCCTCGCGCTTCTTCGTCGAATGGATCCCCGGCGTCACCGCCGTGCAACGCGCCGCGCTCAAGGAACTGCTGATCGCCGTCGCCTTGATCCTGGTGCTGAGGCTGAAGCCGTCGGGTGTCCTGCCCGAACGCGTCCCACCCGCACCGCGTTCGTCATAAGGAGTTGTCATGACCCCGTTTGAGTCCTGCGTCGCCGCCCTGAAGCAGCCCGGTCCTCCCGAGGCCTTCTTCAAGGTCGTCGACAAGGCGCTGGCCGAGGTGGTCGGCCACAAGCTCTTCACGCTTCTCTACGTGGCCCCCGACGGCAAACGGGTGAAGCGGCTCTACACCAACATGCCCAAGGAGTATCCCGTCGGCGGCTACAAGCCGGTCACCGAGAGCGACTGGCACAAGCTGGTGATCGGCAAGCGCCAGGCCTGGGTCGGCTACAATTACGACGATGTGAAGTGGGCTTTCTTCGATCACGAGCTGATCCGCTCGCTGGGCTGCGAATCGGCCATCAACCAGCCGGTGGTTTATGCAGGCCGCGTGCTCGGCACCATGAACCTGCTCGACGCCGCCGGCCACTACAAGGCGAGCGATCCGGCGAAGATCGAGCCGTTCGCCGTCCTGATGGTCGGTCCGTTCCTCGACGCCATCGCGGCCGACCCTGGATGAGACGCTTCATCCTGACCGGCGCGCCGGGTGCGGGAAAGACGGCAATCCTGCGTAAGCTGGAAAAGGAAGGGTTCGGCGTCGTCGAGGAGGCTGCCACCGACGTCATCGCACTCGACCAGGCGAGCGGCATCGCCGAACCGTGGCGCGATGCAGCGTTCATCGATCGTATCGTCGACTTGCAGCGCATGCGCCAGATTCGCGCCGCCGATGCGCCTGATGCCGTCCAGTTTCATGACCGCTCGGTCGTCTGCACGGCCGCCCTGGCGACCTTCCTCGGCTATCCGTTTTCGGCTGCGCTGTTGAGCGAACTGCAACGCATCGACCAGCAAGGCGTCTTCCAGAGGCACGTGTTCTTCATTCGCAGCCTCGGTTTCGTCACCGCGACCGAGGCTCGAAAGATCAGCTTGGAGGACGCTTTGCGCTTCGAGGAGGTCCATGAAACGACCTACCGCCAGCATGGCTTCGAGATCGTGCCTGTCGAGCCGGGAAGCGTGCTAGACCGGGTTGAAGCCATCAGGCGCGCGCTCTAGCGGCGGGCCGAGCGGCACCTATATGCAGGGCTTGCAAGGAGCTTGTGAATGACTGCCATGCTGGGCGAGCTGCCGACCTGGAAACTCGAAGACCTCTATTCCAGCCCGACCGGCCCCGATCTCGACGCCGATCTCAAGCGCGCGCGGTCAGACGCCGAGGCCTTTGCCAAGGACTACGAAGGCAAGGTCGCCGACCTCGACGGCAAGACGCTGGGCGGCGCCGTGGCGCGCTTCGAGGCGCTGAGCGACCTGATGGGCCGCATCGGCTCATATTCCCAGCTCTACTACGCGCAGAACATGGCCGATCCCGAACGCGGCCGGTTCTCGCAGAACGTGTCGGAGGCGCTGACCGAGATCGGCACCTTGCTGGTGTTCTTCCGCCTGGAGATCAACAAGCTCGGGGACGCCGACCTTGCGGCCAAGCAGAAGGATCCGGCGCTCGCCAAGTACGGTCCCTGGCTGCGCGACCTGCGTGTCTATCGCCCGCACCAGCTCTCGGACGAGCTGGAGAAGGCGCTGCACGAAAAGTACGTCGTCGGCCGCGCCGCCTGGTCGCGGCTGTTCGACGAGACCATCGCGCGCCTGCGCTATCCCTTCCGCAACGAGGTGCTGACCGAGCCGCAGATCCTCGACAAGCTCTCGAACAAGGATCCCGAGGTCCGCAAGGACGCCGCCAAGTCGTTCGGCAAGGTGCAGGGCGACAACATCGCGATCTTCTCCCTGGTCACCAATACGCTGGCCAAGGACAAGGAGATCGAGGACCGCTGGCGCAAGTACCCGCGCCCGCAGTCGGCCATGAACCTCGGCAACGTCGTCGAGGACGAGGTGGTGGACGCGCTCGCCTCGTCGGTGAAGGCGGCCTATCCGCGGCTGGCGCATCGCTATTACAAGCTCAAGGCCAAGTGGTTCGGCGTCGACAAGATGCCGTACTGGGACCGCAACGCGCCACTGCCCGAGCACGACGATCGCGTCATTCCGTGGAACGAGGCCGAGAAGATCGTCCTCGATGCCTACAACGCCTTCTCGCCCGAGCTCGCGGCCGTCGGCCGGAAATTCTTCGGCACGGGCTGGATCGACGCGCCGGCACGGCCCGGCAAGTCGCCCGGCGCCTTCGCCCATCCGACGGTGCCGTCCGCGCATCCCTACCTGCTGCTGAACTACCAGGGCAAGGTGCGGGATGTCATGACCCTGGCGCACGAGCTGGGCCACGGCGTGCACCAGGTCCTGGCGGCGCGGCAGGGCGCGCTGATGGCCGACACGCCGCTGACGCTGGCGGAGACCGCCTCGGTGTTCGGCGAGATGCTGACCTTCCAGTCGCTCTTGAAGTCGGCGCCCGACAAGTCGACGCGCAAGGCCATGCTGGCCGGCAAGGTCGAGGACATGCTGAACACCGTGGTGCGCCAGATCGCGTTCTACGATTTCGAATCGCGCCTGCACATGGCGCGGCGCCAGGGCGAGCTCACGCCCGACCAGATCGGCGAGATCTGGATGGCGGTGCAGACCGAGAGCCTGGGACCGGCCTTCACCTTCGACGAGGAGTACCGCTTCTACTGGTCCTACATCGGCCACTTCATCCATTCGCCGTTCTACGTCTACGCCTACGCCTTCGGCGATTGCCTGGTGAACTCGCTGTACGCGGCCTATCAGTCGGGCCAGCCCGACTTCCAGGCCAAGTATCTCGACATGCTGAGGTCGGGCGGCGTGAAGCGGCACAAGGAGCTGCTGGCGCCCTTCGGCCTCGACGCCTCCGACCCCGCCTTCTGGGACAAGGGCCTCGGTGTCATCGCGGGCTTCGTCGACGAGCTGGAGAAGCTCTGATCTTGCCGGAGCGCGGACCTCCAGGTCCGCTCATAATCTTCGTCTTCGTCTTTGCCGGGAGCGCGCCACTCCAGTGGCGCTTATGGGCTGTGTGATGCGCAAAAGACGCGCCACTGGAGTGGCGCGCTCCCGGCAATGAGCGGACCTGGAGGTCAGCGCTCCGGCAAGAGTGAGGTGGCAACACACCCCGATCGACCCTATATCGGTCGGGATGTGGGCCACCAACTTCATGATCCGGCTATGAGCCGACGGGCATGAGCCAGGACGAGGGCGATTCCCTCGGCGGTCGGCTCGGCCGCTACGCCCGGGTCGGCAGCTCGGTCGGCGGGCTGGCCGTGAAGCTCGCCGGCCAGCGCTATCTCGGCTGGAACCTCGACCGCGACAAGCATGCCACCGAGCTGAAGGCGGCGCTGGGTGGCCTGAAGGGCCCGCTGATGAAGGCGGCGCAGCTGATCGCCACCATCCCCGACGCCCTGCCACCGGAATATGCTCGCGAGCTCGCCCAGCTGCAGGCCAATGCGCCGGCCATGGGCTGGACCTTCGTGCGCCGGCGCATGGCGACCGAACTGGGGCCGGACTGGCAGGCGAAGTTCGCCAAGTTCGACAAGGAAGCCTCATTCGCCGCCTCGCTGGGCCAGGTCCATCGCGCGACCCTGCCCGATGGCACGGCGGCCGCCTGCAAGCTGCAGTACCCCGACATGGCCTCGGCGCTCGAGGCCGATCTCAACCAGCTGAAGCTGGTGTTCGCCGTCGGCCAGCGGTTCGATCCCGCCATCCGCACCGACGAGATCCACGCCGAGATCACGACGCGCCTGCGCGAGGAGCTCGACTATCGCCGCGAGGCCAAGCACGTCGCGCTCTACCGCCACATGCTGCGCGATGAGCCCAACGTCCATGTGCCCGAGGTCGTGGCCTCGCACTCGACCGACCGGCTGCTCACCATGACCTGGCTGCAGGGCGAGCCGCTCTTGAACTGGAAGAGCCGCTCGCAGGAGGAGAAGGACCGGCTCGCCGTCCATATGTTCCGCGCCTGGTACGTGCCGTTCTATTTCTACGGCGTGATCCACGGCGATCCGCATCTCGGCAACTACACAGTGCGGCCCGACGGCTCGGTGAACCTGATGGATTTCGGCTGCGTGCGCATCTTCCCGCCGCGTTTCGTGCGCGGCTCGATCGAGCTTTATCGCGCGCTGCTGGCTGACGACCAGGAGCGCGCCGTCGGCGCCTACGAGGATTGGGGCTTCACCGGCTTGAGCCGCGAGATGATCGCCGTGCTGAACCGTTGGGCCGCCTTCCTCTACGGTCCGCTGATGGACGACCGGCCGCGGCGCCTGACCGAGGGCATGGCCGACGGGCACGGCCGCGAGATGGCGCAGAACGTGTTCGGCGAACTGCGGCGCATGGGCGGCGTGCGGCCGCCGCGCGAATTCGTGTTCATGGACCGCGCCGCGATCGGGCTCGGCGCCGTGTTCATCCATCTCCGGGCGTCGATCAACTGGCACCGCCTGTTCGAGGAACTGGTCGCCGACTTCGACGTCGATGCGCTGGCGCGACGCCAGCAGGCGGCCTTGACGGCGGCGGGACTGTGAGCGTCGAGGGACTGCGCGTGCTGCCGAGCCGGCATGGCGCGGACGAGACGGTGGACAGGATCGAGGCCGCCGCGACTCGCCACGGCATGACCGTGATGGCGCGCATCGACCATGGCGCCTCCGCCCGGAAAGTCGGCGCCGAGCTGCGGCCCACCATCGTGGTGTTCTTCGGCAACCCGAAGGCCGGCACGCCGGCCATGCGGGCGTGTCCGACGATCGCCATCGATCTGCCGATCCGGATGCTGGTGTGGCAGGACGAGAAGGGCGCGACTTGGCTTGCCTATAATGAGCCCGGCTGGATTTTCCGCCGCCACGGCCTTCTCGACGACGGCACGAGCGACGTCATGCGCGACGTGTTGGACAGCATCGCCGGACAAGCGACCGGCCAATGAACATCCTGGTGACGGGCTCGTCAGGCTGGCTCGGCCAGACCCTGGTGCCCCGGCTTTTGCGTTACGGGCACAAGGTGGTGGGGCTCGACCCCCAAGCTGGCCCGACCACGACCGTGGTCGGCTCGGTGGTCGATCGCAGGCTGGTCCATCGGCTGATCCGCGACAACGCCGTCGAAGCCATCGTCCATGCCGCCGCCCGCCACAAGCCTCATATCGAGACCCATGACAATTCGGAGTTCGTGGCGGTGAACGTGCAAGGCACGCTCAACCTGCTCGAAGAGTCGGTGGCTCCCGGCTCGACGGTCGATCGCTTCGTCTTCACCTCGACCACCTCGCTGATGATCTCGCAGAAGATCCGCGACGGCAAAGCCGGCGGCGCCAGGCAGGCGATGTGGATCGACGAGAACCTGTCGCCGCTCGAGCCGCGCAACATCTACGGTGTCACCAAGCGCGCCGCCGAGGAGCTGTGCCGCCTGTACAACCATCTGCACAGACTGCCGATCGTGATCCTGCGGACCTCGCGGTTCTTCCCCGAGGAGGACGACATGGCGCACGCCATCGTCCAGTCGGGTGAGAACACCAAGGCCAATGAGTTCCTGTTCCGCCGGCTTTCGGTCGAGGACGCCGCCGAGGCGCATGTCGCGGCGCTCGCCAAGGCGCCGGAGATAGGCTTCGACACTTTCATCATTTCGGCGATGACGCCGTTCACGCCGGCCGACTGCCGCGAGCTCATCGTCGACGCGCCGTCCGTGGTGGCACGCTACTTCCCGCACTATCGCGCGCTCTACGACCAGCGCGGCTGGACGATGTTCGAGTCGATCGACCGCGTCTACGACGCTTCAAAGGCAGCGCGCAAACTCGGTTTCACCTGCAAGACCGGCTTCGCCGAGATCCTGGAAAGCCTGCGCTAAGCTTCTTGCCGGACCGCGGGCCTCCAGGCCCGCCTCCCGTCATCCTGAGCGCAGCGAAGGATCTCATGCCGGTTGCAAGCGGCGATGAGGTCCTTCGCTGCGCTCAGGACGACAGATATGAGCGGGCCTGGAGGCCCGCGGTCCGGCAAGATTACCCCCTCACCTTCGGCATCATGATCATGTCCCACGGGCTCGGCACGTCGCCGTGCGGGACCCAGACCAGGGCCGGCGCGTTCAGCGCGAACGCCTTCCTCAGGCAGTCCTCGAGCTCGGCCGCATCGAGCGCCTTGAACGCGGCGACGCCGAAACTCTGGGCCAGCTTGACGAAGTCGGGGTTCTGCAGGTCCGAGGCGATCAGGCGGTTGCCGTAGTGCTGCTGCTGGATGCGCTTGACGTTGCCGAAGCCGGCATTGTCGAACACCACGACGACGACGGCGAGGTTGTGGCGCACCGCCGTCGCCAGCTCGCCCACCTGGTACATGAAGCCGCCGTCGCCTGCGATCGCCAGCACCTTTTTGTCAGGACAGGCGGCCTTGGTGCCCAAAGCCGTGCCGAAGCCCCAGCCGAGATTGTCCTGGTAGCCCGGCGACAGGAAGCTGCGCGGCCGCTCGATGGGCAGCGCCAGGCGCGAGGCGAAGCCCATCTGGCTCACTTCGTCGACGAAGATGCCGTCCTCGGGCAGGGCGGCGCGGATCGCCTTCAGGAACGAGCGCTGCGGCTCGAGCCGCGACAGCCGCTCATCGAGCCAGGCACGATGGCCTTGCAGCTCCTCGGCGCGCGAGGGGCGGGCGCGGTTGTGCGCCGGCAAGGCGGCGATCAGCGCCCGCAGTTGGGGCGCCGCATCACCGATCAAGGCGACGTCGGGCTTGTGGAAGCGCTCGTGCTCGTCGGGGTCGATGTCGAGGCGGACGACCTTGAGGTTCGCATCGATGCCCCAGTTGCCGTTCTGGATGAAGAAGCGCGTGCCGACCGCCAGCACGGCGTCGGCGTCCTTCCACAGGCGATGGCCGACCGGCAGGTCGACGGCCAGCCGATGTCCGCTCGGCACCACGCCGCGCCCGCGCCGGTAGGAGATGACCGGTGCCTCCAGCATCTCGGCGATCCTGATCACTTCCGGGCCGGCCTCGATGGCGCCGCCGCCGATCACCAGCACTGGCCGCTCCGCCGCGCCCAGGATCTTCGCCGCGGCGGCGATCGCTTCCGCATCGATCGATTCCGGCGGCCGTGGCAACGGCGCGGCGGGCAACGTGACTTCGCCGACCTTGGCCCAGGTATCGAGCGCGCATTCCAGCACGACCGGCCGCGGCCGGCCGGTCGTGGCGTGCCAGATCGCCTGGCTTACCAGCGTCGGCGCTTCCTGCGGGCTGCGGATGCGCTCGGCCCATTTGGTGATGTGGCGCACGAGGCCGAGCTGGTCGTGGATCTCGTGCAGATGACCGTGGCCCTTGTCGATGTCGGCTTGGGGGATCTGGCCGACCAGCCCGATCACCGGCGCATTCATGCCGTAGGCTGTGAGCAACGCCGCTCCGGCGTTCAGCAGGCCGGGGCCGGGCACCACAGCGAAGGCCTGCGGCTTGCCTGTGGCGAGCGCCGCGCCCAGCGCCATGTAGGCCGCGGTCTGCTCGTGTCGGGGATGAATCACGCGCAATCGGCCGGCCGCGTGGTAGAAGGCATCGAACAACGGGTCGTTGTGCAAGCCGGGCAGGGCATAGACCGTGTCGAGGCCGTGGCGGAGGAGAGTTTCGACCGTGGCTTCGGCCGTGGACATGCGGGGCATGCTGCCGATCTATAGAGCCGGCAGAGAGCGATCAAGGCGGCGATGCGGCTGATCCTGTTCGCGCTCTTCGTTGCGGGCGCGCTCGCGCTCGCCGTCGTATTGCTGGCCTGGCTCGCCGAGCGGCGGCTCGATCGGCTGGCGGATGCCATCTCGTTCAGCGACCCCGCGCGTCTGCCCCAGGTCGACGTCGCACTGGTGCTGGGCACCGCGCCGATCGGCCCCGAGGGCGGCCCCAATGTCTACTTCGTCAATCGCCTCGATGCGGCAGCGGCGCTGTGGAAGGCGGGCAAGGTGAAGTATTTCATCGTCTCCGGCAGCACCGACGAGCCGGCGGCGATGCGCGCCGGTCTGGTCGAACGCGGCGTGCCGGCGGCGGTGATCTATCGCGATCCCGAGGGCATTCGCACCTGGGACTCGGTCGTGCGCGCCCGCGATGTGTATGGCCAGAAGCGCCTGGTGATCGTGTCGCAGCGCTTCCATCTCAGCCGCGCGCTGTTCCTGGCGCGCCATCTCGGCATCGACGCCTGGGGCTTCGAGGCGCGTGATGTCAGCACGCCCTACAGCGTCTTCACCGAGCTGCGCCGCTTCCCCTCGGCGCTCAGGGCGTACTTAGACGTGTGGTTGGCTGCGCCGCCGGTCGGATCGACCGGCCCGACAGTGAAGATCGGCGTGGACCCGCCGTGATTTTCTTGTCGTCCTGAGCGCAGCGAAGGACCTCATTGCCGGTTGCAATCGGCATGAGATCCTTCGCTACGCTCAGGATGACAGAGGCGGGCGCGTCGCTATCGGAGTCGACCGTCCGGAATAGCCGCCATGTCGCGTAGCTCGGGCACCGGCGAGACGACGGGCTTGCCGGCAAAGTGCGCATCGAGGTTCTGGCGCACCAGGGTGGTCATGCGCCGTTGTGCGTGCTCGGTGCCGCCGCCGAAATGCGGCGTCATCACCAGGTTGTCGAGCCCCAGCAGCTCCTCGCCCTCGTAGGGCTCCTCGTCGAAGACGTCGAGCGCGGCGCCCTCGATCACGTTGTTGCGCAGCGCCTCGGCCAGAGCCTTCTCGTCCACTGCCCAGCCGCGGCTGATGTTCAGCACATGGCCGCGCGGACCCAGCGCCTTCAGCACCTCGGCGTTGATGATGTGGCGATTGGAGGCGTCGGAACGCAGGCAGACGATCAGGTAGTCGCACCAGGTGGCGAGCGCCATGACGTTGGGGAAGTAGGCATAGTCGACGTCGCTTCGCTTGTTGCGATTGCAGTAGCCGATCTCGACGTCGAAGCCTTTTATGCGCTTCACGAACTCCAGGCCGATCGCGCCCAGCCCCAGGATGCCGACCTTGCCGCCCGTCAGCCCGGCGATCGGGCCGAAGCGGTTGGGGATGCGCTTGGTCCAGTCGCCGCGGCGGATCATCTTGTCGGCGCGCACGATGCGTCGCGTCGAGGCGAGCAGGATGCCGACGGCCATCTCGGCGACGTCGGGCGCGTTGGCGTCGGCGCCGTGTGTCACCATGATGTTGCGCTTGCGCGCGGCGGCAAGATCGATGCGCTCATAGCCCGTGCCGTAGCAGCAGATCAGCGACAGCCGCGGCATCGACGCCATCAGCGCATCGGAGGCGCCGACGCTGCCCGTCGTGACCAGCGCCTGGACATGCGGCTGCGCCGCCTTGGGCACCAGCGCGGGGTCGGGTTTGTCCATGTGGCCCGCGATCTCGTAATTCTCGGACAAGGTGGCGAGCGTCGTCTTGGTGAAATGGAAGCCGGTGAGGATGATGGGACGTTGAACCATGATGTATTCAGTATCCCGCGACCGTTACAGGGCGTAAACGAGCGTTTAAATACGCATGGCGGGGACAGTCATTGCCACGCGGCGAAAATGCGGCTTGGCAAGCATGGGGCCGCTGTGCAAGGTGCGGCGCCAAAGCTGTTTTCCGCGTCTCCAACCGACCCGTTGCTCCATGAAAATCGCCATTCTCAAAGAACGCCGGCCGCACGAGACCCGCGTGGCCGCGACTCCCGAGACCGTCAAGAAGCTGAAGGCGCTGGGTGCGGAAGAGATCGTGATCGAGACGGGTGCGGGCATTGCTGCCGCCTACACCGACCAGGCCTATAGCGATGCCGGTGCAATGATCGTGCCGGACGCTGCCGCGGCTGCCGCAGCGGCCGACGTCATCTTCAAGATCCAGCGGCCGATGGCGGCGGCGGACGGCGTCGACGAGCTCGCGTTGTTGCGCCAGGGCCAGGTGCTGATGTCGCCGCTGGGCGCGCTGACCAACAAGGAGCTGGTGCAGGCGTTGGCGGCCAAGGGCGTGACGTCGTTCGCACTGGAGCTGATCCCGCGTATCACCCGCGCGCAGTCGATGGACATCCTGAGCTCGCAGGCCAATCTCGCGGGCTACAAGGCGGTGCTGTCGGCCGCCAACCAGTACGGCCGCATCCTGCCGCAGATGATGACGCCGGGCGGCACACTCGCGCCGTCGCGCGCCTTCATCATGGGCGTGGGCGTGGCGGGCCTGCAGGCGATCGCCACGGCGCGCCGACTGGGCTCGATCGTGACGGCGACCGACGTCAGGCCGGCCACCAAGGAGCAGGTGCAGTCGCTCGGCGCCAAGTTCATCGCCGTCGAGGACGAGGAATTCAAGGCGGCCGAGACCGCCGGCGGCTATGCCAAGCAGATGAGTGCCGAGTACCAGGCCAAGCAGGCGGCCCTCGTGGCCGAGCACATCAAGACCCAGGACATCGTCATCACCACGGCGCTCATTCCCGGCCGCAAGGCGCCGGTGCTGGTGAGCGAGGACATGGTCAAGACCATGAAGCCCGGTTCGGTGATCGTCGACATGGCGGTCGAGCAGGGCGGCAACTGCCCGCTGTCGGAGTTCGGCAAGACGGTCGAGGCGCATGGCGTCAAGATCGTCGGTCCCGCCAACTTGCCCGGCGAGCTTGCGACCGATGCCTCCTCGCTGTTCGCCCGCAACCTGCTCAACTTCATCACGCCCATGGTCGACAAGGAGACCAAGGCGCTCAAGATCGACACCAACGACGAGGTCGTGAAGGGCACCCTGGTGACCCAGAACGGCCAGGTCGTGCATCCCTCGTTGCAGAGTTAGGAAGGCCGATGGACGACAGGATTGCCGGCGAAGCCGCCAAGCTCGCGACGCAGGCGCAGGAGCTGGCCACCAATCTCAAGGCGGTGGCGCAGCAGGTCACCGATGCCGCGGCCCAGGGCGCGGCGGCCGTGCCCGACGGCCACATGCCGTTCGTGGCGCTGCTCACCATCTTCGCGCTCGCCTGCTTCGTCGGCTACTACGTGGTCTGGCGGGTGACGCCGGCGCTGCATTCGCCGCTGATGGCGGTCACCAATGCCGTCTCGTCAGTGATCATCGTCGGCGCGCTGCTGGCCGCGGGCCTGAAGGGTCTGGGGGCCGCGCAGCTGTTCGGCGCCATCGCCGTCGTGTTGGCCGCGATCAACATCTTCGGCGGCTTCATCGTCACGCACCGCATGCTGTCGATGTTCAAGAAGAAGCCGGTCAAGAAGTAGGCGGAGACCTTTCAGGTGATCACCCACGAAATCGCCGCCTACGGCTATCTGATCGCGGCCATCTGCTTCATCATGGCGCTGCGCGGCCTCAGTTCCCCTGAGACCTCGCGCGGCGGCAACCTCTACGGCATCGTCGGCATGGTGGTGGCGATCGGCGTCACCGTGGCCTCGCCGGGCGTCGTCTCGCCCTGGCTGATCGTCGGCGGCCTGGTCGTCGGCGGCGCGATCGGCGCGGTGGTCGCCATGCGCATCCAGATGACGGCCCTGCCGCAGCTGGTGGCGGCCTTCCATTCGTTGGTTGGTTTGGCGGCGGTGTTCGTGGCGGCGGCGGCGTTCGTCTCGCCCGAGGCCTTCGGCATCGGCACGCCCGGCAAGATCCACACGCAGAGCCTGATCGAGATGGGGCTGGGCACGGTGATCGGCGCCATCACCTTCACCGGCTCCGTCGTGGCCTTCGCCAAGCTGCAGGGCCTGGTCTCGGGCTCGCCCCTGGTGTTCCGCGGCCAGCATCCGCTCAACGCGCTGCTCGGCATCGTGCTGGTGGTGCTGCTGGTGTGGTTCGCCCTGCGCGGGCACCCCATCACCTTCATCCTGCTGATCGCCCTGTCGCTCCTGATCGGCTTCCTGCTGATCCTGCCGATCGGCGGCGCCGACATGCCGGTCGTGGTGTCGATGCTCAATTCCTATTCGGGATGGGCGGCGGCCGGCATCGGCTTCACCCTGGGCAACACCGCGCTGATCGTCACCGGCGCGCTTGTGGGCTCCTCGGGCGCCATCCTGAGCTACATCATGTGCAAGGGCATGAACCGCTCGATCTTCAACGTGATCCTGGGCGGCTTCGGCACCGACAGTTCGGCGGCCGGTGGGGCGGCCCACGCCAAGACCGACAAGCCGGTCAAGGCGGGCTCGGCCGAGGACGCGGCCTTCCTGATGAAGAACGCGCAGTCGGTGATCATCGTGCCGGGCTACGGCATGGCCGTGGCCCAGGCCCAGCACGCGCTGCGCGAGATGGCCGACATCCTGAAGAAGGACGGTGTGCAGGTGCGCTACGCCATCCATCCGGTGGCGGGCCGCATGCCCGGCCACATGAACGTGCTGCTGGCCGAGGCCAACGTGCCCTACGACGAGGTCTTCGAGCTCGACGACATCAACCGCGATTTCGCCTCGACCGACGTCGCCTTCGTGATCGGCGCCAACGACGTCACCAACCCTGCGGCCAAGACCGATCCGACGAGCCCGATCTACGGCATGCCCATCCTCGACGTCGAGCGGGCGCAGACCGTGCTGTTCGTGAAGCGCGGCATGGCCTCGGGCTATGCCGGCGTCGACAACGAGCTGTTCTTCCGCGACAACACCATGATGCTGTTCGCCGACGCCAAGGTGATGTGCGAGAACATCGTCAAGGCGCTGGAGGGCTCGGCGCACTGAGTTTCCCCGTCATCCCGAGCGGAGCCGCCCGAAGGGCGGCGTAGTCGAGGGACCTCTTTTTGCCGATGCATCAACAAAACAGGTCCCTCCACTACGCCTCGCTGCGCGAGGCTACGGTCGGGATGACGGCACCGACGGCTACGAGGCTTTTGCCAGACGGGCCGCGACGTCGTCCCGGCGCTTGTAGAGCCATTGCATCAGCATGTGACCGACGACCATCTGCATGTCCTCGCTGATCTGCATGTCGTCCACCGCGAAATGGATCGGCACATCGGCCAGTTGCTTGGCCTTGCCGCCGCTGTAGCCCAGCACGGCATAGCTGCGCACGCCCATCTCGCGCGCGCATTCCAGCACCCGCAGGATGTTGGGTGAGTTGCCGCTGCCGGAGAACACGATCAGCACGTCGTCGCGTTCCGCCTGCACCTGCAATTGCATCGAGAAGACATGTTCGTAGCCTTCGTCGTTGGCCAGCGCCATGACCAGCGCCGGATTGGCCGGCAGCGCCGTCACGCGCAGGCCGGAGCCGGCCTTCTTGGAGATCCCATAGAGAAAATCATTGGCCAGATGGATGGCGTTGCCCGCGCTGCCGCCATTGCCGCACATGAAGACGCGGCGGCCGGTCTGCCAGCAATCCAGCAGCTCCTCGGCGAGCTTGCCCACCCCGGACCAATCCGCGCTGGCCAGCGTCGCCTGCATGCGGCGGGAATAATCGGCAAATTCGTTCATGGAGGCTCCCCGGCGTGACTTCAGGCACATTATAGTTTCTTCCACCGAGCCATGACCACACCGTACATCCTGCACGGTTTCAACCCGTCGCCCTATTCGGTGAAGATGCGGGCCATCCTGCGCTATCGCCGCATCCCGTTCGTCTGGGACGCCATCGGCAATCCGCGTGACGTCGCGGTGGCGGCCAACCTGCCGCCCGTGATCCCGGTCCTGCGCTTTCCCGAGGGCCGGCTGATGAACGATTCGACGCCGCTTGCTTACGCGCTGGAGCGTGAGCACCGCGAGCGCTCGATCATCCCCGACGATCCCGTCCACGCCTACCTCAGCGACCTCCTGGAGGATTTCGGCGACGAGTGGGTCACCAAGATGATGTTCCATTACCGCTGGTACTACGCCGCGGACCGCGCCTTCGCCCAGGCCTGGATCATCACCTCGCGCGATCCGGTGATGGCCGAGGCCGAGCGCCGCGCCGGCATGCAGGCCTTCAACGATCGCCAGGTCGGGCGCATGGCGCTGGTCGGTTGCACCGAGCAGAACCGGCCGGTGATCGAGGAGAGCTATCGCTGCGTCCTCGATACGCTCGACCGCCATGTGCGCAAGATCCCGTTCCTGTTCGGCTCGCGCCCGTCACTGGCCGACTTCGGCCTGTTCGGCCAATTGCAGATCCTCTCGGTCGATCCCACGCCCATGGCCGAGATGCGCGAGCGCGCGACTGACGTCTATTGCTGGCTGCTGCGGCTCGACGACGCCTCCGGAGTCGAAGGCGAGTGGCTCGATCCGGCCGCGCCCCTGCCCGACACGCTGAAGGCGCTGCTCAGGCACTGCGGCGAGACTTACCTGCCGTTCCTCGCCGCCAACACAAAGGCGCTGCAGGAGGGCAGGAAGGAAGTATCGCTCGACATCCTGGGGCGGCCTTACGAGCAGGCACCGTTCCGCTACCAGGCCAAGTGCCACGACGCCTTGCGCAAGAAGCTCGTCGCGCTGCCGGGCCAGGTGCGTCGCCGCCTCGATCCGCTGCTCGAGGAAGCAGACTGCCTCCAGCACCTGGTGTGACAGCACGCCGGAACATGCGTTACCAAGCCGTCCTGTTCGACGTCGGCGGACCGCTCGACATGGAGTTCGCCTGGGAGATCGCGGTCGACGGCGCGATTGCGTCGGCCTGCGGGCTGGAGGGCATCCGGGTCGACCAGGCAGCGATCGAGGAGGCGTCCGAGGCCGCAGTCGCCGCCTTCGCCCCCGACGCCTATCGCCACATGATCGAGACGCTGTGCGGCGGCGACCCGGCCACGACCGAGCGCATCCGCCAGCGCGTGCGGGCCATGGTCGGCAACCTCGATGTCTTCCAGTTGCGGCCCGAGATCGACAGCCTGCTGCGTCGCCTCAGCGAGCGCGGCCTTCGGCTCGGCATCGTCGCCAACCAGCCGCAGGCCGCGGCTGAGCGGCTGGCGCGCGCCGGCATCGGCGATCTGTTCGAGCATCACGGCTTGAGTGGCCTCACCGGCATCAGCAAGCCCGATCCGCGCGCCTTCGCAGCGGTGGCCGAGGCGCTGGGCGTGCCCGCCCGCGCCTGCATCATGGTCGGTGATCGCATCGACAACGACATCGCGCCGGCCAAGGCGCTGGGCATGGCCGCGATCCTGTTCCGCGGCGGCCGGCACCGCCGTCAGCGTCCACGCTCGCCGGCCGAGGAGCCGGACGCCGTCGTAAGCGACGTGCGCGAACTGGAGGAAGCGATCGCGGTCTTGCTAGAGTGAGCCCAGGAGGAGCGTTCAATGAGCAAGCATGTGCCCGACACCGCGGCCGCCAACGCCGCACTTGCCACCGGCCGCGAGGCCTCGCGCAAGGATCACCTGCCCTACGAGGTCCGCCATCTCGACGAGATGGAATGGGAGACCATCCGCTGGCCCGGCGAGACCGGCAAGATGCTGTTCCATCCCACGCCGGAGCGGCCGACCGCGCCCAACGCCGGAGTCCTGCGCATCGCGCCGGGCGGCTGGCATCCCGAGCATTATCACGGCTTCTCGCAGCTCTGGTACATCCTGAAGGGCGAGTTTGTGATCGACGGCAAGCCCTGCCCGGCGGGCACGATGCTGTTCCATCCCGACCCGCACTTCGAGGGCGAGCTGCACACCGAGACCGGCGGCGACATCCTGATCGTTCAGTATCCCGGCCCGACGACCGGGGAGCGCCCGATCTACGACGGCCGCTTCAACAAGAAGGAACGCATCGACGTTGCCCAGGAGCGCGTCGACCTCTGATCGGCGAGGAAAACGACCCTGCCGTCCGCCGACGGGTGCAGGAAGCCCTGACGGCGCGCCTGCCGCGGTGGTTCGGCCAGGCCGAGGCTAATCGGCAGTATGCCGAGCAGGCCGAACGTCTGGAGGGCTGGACGGCGCGGGTCGGCGGGCGCGAGGTCGGCTTGTTGCTGTTGAAGAGGCACAGCGCGGTCAGCGCCGAAATCCATTGGCTGGGCGTCGATCCCGATCATCACCGGCAGGGGATCGGAGGGGCTCTGGTCGCCGCGGTCGAGGAGCGGCTGAAGCAGGAGAGGGTTAAATTCCTTTTCGTGATGACGCTACATCCAAGCGATCCATACGAACCCTATCGGCGTACACGAGCTTTCTACGAAAACATGGGCTTCGCGCTGGCGCTGTCAGCGGGAGCGCCGCCGCATCCGCTCGCCTGGTATCTCAAGCTGCTGGGGTAATGGCGGGATTGCGATGACAGCATCGCTGGCAGCATGGCCGACCGGAAGGCCGCGCTGGCCCCCTGTACGGTGCGAAAAATCTCACGAAAACGAAACTGGCTGCGCAACGTTAGTTATTGACTAAATAGAATACGTTGGTTATGATGCGTTTGCCGCCGCACTTTCAGGCGTCTGCTCTATGCATCGTTAATCCGAGACCGCCGCGCTGGCCTGGTGGCGCCAGGCCCGACGATAGGAGCGCGCCTTCGGTGTGACTGGCGAACAGCGGCCGACCCCCCAATCCGTAGGGGCTGCACCCGGCCGCAATCGCAAGTCAGTCGGGCGGAAATGCCGGAAATGCCCGGAAATTCCCCGCATCACTGACGGCAGTGCTGGCACCTCGGGTGTTGGTCGCGGTTGCTGCTAATGCGCGTGGTGGCTGGCACCGAAGCGATGGATATGCAGCGGCGCCTTGGCGAGGCCGGGACAGAAGGCGCCGACCACCTTCTCCAGCCGCTGGTAGAGATTCTTGGCCGGCGCCGTGATCTTCTCGCGCCGCACGCGTGACGCCTCGGCCTTGGCGGCGAGGCTGGCAAGATCGACGGTGAGCAGCTTGCGGTCCTGCACGACCATGCGGCCGCCGATCATGACCGAGTGCACCGCTGTGCCGTCCTCGGTGTGGACCAGGGCATTCACTGGATCGTTGGTCGGGATCCAGTTGATGTGGTGCAGGTCGAGGAAGACGATGTCGGCCTTGTAGCCCGGTGCAATGCGGCCGATCTCCTTGTGCAGGCCGAGCGCCCGCGCGCTGCCTTCGGTCGCGGCGCGCAAGGCCTCCTGGGTGGTGACCCAGCGCTCGTGGTCGGGGCCCTGGACCTTGGAGGCGAACGAGGAAAGCCGCATCGCCTCGTACATGTTCTGATTGTCCGAGCAGCTCGCGCCATCGGTGCCGATGCCGACATTGATGTCGGCCGACAGCATGCCGCGCATATCGGCAAGGCCGTTGCCCAGCCGCATGTTGGAGCCGGGATTGTGCGCCACCGAGGCGCCGCGGTTGCCCAGGCGCTTCATGTCCTCGTTGTCCAGCCAGACGCCGTGGGCGACGGTGAACTTCTCGTTGACCAGGCCGAGGTCGTCCATGTGGGCGGCGAGCGACTTGCCGTAGCGCTGGTAGCCCGCCACGACCTGGACCTTGGATTCGGCGACGTGGCTGTGGATGCCGACGTCGTATTCGCGCGCGAGGTTGCGACAGGCGACCAGGAAGTCGTCGCTGCAATGGTGAGGAATGGTCGGCGCCACGGCGAGTGAGACCTTCTCGAACGGCCACTTCTGCAGCGCCTTGTTCATCTGCTTGGTGGTGGCCTTCCACGGCGCGTAGCGGAAGCTCTCGACCTCCTTCTGCAGCGACGGCGACAGCCGCTCCATCAGGCCGGGGATGGCATCGAAGAAGGTGATGTCGGCCACCATCGGCGCCAGCACGGCGCGCATGCCGACCTCCTCGTAGGCGCGGGCGATGGCGGAGAGGCCGTCGACCGACGGCAGGGGGAATTCGGCGGCAAGGTCGTAGGCCGCGGTGCAGCCCTTCAGCACCATCTCCGACGCGCCGATCATGGCCGACAGGTACTTGTCCTCGAGCGTGCGGCCACCGTTCACCCACGAGCTCGCCGTCAGCAGCAGCTCGAGCGACCAAAGATCGCCCATGCCCTTGCCGAGATTGCCGGGGCTGTGGGTGTGGGCGTTGATCAGGCCGGGATGCATCAGCCGGTGCTTGGCGTCGATCACCGTGGCGCCGGCGGGCGCGGCGAGTCCCGGCCGGCCGATCTCGGCGATGGTGTCGCCCTTGATCAGGATGTCGACGGGTTGGGCGGACCGCTTGGCGATGTCCAAGAGCTTGCCGCCGCGGATGATGGTGTAGGGGTGCTTGGTCTTGCTGGCCATGACCGATAGTCTCGCAGACATCGTGCCAGAGGAGAACGCCATGAAGTTCGAAGGCGGATGCTATTGCGGCAAGGTGCGCTACGCGGCCGAAGGCGAGCCGATGCTGAAGGCGCAGTGCCACTGCCGTGAATGCCAGTACATCACGGGCGGCGCGCCCAACATGTTCATGATCGTGAAGCCCGAGGAGTTCAAATACACCAAGGGCACGCCGAAGCAGTTCGCCAGGAGCGACCTCGAGAAGCCGGTGACGCGCGAGTTCTGCCCCGATTGCGGCACGCACCTGGTAACCCGGCCGCAGCGCCCGGTCGCGGTGGTGAAGGTGGGCACGCTCGACGATCCCAAGCTGTTCGGCGGTCCGAAGATGGCGATCTACACGATCGACAAGCAGCCGTTCCACCAGATCCCCGACGGGATCCCGACCTTCGAACGGCTGCCGCAGCGCTGAAACCAAAACCGCTGAAAAGCAAAACCCCCGGACAAGCCGGGGGTCGTGTTCGGTGGAGAGGGTGAGGGCTAGTAGCCCTCGCGCTCCATGCGCTTGCGCATCAGCTTGCGGGTCCGGCGGATCGCTTCGGCGCGCTCGCGGGCGCGGCGCTCGGAGGGCTTCTCGTAGTTGCGGCGGAGCTTCATCTCTCTGAAGATCCCTTCGCGCTGCATCTTCTTCTTCAGAACGCGCAGCGCCTGATCGACGTTGTTTTCACGAACGAGAACCTGCACTTCGATCGCTTCCTTCCAATGCATGGTGGGGGCGCCCCGGAAACGGCTCCGGGGGCAATTAGGAGGCGGCGGTGGTATCACAGGCAAAGACCCTTGGGAAGCCCGGGAAACCCCCTATATTTCCCGTGATGACCGCTGAAAATAGCCCCAATTCGGCCATTCCGCCCAGTTCCCCGGGCGACCCGGACGCCGATTCGCGCGACCAGCTGGCCGATGCCGTGGCCGCCGAGGCCGCTTTCGACGGCTGGAGCCGGGCCGCCCTGGCCGCCGCTTCGCGCCGCCTGGAGTTGCCCACGGGCGAGGCCGAGCGGCTGTTCCCGGGCGGTCCGATCGAGGTCCTGACCTTCTTCAGCGAGCGTGCCGACCGCCGCACGGTAGCCGACATGGAGGCCGAGGGCGTCGCCAGCCTCAAGATCCGCGACCGCATCAAGCAGGCGGTGCGCATCCGGCTGGAGCGGCATGGCGCGGGCCGCGAGGCCTCGCGCCGTGCGCTGGCGCTGCTGTCGCTGCCGTTCAATGCGCCGCTCGCCATGCGCCTGCTCTACAGGACTGTCGATGCCATGTGGTACGCCGCCGGCGACACCAGCACCGATTTCAACTTCTACACCAAGCGGGCGACCTTGGCGGGCGTCTGGTCCTCGACCCTGCTCTATTGGCTGAACGACCGGTCGCCGGGCAGCGAGGCGACCTGGGGTTTCCTCGACCGGCGCATCGACGACGTCATGAGGATCGAGAAGCTGAAGAGCCAGCTGAAGTCGTGGACGGGCTCCTCGGTCAGGACCGCTTCAAGAAGGTAACATGCCCCATCTTGCGGCCGGGCCGCGGCGTCGTCTTGCCGTAGAGGTGCAGCCGAGCCGTCGGATCGGCTAGGTAGCGCAGCCAGTCGTTGGCCTCCTCGCCGATCAGGTTCTGCATGCGTGACGACATCAGCACATCCACCGGCCCCAGCGGCAGGCCGCAGATCGCCCGCACCAGCTGCTCGAACTGGCTGGTGGCGCAGGCATCGATGGTCCAGTGCCCTGAATTGTGCGGCCGCGGCGCCATCTCGTTGGCCAGCACGCGGCCATCCTTGGCGACGAACATTTCCAGCGCCACCAGGCCCACGAGGTCGAGCCCGTTCGCCAGCTCGATGCCGTAGCGCTTGGCCGTCGCCTCGATGCCGGCGGGCAGGCCCGACGGCACGGTGGTGGTGCGCAGGATGCCGTCGCGGTGATCGTTGACGCCGATCGGGAAGCAGCGCGTCTCGCCGTCGAGCCCTCGCGCCACCAGCACCGACGTCTCGCAGGCGAAATCGACGAGCGCCTCGAGAATGCATTCCCGCCGCTGCAGCTTCTGCCAGGCCGCGGCCAACGCCGCGCGGTCGGCGACCCGGACCTGGCCCTTGCCGTCATAGCCCTCGGTGCAGGTCTTCAGGATGCCGGGCAGCGCCGTTGCCGCGGCGATGTCTGCCTCGCTGCGGATCGCCTGGTGGTCGGCCGTGCTGAGGCCGCGCGTGCGGAAGAACTCCTTCTCGCGCAGCCGGTGCTGGGCGATGTGGATGGGCTTCACGCCCGGCCGCACCGGCTTGTGGCTGAGGCATTCGGCCACGGTCGCCTCGGGCACGTTCTCGAACTCGTAGGTGATGACGTCGACCTGGGCCGCGAAGCGGGCGAGGGCCGCCTTGTCGTCGTAGGCGCCGCGGAGGTGGGCCGCGGCGACATCGCCGCCGATCGAGTGCTCCTCCGGCGAATAGACGATGGAGCGATAGCCCAGCTGCGCGGCCGCCAGCGCGGTCATGCGGCCCAACTGGCCGCCGCCCAGGATGCCGATGGTCGAACCCGGGGGCAGGGGGCTGGTCGAACTCATCGTCTAGCGGTGCGGCGATGTCGGCTCGTCGGCGGGCGCCTTGGCGACCGCATTGGTCTGGCGGGCGCGCCATTTTTCGACACTGGACATGATCTTGGCATCGCCAAGACCGACGATGCTGGCGGCCAGAAGCGCCGCATTGATCGCTCCAGAGCGGCCGATCGCCAAGGTGCCGACGGGGATGCCGGCCGGCATCTGGACAATGGAAAGAAGGCTGTCCTGGCCCTTGAGCGCTGCGCTTTCGACGGGCACGCCCAGGACCGGCAGGGCCGTCATGGACGCGGTCATGCCGGGCAGGTGGGCGGCGCCCCCGGCGCCGGCGATGATCACCTTGAGGCCGCGCCCCTTGGCAGCGGCGGCGTAGCTCATCATGCGCTTGGGGGTGCGATGGGCCGAGATGATGCGGGCCTCGAAGGGCACGCCCAGCGCCTCGAGGGTCTCGGCGGCATGGCGCATGGTCGCCCAATCCGATTGGCTGCCCATGATCAGGCCGACCGCCGGTTTGGGCGGCGGACGGCGGTGCGCTTTCTTGGCCATGCTCTTCTCAGGCGATGATATCGGGAATCAACTGGCTTTCCAGCCTGAGGATCTGGTCCTTCAGCCCAAGCTTGCGCTTCTTCAGCCGCTGCAGCTGAAGCTGGTCGAACGGCGGTTTCTCCAGAAGCCGGTCGATCACCTCGTCGAGGTCGCGGTGCTCGCTCTTCAAGGCTTCAAGCTTGGCCTTGATCGTCTCGGCGTCCAGCGGCTCCGATGGAGGATTGCTCATGCTCTAGCCACCTTGCGCCCCGCCGTGTACCCCTTCGCCCGGCCAAAGGGAAGCACCGAAGGTGTCCGATTTTCTGCCCCATCCGTTCTGGAATTTCTCGCTCGAGCTCTATGCCGGCGAGGGCGTGGCCGAGGCCTGCCTCGACCTGCAGGAGCGGCGCGGCTGCGACGTGAACATATTGCTGTTCTGCTGCTGGCTCGGCGCCTCCGGCCGGCCGACGCTGACGGCCGATCGCCTGCGCACAATCCTGAAGGCAAGCGATGCCTGGCAGGCCGAGATCGTGCGGCCCTTGCGCGCGGTGCGCCGGCTGTTGAAGGACCGGCCGTGGCCGGAGGCGCTGCCCGAGACCGTCGACGCCGTGCGCCGCCGCGTCGCCGACGCCGAGCTCGCGGCCGAGCATGCCGAGCAGATCAAGCTCGCGAGCCTGCATTCCCCGCCCGCCGATCGCGACCGGCCGCTCGAGAAGCGCCTGCGTGCCGCGGTCGGGAACCTCGGCGTCTATGCCGTCTGTCTTGGCGTCGTGCCCGATGCCAAGGACCGCGCCGCTGTCGTGGCGCTGGTGCGCGGCACCTTCCCGACGCTTACCGCGGACGAGATCACCAAGGTCGTCGGCTAAAGCACATTCCGTTCGGCTGATTCCAGCCGAACGGAATGTGCCTGCTGCAACGACTAACACCGGTGGGCGCATTTCCAGTCGGTTGGAACCGCGCGCGGTTCCAACTGACTGGAAATCGCTCTAGCTCCAGCGCTTGACCGTGCTGGTATCGAGGTCGAACAGGTCGAGCACGCGGCCCACCGTGTGATCGACAATGTCGTCGAGCGTCTCGGGCTTGTTGTAGAAGGCGGGCACCGGCGGCGCGATGATGGCGCCCATCTCCGAGAGCGCCAGCATGTTGCGCAAATGGATGGAGTGCAGCGGCGTCTCGCGTGCCAGCAGCACCAGGCGGCGGCGTTCCTTCAGGACGACGTCGGCGGCGCGGGTCAGCAGGTTCGACGTGATGCCATTGGCGATCTCGCCCAGGCTGCGCATCGAGCAGGGTGCCACGATCATGCCGATGGTGCGGAACGAGCCGCTGGAGATCGCCGCCGCGAGGTCGTCGACGCGATAGGTTGCATGCGCCAAACGACGCACCTCGGCGACCTTCATCGCGGTCTCATGGCCCAGCGTGACTTCGGCCGTGCGGGTCATCACCAAGTGGCTTTCGACAGGCAACTTCTTCAGCGCCTGCAGCAGGCGCACGCCGTAGATCACGCCGGAAGCCCCTGAAATACCGACAACGAGCCGCGATGGTTCAGCCATGCTGACCATCTTGCCGGGTTATGCACAGGGCGGAAAGGGCGCTCGATTCGACGTGACTCCCTGCAACACAGGAGTCACAGTTGTCCGTCCGCAACCCTCTAGGAGGTCGCCCGTGAGCACCGTGGACCATATCGAAGCGCTCAAGGCCAAGCATGCTTCCCTTGAGCAAGCGATCGATCAGGAGAACATGCGCCCGCATCCCGATGACGATGCGATCTGCAGCCTCAAGAAGCGCAAGCTGCAAATCAAGGACGAGATTGTTCGTCTGACCGCCTCCGCCACCCGACATTGACCATCGAGCCTGCCGACTGAACCGCGCGCGAGAACGCTCGCGCGCGTTCAGTTGAGCTTGTGCAGATTGACGGTCCAGGAAACCGGACCGAAGGCGCCGTGCGAGGTGCCGCTGCACTGCGCCACGTTGTCGATCCCGCGATGGCACACCAGCTGGTCGGCGAACCAGCGCGAGCCGTCATTGCAGGTCGAATCGCTGTCGCGTACCCGCAGCATCGAGCCTTCGAAGCGGGCCTGCGCCCGGGTGCGGCAGGCGGTGCGGCCGCGCCGCCATTCGAGCTGGCCGTTGCCGTTGGCGTCGAAGCAGTAGGACGATATGCCGGCCTGCATCTGCATCGGCTCATGGCGGAACGGATCGGTGCGCCAGCAGCCCGACATGAACGAGTAGTCGTTGGTCGGAGGCGGCAGGCGCAGCCGATCGTCGTTGGGCCGGGTCTGGCGCGGCTGAGGCGGCGGCGGTGCCGGCGTAGGCTTGGGCTGCGGCTGGGCCTGCGGAGGCGCGGGCGGCGGCGCCAATGCCACTTGCGGCAGCTTGGGCGGCTCGGGCGGCCTGCACTCGGCGATGCGCTTCTTGAGCTCAGCCTCGACCAGCGACAGCTCGACCTTGAGCACGCGCTCGCGCGACTGCTCGGTGGCATACGCGGCCTTCAACGCCGGCAGGGGATCGGGCGGTGGTTCCGCCGCGGGCGGGGCATCGGGTCCTTCGCGCGTCGCCAGTGCCAGGCCGGGATCGGCGGGCAGCACTTCGCGCAGCAGCCAGGCCGCACCCAGCAGCAGGAACAGCAACGGCAGGGCGAGCAGCAGCGTGCGAAACCAGGGGATCGTCGCAGCCGTCGAGCGCACGATGGGCAGGGCCGGCGGTGCCTGGAGCACGGTCCGGCGCATCGGCGCTTCCGTCGCGGGCTTGGGTGCCGCCGCGGGCAACATCGGCGGCAGCAGCGAGGCGGCTGCGTCCTTCTCATAGCCCCAGCAGACGATCACCGGTCGGTCGCCGACCAGGAAGATGAAGGAGGGCGCTGGCGCCCGGGCGGCGAGCTGCAGCGACAGCCCGACCACGCCCATGTCCTCGCGCGCGCCGGCACCGGCCAGCGTGTCGCCAAGGCGGCGGATGTCGGCCAGCCCGCGCTCGACCGTTTGCAGGGCCTCGGCGCGGCGTTCGGTATCGAGCGCCGACAGCGGCTGCACTGGGCCCTGCCAGTCGGCGTACCAGTCGATCGCCTTGCCGTCCTCGTGCAGCTGCGGATCGGCCAGCAGGCCCGCCGCCTCGTCGCCCAGGCGGCGGCGCACCACCCGGCGCAGTTGCGGGGCGGCGTTGTGCAGCGGCTCGCCGCGCACCCCCAGGGGGCGCACGCCGCTCCGCGTCGTCGCGATCAACGTGGTCTGGCCGGCCATTCCGCCCCGAAAATAGCCGGCCGATTATGGCGACGCGATGATTTCAATTTCAGCGGGCCGGAGGCTGGCGCGCTCCCCGCTAGACCTCTTTCGCCCAGTCGCGCAGGACGAACTTCTGGACCTTGCCGGTCGAGGTCATGGGCAGGTCGCGGAAGACGATGTAGCGCGGGCACTTGTAGGAGGCGAGGTGGGCGCGGCAGTGGGCGATGATGTCGTCGGCGGTGGCGGCGGCGCCGGGTTTCAGCATGACGAAGGCGCAGGGCGTCTCGCCCCATTTCTCGTCGGGCTTGGCGACCACGGCGACATTGGCGACCGCGGGATGCTCGATGATCACGCCCTCGACCTCGATGGTCGAGATGTTCTCGCCGCCCGAGATGATGATGTCCTTGGAACGGTCGCGCAGCTCGATGTAGCCGTCCTCGTGCAGCACGCCGAGATCGCCGGAGTGGAACCAGCCGTGCTCGAACGCCTCGCGTGTCGCCTTGGGGTTCTTGAGGTAGCCCTTCATGGTGAGATTGCCGCGGAACATCACCTCGCCCATGGTGGCGCCGTCGCGCGGCACCTCCTTCATAGTCGTCGGATCCATCACGGTGACGCCATCCTCGGCGGCATAGCGCACGCCCTGCCGCGCCTTGAGCTGAGCACGCTCATGGCTCGGCCGTTCATCCCATTCGTCATGCCAGGAGCAGATCGTGGCCGGCCCGTAGACCTCGGTGAGGCCATAGACGTGGGTGACGCGGAAGTTCTCCTTCTCCAGCGCCTCCAGCACGGCGGCGGGCGGTGGCGCCGCCGCAGTCATGAACTCGACGCGCCGGCCGAGCGGCTGGCGTTCGGCCGGCGTGGCGTTGATGATGAACTGCATGACGATCGGCGCGCCGCACATGTGCGTGACGTCGTGCGCTACCAGGGAGTCGTAGATCGCCTTGGCATTGACGCGGCGCAGGCAGACCGAGGTGCCGGCGACCAGGGCCAAGGTCCAGGGGAAGCACCAGCCGTTGCAATGGAACATCGGCAGCGTCCAGAGATAGACCGGATGGATGCCCATCGCCCATTGCGTGGCGTTGCCGTAGGCCGAGAGCGCCGCGCCGCGATGGCTGTAGACCACGCCCTTCGGGTTGCCCGTCGTGCCCGAGGTGTAGTTGAGCGAGATCGCGTTCCATTCGTCGGCCGGATATTTCCAAGCGTAATCGCTCTCGCCGGTGACCAGAAATTCTTCGTAGGTCGTGTCGCCGATCTGGGCGCGGTCCTCGCACAGGGGGTCGTCGATGTCGACCACCAGCGGCTGGACCTTGGCGATCGCCAGCGCCTCGGTCACGACGCGATGGAACTCGCGGTCGACCAGCAGCACCTTGGTCTCACTGTGGTCGAGGATGAAGGCGATCATCGCCGCATCGAGCCGTGTGTTCAGCGAGTTGAGCACGCCGCCGGTCATCGGCACGGCGAAATGCGCCTCGTACATCTCGGGGATGTTGGGCGCCATGATGGCGACGGTATCGCCAATGCCGATGCCGACCTTCTCCAGCGCCGAGGCGAGCTTTCGGCAGCGCGCATATGTCTCGGCCCAGCTCTGCCGCCGCGCCCCATGGATCAGCGCGATGCTGTCGGGATAGACGGCGGCGCTGCGCTCGATGAACTGCAGCGGCGTCAGGGCGGCGTAGTTGGCCGGCGTCTTGTCGAGGTCGCGTTCGTAGATGTTGGCCGACAGGTGAGGCGCCTTGTGCAGCGCCGGCCGTGCCGACGGCATGCGCGTCACCGACGCGCGGTTCTTGACCGGACGACGCAACGCGGGCCGCGCGACGGGCTTGGGGGCCGCCGCCTTCTTTTTGGCGGCCGGCTTGCGGGCGGCCGGCCTCTTTGCCTTGCCGGCCTTTCGTGTCGGCTTTCTGCCTTTGCCCGACCCTGTCGTCGATTTCTTCTTGGCCATGCTCGCTTCCCGTTTTCCGACGCCGCGCACTTTCACACAAAGGACCGGGTGTTCTCTAGTTTTTCCTTGGCTACCATCGGCCCATGAGTTCCATCCTGCTGGCGCCCGGCGCCGTGCCGCTGGCCGTCTGGCGCGAGGTCTATCGCGGCGCTGAGGTCACCCTCGAGCCGGCGAGCTACGGCGTGATTGAGCGGTCGGCGCGCGCCGTCTCGACCATCCTCGCCAGGGGCGAGCCGGTCTATGGCATCAACACCGGCTTCGGAAAGCTCGCCAGCGTGCGCATCGATGCGGCCGACCTCGAGAAGCTGCAGCGCAACATCGTGCTGTCGCACGCCGCCGGCGTCGGCCCGCCGATGCCGGTTCCCGTCGCGCGCCTGATGATGGCGCTGAAGTTCGCCAGCCTGGCGCAGGGCGCGTCCGGCGTGCGCAGCGAGACGGTGCGCCTGCTCGAGGCGCTGCTGGACAAGGGCCTGACGCCGGTGGTGCCGAGTCAGGGTTCGGTCGGCGCGTCTGGCGATCTCGCGCCGCTTGCCCACATGTCGGCGACGCTGCTCGGCGTCGGATCCTTCTTCATCGACGGCGCCGTGGTGCCCGCCGGCCGCGCGCTCGCCGAGGTCGGCCTGGCGCCGCTGGTGCTGGGCGCCAAGGAGGGGCTGGCGCTGCTGAACGGCACGCAGTTCTCGACCGCCTACGCGCTTGCCGCCCTGTTCGAGACCGAAATGCTGTTCGGCTCGGCCCTGGTCACCGGCGCGCTGTCGACCGACGCCGCCCGCGGCTCCGATGCGCCGTTCGATCCGCGCATCCACGCGCTGCGCCGGCATGCCGGCCAGGCCGAAGCGGCCAGCGCCTTGCGCCGCCTGATGGAGGGCTCCGCCATTCGCGTCTCGCATCTCGTGGGCGACGAGCGCGTGCAGGATCCGTATTGTCTGCGCTGCCAGCCTCAGGTGATGGGGGCCGCGCTCGACATCCTGCGCCACGCGGCCGCGACGCTCGAAACCGAGGCCAACGGCGTCACTGACAATCCGCTGATCTTCGCCGACACCGGCGAGGCGCTATCAGGCGGCAACTTCCACGCCGAGCCCGTGGCCTTCGCCGCCGACATCATGGCGCTGGCGTTGTGCGAGATCGGCTCGCTCGCCGAGCGGCGCATCGCCATGCTGGTCGATCCCGCACTGTCGGGCCTGCCGGCGTTCCTGACGCCGAGGCCCGGCCTCAACTCCGGCTTCATGATCCCCCAGGTTACCGCGGCCGCGCTCGTCGCCGAGAACAAGCAGCGCGCCCATCCCGCCAGCATCGATTCGATCCCGACCTCGGCCAACCAGGAGGATCACGTCTCGATGGCCGCGCACGGCGCGCGCCGCCTGCTGGAGATGGCGGACAATTGCCGGTCGATCCTCGGCATCGAGCTTTTGGCGGCGGCGCAGGGCTGCGACTTCCATCATCCGCTCACCTCCAGCCCCATGCTCGAGCGGGTGCGCGCGCTGGTGCGCCGGCACGTGCCGCATCTCGACGACGACCGCCACTTCCAGCCCGATCTCGCACGCGCGTCCGACCTCGTCGGTCGCGGCGCGCTGATCGATGCGATCGACGCTGATATCCTGCCGACCTTCGACCGGAGTGCCTCATGACCATGCGTATCGACAATGCCCGCACCGTCCGCGCGCCGCGCGGGACCGAACGCTCGGCCAAGAGCTGGCTGACCGAGGCGCCGCTGCGCATGCTGATGAACAACCTCGATCCCGAGGTCGCCGAGAAGCCGGGCGAGCTGGTGGTCTATGGCGGCATCGGCCGCGCCGCGCGCGACTGGCAGAGCTTCGACCGCATCGTCGCCGCCCTGCGCGATCTCGAGGCCGACGAGACGCTGCTGGTGCAGTCGGGCAAGCCGGTCGGCATCTTCCGCACCCACGCCGACGCGCCGCGGGTGCTGATCGCCAACTCCAACCTGGTGCCGCGCTGGGCGACCTGGGAGCATTTCAACGAGCTCGATCGCAAAGGTCTCATGATGTTCGGCCAGATGACGGCGGGCTCGTGGATCTACATCGGCAGCCAGGGCATCGTGCAAGGCACCTACGAGACCTTCGTCGAGATGGCGCGCCAGCACTATCAAGGCGACTTGAGCGGCCGCTGGATCCTGACTGCGGGGCTGGGCGGCATGGGCGGCGCGCAGCCGCTCGCCGCAACCATGGCCGGCGCGTCGTGCCTTGCCGTCGAATGCCGGCCGAGCAGCATCGAGTTCCGCCTGCGCACCGGCTATCTCGACCGCCAGGCCCGGGACCTCGACGAGGCGCTGGCGATCATCGGCCAGGCGACCAAGGAGAAGAAACCCGTGTCGGTTGGCCTTCTCGGCAACGCGGCCGACGTGCTGCCCGAGCTGCTGCGCCGCGGCGTCAGACCCGACTGTCTCACCGACCAGACCTCGGCGCACGATCCGGTCAACGGCTACCTGCCCAAGGGATGGACGCTGGCGGAGTGGGAAGCCAAGCGCGCCAACGCGCCCGACGCAGTCGCCAAGGCGGCCAAGCAATCGATGGCGGGACACGTGCGCGCCATGCTCGAGTTCCACAAGCTCGGCGTGCCGACCGTCGACTATGGCAACAACATCCGCCAGATGGCGCTGGAGGAGGGCGTGGCCGACGCGTTTAGCTTCCCGGGCTTCGTGCCGGCCTACATCAGGCCGCTGTTCTGCCGCGGCATCGGGCCGTTCCGCTGGGCCGCGCTGTCGGGCGATCCCGAGGACATCTATCGCACCGACGCCAAGGTGAAGGAGCTGATGCCGGGCAACACCCATCTGCACAACTGGCTCGACATGGCGCGCAAGCGCATCAAGTTCCAGGGCTTGCCGGCGCGCATCTGCTGGGTCGGGCTGGGCGACCGCCATCGCCTGGGGCTCGCCTTCAACGAGATGGTGGCCAAGGGCGAGCTCAAGGCGCCGGTCGTGATCGGCCGCGACCATCTCGATTCGGGCTCGGTCGCCAGCCCCAACCGCGAGACCGAAAGCATGCGCGACGGCTCGGACGCGGTGTCGGACTGGCCGTTGCTGAACGGCCTGCTGAACTGCGCCTCGGGCGCCACCTGGGTGTCGCTGCATCACGGCGGCGGCGTCGGCATGGGCTTCTCGCAGCATGCCGGCATGGTGATCGTATGCGACGGCACGCCGGAGGCGGCCAAGCGCATCGAGCGCGTGCTGTGGAACGACCCCGCGACAGGCGTGATGCGCCATGCCGACGCGGGCTATGAGGACGCGATCGCCTGTGCGAAGGAGAAGGGGTTGAAGCTGCTCAACATCTGATGATCTCGAGAGGTAATGGGCCATGATGGACAAAGGTCATTGGCGCCGCCTGCTCGCCGTATCGAGCGTGGTGTTGCTGGCCGGCTGTAGCTGGTTCGGCGACAGCGCGCCCGTCGGCAGGGCGCGGCCCGGCGCCGATCGCAGCATCGCGCCGACAGGGACCCTGCCTTCGGCCTCACCCGGCCAGGGCGCCCCGCAGGGTGTCGCTCCGGTCGACGAGACGCGCGGATCGACCCCCGTGATCGGCTCGGTGGTTGCGGGCAAAGGCGGACAGAAGGCGCAGAAGGACGCCGAGGAGAAGGCGGCGGTCGAACGCGATGCCAAGGCGCGCGAGCAACGTGCCGCCCAGGATGCCGCCGAGCGCGACGCCAAGGCGAAGCAGCAGTCCGCGCCGCCGCAAGCGACGCCGGTCGCTGTACCTGCGTCTCCCGAAGCTGCGCCAGCACAGCCCAAGCCATAACGCGTCAGCGCTGCGCCGCCAGCGCTTCGACGCGGATCTCCTCGGTAAGACGGGCTTTCAGCGCCATGAACTCGGGCGAGGTCTTGATGGTGTAATGCCTGGGATGCGGCAGGTCGGTCGCGACCTCGCATTTGATGCGGCCCGGGCGGGCGCTGAACACCACGACGCGATTGGCCATGAAGATCGCTTCGTCGATGTCGTGGGTGACGAACAGCACGGTTGTGCGGGCGGACTCCCAAATGCCGAGTAGCAGCTCCTGCATCAGGAGCCTGGTCTGGTTGTCCAACGCGCCGAACGGCTCATCGAGCAG
>Ga0209909_100197_pt1 | contig 82826 bp, 76 predicted proteins | sample FECB22metaG_FD_188302 | JGI IMG/M metagenome (GOLD analysis project Ga0209909, IMG submission 188302) | Cyanobacterial communities from the Joint Genome Institute, California, USA - FECB-22 (SPAdes) (version 3) | ecosystem: Environmental > Aquatic > Thermal springs > Hot (42-90C) > Microbial mats...
GGCCCTCCGCGGATCGTCCGTCCGCTGAAGAGCCTGATCTTCGTTCCTGATCATCTCGACCTCCTCGCTCATCGAGGGGGTCAGGTCCTCATGGCGTCAGGGGGTCAGTTTGCCGTGTCGCCTGACACTTCCCGCCCCTCAGCGCCGTCAAGGCATTCCAATAGAGCGTTAATGACCTCGCGATTGTATGTGGCGTTGTGGCCGCGGAGCGTCCCACGATCACCGAAGCTGTCGATCTCGTCGATGAACAACACGCAAGGTGCCGTGGCCTTCGCTGACGCGAAGGCTTCGCGCATGGCCTTCAAAAGGTCATTCAAATTTCCCTGGGCCTGCCATACGGCTAGGGAGTGGACGTGGACGAGCACTTGGCAAGTGCGGCCAAGTGCATTCGCAAATGTGGTCTTGCCACATCCAGGCGGGCCGGACAAAAGTGCGCCGCGATCCACGTCGCGCCATAGGATGCGCCCGGCGCGATAGTCCTGCAGGTCACGCGCGAGGGCTTTGGCCCATTCTGCCGCCTCGCCGAGTCCGTGCATATCCGCAATGGTCGGTCCCGCCTCCGTACGCGCTCCCCTGCCGACTTGCGCTGACGCGAGATCCTCCGCGAGGCGGCGCAACCGCATAGTCGCACGATTGCAGCCAGCCCCAGGCCGAATCGCCGAGCCGTAGGCGGCGAGAGGGATGACGGCGAGCATTTCAGCCGGCAGCGCCGCTGCCGGAGCCTGCCCCATGACAGCAACGAAGGCGGCTTTTACGACTCTCCAATCGGGTTTGCTTAGCTGTGCGCGACCGTCGATCATCGCCGCCGAGGCCGAAGACAGAACAGCCCCGGCATCGATGATAAAGAGGGTTATTATCCCCTGATTGCCTTCCTCCCGCAGCAGGTCGATGCCCAGAAGCGCCGGCCTACGTGGCTTCTGCGAGACAAGATCGACGACGTGCCAGTCGGTCCGCCTGCCACGCGCGCCTTCGCCCAACAACGCGCACACCGCCCACTCAACGATCTTCACATCGGCCGGATCGCCGATCGCTAGGGTGCAGACTCCTGCAAATCCCTTCAGCATGTGTTGTAATCCAGCCTTCCGGAGTGCCCTGACGACCAGGGCGCGGGAGATGAACTCCGCCCCAGTTGCCGGTCGCGCGCCGCGGTGGGCTGTCGGTCGGCGGAAGCCTTTGGGCGGCAGCCTGGGGGGCAACGTCCGAACCTTCTTCACTGGACGCCCCGGTCCATCGGACGCGGAAGCAAGCGGTAGAACCTCGACCACGTCCGGGCGTAGCCGGCCGTCGGGTCGAACGTGAAGAGCTGGCTTGTGTGGCAGGTATGTCCGTCTGGAATGTAGGGGTGGCCGAGCACGATCCCCGTTAGGTGCGGAACCGGAGCGAGGCACACCTTCCATTCCATGAGGAGAGGTGCCTCCTGCAGGTCACTCGATCCCGGATGCTCGCCGCGAGCGATGCGATCGAGGTCGTCGGCCAAGCGGCGAAGCTGATTTGCAATTCGAGCGAGATCCGGGAAGGGGCCTCGGCCTCGATGTAAAACTGGCATGAGCATGATCCTTCGTTCCGCGGTACTGCTACTACCAGCACACTGGAGGTAAATGTGAATATTTGGAGCAATGTCTCCGCGCGATAAGTGAGCAATTAGGTTTGAAAACTCGCTTTCAACTCGGATCAAACCGCCATTATTGTATAACTTGATCCAAAAATGCTGTTACACATGTGCGGCTAAAATCAAATGTCGAATTTTGAAATGAATCAGTCACCAGCTATCACGTATAGATCTCACGCCCTGCCCAGGCGTCAATTTATCCATAAATACAGATTATATTTCAGAACAATGCTCGGCGAAACCAGATCTATTGGGATGATGGATTTACTAGCTATCCTTCTGAATGTTTTTACCCCGTTCGCCAAGATGAGAACGACAGCCGGAATTCCCGCCTAATTGAGCGCAGGACGGCATACTAGGATTTCTACAAATTGGACAAAAATTCATATTCATCTTAACTGTATTCACCACCGCCTTCCAGCAGCGCCCTGAAAGCCTGGCCGGCTCGTACTCTTTGATGCACTTTCGGAGTTCCAAGTCTATAAATCGCGCCTGTTGTTCTCGCCCACCTATCATCTTTGTCAAACGCCCAGATATAACTAGAAATATCGTTGCAAAGCTCATGGTTTTCTCGGTCGATGAGCTTGCCCTTGAGAACCGAAGCCCGGAAATAAGAGATCTCCCAGTCTTCGATGAGAACACCTGATTCTAATTGATGGTGGGCGGGGTAAAATCCTTTACGCATCGAAGAGAGATCGCTGGCAAGCGAATGAACCAAATCGGGTGTTAGATGCAACGGATGAAACAGCTTCATATTCGATGCTCCGAGGATGCGGTGGGAAAGCTCCGGGTACGTCGGTGCCTGCGGCCTATGGCAGTCCGCCCCCTTCATTCAGGCGCTCGCTCCAAAGGGCTTGACTCCCGACGGCTCAAAGGAACGATCTGCCTCACGGCGCTATAGGCCGGCACTCGTGCTCTGTAGGATACAAGATCGTGCTTCGCAAGGCAGATTGGTTCCTTCGTTGACCGGCAATCTCGCATCCAGTCTGAAAGCCGAGCCCGAGAGCTCGCTAGGACTCGCGCCCGGCTTCGAACAGCGACTCCGCTCAGCGATCGGCTCGGAGAGCGTCGCCTCGTTCAGCAAGAGAGTGGGGATCCAGCGCACCTATCTGTACGCGGTCCTGCGCGGTGAGAAGACACCATCCCTTGCCATTCTGTGCTCCATCAGCGCACATTCAGGCATGTCGACGGATTGGCTGCTTTCAGGCCGAGGAATGCCATCACGGGAACTGGAAGTGCGAACGTGGGTCGTCCCGTGCTTCGACATCACGCCAGATGGCAAGCTCGTCGCTACCGGCGAACATGATGTTGTCAACGCGAGGAAAGCCGCCGGTATGAATGTGGGGCACGCCGCCCGTGTTGAGGCTCCCGACGATGGCCTGGCACCCAGGATCGTAGTCGGGGACGGCCTGTTGATCGAAGCGCCGGCGTCCGAACTCGTGGACGGGGGAGTTTATCTAGTCCGATACGGACGAGAAATTCGCATCCGACGAGCTGCAGCTTTGGCAAACGGTCGCTGGCTGCTGCTGCAGGAAAACCCAACCCGCCGAGTGCGCCCCGAGGAAGGCGCGAGCCTCGACGAACTTGGAGTGGTAGCCAGGGTGTGGTCGATTTTAGAATGTGCGCTCTGAAATTGAACGACAGCAGGTCAGACTTCACCAACACGCATGATCCGGATCGTTCCCGCGGGACGATGTTTGCGGCGATCCATTAGGAGCCCCGAGCCAATCTGCGTCAGCAGACCAGGTCGTAGAACAGATTGCGACGCCTCGCTCTCCCGACTTAGTTCTGCGGCGGTCTTGCGCCGACCGCGAAGATAAGCGCGCGATCCGCTGGGGCGACACATCGGGACCAAAAAGCACCAATCAGGAGACACTTCGCTCAGGAACCCCAATCAAAGAGGCCCTTAAGCCGCCTGTGCTGTGAGAGCAGGCTCCGCCAAAAATGGTCTGCAGGAGCAGCAATGACCGCAAGCACCGTTCGGATCGTCGAGCGCGATCGCGACCTAACCGATGGTTAGCGGATGTGTGACAATCTCGGTTGCATACGTGGCTCGAGTAGCTCTGGATGTCTAAACCACAAAACAATCTGCGTTTGCAGGGCTTGCGAAACAAGCCCGACACCAAAAAGCTGTTGTCGGATTTGTCGAATTTGCACAAATCGATGCAAGCCAAGGCAAGTGGAGGCCGACGCCGCAACAACATCGATCGCCTATTCGAAGCTTTAATGGATATTTATCAAAGCAAGTCCGTAGATTACAGCATATCAAATGTAGCCAGCACTATAAATAGACTTGGACACAACTCGCCTAAAGAACAAACAATTAGAAACGCAGAAGGCGCAGATTTTCGAGAGATGATATCTGCCTTCCGCGAGGCCTTTGGTATAGTCAAAGCGAAGGCGACGACAGAAAAAGATGGCGATCTAGCGGCGAGCTTGCCGGATATAAAAACGCGAGCGCGAGTCGAATGGCTAATGGAAGAAAACAAGATTCTTAAGCGTCGTCTTGATTTACTTCATAACTTAGTGCGGACCATGGAACCGGTTCACGACGTTGCACTCACCGATGGCACACGCCTTCAATTAGCCCCTGCCCACGCCACGTCGGCTGACCAGAAAAATCTGTTTACTGAAAGTGAGCAAAGATCTATTCGCGCATTCTTATCTAATGTGGATGAAATCGGTTGCGTGTTTGACGCAAGCTCCGGTGCTTTGATTATGCTAGAAAACGGTCTCGAAATAGCTCCGCCACGGTTTTTACACGCTTTAAACAAAGCCCTGGCCAAACAGTAAATTTGCAGACGTGCCTAGACCTGACCACATCAAAGCTCATAAGTTATACGGCGCGCAACTCGATTCTAGCAAGACTTAGCAAATTTTGCACGATCATTGAGAAATTCGGCAATCGTAGCCGAAAAGCGCTCACCATAAACTTCACGCTTGCGCTCGCCGACGCCATGGATAGCTCGCAGCGCCCAGAGATCCACTGGTTTCTGTCGAGCCATTTCCACGAGAGTGCGGTCAGGAAAGACCATAAAAGCTGCGACTCCCTCAGACCGAGCGATCGTCGCGCGCAGACCTCTAAGATGCTGGTAGAGCGCCTCGTCCAGCTCGTTCAATTGTAGCTGATCCTCGCTCTGGACCGATAGTTTTCGTCCACGAGGCTCCGCCTTTCTTGGCTCCGGATCCGGGCGGAGCTGGACTGTCTCCCGCTCGAACAGGATCGCCTCGCCCTTCTCGGTCATGGACAGGCCGCCATGGCCATCTGCGTTCTCCGCGATCGCCCCGGCCGCGAAGAGCTGGCGCAGGATCGCCCGCCACGCCGCCACCGGCTTGTCGGATCCGACCCCGAACGTCTTCAGGCCGGCATGCCCGTTGCGGCGGATCTGCTCGCTCTCCTTCCCGTGGACCACGTCGCAGATATAGGCCGCGCCGAAGCGCTGGCCGGTGCGCACGATCGCCGAGAGGACCTTCTGGGCCGCGACCGTGCCGTCCACCAGGGTGACGCCGCTGCGGCACAGGTCGCAGCGGCCGCAAGGGCCGCTCGCCTCGCCGAAATAGGCGAGCAGCGACTGGCGCCGGCAATTGGCCCCCTCGCACAGGGTGATCATCGCCTCGAGCTTGCGCCGCTCGATCCGGCGGCGTTCGTCGGAGATCTCCTTCTCGTCGATCTGCCGGCGGCGGAGCGCCATGTCGTCGAGGCCGTAGAGGGTCAGCGTGTCGGCCGGCAGCCCGTCGCGGCCGGCGCGGCCGATCTCCTGATAGTAGCCCTCGACGTTGTTGGGCATGTCGGCGTGGCAGACGAAGCGCACGTCGGGCTTGTTGATGCCCATGCCGAACGCAACGGTGGCGGTCATCACCACCCCGTCCTCCTGCAGGAACCGGTCCTGGTTCCGCATCCGCGTCGCCTGGTCGAGGCCAGCATGGTAGGGCAGGGCGTCGAACCCGTCCTTCCGCAGGGTCTCGGCCAGTTGCTCGGTGCGCTTGCGCGACGAGCAGTAGATGATCCCGCTCTCCGACCGCCGGTGCTTCAGGAACCGCTCGATCTGCCGGGCCGGGTTGTCCTTGGGCTGGAAGTTCAACCGGATGTTCGGCCGGTCGAATGACCTTGTAAATTCAGGAGCATCACCCATCCGCAGACGTTCGCGGATGTCTATTCTCGTACGCAAGTCGGCCGTTGCAGTTACCGCCATCCTCGGAACCGAGGGAAAAATATCGCTTAAAACGGACAATTGTGTATATTCCGGTCGAAAATCACCCCATTGAGAAATACAGTGCGCTTCATCGACAGCAATAACAGCAACATTCTGTCTTTGTAGCCAATCAATGAAGCCTGGCGACAAGAGTTTTTCGGGTGAAATATATAGAAGGTCCAGATCACATTGCTCAACCGCGCGGCGAATCTGTGAAGCTTCTGAGAATCCGATCGTAGAATTGATCGCCCCTGCTTTTACACCGAGTGATCGGAGCGACTCGACCTGATCTCGCATCAAGGCGATAAGCGGCGACACAACGACGCCTACGCCCGTCCGGCAGAGTGCTGGGATCCAGAAGCACATGCTCTTCCCACCACCGGTGGGCATGTACACGATACAATCGCCACCAGCGATCACATGTCGGACGATCGCTTCCTGCTGATCCCGGAATGAGGGGTAGCCGAACACCTCTCTGAGAACTGTGGCCGGATCCCTCATCAACCTTCCTTCAGACGCAATGGTATGCGGGGTTTCGGGGCCCGCGCTGATCTACATCTTGGGCCAATCGTGAGCTAGCGTTCCCATGCCGCGGGGTATTTCAGAACGGCATCTAGCCCTGTAGGCCGGCCTTTGAGTCAGGAACTTGAACCAAGGCAACGGTAGAGCTAATGGTAAAATACCGGTCGCCGCGCTATGTGCGCTCCGCTGGTATGGTATGAATTTGCTGGTAGGCGGCAGTGCGCTTCATCGACAGCAATAACAGCAACATTCTGTCTTTGTAGCCAATCAATGAAGCCTGGCGACAAGAGTTTTTCGGGTGAAATATATAGAAGGTCCAGATCACATTGCTCAACCGCGCGGCGAATCTGTGAAGCTTCTGAGAATCCGATCGTAGAATTGATCGCCCCTGCTTTTACACCGAGTGATCGGAGCGACTCGACCTGATCTCGCATCAAGGCGATAAGCGGCGACACAACGACGCCTACGCCCGTCCGGCAGAGTGCTGGGATCCAGAAGCACATGCTCTTCCCACCACCGGTGGGCATGTACACGATACAATCGCCACCAGCGATCACATGTCGGACGATCGCTTCCTGCTGATCCCGGAATGAGGGGTAGCCGAACACCTCTCTGAGAACTGTGGCCGGATCCCTCATCAACCTTCCTTCAGACGCAATGGTATGCGGGGTTTCGGGGCCCGCGCTGATCTACATCTTGGGCCAATCGTGAGCTAGCGTTCCCATGCCGCGGGGTATTTCAGAACGGCATCTAGCCCTGTAGGCCGGCCTTTGAGTCAGGAACTTGAACCAAGGCAACGGTAGAGCTAATGGTAAAATACCGGTCGCCGCGCTATGTGCGCTCCGCTGGTATGGTATGAATTTGCTGGTAGGCGGCTGTGGGCCTCGTCGACGGCCAGCCGCCGGACGCCGGCCCCGCGCAGGGCGTCCATGCAGCCGTCCATCAGCAGGCGCTCGGGGGAGACGAACAGCAGCCGCAGGTCGCCGGAGCGCAGGGCGCGCCACGTCTCGCGGGACTCGGATTCCCCGACCGTCGAGTTCAGGGTCGCGGCTTGGATGCCGACGCTGCGCATCTGCTGGACCTGATCGTGCATCAGCGCGATCAGCGGCGAGACCACCACGGTCAGCCCCGGGTCGACCAGGGCCGGGAGCTGGTAGGTCATCGACTTGCCCGAACCCGTGGGCATCACGGCGAACACGTCGGTCCCGTCGAGCACGGCGCCGATCACCTCGTCCTGGCCGGGGCGAAAATCCTCGTAGCCGAACGTCTTCTTCAGCGCGGCGCGGGCCTCGTCGAGGCGGGTCATCGGGATCCTTGGTCGGGGTTCTGGCCGCCCTTGCGGCAGGGGTGTGTAGACACTAGCCTCCACGTGTCTACACGGGAGCCGCCATGCCGCTCAACATCCGCAGCGAAGAGGTGAATCAGCTGGCCGAGAAGCTGGCATCGCGGGCCGGCGTGAGCAAGACTGAGGCGGTGCGACTCGCGCTCGCGAACGAGCTGGCGCGCCGGGAGTCGTGCCTGTCCCTTGCAGAACGGCTGAAGCCCCTCCTTGACAGGATGGATGCCGTGCCGCGCACGGGCCTCGAGGGCGACAAGGCATTCTACGACAGCCTGAACGACGAGTGATGTTCGTCGACACCTCGGCCCTCGTGGCGATCCTGACCGCGGGAGCGGAGCGTTCCACTCTGCTGAGTCGCCTCGACGGTGCGGTGGACCCTCTGACCTCAGGCCTCGCCGTCTTCGAAACGGCGATCGCGGTGGCCCGCAAGACGGCGATGTCCGTAGCCGACGCCGAGGCGCAGGTCGCGGAATTCATCCGCGTCGTAGGTCTGCGAATCGTCCCCGTCGCCGAGGCCGAGACCGCCCTGGCCCTCGCGGCCCATGCCCGCTACGGCAAGGGCCGCCACCCGGCGCGGCTGAACCTCGGCGATTGCTTTGCCTATGCCTGCGCGCGGGTGCACGGCGTGCCGCTGCTCTACGTCGGCGACGATTTCTCGCAGACCGACATCCGCTCGGCCCTCGGCTGAGCCTCAGCCGCCGTGGAACTCGGCCACGTGCTGAGCCACGATGGCGTCGAAGGACGCGTCCGCCCGGAAGCCCAGGGCCAGGGCGGCCTCCGGCTCGAACGCCTCCGGCCAGGAGCCGACGATCCGCGCGATGGTGGCGTCGGGCGCGCGCCGGATCAGCGCCACGGCCTTGTCGCCCGCCGCGCGGCGCAGGGCCTCGATCTCCTCCGCCACCGTCGCCGAGACGCCCGGCATGGTCAGGCTGATCCGCGGGCCGATCGCCGCGAGGTCGAGCCCGGCGGCGTGGACCAGGAAGCCCACCGCCGCGGCGGGGCTGGCGAACCAGTGCCGGACGGTGTCGGGCACCGGCAGGATCGCCTCCTGGCCGGCCAGCGGCTCGCGGATGATCCCCGAGAAGAAGCCCGAGGCCGCCTTGTTGGGCTTGCCGGGTCGCACGCAGATCGTCGGCAGGCGCAGGCCGATCCCGTCGAGGAAGCCGCGGCGCGCGTAGTCGGCGAGCATGAGCTCGCCCATGGCCTTCTGCACGCCGTACGACGAGGCCGGGCGCAGGATGTGGTCGTCCGGGATGACCTTCGGGAAGGGCGGCCCGAACACCGCGAGGGAGGAGGTGAAGACGAGCTTCGGCCGGTAGCCGTCCGCCGCATTGGCCGCCCGGATCGCGTCGAGGAGCAGGCGGGTGCCGTCGAGGTTGACCCGGTAGCCGAGTTCGAGGTTGGCCTCGGCCTCGCCCGAGACCACGGCGGCGAGGTGGAAGATCACCCCCGGCCGCTCGGCGATGGCGGCCTCGGCGGCGCCCGGCGCCGTGAGATCGGCGGCCTCGGCCCGCACCGGGCCGGAGAAGCCCTCGGGCGGCGAGGGCGGCACCACGTCGAGGAGCGTGAGGGCGGTGAGCGGCTCACCGCCGACCCGGCCGTCCCTCACCAGGGCGTCCACGAGGCGGCGGCCGATCATGCCGGCGGCGCCAAGAATCAGGGCGTGCATGGAAAACCTCCCGTCGGGTTGTGGCGTCAGGCCATCATGTCGAGGGCGCGGCCGAAGAAGTCGGCGCCGCCGAAATTGCCGGATTTGAGGGCGAGCAGCATCGGCTCGGGCCGGCCCGCCGTGCGCAGCACCGGCACGCCCGCCGCGATCTCCGGCCCGAGCAGGAAGGCGGTCAGCCCCAGCCGGTCGACCACCGCGCCGGAGGTCTCGCCGCCGGCGACCACGAGCCGGCGCACCCCGCGGGCGACGAGGCCCTCGGCGATCGCAGCCAGCGCCGCCTCGATGGCGTGGCCGGCCGCGTCGACTCCGTGGGCGGCCTGGAGCGCGCGCACCGCCTCGGGCGGGGCCGAGGTGGCGATCAGCACCGGGCCGGAGGCCAGGCGCTCCTCCGCGAAGGCCAGGGCCTCCGCCACCACGTCGTCGCCCGCGAGCAGCCGCGCCGGGTCGAGGCGCAGCACCGGCATGATCGCCTCCGCGGCGGCGACCTGCTGGAGGGTCGCCTGCGAGCAGCTGCCGGCGAGGCAGGCCGAGGCTCCGCCCACCGGCTCGCCCACGGCCGCGCCGGCGGCGTCCCTGGTGCCGCGCCCGTCGGCGGCCAGCGCCCGCGCGAGGCCGAGGCCGAGACCGGAGGCCCCCACCGAGAATTTGCGGTCGAGGATCGCCCGGCCGAGCACTTCGAGGTCGCTGTCGAAGATCGCGTCCGCGATGGCGGCGCCCTTGCCCTCCTGCGCGAGGGCGTCGAGGCGGGCAGCCACGGCCTCCGCGCCCCGGGCGACCGTGGCGGTGTCGATCAGGCCGACCGGACTCCGGCTCTGGCGCCCGAGCACGCGCACGAGGTTGGCGTCGCGCATCGGGTTGAGCGGGTGGTCCTTGAGCGGGCTCTCGTTCAGCGGCACCGAGCCGACGAACAGGTTGCCCTGGTAGACGCTCCGCCCCGTCTCCGGGAAGGCCGGCGTCACGAGGGCGACGGTCTCGCCCGCGTCGGCCCGCAGGGCGTCCATGACCGGGCCGATATTGCCCGCATCGGTGGAGTCGAAGGTCGAGCAGACCTTGAACATCACGTGGGCCGCGCCCCGCGCCCGCAGCCAGCGCTCGGCTTCGCGGGAGCGCGCCACGGCCTGATCGGCGGGGATCGAGCGGCTCTTGAGGGCCACCACCACCGCGTCGGCGTCCGGCAGCGCCCGGCCCGCCTCAGGCACGCCGATGGTCTGGATCGTGCGCAGGCCCGCCTTGGTCAACGTGTTGGCGAGGTCCGAGGCGCCCGTGTAGTCGTCGGCGACGCATCCCAGCGCGAGGCTCATCGGGCGCTCCCCTTGTAGGCGGCGAGCCAGCCGAGGCCCGCGACGGTGTCGGCGGCCGGAATGTACTCGCAGCCGACGAAGCCGCGGTAGCCGAGCCGATCCAGCTCGTCGAACAGGAAGAAGTCGGCCATTTCGCCGGTGCCGGGCTCGTGCCGCTCGGGCACGCTCGCGGTCTGGACGTGGCCGATGAGCGGCATCAGGGCGCGCAGCCGCATGGTCACGTCGCCGTGCAGGATCTGGCAGTGGTAGAGGTCGAACTGCAGCTTCAGGTTCGGCAGGGCGAGGTCGCGGATCAGGTCCCCGGCCCGGCCGAAATCGTTGAGGAAGTAGCCCGGCATGTTCCGGCCGTTGATCGGCTCCAGGACGAGGTCGAGGCCGGCCGACGCCAGCCGCTCGGCCGTCCAGGTGACGGCCCGGCGGTAGGACTCGGCCGCCGCGGCGTCGTCCCAGGGCGCGAGGCCCGCCATCAGGTGGAGCCGCCCGACGCCGGTCGCCTCGGCGTAGCGGAGTGCCGTCTCGACACCGGCCTTCAGCTCGTCGAAGCGCTCGGGGAAAGCCGCGATCCCGCGCTCGCCCTTGGCGAAGTCCCCCGGCGGCAGGTTGAACAGGGCCTGGGTCAGGCCGTTGGCCCGGAGCCGCTCGCCGATGGCCTCCGGCGGGTGCTCGTAGGGGAACAGGAACTCGACGGCGTCGAACCCGGCGCGGGCCGCGGCCTCGAACCGGTCGAGGAAGGGCACCTCGTTGAACATGAGGCTCAGGTTTGCGGCAAAGCGCGGCATTGTCTTCGAACTCCCTGCGCTCGATCCGGCTACTTCTGGCCCGGCAGCTTCGCGCCCGAGACCTGCGCGTAGAGCCGCGCCACCGAGGCGTCGTCGTCCCGGCCCATGCCGGCGCCGGACGCCATCAGGAACATCTGCAGGGCCGCCGCCGCCACCGGGACCGGGTACTTCTCGGCCCGGGCCATGTCCTGCACGATGCCGAGATCCTTGACGAAGATGTCGACCGCGCTCTTCGGGCTGTAGTCGGCGTCGAGGATGTGCGGCACCCGGTTCTCGAACATCCAGGAATTGCCGGCCGACTTGGTGATCACCTCGTAGACGCGCCGGAGGTCGAGCCCCTGCTTGGCCGCGAAGGCCATGGCCTCGGCGGCGGCGGCGATGTGCACGCCCGCGAGCAGCTGGTTGATCATCTTGAAGGCCGCGCCCTGGCCGGCCGCGTCGCCGAGCTCGTAGAGCGTGCCGGCCATGGCATCGAGGGCAGGTCGCGCCTTGGCGAAGGCCGCCGTCGAGCCCGAGGCCAGGAAGGTCAGGCCGCCCTCTGCCGCGCGGGCGGCGCCGCCGCTCATCGGGGCGTCGAGATAGTGGCGGCCGGTGGCCTCCAGCCGCGCCGCCAGCGCCCGGGCGACGGCCGGATCCATGGTGGCGGAGGAGACGAACACCGCGCCCTCCGGCATCGCGGCGGCAGCGCCGTTCTCGCCGAACAGCACCGCCTCGGTCTGGGCCGCGTTGACCACCACGCTCACCACCACGTCGGCGTCGCGCGCCGCCTCGGCGGGGTTCGCGGCGGCGCGCCCGCCGGCGGCCGCGAAGCGCGCCACCGCCTCCGGGTTCACGTCGCAGGCGGCGACCGAGAAGCCCGCGCGCAGGAGCGAGCCGGCCATGCCGGAGCCCATGGAGCCCAGGCCGATCACCGCGGCGCGGTGTGTTGCGTTGGTCATCGGGGCGGCTCCTGCATGAAGGGGAGGGCGCCTCCGCATCACCGCGTGGGGCGCAAGTCCCCTCTCCCGTGCGGGAGAGGGGCGGGTCGTGCCGGGATCCGGCGCGTCAGCGGTTGACCATCCGGGCGGGCGTGACGAACACGCAGACCGAACCGACCACCAGCATGGCGGCCAGCGCGTAGAGGCCGGTGGCGGTGCTGCCGGTGGCGTCGCGCAGCGCGCCGATCACGTAGGGGCTGACGAAGCCCGCGAGGTTCCCCACCGAGTTGATCAGCGCGATGCCGGCCGCCGCGCCGGCGCCGCTGAGGAACGCCGTGGGCAGCGACCAGAACAGGGGCGAGCAGGTCAGCACGCCGGCCGCCGCCACCGACAGCGCCGCGATGGCGAGCGTCGTCGAGCCGGCATTGGCCGAGACCACGAAGGCGACCGCGCCGATCAGCGCCGGGATGATCAGGTGCCAGCGGCGCTCGCGCATCCGGTCGGCGGAGCGGCCGAGCAGGACCATCACGATCGCCGCGCAGACGAAGGGGATCGCGCTGATCAGGCCGATGTTGAAGTTGCCCTGCACGCCCGACGCCTTGACGATCGTCGGCATCCAGAAGGTCAGCCCGTACTGGCCGGTGACGAAGGCGAAGTAGATCAGGCTCATGAACCACACGCGGCCGTTGCGGAACACGGTGGCGATGGAGTGCGGGCTCGACTCCTTGCCCTGGTTGTCGGCCGCGATGTCGCGCTCGAGGAGCTGCTTCTCGGCGTCGGTCAGCCACGTGGCCTCGGCGGGGCGGTTGTCGAGGTAGAAGAACACCGCGAGCCCGATCAGCACCGCCGGGACCGCCTCGATCAGGAACATCCACTGCCAGCCGGACAGGCCGTGGGCCCCGTTGAACGCGTCCATGATCCAGCCGGAGAGCGGGTTGCCGAAGATGCCGGAGATCGGGATCGCGGCCATGAACACCGCGATCACCCGGGCCCGCCGATGGGCCGGGAACCACGAGGTCGTGTAGAGGATGACGCCCGGGTAGAACCCGGCCTCGGCGAGCCCGAGGAGGAAGCGCATCCCGTAGAAGCTCCACTCGGAGTTCACGAACAGGAACGCCCCGGAGATCACCCCCCAGGTGATCATGATCCGGGCGATCCACACCCGGGCGCCGACCCGGTGCAGGATCACGTTCGAGGGCACCTCGAACAGGAAGTAGCCGAGGAAGAAGATGCCGGCGCCGAGGCCGTAGACCGTCTCGGAGAACTTCAGCTCCTGGGACATCTGGAGCTTGGCGAAGCCGACATTCACCCGGTCGAGATACGCCACCACGTAGCAGAGCATCAGGAACGGCACGAGGCGCCAGAACACCTTCGCGTAGGTGCGATCGGCGAAGGATTTCTGGTCCGCGGCTGCGGAGGCGCCCCCCAGCGGGGCAGCTTGGACCGGCATGGCGTACTCCCTGGTCCGGGCCGCACGGCCGCCGGACATTGGTCTTCACCGCTCGTCGGGCGGCGCTGGGGCGGTGCCATATCGCCTTTTGGCAGCGCTGCCAATCCGGTTGTGCGAGATAATGCAGGCGGCTATGTCAGTCGCGGATCGACGCGGACGGTCTTCCCATCCCCTGCCTTATCCCGAGGCGCCGCAGCGCGGCGGAGGCCTCCTTCGGGCCCCGCCTCGGGTCGCCTCAGAATGAGGGAAGCAGGCCGGGAGGTTCGACGGGCGTCGTGAAAAAAAACCGCGCCGGGAGAGCGGGGCCATGGACGACATCCAGCCGCCGGGGCGGCTCGTCACCCTCACCGACGTCGCCCGCGAGGCCGGGGTCGGCGAGAGCACGGTCTCGCGGGTCCTGCGCAACCACGGCTCCTACTCCAAGCGCGCCGGCGAGCGGGTGGCGGAGGCGGTGGCCCGGCTCGGCTACGTGCCGAACCGCCTCGCCGGCAGCCTCGCCGGCCAGGGGGCGAGCGCGCGGCTCGTGGGCGTCGTCATCCCGTCGCTCGCCAACGTGGTCTTCCCCGACCTGCTGCGTGGCCTGACCGCGGCCCTCGATGCCGAGGGCATCCCCTGCGTGATCGGGGTGAGCGACTACGATCCGGACCGGGAGGAGGCGCTCGTGGCCGCGCTCCTGTCCTGGCGGCCGGCGGCGCTGCTGCTCACCGGGCTCGAGCACAATCCCGGGACGGTGGCCCTGGCGAGGGCCGGGGGCGTGCGCGTGGTCGAGATGATCGACACGGACGGGGAGGGGATCGACGCCGTGGTCGGCTTCTCCAACCGGGCCGTGGGGGCGGCGAGCGCCCGCCACCTCGTCGCGCGCGGCTACCGGCGGATCGGCTATCTCGGCCACGACCTCGCGGTCGACCTGCGCGCGGGCAAGCGGCTCGCCGGGTTCGAGGCCGCGCTGGGGGAGGCGGGGCTGGCGCTCTGGGGCAGGGAAATCCGGCCGGGGCCGTCCTCGCCGGCCTCGGGCCGGGCCGGCCTGGAGGCGCTGCTGGCGCGCGTGCCCGACCTCGACGCGGTCTACTTCTCCAACGACGATATGGCGCTCGGCGGCTACTTCGCCTGCCTGTCGGCGGGGCTGGCGGTGCCGGGGCGGATCGCGCTGTTCGGCTTCAACGGGCTCGACTTCGCGGCGGCGATGCCCCAGCCCCTGTCGACGGTGCGCACGCCGCGCCTGGAGATCGGTCGGCGGGCCGCCGCCTGCCTGACCGGCGAAGGCCCGAAAACAATCGATCTCGGATTCGAGCTGATCGAGGGAGCGACCGCATGAGCGACGAGAGCCGGCTGCGCGAGGAGATCTGCCGCTACGGCCGCTCGCTGTTCGAGCGCGGGCTGACGCCGGGCTCGTCCGGCAACATCTCGCTGCGCCTGCCCGACGGCGGCTGGCTGGTGACGCCGACCAACGCGTCGCTCGGCTTCCTCGACCCGGCGCGGATCTCGCGGCTCGACGATGCGGGGCGCCTCGTCTCCGGCGACAAGCCCACCAAGGAGATCCCGCTGCACAGCGCGCTCTACGAGAGCCGGAGCGCGGCGAAGGCTATCGTCCACCTGCACTCGACCCACGCGGTGGCGGTGTCGATGCTGCCGGAGATCGACCCGCGGCAGGTGCTGCCGCCGCTGACGCCCTACTACCTGATGCGGACCGGCGGCACGGCGCTCGTGCCGTATTACCGCCCGGGCGACCCGGCCGTGGCGGACGCGATCCGGGGCTTGGCCGGGAAGTACAGCTCGGTGCTGCTCGCCAATCACGGACCGGTGGTGGCGGGCGACAGCCTGGAGGGCGCGGTCTTCGCCACCGAGGAGCTGGAGGAGACCGCCAAGCTCTACCTGCTCCTGCGCAACCTCAACCCGCGTCAGCTGAGCCCCGGGCAGGTGGCCGATCTGGTGAGCCATTTCGGCCTGACCCTGCCCGAGCCGGACCACCATGCCGGGCACGATCACGGGTGAGGGGCCTCAAGGGTCGGTACAAGGCGCAAGTCCCCTCTAGGGGACTTGCGCCAGATCCTGCGCTCGGTGCGCCGACGCTCACCCCTCGATCTTCGCGAACTCCGCCACTTCCCGCGTCGCGGCGCGCAGCGCGTTGAGCAGAGCCAAGCGGTTCTCGCGGAGCTTCGGGTCGGGCGCGTTGACGGTCACGTCCTGGAAGAACGCGTCCACCGGCGCGCGCAGCGTCGAGAGCGCCTGCATGGCGCCTGAGAAATCCTCGCGAGCGACGGCCGCCGAGGCGGTCTCCCGCGCCTCCGCCAGGGCCTCAGCGAGCGCCCGCTCGGCCGGCTCGCCCGCGGCGGCGAGGGCGGCGTCGGGCGCGGCATCGTAGGCGCGGCCGTCCTTCTTTTCCTCGATCCGCAGGATGTTGGCCGCGCGCTTGTAGCCCGCGAGCAGGTTCTTCCCGTCCTCGGTGTCGAGGAAGGCGGCGAGCGCCTCGACGCGGCGCACGACCATGAGCAGGTCGTCCTGGCCGGGCAGGGCGAAGACGGCGTCGATCAGGTCGTGGCGGGCGCCCTGGTCGCGGAGATAGACCTTCAGGCGGTCGGCGAAGAAGCCGAGGAGGTCCCGCGCGTCGGCACCCGCCCGCCCGGCGAGGCCGCGATCCGCCGCGCCGACCTGCTCCAGCAGGGCCAGGCGCAGGCCCCGGTCGAGGATCAGCCGGATCACGCCCAGCGCCGCCCGGCGCAGGGCGAACGGGTCCTTGCTGCCCGTGGGCTTCTCGTCGATCGCCCAGAAGCCCGCCAGCGTGTCGAGCTTGTCGGCGAGCGCCACCGCGATGGAGACCGGATCGGTCGGCACCCGGTCGGAGGGGCCGAGCGGCTTGTAGTGCTCCTCGATGGCGGCGCAGACGCTGTCGTGCTCGCCCTGGAGCGCCGCGTATTTCCGGCCCATCAGGCCCTGGAGCTCGGGGAACTCGCCGACCATCTCGGTGACGAGGTCGGCCTTGGCGAGGCGGGCGGCGCGCTCCGCGAGCGCCGGGTCGGCGCCCACGCGCGGCGCGAGGTCCTTCGCCAGGGCGGCGATGCGGGCGATGCGCTCGCCCTGCGTCCCGAGCTTCTCGTGGAAGACGATGGCGTCGAGCTTGGGCAGCCGGTCTTCCAGGCGGGTCGCCTTGTCGGTCTCCCAGAAGAACTTCGCGTCCGAGAGCCGCGCCCGGACCACCCGCTCGTTGCCGGCGGTGATCGCTTGGCCGCCGTCGGTGGCCACGAGGTTCGAGACCAGGATGAAGGCCGGCGCCAGGTCCTCGGAGCCGCCCTTGCGCAGCACGAAGCACTTCTGGTTCGCCCGGATGGTCGCGCGGATCGCCTCGGCCGGGATGTCGAGGAAGGACTCGTCGAACGAGCCCATCAGCACCACCGGCCACTCCACGAGGCCCGACACCTCCTCCAGCAGTCCCTCGTCCTCCACGAGGTCGAGGCCGCGGGCGAAGGCGAGGTCGCGGGCGTCGTGCAGGATCACGTCCTTGCGCCGGTCGGCGTCGAGGATGACCTTCGCGCGCTCCAGGGCCTGGATGTAGTCGTCGAACCGGCGCACCTCGATCGCCTCGGGGGCGAGGAAGCGGTGGCCGTAGGTCACCGTGCCGGCCGCGATCCCGCCGACCGAGACGGGGACCACCTCCGGCGTCTCGGTCTCCGGCCCGAAGGTGGCGACGATCGACTGCAGCGGGCGCACCCAGCGCAAGGATCCCGGCTCGGCCGAGGCCGCGCCCCAGCGCATGGATTTCGGCCAGGGAAAGCTTCTGACGATCTCGGGCAGGAGCTCGGCCAGGACGTCGAGCGTCTCGCGGCCGGGCCGCTCGATCACCGCGAGGTAGAACTCGCCCTTCTTCGGGTCGGTGACGGTCGTGGCCTGATCGAGGCTCGCGAGCCCCGCGCCCTTCAGGAAGCCCTGGACGGCCGCCTCGGGGGCGCCGACCCGCGGGCCGCGGCGCTCCTCGCGCACGGCCTCGCCCCGGGCGGGCAGGCCGGCGATGTGCAGCGCCAAGCGGCGGGGCGTCGAGAACGCCCGGGCGCCCTCGTACAGGAAGCCGCGCGCCACGAGGGCGTCGGTGACGAGCTTCTTGAGATCCTCCGCCGCGCGCCGCTGCATGCGGGCGGGGATCTCTTCCGAGCGGAGTTCGAGCAGGAGGTCGGGCATGCGGCGGCCATATCGCCGCGCCGCACCCCTGTCGAGGGTCGGCGCGCGGGGCTCAGCGCGACTCGCCCTTGAGGATGGTCGAGAGCTGCCACTTGCGGTCGCCGATCGCGTGGGCGTCCGAGACCCGCCAGCCGCCATCCTCGCGCACGAGATCGTACACGATGACGTTGGCGCCGTTGCCGCCCTTGCGCTCGACGGTGACCTTCGCCTGGTCCTTGCCCTCAGTGGCCTCCTTGAAGGTCAGGTTCTTCACCGTGTCGGGCTTCAGGGGCTCGCCGTTCAGGCGGTAGTCGAAATCGAGGTTGCCGGTGGCGCCGTTGGCCTGCTTCGCGTCGGCGTCGAACAGGCCCTGCAGGCGCTTCGAGTACACGGAGGAGTGATTCGGGTGCGGCTCGGCGTAGAGCTTCTTCACCGTGGCCTCGGGACCGGGATCGGCCGCCAGCGCGGGGGCGAGGCCGAATCCCAGGAGGCTGAGGGCGAGGATCGTCTTCTTCATCACGAGGTTCCCGCGTCTGCGGACGCGCCGAGGCGCGCCGGTTGGCGGGGGTTGCAACGCGCGAGGGCTCAAGGGGCTCCGCCGGCCGCCGTCTTCAGCCACGCCGCACCGCAGGCCTTGGCCAACTCGCGCACGCGCAGGATGTAGCTCTGGCGCTCCGTCACCGAGATCACGCCGCGCGCGTCGAGCAGGTTGAAGACGTGGCTCGCCTTGATGCACTGGTCGTAGGCCGGCTGCGCCATGCGGTGGCGCGCGCCCTCCGCGTCCGGCGCGCCCGCCGCGAGGTAGGACCGGCAGGCGGCCTCCGCGTCGGTGAACTGGCGGAACAGCATCGCCGTGTCGGCCGCCTCGAAGTTGTGGCGGGAATATTCCTGCTCGGCCTGCAGGAACACGTCGCCGTAGGTGATCCGGTCCGGCCCCTCGGCGCCGTTGAAGTCGAGGTCGTAGACGTTCTCGACACCCTGGACGTACATGGCGAGCCGCTCCAGCCCGTAGGTCAGCTCGCCCGCCACCGGCGCGCACTCGAAGCCCGCGACCTGCTGGAAATAAGTGAACTGGCTGACTTCCATCCCGTCGCACCAGCACTCCCAGCCGAGGCCCCAGGCGCCCAGCGTCGGGCTCTCCCAATCGTCCTCGACGAAGCGGATGTCGTGGAGCTTGAGGTCGACGCCGATGGCGGCGAGCGACGCGAGGTAGAGCTCCTGCAGGTTCGGCGGGTTCGGCTTCAGGATTACCTGGAACTGGTAATAGTGCTGGAGCCGGTTCGGGTTCTCGCCGTAGCGGCCGTCCTTGGGCCGGCGCGACGGCTGGACGTAGGCCGCCTTCCAGGGCTTCGGGCCGAGCGCCCGCAGGGTCGTGGCCGGGTGGAACGTGCCGGCGCCGACCTCCATGTCGTAGGGCTGGAGGATCACGCAGCCCTGCGCCGCCCAGAATTCCTGAAGCGTCAGGATCAGACCCTGGAAGGATTTTTTCTGGGACATCGGTCTCGGCGGCTCGGGATCGCGCGGCGGCTGGGGCCGCCGGCGGGCCGGTTTAGGTGCGGGCGGCCGGGGGTGCAAGGCGGCGGGTATCGGGCGCGAGGCGACGCCCGGTATCTGCGGCGCCGGCGGCCCGGGTTGCCTGCCCGGCCCGGATGATGGTCCGATCGCCCCGGACCCGCGGAGACAGCCGGAGACAATCATGGACAGCAGCGTCGCGATTCGCCCGATCGGCCCCGGCGACCGGGATGCGTGGCTGCCGCTCTGGCGGGGCTACCAAGCCTTCTACAAGGTCGACCTGTCGGAGGCCGTCACGGACACGACCTGGCAGCGCCTCAACGATCCGGCCGAGCCGGTGGACGGCGCCCTGGCCTGGCGCGGCGCCGAGGCGGTCGGTCTCGTCCACCACATCCGCCACCGCTCGGCCTGGACGATCGGCGACTACTGCTACCTCCAGGACCTGTTCGTGGCGGACGGCACCCGCGGGCTCGGGATCGGCCGCCGGCTGATCGAGCACGTCTACGCGGCCGCGCAGGCCGCCGGCTGCTCCCGCGTCCACTGGCTGACGCACGAGACCAACGCGGACGCGATGCAGCTCTACGACCGGATCGCCGAGAAGTCGGGCTTCGTGCAGTACCGCAGGATCCTCTGAGCGCCGGCGCCCCGCGTGCGCCGGGACACCCAAGCGTGGCGGTTTTTGGGCAATAAACCGGAACCGCCGAGCTGACGGCCAAGTTATCAGCGCAACAGGGGATCTCGGCACCTCAGCGCTGCCGAACACAAGACGTCGGACCACTCGTCATGTTCAATGCTCGCACCCGCAACACCTTCGGCCGCAAGAACATCGCCGTCTTCGCCGCGCTCGCCATCTCGTCGCTGGCCGCCACGCCGTTCGTGATGAGCGCCAGCCGCGCGCTGGCCACCTCCGAGGACCAGCCGGTGGCCGCGACCCTGCGGGTCGAGCCGGTGGAGGTCGCCCCCGTGGCGGCCGCTCCGAAGGCCGAGCCGGCCTGCCGGCACAAGGTGCGGGTCGTCTACAGCGGCTACGGCCAGCCGGCGGACGGCTGCGCCGCCCACTGACGGCCCGTCGACGGCCGCGGCCGCGCCGACCTCGCCTAGCCGTGGGCCGGCGCGGTCCCGGCGAGACGCTTGAGATGGAGTTCCTCCAAGTCGATCTCCGTCTCCAGCTGCCGCAGCACCGAGCTGTGAATCCGATCCTGCCGGTGCAGGTCGATCAGGGCCGACCGGCCTGAGCGCACGGCGAGCAGCGCGGCGGCGAAGTGCTCGGTCTTCTCGGCCTCCAGCGCCGTCCGCTCGTCGCGGTCCCGCGAGGACGCCCGCACCCGGCGGCGATACTCCTCGACGAGGCGCGGGTGCTGCAGCGCCCCGGTCTCGGGGAACACCAAACCCTCGAGGGCGGCGAGTCCGGCCTCGTTCACGACCACGCGGGCCATGGGCGCGTCGAGATGGCCGTCGGGGAGGTGCGCCGCGGGGTCGAGGCGGAGGCTGCGGATCAGCGGCCCCAGGGTCGTGCCCTGCACCAGCACGGTGAACAGGATCACCGCGAAGGCCGCCACCAGGATCGCGTCGCGGCCGGGAAAGTCCACCGGCAGGGCCAGGGCGGCCGCCAGGGTCACGACCCCGCGCATGCCGGCCCAGCCGACGATCAGCGGCACGGCCGGACTCGGGGAGGGCTCCTGCGCGCGGAACCGCGGCGACAGGAGCCGCCGCAGGTAGACGGCGGGGAACACCCAGAGCAGGCGGGCGACGACGCAGGTCGCGGTGACCGCGAGGGCCAGCGGCATCTCGGCCGAGAGCGCCCCCAGCTGGCCGCCGGTCCGGGCCAGCACGCCGCGGAGCGCCAGCCCGATCAGCACGAAGACCAGGGCCTCCAGAACGAACACGACGAATTCCCACACCGCCACGGAATGGCGGCGGGCATGCGCGTCGAAGGTCTCGTGCTCCCGGCCGCCCATCATCAGGCCGCAGGCCACCACGGCCAGGACGCCGGAGGCGTGGATCTCCTCGGCCGCGAGGTAGGCGACGTAGGCGGCGAGGAAGCTCAGCACCGTGATGGCGTTGGCGTCGTGCATCCGCCGCATCACGAGCGTCACCGCCACCCCGCAGGCGATCCCGACCGCGACGCCCGCCACCGCGAGCCACGCGAAGCTGCCGAGTGCCGCGGCGGCGCTGAAGCTGCCGGTCAGGGCCGCCGCCACCGCGAAGCGGTAGAGCACGAGGCCCGAGGCGTCGTTCACGAGGCTCTCGCCCTCCAGGACCGTGATCATCCGGCGGGGCAGGGCGACGCGGGCCAGCACCGCCTTGGCGGCCACCGCGTCCGGCGGCGACACGATGGCGCCGAGGGCGAAGCAGGCGGCCCAGGGCAGGGACGGCACCACCGCGTGGGCGACGAGCCCGACCGCGAGGGTCGTGAACAGGACCGCGCCGAGGGACAGCGACAGGATCGGGCCGAGGCTCGCCCGGAAGTCGCGCCAGACGGTGAAGTAGGCGGATTCGAGCAGGAGCGGCGGCAGGAACAGGACCATGATCAGGTCCGGGTCGAGATCGAAGGCCGGCAGGCCCGGCGCCACCGCCAGCGCCATGCCGCCGACGACGAGGGCGGCGGCCGGCGGGAAGCCCAGGCGCCCGGCCGCCAGCGACAGCAGCAGGGCCGCGCCGAGGAGGCCGAGGATCAGCTCGAACAGGGCGACGGATGTCATCGATCGGTCTCGGCGCCGGAACTCCGGCAAGCGCGGCCGTTCTAGGACGTTTCCGGGTCGGATGAATACCGAGCCGCCCAGGGTCGCGGTGCGGGCCGCGCCCTACAGCGCCCCTTCCCGCACGGCCCCCGGGTCAGCCAGCGCGTGCAGGATGCGCGCGGCGCTGTGGGCGAAGCGCAGCGTCACGGCCTTGCGGCGGGCGCCGCTCAGCGGGTGCTCCGGCGGCTCCCGCAGGATCCCGGCCCCGTAGGCGTCGGCGACGATCAGGCCGCACTCCTCCGGGATCAGCGACTCGGGCACGTCCTCGGGGATGGCGAAGAAGAACCGGTCGCAGAAGTCGCGGTAATCCGGCCATTTCCGGTCGGCGCGGAAGTCGGCCACGCTCGACTTGATCTCCACGATGGTGAGCTTGCCGGCGCCGCAGAGCGCGATCACGTCGGCGCGGCGTCCGTTGACGAGGGAGAATTCCGGCAGGGTGACGCAGCCCATCTCGGAGAACAGCCGGCGCACGCCGCGCTGGATGCGCAGGGCCGTGGGCGATTGCCGCCGGTCGGGCGGCAGCAGCGCCTCGACGGACGGGGGCGCGGAATCGGGAAGGCCGAGGGTGGCGGACATCGAGCTCGGGGGATGCGTCTGCGGGTGCGTCTGTACCGAATCGGGACATCCTGCCAAGTCGCGCCCGGTCCGTCACCTGCGGCGCGGCATCGCCCCACGGCATCGCCCAGCAGCGATCACCCGAGGCAGGCCCGGATCGCGTCGAACCCGTCGGTGAGCGCGGCCGGGCCGGGCTGCAGGATCAGCGGCGACTTGATCTCGTGGATGCGCCCGTCGCGCACCGCCGGGATCGCCGCCCAGCCGGGCCGGGACCGGATGCGCTCTGCGTTGACCCGCTTGCCGCACCACGAGGCGAGGATCACCTCGGGCGCGGCCGCTATCACCTGCTCGGCGGTGACGATCCGGTCCCTCGCGGCCGGCTGGCGGCTCAACTCCGGAAAGACGTCCCGGCCGCCCGCGAGGCCGATCAGGTCCGAGACCCAGCCGATGCCGGAGATCATCGGCGCGTCCCACTCCTCGAAGTAGACGCGCGGGGGCGGCCGGTCCCGCACCTCCGCGGCGGCCGCGGCCAGCCGCGCCTCGAGGCCCGCCGCCAGGGTCTCGGCCCGCTCCGGCAGGCCCACGAGGGCGCCGAGCGTCCGCACCATCGCGAGGCAGCCCGCCACGTCGCGCTGGTTGAACAGGTGGACCGCCACGCCCGCGCGGGCGAGGTCGGCGACGATGCCGGCCTGGAGGTCCGAGAAGGCCAGGACGAGGTCCGGCGCCAGCGCCAGGATTTTCGGGATGTCCGCGCTGGTGAAGGCGGAGACGCGCGGCTTCTCCCGGCGGACCCGGGGCGGGCGCACCGCGTAGCCCGAGACGCCGACGATCCTGTCCTCCGCGCCCAGGAGGTACAGGGTCTCGACCGTCTCCTCGGTGAGGCAGACGATCCGCTCGGGCGGGAAGCGGCGCATCAGCTGTCGCGCCGGGTCATCGGTCGAGCCACGTCAGCAGCCCGGCCCCGGGGGCCAGCAGCACGAAGGCCCAGACCAGGGCGGAGGCGACGTTGGCCAGCTGGAACGGAAGCCGCGCCAGGCCGAGGATCCCGGCGAAGAGCGGGACCAGGGCGCGGGCCGGCCCGAAGAAGCGTCCCAGAGCCACCGCGGCGATGCCCCAGCGGCCGATGAAGGCCTCGGCCTTGGCCATGAGCTCGGGATAGCGCCGCAGCGGCCACTTGGTCTTGGCCCCCGGCCCGAACCAGCGCCCGGCCTCGTAGGAGATCCAGTCGCCGAGGGCGGCCCCCAGCGCCGCGGCGATCACCACCGGCCAGAACGGGATGTCGGCGCCGCCGACGAGGGCCCCGATGCCGACCAGGATCACGGTCGCCGGGACGAACAGCGACAGGATCGCGATCGATTCGCAGAAGGCGAGGCCGCCGGCGATGAGGGGCGTCCAGGCCTTGTGCGCCTCCACGAAGGCGAGGGTCGAGGTGCGCAGGGCTTCGATGTCCATGGGGCTCCGAACGGGGCTCAGGGGGCAGGGGGGAGGGTCGGTCCCATCTGAGGCGCGCGGGGGAGGGCGGCAAGGGACAGGGGTGCGGCCGGCGCGGGAACCGGCTAACCGTAGCGGGACAACGAGCGAGTCCCGCGTTGAACGTCCTGTCGATCCAGTCCCACGTCGCCTACGGCCATGTCGGCAACGCCTCCGCGGTGTTCCCGATGCAGCGGCTCGGGGTCGAGGTCTGGCCGGTCCACACGGTGCAGTTCTCCAACCACACCGGCTACGGGGCGTGGCGCGGCCCCGTCTTCGACGCGGCGATGATCCGCGAGGTGGTGCGCGGCATCGGCGAGCGCGGGGTCCTGGGCGGCTGCGACGCGGTCCTGTCGGGCTACATGGGCTCGGCCGAGATCGGCGCCGCGATCCTGGAGGCGGTGGACGCCGTGCGGGCTGCGAACCCTCGGGCGCTCTACTGCTGCGACCCGGTGATCGGCGACGTCGAGGAGGGCGTCTACGTGCGGCCCGGCATCGAGGCGTTCCTGCGCGAGCGCGCGGTCCCGGCCGCCGACATCCTCACCCCCAACCAGTTCGAGCTCGGCCTGCTCACCGGCCTGCCGAGCGGCACCCTGGCGGAGGCCGGGGCCGCGATCGCGGCGCTCCGGGCGCGCGGGCCGCGGGTGGTCCTGGTCACCTCGGCGCTCTGCGCCGACACGCCGGCCGACAGCATCGATCTGCTCGCGGGCGCGGAGGGGCGGGTGTTCCGGGTCCGGACGCCGCGGCTCGCCATCGCGGTGAACGGGGCCGGCGACTGCATCGCGGCGCTGTTCCTGGTGCACTACGCCCGGACCGGCTCGGCCGAAGCGGCGCTCGGCGCGGCGGCCGCCTCGATCTACGGGCTGCTCAAGCGCACCGCCGAGGCGGGGTCGCGGGAGATCCTGACGGTGGCCGCGCAGGAGGAGTACGTGAACCCGAGCGCGCGGTTTCCGGTCGAGGCGGTCTGAGCGCGACGCCATCGCGCGGTCGATCAGCCGCGTCGATCCGGGCGCCCGTGCGCTATGCGCCGCGTCACACGCCTACATTGCGCACCGCGGGCGTCGAAGCCTGTCCAAGCACCGTAGCCGTCGCGGCCTGCGACGCAGCATCAACCTTAAGGCAATTACTGGGGAAAATTCAATCTTAACGAGAAGATCACGTAGTGCACGCCGGCACGAGCGTGGCAGAAGGCACAGATACGGTTCTTCGTCGATGGCCGCTCGCCCGTGCTCAGACTCCAAACGCAGATCAGCGAAACGATCATCGTCCCGGATCTCAACAAAGCTGCGGAAAAACTGCGCGACCGCACCCCTCTGACGCTGGCCTGCGCCGGGGCGCTGCTCATGATGATCAGTCCTGCGCGGTCCTACGATGAGGGCGACTGCGTCCGGCAGGAAACCGTCCCGGTCACCGTCGAGGAAGCGTACGGTACCTGGTCCGAGATGGACGGGGCCCGCAAGCGCGCCTTGGACCGTACCAATCAGGTCGCCATCGGCCAAGTGATTGGCTTCGAGGTCAAGTCGTCGCGCGAGAACCGCGCGGAGATCGTGAACAGCGACGCTGAGCAGCGCTTCAAACAGTTCGAGCAGACCAATCTTGCCGGGTTCGTTCGGGTCAAGGTTCTCGAGGAGACTCGTAAGGACGCGGATGCCGGCGGCTCCCTCTCACTCAAGTCAGAGGTAACAGTCTGCGTGCCGAAATCACAGGCCGTGAAGAAGGAGGAACAGGAGCGCGCGGATCGGCGCCTGCGGCCGCCGAAGCCGGTCGATCCGACGAGCGCGGCTTGGTTCGATCCCGTTACGGGACAGCCGCGGGTTTGGTACTGGCGCGAAGGACTGACGTACGAGTTCTTCGACAATTCCGGATTTCATCCGAGAACTGGCGACAAGCTGCTGATCGTCGACCGAAAGGTCGTGACCGAGTGGCGGCAGAGCGTCGAGCGGGCGAAGCGGGAAGCCGTGGAGCGCGCCCAACGGGACGCGGTCCAGCGGGAGGCCGAGACGCAGCGCCAGGCGAAGATCGCGCGGGCAGGCGATCTGTGCGACCAATCGGCGGCCGGCCTGTACGACCCCGATCGTCCGAAGGCGCTGCCTGGTGTCCCGTGGGACGTGTTGAAAGGGACGGGGACCGACGCGATCGAAGCCTGTGAAATCGCCGTTCGGCAATACCCCGAGGAGCGGCGCTACCGCTACCAGCTCGCTCGCGCATACCAGACGTCGGATCCGAAGCGAGCGCTGCCACTGCTGCAGGTTCTGATGCGGCAGAACTACCGCGCCGCCTACGACAATTTCGGTTGGGCTCTGTTGGACACCCGGGTCGGCCGCAATGATCTGGCAGGGGCCATCGCGAGCTTCCGGCAGGGCGCCACACTCGGCGATCCCGACGCGATGGTCAGCCTCGCGACGATGATCTCGAAGGGCCGCGTCGAGGGAGCCGGGTCAGATGACGCGTATCGACTCTTCAAGCGCGCGGCGTCGATGGGACACCGCGATGCGGCCGAGGCGGTCGAACGCATGATGGAAGGCCAGCGTCAGGCCGAGCAGCAACGCCTTCAGAATGAGCAGGCGGCGCGGGCCTTCATGGGTATCGTCGGCGGTGCCCTCGGCGGCATCGGTCGGCGCTGATTGGGAGACACCGGATGACCGCGATCTGCCGCCAGGCCTTCGGTCTGGCCACCCTTCTGCTCTCCGGCATGAGCGGGGCCGCCGCTCAGTCGCTCGAGCCGGCCAAGTCCGCGGAAGCGGCGGCGGCGCTCAACGGCGGCGCCCATCTCTCCGCCGGCGCGCAGCCCGCTTCGGTTGAGACGTGCTGGGCGAATTGGAAGGCGAAGGAGAAGCTCGAGGACGGCAAGAACGAGAAAAAGAACGGCTACTTCGTCTACGTCGCCCACGAGCAAGCCTCGGTCGCCGAGCCTCCGGGCTCACGGAATTGGCTGGCGGGCCGCAATGCCGCCTTCACTTACGCGGAGATCAGCGCGCGAAAGGCTCTCGCGGAATCGATGCGCTCGACGATGCGGTCGAGCCGGTCGGCGGCCGTCCAGATGTTCGGCGGGAGCGACGCGCCGCCGTCCCTGCGGCCGGTCGTCGAGCAATTGTCGATCGTCGACAAGTCGCGCGTCCTCGCGGACAAGGCCCTCGACGCCGAGATCAAGAAATTCGATCCGAAATGGTCGGGTGGGACCGAGGCCCAGCAGCGCGCGGCAATCGCCACGCAGCAATTGCGGATTGACCAGAGCATCGAGAGCAGCGCGGAGATGTTCGCTTCCGGCGCTTTCACCGTCGTTCAGTGCGAGGGTCCCAGTGCGCAGGACGGAGGCAATTACCACGTCCTGACCGGTCTGATCTGGTCGCCGAAGCTCGCCGGCATCGCAGAGACCATCTGGAACGCAACGTTGACCGTGCAGCGGGAGCTCCCTCAGGCACCGATCCGCCAGCAATTCGATGCGATCAAGGCCGGGAACCCGGATTGGCTCGCCTACACGATGGGTGCCCGCGTCTTCACGGACGAAAACGGCGAGCGCGTGGTGATCGGATTCGGCGTTGCCCCGCAGACCAATCTGATGCCCGCCGATCGGAGCCGGGCGAGCTTGGCAGCCATGGCGGCCATTCAGCGATTCGTCAGTGAGCGGGTCGTGGCGAACAGGATCGGCAAGGACGCCTACGAGTCCCGAGGCATGAGCGACGGCTCGGTCCAGAGCTTCAATCTCGGAACATACAACGAGGCGGTCAGGGCGCAGGCCGCGGATCTCCAGCTGAAAGGTGCTGCTGAGATCCTTTCGTGGCGGGGGGAGCATCCCTGGTCGAAGGCAAAAATGCAGGTTGTAGCCGTCGCCTGGAGCCAGCGATGGGCGAACGATGCCGACGCCGTCGGCCGGGCTATGGGCGCAGCGGAGCAGCGCATGAGGCAGCAGGGCGGCATTCCCCGCGCAGCCGCTACCGGCGACGAGGGCGTTGGCGGCGCGCCCGCCGCCGCGCCCGTGCGGGCGGGCGCTGCTGCGACGACATCGGATTTCTGAGTCGCCGACGAGGGTTGCCATGCGCGCGGGCGGCCATCGGACCGGAGGCACGTCCACTGTCACCGAGGCTTCGAGCGCCGGCGCCACGATGACGCAATCACGCCTGTCGGGCGCGGGCGGCCGCGTCATCTCCGCGGCTCGGCCACCGTCGCATCGCGTGACCTCGGCTGGACCGTCGGGTACGAGTCGAGCCGCTGCGCGCTGACGGCCATCAGCGATGGATCAGGCGTCGGCGGCAGCCAGAGCAGGATGACCCGACACGATGGCGCGCCGCTTCGTCACCCTCGACGTGTTCACCGAGCAGAGGCTCGCCGGAAATCCCCTCGCCGTGGTGCTCGACGCGGAGGGGCTCGACACCGCCGCCATGCAGGCCATCGCGCGGGAGTTCAACCTGTCGGAGACGGTCTTCGTCCTCCCGCCCCGGGAGGCCCGGCACCGGGCGTCGCTGCGCATCTTCACACCCGCCCGGGAGCTGCCCTTCGCCGGGCACCCGACGGTCGGCACCGCCGTGCTGCTGGCGCTGCAGGACCCGACCCGGGGCGACGCCCGGGCCTTCGGCCTGGAGGAGGGGATCGGGATCGTCCCCTGCGTGGTCGAGACCCTGGCGGACGGGACCGGCGGACGGGCCCGGTTCCGGCTCCCGGTCCTGCCGGACTACCTCGGGCCCGGCCCCGATCCCGCGGCGCTGGCGCCGCTGCTGGGCCTCCAGCCCGGCGACATCGGCACCGGCCGGCACGCCCCGAGCCGCCACGGCGTGGGCCCGACCTTCACCTGCGTGCCGGTGGCCTCGATCGCCGCCCTCGACGCCGCCCGGACGGCCCAGGCGCCCGATCCGGCCGACGGGCTCTACCTCTACACCCCGGATCCCGAAGGCGCCGGCCAGAGCTGGCGCGTCCGCATGTTCGCGCCGAATGTCGGCGTGCCGGAAGACCCCGCCACCGGCTCGGCGGCCTCCGCCTTCGCGGGGGTGCTGATGCAGTTCGAGGCTTTGGGCGACGGCACCCACGACGTGGCGATCCGCCAGGGCGAGGCGATGGGACGGCCGAGCGACATCGCGCTCCAGCTCACCGTCGCGGCCGGCGCCCTGCAGGGCGTCGAGATCGGCGGCGCCGCCGTGATCCTGTCGGACGGCACCCTGCATGTCTGACCGCTCTTCTGACGGCTTCTCCGACGGCTTCCGGATCACCCGCGTCGCGGACGTGGCGGCGCGGTTCGTGGACCACGACTGGGCCTTCCCCCGGGCGCACGCGGCCGCCATCGCGGCCCACTGGCAGGCCCGGCTGCGCCGCAGCCCCGGCATGTTCGACGGGACCGTCCTGCTGTGCTGCGACCACGCCGTCGCCGACGGGGTCGCCCGCCTCGACCTGTTCGCGACGCGCTACGCGACCTTCACCTACTACCGGGAGGTGCCCCACGCCGAGGCCCGCATCGCCAACGCCTTCGCGGCGATCGTGCCCTGGACGGCGGACGGCGCCGTCCTGCTCGGCGAGATGGGCCCCCACACGGCCAATGCCGGCCAGCTGTACTTCCCGTGCGGCACCCCGGATCCGGACGACGTGCGCGGCGCGCAGGTCGATCTCACCGGCAGCGCCGCCCGGGAACTCGCCGAGGAGACCGGCCTCGCGCTGCCGGACGAGGCCGAAACGGATTGGGTGCTGCTGGAGGGGGAGGGCCAGCTCGCCTTCCTCCGGCCGGTGCGCTTCCCCGAGCCGGCCGCGCGGCTCGTGGCCCGGATCGCCGACCATCTCGGCGCCGAGGCCGAGCCGGAACTCGCCCGGATGCACGTGGTGCGCGGCCGCGACGACATCGACGCCGCGCGGATGCCGGGCTTCGTGCGGGCCTACCTGGCGGACGCGTTCCCACCCGCCCGCTGACCGGCGCGGCGCGCGGGGAAAGACATTCGTCTCCCCGCGCGGGTCGATCGGATGTCATCTCGCGCATCGACCCCGGAAAATACAGATTTTCTTTTCGTTGACCGCCCTGGCGGCAAGCATAAAATCGGCCCTCCACAGAACAGCCCCGCACAACGCGGGCAGCGGATCGCGGCAGGCCTCATGCTCATCGGATCTCACGCGCGTCCCGGCGGCCGCCGGCTCGCCGGGACGCTGCTCGCCGCCGCACTGACGCTGGCCACGACGATGCTGGCCGCGGTGACCGCCCGCGCGGAGGAGGTCGTCCTGCGGGTCGGCGATCAGAAGGGCGGGAACCGGTCGCTCCTCGAGATCGCCGGCGACGCGAAGGATCTGCCCTACCGGATCGAGTGGTCGGAATTCCCCGCCGCCGCGCCGATCCTGGAGGCGCTCAACGCCGGCGCCCTCGATGTCGGCTACACCGGCGACCTCTCCTTCCTCACCGCCGTCGCGGCCGGGGCGCCGATCAAGGCGATCGGCGGCACCAAGTCGGATCCGCGGACGCAGGCCATCCTGGTCCGCGCGGATTCACCGATCCGCTCGGCCGCCGACCTGAAGGGAAAGCGACTCGCCGGCACTCGCGGCGGCTGGGGCCAGTTCCTGATCAGCGCGACGCTGGAGAAGGCCGGGATCGCGCCGTCCGAGGCCACGTTCGCGCCACTCAACCCGGTCGACGCCAAGGTCGCGCTGATGGCCGGCTCGGTGGATGCCTGGGCGGTCTGGGAGCCCTACGTCGCGTTCGCGACGCTCAAGGACAGGGCCCGGCCGATCGCGGACGGCGCGGGCCTCACGCCGACCATCACCTTCGTCGTCGCCACGGACAGCGCCATCGCCACCAAGCGGGCGGCCCTCCAGGACTTCCTGAGCCGCCTGAACCGGGCGCGGCTCTGGTCGCTGGACCACCTCGACGCCTACGCCCGGAACACGGCCGCGCTGACCAAGCTGCCCGAGGACGTCCTGCGTGCGGCCTACACGGCGCAGCGGACGAGCCCGATCGCGCTCGACGCGGACGTCGTGAGGGAGGTCCAGGCGGCCTCGGACCGGGCGACGCGGTACGGCATCCTGTCGAAGCCCCTCGATGTCGGGCGGGCCTTGGACCGGAGCTTCACGGCCGCGGCCTCGAACTGAGCGCGGGACGGTCGTCACGCCCCCCGCGATTTTTGCGGCGATGCGGGAGCTTCGCTGTTTTCGGCACGTTCACCAGGGGCTCCCCGCAGCGGCACGTGGCCGTGCGGGTCGCGTTCCGGAGTGTCCATGTCCGATTCCCGTCGTCCCGCATCGCAGGCCCGTGCGACCCGCTCGCGCATCCAGGAAGGCCGCCCCTATCCCCTCGGCGCCACCTGGGACGGGCTCGGGGTCAATTTCGCGCTGTTCTCGGCCCACGCCACCAAGGTCGAGCTCTGCCTGTTCGACGACCAGGGCGACCAGGAGATCGAGCGGATCGAGCTGCCCGAGTACACGGACGAGATCTGGCACGGCTACCTGCCCGACGCGCGCCCCGGCACGATCTACGGCTACCGCGTCCACGGCCCCTACGAGCCGAAGGCCGGTCACCGCTTCAACCCCAACAAGCTGCTGATCGACCCCTACGCGAAGGGGCTCGTCGGCTCGATCACCTGGAACCCGGCGCTGTTCGGCTACCAGATGGAGACGGGCGACGACCTGACCTTCGACGAGCGCGACAGCGCCCCCTACACGCGCCGCTCCCGCGTCATCGACCCGGCCTTCACCTGGGGACGGCACCAGAAGCCGCTGGTCCCGTGGGAGAAGACGATCATCTACGAGACCCACGTCAAGGGCATGACCAAGCTCGACCCGCGGGTGCCGGAGAAGCTGCGCGGCACCTATGCCGGCCTCGGCACCCGGGACGTGCTCGACTACATCAAGAGCCTCGGCGTCACCTCGGTGGAGCTGCTGCCGGTCCACGCCTTCGTGCAGGACGACTACCTGCAGCAGAAGGACCTGGTGAATTACTGGGGCTACAACACGATCTCGTTCTTCACCCCCGCACGGCGCTACGCCGCGGTGCCGGACTTCGCCTTCTCCGAGTATAAGGAGATGGTCTCGCGCTTCCACGGCGCCGGCCTCGAGGTGATCCTCGACGTGGTCTACAACCATACCGCCGAGGGCAACGAGAAGGGTCCGACCCTGTCGTTCAAGGGCGTCGACAACGCCTCCTACTACCGGCTGCTGCCGAACGATCCGCGCTACTACATCAACGACACCGGCACCGGGAACACCTTCAACCTGTCGCATCCGCGAGTGCTGCAGCTCGTCACCGACTCCCTGCGCTACTGGGCGCAGGAGATGCAGGTGGACGGGTTCCGCTTCGACCTCGCCACGATCCTGGGCCGCGAGCCCTACGGCTTCGACGAGGGCGGCGGCTTCCTCGACACCTGCCGGCAGGACCCAGTGCTGAACAACGTCAAGTTGATCGCCGAGCCGTGGGATTGCGGCCCGGGCGGCTACCAAGTCGGCGGCTTCCCGCCGGGCTGGGCCGAGTGGAACGATCGGTTCCGCGACGACGTCCGCGCCTACTGGAAGGGCGACGGCGGGCTGCTGCCGGACCTGGCGGCGCGCGTCTCGGGCTCGGCCGACAAGTTCAACAAGCGCGGGCGCAAGCCCTGGGCCTCGGTGAACTTCCTCACCGCCCACGACGGCTTCACCCTGCACGACACGGTCTCGTACAACGACAAGCACAACGAGGCGAACGGCGAGGGCAACCGCGACGGCCACTCGCACAACCTCTCGTACAATTACGGGGTGGAGGGCCCGACGGACGATCCCGAGATCCGTGCGGTGCGCCTGCGCCAGATGCGCAACATGCTGGCGACCCTGTTCCTGTCCCGCGGCACGCCGATGCTGCTCGCCGGCGACGAGTTCGCCCGGACCCAGAAGGGCAACAACAACGCCTACTGCCAGGACAACGAGGTCTCGTGGCTCGACTGGGAAGCGATCGGCGACGAGGAGCGGGATCTGGCCGAGTTCACCCAGCGCCTAATCATCCTGCGCAACGCCCTGCCGATCCTGAGCCGCGGGCGGTTCCTCACCGGCCAGTACGACGAGGAGTTCGGCGTCAAGGACGTGACGTGGCTGCGGCCGGACGGGAGCGAGATGGCGGGCGAGAACTGGTCGGACGGCGAGGCCCGAGCCTTCGCGGTCCAGCTCGACGGGCGCGCCCAGGCCACCGGCCTGCACCGCCGCGGCGGCGACGCGACGCTGCTGATCATGTTCAACGCCTACCACGACCTCGTGACGTTCACGCTGCCGGCATCGGTCGGCGGCGTGGCCTGGACGCGGCTCCTCGACACCAACCTGCCCGACAGCCAGGACGTGGAGAGCTTCAAGTTCGGCTCCGGCTACGACGTGACCGGGCGCTCGCTCCTGATGTTCGTCCTGAAACCCGAGGACAGCCCGGGCGTCGAGGACAACGCCATGGAGCGCTCCTACCAGCACGTGATGCAGGCCTTCGAGCGGGCGAACGTGGAGCATGTCCGCTTCCACCTCGACGACGCCGAGGCGTGAGGCGAGGGGTGAGGGACGCGGCCGGGCGGTTTTCGCATCGCCCGGCCGTCAGCGCCTTGCGCCGGACGGCGCACCCGGCTAACAGCACGGCACCGCGCGGCCCTGGCCGCGCCCGGCGCGCCGCTTGCGCGCCCGGGTGCCCGGTTCGCGGACGGAGGGGTGGCCGAGTGGTTGAAGGCGCACGCCTGGAAAGTGTGTATACCGGAAACGGTATCGCGGGTTCGAATCCCGCTCCCTCCGCCAGCCATTGTCGAGTCAGATAGATTTTTTGAGCCGCTACGGGGCTTACCCCACCAGTCACCCCGCCAGCGAGCGGTGGGACGGGCCAGCGGAGCCCCCCGATACGTGGACGGACAAGCTAAGCGGACATAGCCGTGCAGGCATGGCGCTCGATCCGAAAGCCACGCCCGGGGAGCAGCCCGGGCGCGCTGAAGCGCGAGGTCGACGCCAACCTGACGCTTGAGGCGCAGATCGACGCCGCGATGGCCCGCTTCACGCTTGACGGGTCGTCGAGGCCGGCGGGCGAGGGGAGCCCAGGCCTATTGCTGACCGTCGCATCCTTTCGGCAGGCGCTCCGGATCGCCCTCGTCATGACGCACACTTTGCCGACCGCCGGAGGCTCGTGAGCGTATCATGATCCGACCAAGGGCGGACGGCGTAAGCCTTGATCGGCGCCCACCCAGTCCTCGCCCCGCCTCAGCGCGAGAGCGGGGGCAGTTCCGGTCGTCATTGGGGCGAGGCGTCGTTCGCGCCTGCCCGCAATGGGACCTATGCGCTTCCGACTGCCATCGCGCCGGATGAGCACTGGGCACCGGCTTACATGCTCGACGGTGCCTACGCTGTGCGAGCGCAGGAAACGGCGCGTCAGCAGTTCGCGAAGCCCGCGTTTCGTCTAATCAGACTCCTCAATCAGGCATTGCGTTGACGAGGGCTGATGACGGAAAGGTTTGACCAGTTGCCCGCTTTCGACTTGATCTGGCCACTCAGCAGCCTGTGACAAGAGCCCATAAGTGGATGCTGCGAGCTGCGCAGGCCATTCGCGGAAAGCCGGCTTCGGAACGCGGTGTCCCGGACGTCCTGGCCGGTATGGGCCCTGGCCGGGCAGGCAGCCGGCACGGTAGCCACCCCCGCGACTGACAACCTGAGCGGCGCAGGCCGACCTGACCGCAGGGCGACCAATCCTACCAACCGCCCGAACGGTTCGGCCATTTCTGGCCAAACGCCCGGTTCGTATGTTCTCAACAGCTTAGCCCTTTCATGGATCTAGACCAATTCGAACTGCATCGAATTTCGCTGCCACCGCAGTAGCTTACCCCACTTAAAAATTTCGGCCAGTTCTGGCCAAGCGCTCGGCCAGTTTTTGCCAACACTCTCAACCGGTGATTGCCGCATCCGATCACCCGGTTATCAGGTTAAACCGATTCTTCTGACAAATCAGGCACTTGTTTCGCAAAGAAAAAATAACGTCACCTCGGCAAATCTTGGCACGAACTCTGCCATGCGCTTCCCATGAGGTCAGAACAAAGCGCAGATCATCGGACCTAGTCCGTCCGAACCTGCAGATCGACCAGAACCAGCCTCGGATCATCGGGGAAGACCATGCCGACACCCGCCTATATCTCGATCGAGGGCTCGACCCAGGGCAACATCACCCAGGGCGCCTTCACCGAAGCCTCCGTGGGCAACATCTGGCAGGAAGGCCACGAGAACGAGATCCTCGTCCAGGCCATCGACCACCGCGTCACCATCCCGCGCGACCCCCAGTCCGGCCAGCCCTCGGGTCAGCGCGTCCACCTGCCGTTCAAGTTCACCGCGCCGCTGAACAAGGCGACCCCGCTGCTCTACAACGCGCTCACCTCGGGCGAGATGCTGACCAAGGTCGAGGTCAAGTGGTTCCGCACCAGCTCGGCCGGCAAGCAGGAGCACTTCTTCACCACCCGCTTGGTCGACGCGACCATCATCGACATCGACGCCCAGCTGCCGCACTGCCAGGACGGGCGCAACGCCGACTTCACCCAGCTGATCGCCGTGTCGCTGTCCTACCGCCGGATCGAGTGGGAGCACACCGTCGCCAGCACGTCGGGCGCCGACGACTGGCGCAAGCCCAAGGCCTGAGCCGGACGGCCTGAGCCGGACGGCCTGAGCGGCGGGGCGAGCCGATGCGCGCCTCGGGCGGCCCACGCGCCGGACGGCCCGGACAGCTCCGCCTGGTCCAGCCTCGCGTCCCGCGCGACGAAGCGCGCGCGGACGCGGGGGGCCCAGGACGAGCCGGCCGCGGCCGATCCCCCGCCGCGGCCGATCCCGGCCCGGATGGTCCGGCCCCCCGCCCGGTTGCCGGGGCGGTGGCCGGGCTGGCGCGACCGCGCCCGCGACCTCGCGCTGGTGCCGACCGCCGCGGTCACCGCCCGGGCGATCCAGGTGTTCTCCGCCGACCCGACCGGGTTGATCCTCGACCTGCCCGGTCACCCGGCCCTGGCGTTCTGCGCCGTGCCGGACGGCCGGGACGGGATGCCGATCCTCCTGGGCCTGCTCACGCTCGGCCCGGGGCTCGGCCTGATCGGCCCGGTCGGCCTCAATCGCCCGCACTCCTGGCTCGACCCGATCCTGGGCGCGGGGCTCGCCGCCTTCTGGCTGCAGCGCTTCGTCCTCCACGTCCCCGGCTGCACCCCCTGAACCAGCCCCCGCCGGCCGGGACCGCCACCGCCTTCGAGAGATCCCCGATGATCGCCCTGCCCGCCGAGATCACCCAGCCGCTGAGCGCGGTCGAGCGCGACTTCACCCTCGCGTTCACCGCCGACGGCCTGCCGGACGCCGATCTCGCGGTCACGGGCTTCCGCCTGGAGGAGGCGATCTCGAGCCTGTTCCAGGCCGAGATCGCCCTGGCCTCGCCCGACCCGGGGCTGGACCTGACCGCGCTCCTCGACAAGCCGGCGCGGCTCACCGTGCTCGACCGCTACGGCCCGCCCCGCCACGTCCACGGCGTGCTCGCCCTGGCCGAGCGCGGCGACACCGGCGCGCACCACACGCGCTACTCCGTCCTGCTCATGCCGGCGCTGCACCGCCTGCGCTTTGCCGCCGATTGCCGGATCTTCCAGGCGAAGCGCGTGCCCGAGATCGTCGAGGCGGTGCTCGAGGAGACCGGCGTCACCGCCTACCGCTTCGCGCTGACCGAGCCGCACCCCGCGCGCGAGTACTGCGTGCAGTACCGGGAGACCCACCTCGCCTTCATCGAGCGGCTGCTGGCCGAGGAGGGCATCGCCTACCACTTCGAGCACGCGGAGGGCGGCCACACCCTGGTGCTCACCGACGCCACCAAGCTCGCGCCCGACGCGCCAGGCGCGGAGGCGATCGAGTACAACGCCGAGCCCGGCGGCACGGTGAAGGGCCCGCATGTCGGCCGGTTCACGTGGCGGGAGGTGGTGGCGCCCTCCGACGTGGTGCAGCGCGACCACTTCTTCCGCAACCCCGTGCACGACTTCGAGGCGCGGGCGCAGGCGAGCGCGCTCAACGGCCTGACGCGCAAGCTGGAGATGTACGACTACCCCGGGCGCTACAAGGCGGACGCGGTGGGTCGGGCGTTCACGCGCTACCGGCTGGAGGGGTTCCGGGCTGAGGCGAGCCACGGCGAGGGCGCGGGGCGGTGCGCGCGGCTGCTGCCGGGGCACCGGGTCGCGCTGACCGGGCATCCCGACCCGGCGCTGAACCGGCGGTTCCTGGTGGCGGCGGCGAGCCACGCCGGCAGCCAGCCGGGGGCCGCGGAGGGCGATGCCGGCGACGGCGGCGCGTACCTGACCACGTCGTTCCGGGTGATCCGGCACGACACGCCGTACCGGCCTGACGCGCCCGCCAAGCCGCGGGTGGAGGGCCCGCAGATGGCGATCGTGACGGGCCCGGCGGGCGAGGAGATCCACTGCGACGCGTTCGGCCGGGTGAAGGTGCGCTTTCCCTGGGACCGGTCGGGGCGGGCGGACGACACGGCCTCGTGCTGGATCCGGGTGAGCCAGGGCTGGGCGGGGGCGAGCTGGGGCCAGATCGCGCTGCCGCGGGTGGGCCAGCACGTGATCGTGGACTTCCTGGAGGGCGATCCCGACCAGCCGATCATCACGGGCCGGGCCTACAACGCGCGCGAGCCGGTGCCGTACCCGCTGCCGGCCAACAAGACGCGGATGACGATCCGGTCGAAGACGCACAAGGGCGAGGGGTTCAACGAGCTGCGGTTCGAGGACGAGCAGGGCGGCGAGGAGGTGTTCGTCCACGCGCAGAGGGACATGCGGGTGAAGGTGCGCCACGACCGGCGCAAGCGGGTCGACCACGACCAGTCGGAGAGCATCGGCCACGACAAGGCGATCGATGTCGGCGGCAACCACGTCGAGACGATCGCGCAGAACAAGCAGCTCGCGGTCGGCCTGAACATGAACCGCACGGTCGGCCTGACCTCGTCGGAGGAGGTCGGGATGATGAAGAACACCGTCGTCGGGGTCGACCAGACCGTGACGGTGGGCAAGGACGCGCAGGTCACGGTCGGCGAGCAGCACGTGATCAACGTCGGCAAGGAGATGCTGATCAACGTCGGCGAGACGTTCCAGCTCACGGTCGGCAAGGCGACGCTGACCCTGGACAAGGACGGGCACGTCACGCTCACCGGCACGACCCTGACCACCGACTTCTCCGATCAGGTGAAGCACTGGGGCAAGGTGATCGACCTGAACCCCTCGCGCTGAGGGGCGGGCGATGCTGCTGCGCAACGACACGCCGCTGGCGGCGATCGGCTTCGACGACCTGCACCGGGACGGGGCGGTCATGGCGGTGGTCGCGGTGCGGGCGAGCTACGCGCTGACCGAGGCGGGGGCGCTGCGCCTGTCCGAGCGGCAGGCGATCGCGCTGAGCGACGTCTACGCGGGCGACCCGCACCGCACGTCCTTGCTGCGGGCGAACGACCTCGTCGGCTACCGGCCGTACGCGGACGTGACCGTGCTGGGCAGCGCCCACGCGCCGGGCGGCAGGCCGGCGGCCTCCTGGGACGTGTCGCTCGGCCTGGGAAATGCCCGCACGGATCTGCGCGTGCACGGACCGCGGCTCTGGGAGCCGGACGGGTCGTCGTGGCGGCTCGGACGGGCCGAGCCGGTCGCGCGGGTGCCGCTGGATTACCGCTTGGCGGCCGGCGGCCGGTTCGTCGGCGATCCGGAGGGCGGGGGCAGCCCGTACAACCCGATCGGGCCGGGACTGCTGCACCGGGACTGGAGCCCGGCGGGCCGGGCGCTGCGGGCGCCGCAGATCGAGGCGGTGGACGCGCCGGTGACCGATCCGTTCGCGGTGCCGGAGCCGGCCGGGTTCGGCCCGGTGCCGCCGTTCTGGGCGTGGCGGGAGCGGCGCTGCGGCACCCGGGACGAGGCGTGGGCGCGCGGGCGCTGCCCGCAGATGCCGGCGGACTTCGACTACCGCTTCTTCCAGGTGGCCGCGCCGCGGCTCGTGGTCCGGCGGCTGACCGGCGGCGCGCGCGTGAGCCTGGACGGGCTGCTGCCGACCGGGCCGCTCGGCTTCCAGCTGCCGGCGTTCGTGCCGGTGGTGCGGCACAGCTGGGATGACGGCCGGGAGGCGCGCGCGGCGCTGACGCTGGACGGGCTGCACCTCGATCTGCGGGCGGAGGCGCCGCCCTGGTCGGTGGACCTGACCTGGCGGGGCTGGATCGCGCGGTGCCCGGCGTATCTGGGCGCGGAACTGGACGCGGTGCCGGCCGGGCAGGCGGCGGGCCTGCCGGTCTCGGGCGAGCACGGCCTCCGGGATGGGGGAGAGGCCGCATGAGCCTGCCGCGGGAGGGCGCACGCACCACGCGCGACGGGATCGTGGTGTCGACCGCGATGGATTGGTGCCGCTCGCCTCAGGCGATCGTGCCGTACCGGATCCATACTCAGGGACAGATCGAGGGCGCCTGCACGGTCGCGAGCGTCCGGCAGAACGACGAACCCTCATACGTGAGCAGTTCGCTGATCAAGGCTTGCTATGGTGACGAAGCGGGGACTGGCGGCGGGGTTCTATCGGGCACACACGGTGGGACGTGTGAGCCAAAGACATACTCCTCGACGGTAAGGATCGAAGACAAGGGAGTGGTGAGCCACAGTGACGAACTGTGGATGAATAACAAAAATACTTTCGGAAAGCTCACTCACCTAAGGGACATCAACAGCTATCCGGCGCTGAGGCGAGTGAAGGTCGCACCAACGCTAAGGCTTGCGCAAGCGGGTGCTGGCACGATGACCGATGCTGTTCCCATCGGCGGCGAGGCGATTTCCATACCGAAGCCCGGCCTTGCAGCAGGCGCGGTAGTCGGGGGAATAGCTCTGCACGAACTCGACGTTCTTCGCGAAGACAGGGCTATCCAGAATGCTGCTCAGCAACTCGATCTAAATCTACAGAACACAAATGATGTCCTTGCCGCGCGCGCATACGTGTGGGCAAAGAATATGGCTCCGATGAGCTATTGGGATGTTCCATGGTCTGGCCCACGCAACGAGAGTGTGGCGCGGTCAGTTGCCAAGATGGAACGCACGCATCCCGGAACTGTAGGAGCGGCTGGACAAGGCGATCCAGATGCGAAGAAAAGGCTGGAGACTGCGATTGCTGCCGGCTTGGCGACAGCAGGCGCATTGCAGACCATTCGAATCACACGCAGCTCAAAAAGAAATAATTGCAGAAGAACCGTTGTAATCTCGCGATCACGTTCACCGCTGGCGGCCAAGCATATTGAGGTTGCTCAAGCTTCGGGACAGCCTAGAGAGTTGACGCTTGATAGGCCGGGCACGAACCAGAGGCGAGCGGCAAATATGAGAAGATCAGGCTTGCCGCCCATCTCATTATATGATCGGGACGAGTATCCGCCTGCGACATTTGTCGAGAGCACCAACGCGAGTGTCAAGTATGTTCCGTTATCGGACAATCGAAGCGCTGGGCAGCAGCTTAAAGCACAAATGAATACACCAACTCGTGCCGATGAGGGCTGTAAGGTAACGATAACCACGGGGCCGTAAATATGCTGATCACAGAATTTAATGTAACTGTAACACATGCACAAGTTGTCGTCTTTGAACGTCCTCCGAAGGCATATGAATGGACTGACGACCACGTAGCTCAGGGATTTTTATTTTCCCCCGGTGACGTGTCTTTCGGAGTCCCAGATCACGACGGTGTATGCCGGATACAGATCTACAGCAACGAAAAATTTGTACTCGACGATCTATGTCTATGGGCCGTGCAGATCCCATTTGAGGTCCGCGGAGATTTTATAGACGTCGGGACGGTTTCCGAAACACGCAAGGTCCACATCGATAGAGATAACTACAATCTGACGTTTTCCGCCTATGACGGGCTCGGTATAGACGGTGACTGTACTTTCCTTTTGAAGTTATTTTTTTCAAATGACACCAACCCATCTTTTGCGATCATAAAGAATGGTATCGGCGTTACAACCGATCGCGTTCTTCGTGTAGATGCTGATGAAATGAGTTAGCAATTACTAACAGTTGAACGAGGAATGCATCAACGATTTTTGCCAATAATTGGCTCCGTCAATATGTTCCATGTTAGAGACAGCTGTCGAATCGCTCCGGCGTCATGAGCCAATCTTACGATGGCCGCTGGCCTTTTGGCGCGTGGAAGGCCAGCGGCCAAGGGATCATCTTAGCCGATCGCGTCGAGCGTGCCAGTGAATGCGTCCTGTAAAAATTAGCCCGCGTTCCTCAAGCGGCGGCAATACCGACGGCGATATCGTGCTGAGCCGCGGCCGTTCAGCCGTGCCCCCCCCCCAGGGTGGTTCTGCCCAGAGCCAAAATCCCGAGGATGATCGCAGCTGGTTGCGGAAGGGTTGGGACGCGGTCGGCGAGTGGGTGGCCGAGCATGCGAGGACGATCGGCCCGATTAGGCCGCCGGCGGCGTCGCGGAGGGACTGGGTTCAGCTGGCTTGATCTTGGGCGGAGCGGCTGCGGAGGGAACGGTCGCCGGTATACCGGTCGGAGTCGCCATGTAGGTCACGGGTTGGGCCGGCTTGGTGAACGCGGCCGACAACGTTTCCAGCGGCGCCGGTACCATTACGGGCCCGGCGGGCTGGTCATCGCCGAGGAGGATGCCGACGGCAATCGCAGCGAGCAGATCTGGATCGCGGCCGGCGAGAAGCCGGCCGAGGTCGACGCCGAGGGCGGCCGCACCGCATACCGCTACGACGCCTACGGCCGGGTGGCTTCGGTGACCGACCCGGACCGACCACGACGCGGATGGCAACCTGCAGCACGTGCTCGACCCGCTCGGGCGGTCGTGGGTCTACGGCACCGACGAACGCGGCAACCTCGTCTCGGTGACCGACCCGCTGTGCCACCGCACCGACATCACCCTGGACGCCGCCGGGCGGCCGGTGGCGCTGATGCGCCACGACGGGCTGATCGAGCGGCGGGCCTACGACGCGCACGGGCGGCTGTCGGGGATCCGCGACTTCCGGGGCGGGCTGACCCGGTTCGCCCGCGACGCCTTCGGGCGGGTGGTGGCGGTGGAGGATCCGCTGGGCGGGGTGACGCGCTTCGCCCACGAGGCGGGCACGGCCGGGTGGAGAGCCGGTACGACCCGCCGGGGGCGCTGACGGGGCTGGAGATCGCCGGGCACGGCGCGCTGACGCTGGATCACGACGCGGCGGGCCGGGAGCTGCGCCGGGCGAGCGCGGCGGGGTTCGTGCAGCCCCTGCTCGGCGGTCAGGGCGTCGTTGAGGATGCGCTGCCGCTCGCGCGAGCCAGTCTCCATCTCGGCGGGCTGGAGGCCGGCCTCGGATCAGGTGAGCGCGACGCGCCTCTCGGCGAGCGCCGCCTCGCCCTGGGCGAGCCGGGTCTGGAGCGCCGTGCGCGCCGGGAGATCGGTGGTCGCGTCGAGCTGCCGGATATTGTCGGCCTGCGGCCTGCAACCGGTCCATGTTGCCGGCGGCCGCGATGGTGTTGTCGTCTGGACGCCTTCCAGCCGACGCAATCGCCGTGACCGTGCTGTGCGATACAGGCTTGAAATACTGAGGCCCACATCCCGCGCCTATCACGCCGATCCGAGGCTGCCGGACGGAGACGAATGTCCGTTTCCGGGAAGCGCCCGCGGTGGTGCGGGCGACTGACGTAGGTCGTTATCGGGCAGGCCGCTCCGGGTGATTTATCGTCAGTCCGCTCTCAGGCGGCGAGGCGTCAGAGCGGACAACACCTTCTTGCCCGCTTCAATGGTGTCGAGACCCTCGCATCGCCATGTGTAAGCGTCTTTGCTGAAGGCCTGCGGTGCTCACCAAGGCAATGCGCCCCGGTCGTTCGCGAAGCTGCCGGTCAGGCTGTCCTCGCCGAGCAGCGCGTACTGGATCGCGACCACTGCCGCCTGATCGGGCGTGCGGGTGCTGGCGTAGTTCGTCGCTTCTGTGGCCGTGTAGCCGGGGCAGATCGAGTTGACCTTGATCCCCTTGTCCCGAAGCTGCACCGCGTAGCTCAAGGTCAGGGAGTTTAGGGCGGCCTTCGACGCCTGATAGATCGGCATGGCGAAACCGGCGAATGCCCAGTTCGGGTCTGACCGCAGACCGAACGACGCCAACTCGGACGAGACGTTGACGATGCGGCCGCGCCCCGACGCTTGAGCAGGGGCACCATCGCGCCGGTTAGCAGGAGCGGCCGGAGGACGTTGACCGACATGGTCCGCCGCAGGCGGTCCGCGGCGGTGAGCATCGGGTCGTGATCCACGCCGATGCCGGCATTGTTCACCAAGGCGTCGAGATGGCCGTAGCCCTGCTGGATCATCTCGGCGAGACGCGTCACGCTTGCCGCCGAGGTGGTGTCCAGCTCGACCGGGCGAACCGGCAGCCCCTCCGCCCGCAGAGCGTTGCAGGCGGCCTCGCCCTTGCCGAGGTCGCGGCATCCGAGCAGCACCTGCGCGCCCGGACGGGCGAGGCCCGTGGCGATGGCGGGCCCGATGCCGCGGTTGGCGCCGCTGACCAGGGCGAGGATGGGTTTCGTACCGACGCCTGCTCATCCTGTTGCGGCGGGAGGGTCTCACGCTGAACACAAGAAGCTGTTCCGCCTCTATCGGGAGGAGCGGCTGTCGGTGCGCAGGCGGGGTGGGCGCAAACGAGCCCTCGGCACGCGGGCACCGGTCGCCGTGCCGCAAGAGCCGAACCAGCGCAGGAGCCTCGACTTCGTCTCCGACACGCTCGACGATGGGCGCCGCTTCCGCGTCGTCGTCGTGGTCGACGACTGCACGCGGGAGTGCCTGGCGCTGGCGGTCGACACGTCGCTATCCGGCCAGCGCGCCGCACGCGAAGTCGACCGGATCATCGCAGGCCGGGTCAAGCCGCTGATGATCGTCTCGGACAGCGGCACCGCGTTGACCTCGCACGCCATCCTGCGCTGGCAGAAGGAGCGTGCAGTCGAGTGGCACTACATCGCGCCCGGCAAGCCGCAGCAGAGCGGCTTCGTTGAAAGCTTGAACGGACGCTTGCGCGACGCGTGCCTCAACGAGCATCTCTTCCGGAGCCTGCCGGCGGCCCGGACCATCCTTGAAGCGTGGCGGGTCGATTACGACACCTGCCGCCCCCATACGAGCCTCGGCGGGCTCACCCCGAACGCGTTTGCAACCCGGTCCAAACAGGACCAGAACCGGAGCGGACTCTGGTTATGAACGGGGGCGAACAGGGGGCAAGGTCAAACCGGACCGCCCCGGAGGATCCGCCCGCGCCGCCCGGCTGATCGGAACCGCCGGCCCTGTCGCGGGTCTAACCATGGTCCGTGACGACCACCTCAAACCGCCCGGCCCCAGCCGCGGCGGCTCTCTCGTGCCCGCTCACCAGTCCCGGCACGCGGCCGTCGTATCGGTCAGCGCTCGCCGGATGACCTTGGCAGCCTCGGCCCCGCCCGCTGGCGACAGCCGTTTCATAACCTCACGGCGACTTCTGTCCTCGCAGATCGGGATCTTTGCGACGATCCTGTCGGCGGCATCCATAACCCTAAGCTCCTCTGTCTCCGTGATAATCCGGAGAGGAAGGGTCAGGCCGAAAGGAGGCATGCAACACTCTACGGCTGCCGTCTACTCAATCTAGACGATTGCTACCTGAAGTGAGTCGTCGCGTCGAGTCTTGCCCGGGACTGCGTCTGAACGGATGTCGCCTTTCGGTATCATTCGGCAACGATAGGTCCGCAACCGTACTGATTGGGCGGCGACCCGTTATCTGATGCCTCGAGCCCGCCGGCTGCCGCCGTGGGGGCTTCTTTATGCCCTCAGCCTCGCTGCCAAGCTTCGCAGGGGCGCCTGGCTCGCTCGCGTCAATCTCGGCCAGATGCTCCCACCCCGCCTCGGTGATCAACAACGCCGCGCCTTCGCTCGGCGCATTTCAGTGCCTGAAATCCCAGCTCGGGATGGCTCGCCTGCCGGCATCCGCACCGCTCGGAACCGCAGGCGGCCATCCTGATGCCGAGCCGAGTTGCGTATCGGCTCGGCTCACTCGCTGGTGAGATCAGGCGCTCCCCCGCCCCGTGAGCAGATCGGGGCGGGGCCGAACGGATCCTGTTCGACCGGTTCTCCGACTACCGGACGATGCCCGGGCAGACCTGGGGCCGGCCGGTCTGGGAGTTCGCGGCCAAGAGGCGCAGCTGACCCGGGGTGTGATGTTCGAGGATGTCGGGGGCAAGTCCGATATGAGCCAGCGCAGGATGTTGCGTCAGCCAAGCCGTCGAGGCCTCGGGCCTTCTCGGGCGCAGGGTGTTGGTATGTCCACTCGCACACCGAGCCAGTCGCGCACTTCGAGATCCGATCCGCCGGTCGCCACCTGTGGACCTGCGTGTTGCTCGATGCGGAGCATCTGACGGTGATGGGATCCGACCGGACCTTCGTGTCCGAGGCGCGAGCGTCGGCCGCGGCCCTAGCCTTCTCGAAATTGGTGAACCCGAGCCGGGAAGACGCTGGCAGCCCCGCCGAAGGATGGACTGGTCTAAGCCCTGGCCGTTGATTCGCTGCGACGCCACCTGCTGGACTGCTCGAGCCATGTGAGCACCGTGCCGTCCTCGCTGCCGCAGATAGTGGACAGCGTAACCGGATAGCTCTCTAGATCGCCGTATGTCGCTTTTGGATAATTGCCACTTTCACGGTGTTGCGCGCAGACAAAGCGTTTCCTGCCAAGGATCGAAGAAAATCGATCCCCCGCAGAGCCGATTGCTTCAGATGTCGCGCAGAAAACATCGCGGGATGTGTATCTCGATCGTAGTGCTCCGCACTGATTGAGTTCAATCGGTTATATATACCACCCATCTCGTTCAGCTTCGCCGCTTCGACGAGCATCACATTCTCGATCTCGTTTCTGAGGCCAGACCAATGGCTTTCCGGTATGGTTCCGGTGTCGTTGAACGAGCCTGTTCTGATGAAGCCAGAGAGGAGATCGCGTGTCTTCGGCACTCTGGGAAGTTCGGCCTCGTACTCGGTAGGCTGCCAATCCAGATCCTCTATGATATAGATCCCTCCACTTTTCAAAATTCTGAACAACTCAAGGAATGTAATCTGCTGGTGGTACGATGCGTGCGATCCGTCATCGATTATAATATCGCACTGAGGAGCACTTGAAACGACTCTTCTTAGATCTACGATATTCCCGCAATCGGCTCTGAAAAATGTGAAATGATCATTCTGATAGGCAGAAAAATCGGAAATATCGACGCCGAACACGTGGGAACGAGGGAAAAACTCCCGCCACATTCTAACTGAAGGAACGTCCTGAACCTTTCGGCTCGCACTGCCTCCCAGTTCCGGGCCGCCCATATTGAGGCCGATCTCCATCAGGTTAATGGCTTTGCCGCGCAACTGTCCGAAGAGTACATCGTACAGGCATGTGTAAGCATGCATGTTCCCCTTCGTCGTAGCCTTATCGGTCCCATAGCTGTTCCCGATCGCAGTCATAGACATGCTCGAGCGCCTCCGATATCGATGAATCGAGTTTCTGCGCGTCAGATTGTAAAGATATGCATATTTTAACCCCTTTGTGAAGCGCGATTACTTTATATGCTCCGGTCGACAGCCGAATATGGTAGCATCGCCGCAGTTCCCGCTCGTCATCCTCCGCGGTCCGCGTATCATTGAGGCTTCATCAGATGTGCCATAGGAACTCGGACCGCCGGATGAACAGCGAATGCAGGACGTGATCTTGCTCGGCGGTCTTGATCTAGTACCGCGCGGGGACGACGCCTTTTCTGCTGCCTGTCCGACATAGCAACAGTCCCGATACATCGACCTCACCGCGTTGACGCGATATGCCTGCGCCACCTGCCCAGTACCCATCCGGCGGCGGAATTATCCGATTCGTCTCACCTCGCTGAAGCTTATCCAACCCGCTCTACCGAGATCTTGCGCGCCGCTGCAGGAAATGAATGTCGTCGGCGTTCGGCATATCGGTGACGACGCGCTCGAAGATTTCACGGCAACGGCGTCGTCGAGGCCTTAGCGCCGCCCGTAGCCGTGGAGCCGGCGCATCAGGCGCCGGACCACCTTACGGGGAGAGGACACCAGGGATGCTGCCCCGCCCTCGGCGTGCGGACACTCTGCGATGCGGCGCGGGTGCTGGCGAGCTGAGCGTCTCAGCTGGGCTTGAATTGGATGGAGCTGCCCCATTCGGCGCGCAGCGTGAGTCGAAGTATTCGATCGCCGCAATCACGGAGCTGAATTCGTAGAACGCATTTTCACGAATATCAAAGAAAACATCGATCCTTCCTGCCCTCAAATTCATCGCCCCTTTATCGCAGCTTGGGATTATCAGACCTCACTCGGACTCCGAACTAGTTGCATTAAAAGACTTCAATATATTTCTAAGGCTACTTACTTCCAATTAATATTGCTACTTATGACTTTCATGCCAGATACAATGCTTGACTCCACATCGATTACATGCCCTTATGTGCGGAACGTTGTTGTTAAATGGGTCAATGCGAGAAAACGACATGATCGGTCGTCAGGTTTTTATAGTAATGGCTTATAAATTTGAGATGGAGGCGAAAGTTGATCACATTCGCGACTTTCTGGCATGGATCACCACTATCTGCGTTCGAGCAGGCCTGCCTCTGTTCAGTTGTCCGCCGAGGATACTCTGTGACCGTTTATTCATACCACAACTTGGGCACATTGCCGGGTGAACTGAAAGCTGGAGACGCTTCCGAAATCGCTCCTCAGGACATGGTGCAGCGATTCATCTACGATGGCAGGCCAAATCTGAGTCACTTTTCAGATTTTTTCCGGTATAATTTGTTCGATCGAACGTCTCATATCTGGATTGACGCCGATATGTTGATGCTGCGGCCGTTGGATTTCGAAGTTGCGACAGAAATCATCGCGATGGAAAGTCCTACCAGCATATGCGGTGCGATAATGCGCCTGAACCCTGGCGAAAAATTAGATCTGATTTTGAATAAAGTAGATAAGGCGAAAGATCGAGATCTTATATGGGGAGAAACGGGACCGAGACTCCTTACTGAGATATTCGGTGAACAATCAATTCGAAGAGTGGCGCACCCACCGAATGACTTTTTCCCGATCAATCATAACGACTTTTGGCGCGTCTTCCTCCCTTCGGAGCGCGATTGGTGTGAGTCGAGATGTAAAGAGAGTTTCTCTGTGCATCTCTGGAATAACATCGTAGATCGTTTGGGGATCTGGAAGCGTATCGCACCGCCAGCCGGTTCATGGCTTGCAGCCCGCTATGAGGCGGACGGGACTGCCGGTATGTTCGATGCCTCATACCCGCCCGAAGTTATGCGACGGATGATAGACAACTGGATTCTCCGAAAATCCGGAGACGATCTGGGTATAAAATCGGTTGCTCGTCAGTTCGTGCCCAGTTTGCGTCGATCGGCAAGGAGTTATATTGACAGATTAAGATAGTTATGCGTGGACTAACGATTATAGCTTACAGCGCTCGAAGCTGTCCGGCTGCCGCATCGTGAACTGGATCGCGGCACGTTGATGCGCAAGTTTGGAATCGTCGCTCCCCGCTTCCTCGATCGGCTCGACCACCTGGAGTGCCGGTGTACGAGGGTGATCAGCGCCGAGACGTACAGGCCCAGCCCAGCCCAGCCCAGCCGTTGAGCCTGCATGCCTCCAGACCGTGAGCCGGTCTGGTCGCCGGGGTCGCGGCCATCCGTCCGAGAGCGGTCGGGGTCATCCGCGCTCATCTCTTCACCGGGTGCGCCAGCAGGATCTCGGTCCGGACCATGTTGCGTTTCCAGGCGGCCTCGTCCCCGGTGAGCGCTTCGGACGCGCGTGTTCGCGCGGAGCGTCTCGACGAGGTTGAGGGTCCAGCCCTTCGCGAGCGGGTAAACCTCGGTTGCCAGATCGGCCAGTCCCGCCTCGACCGCGGCGTCAATCTTCTGGTCGGTGTCCGCGGCAGCCTCGCGCAGTTCGGAGACGGGCAACTATGCGCGCCAATGTCCCCCTATGAATCCGGCGCGGTGTCCATGACCGAAGTCGTCCTGACACTCGCCATCTCGGCCTTGCCCACCGCACCGTCTCGGGCTCGGTCCGAGAAATTCCCGCCCGCCTGCTCGGAGCGATCCGTCAAAGAGTGGATGAACGGCCGATACGGTGCGGTCCGCGAGCCACCGAAGAAGCCGTGCACGATGTTAGCCGAGACGGGGATCTCTGTCTGCGATCAGGATGGATGCCAGCGGCCCCGGTAGGCCGGCGAAGCCTCCCGCTCGAGCGGGCAGGGGCGAGCATCGGGACCCCGATACAACGTCCATCATCATGTCCAACATGGTGCATGGCATCTGATATCGAATTTTCTCGCAACAGCTTACATGCAAGACCAACTGTATTCGAATCCCGTTCCCTTCGCCAATCTGGGTTGAATAAGCGAACGGATTCTCGGCTCTGACGGCTCCGCTCGATCATCGATCCCACCAGCTGTCGGGATGTGATGGCTTCTAAAGGCGCAGGGCCATCGCGGGTGCCGGCCGGCGCATCACATCTGCGCGCGCCGTCCCGGCGGAGACTCGGCGGTAACCATTCGGGCGCATGGCCCTCGGAGCAAGCCGCGGAGCCGTCATGATCAACCAACGACCGACGATACCCCGCCCGCTGACGGCGGCGCCCCGCGTCCTGGAGACGACGATCCTCGCCGCGTGGGTCGCGGCGCCGGCGGCGTGGAATGCCGGCGCCGCGATGGCGCGGGCCACCGCGGTGCCGGAGCCCCGCCCGCCGGCGATCCGGCTGCCGCTTGCCGCCTAGCGTCGCGCGCCCGTCCAGGGACTCGGCAGGGCTCGCCGCGGCGGGCCCTCTCTCGTGCGCGCCGTCCTCGGCTCCCCGGGCAAGAAGGATTTTCCGGCGCGGGGCGGATTATCGTGCCTCGGCGCACGTCAACATCCCGACATGCCAAACTTGGAAGAGTTCTCAGGTTCGCCGTCCCCGTCCGTGTCCCTCTGCGGGCGCGACGGGCCGTGCGCGGGCAGCGGACCGCCAACGGGCGGCGACCGGACCCGAAGGGCTGCACCGCGGCCGGCACGGTTTTCGAGATGATGTGAGACAGCGCACAATATAATCTGCGCTCAGGCTCAGATTTTTTCGCTTGCATCGCGCGTTTTTTCTGCCAAAACCGCGAAGCTTATCTTCTGGATTGGGGTTTATACATGCGTATGCTCGCAATCGGCGCAGTTCTCGCCGTCGTCCTGCCTTTCGCCGCGCAGGCCCAGGAGGCCGGTGACGCCGCCGCCGGCGAGAAGGCGTTCGCCCCCTGCAAGGCGTGCCACAACTTCCAGAAGAACGGCGTGGGCCCCGACCTGAAGGGCGTCGTCGGCCGCAAGGCGGGCACCTACGAGGGCTACAACTACTCGGCCGCCCTGAAGAACTCGGGCATCACCTGGGACGAGGCCAACCTGCACGAGTGGCTGAAGAACCCGAAGGCGAAGGTGCCCGGCAACAAGATGATCTTCCAGGGCATCGCGGACGACAAGAAGATCAACGACCTCATCGCCTACCTGAAGACCCAGTCCTAAGTCGGACAGGTCCCGGACCAAGGATACGCGCGGCCTCCCGCCGCGCACCCGCCGCGATAGACCCCGCCCGGCCCAGCCGAGCGGGGACTTTTCCGTTTACCCGAGGGCGATCGACCGAAAAGAGTCTTGATTTTTCTTCGCCGGAGCTTCCCATCCCGCAGAATGGTGCTACTCTAGGCGCAGTCGCTCGGCGTAACGCACCGGGCGTCCTCAACCTTCAGCCCCGCCGGCACCCGCCGCGCGGGGCTTTTTCGTGGCTCAGCGGCCGCTGCCGGAGGAGAGACTCGACCCGACACTGCCGGAGAGCTGGCTCGGCGTGCCCAGCTGGGTGCCGTTCGGGTTGGTGTCCAGGCTGAGATCGGGGGACACGAGGCCGCCCGGCGCGGGGTTGGTCGACTGGGCCGGCTCGAAGGCCTGCCGGCCGCCGGCCAGCGGGATGATGACCCGCTCCTGCCGGATCGTGGTCTCGCAGAGACCCTGGCAGATCGGCACCGTCAGGTCGGTCTCCTGGCAGATCGCCTTCATCTCGCCCCGGATGCACGTGCAGCGGCAGAGCGCCGAGGCGGGGGCAGGCAGCGCCAGCAGGGCGGCGGCGAGCAGGAACAGGCGCATGGTGATCGACCTCATTGCCCGCGACAGGGCGATCGGGGCTCGGCGGGCCTCATAGCACGACGCGCCCCGGAGCCCGAGCGCGCCGGCGCTCCCGGGGGCCGCGCGTTTAGGCTCCGGGGTGTCGGAAGGCCCGTCGCTCAGCCGGCCGTGACGCGGCGGTAGCTCGCCGCGAAGGCCTCGGCGGCCTCGCGTGTCAGGTCCGTCACCACCAGTCCGGCGGTGTAGACAGTCCACCGTCCGTTCTGGTCTTCCGTGATGCAGATTTCGGCCATCGGGCGCCTCCACTCCACGCCACACCAAAGCCGAGCGAACCTGACGAGTTCCTGAACCGCGCCGGGCGATCAGGCCTCCGGCGCGCCGTCCTCCCGAGCAACGTCCTCCCGGAGGATGCGGACGGGCCGGAAGGCGCGCGCGGACACGGCAGCCTCGACCCAGGCGCGGGCCGCCGCGGCCGCGGGGTGATCGGCGAAGGCGGCGGGGCGCGGCGGCCATTCCGACCCGGACTGGACGACGTAGCCGCGGGTGCCCGCGGCGCAGGGACCGACGTAGCCGAAGACCTTTCCGGTCCCGTCGACGAGGTCGGTGCAGTGGACCGGCCCCTCGGTCCAGCGGAGATCAGGCATCGTCACGCCCCATGGTCTCGCCCCGTAAGCGGTCCGGGGTCGCGCACCGCGCGGGCCGAGGCGAGTCGACGCCGGCGCGGACCGCCCCTATACGCGCCCGGCGGCCGGATCGTCATCGGCGCCCTCCGAGCCCGCAGAGGGATCCGGCGTGGCTGACGGAGCGGCAGACGGCTCAGGGGAAGGCCCGGCGGACCGCTCGGCGGACAGCGTGGCGATCGTCGGCCTGGGCTATGTCGGGCTCCCGCTCGCCCTGGCGTTCGGCCGGGGGCGGGCCACGATCGGCTACGAGCGCGCCGCCGACAAGGTGGCGGCCTACCGGGCCGGGCACGACCCGGCCGGGGAGATCGACGCGGAGGCGTTCCGGGCCGCCGCGCACCTCGCGATCACCGACGACCCGACCGCGCTGGGCGCGGCGGACGTGATCGTCGTCACGGTCCCGACCCCGGTGGACGCGGCCCAGTGCCCCGATTTCGACCTGCTGATCCGGGCCTCGGACCTCGTCGGCCGGCACATGCGGCCGGGCGCGACCGTGGTGTTCGAATCCACGGTCTATCCCGGGGCCACCGAGGAGGTCTGCATCCCGGTCCTGGAGCGCGCCTCGGGCCTGCGCTGGAAGACGGATTTCTTCGTCGGCTACTCGCCCGAGCGGATCAACCCGGGCGACCGGGAGCACAGCCTCGCCCGGGTGGTGAAGATCGTCGCCGGCGACACCCCCGAGACCCTGGAGCGGCTCAAGGCCCTCTACGGGTCGATCATCGAGGCGGGGCTCCACGCCGCCTCGTCCATCCGGGTCGCCGAGGCCGCCAAGGTCATCGAGAACACCCAGCGCGACCTGAACATCGCGCTCATGAACGAGCTGTCGCTGATCTTCGACAAGCTCGACCTCGACACCCAGGAGGTCCTCGCGGCGGCGGGGACCAAGTGGAACTTCCTGCCCTTCCGCCCCGGGCTGGTCGGCGGCCACTGCATCGGCGTCGACCCGTACTACCTGACCCACAAGGCCGCGATGATCGGCTACCACCCGCAGGTGATCCTGGCCGGGCGGCGGATCAACGACAGCATGGCGGCCCACGTCGCCCGCGGCACGGTGAAGCGGATCGTCCGGCACGGCGGGACCGGGCGGGCGCGGGTCATCGTCCTCGGCCTGACCTTCAAGGAGAACTGCGCCGACCTGCGCAACTCGAAGGTCGCCGACCTCGTGCGGGAGCTGGAGGAATTCGGCTGCGCCGTGTCGGTCCACGATCCCCGCGCCGGCGCGGCGGAGGCCTGGGCCGAGTACGGCATCGCCCTCGTCGATTGGGCCGACCTGCCCACTGAGGCCGACGCGGCCGTGATCGCGGTCCCGCACCGCGACTACGCCCGACTCGGCCCGGAGGCGATCGCCGCCCGGGTGAAGCCCGGCGGCCTGATCGTGGACGTGAAGGCACTCTTCGAGAAGGCGCCGTTCGCGCGGCTGGGCTACGAGGTCTGGCGGCTGTGACGGTGGCTGTGACGGTGGCCGCGCCGGCGGCCGCGCCGAGGCCGCGACAGGCGCGCGACGCGCGGCCAGAAACGCGGCACAGAACGCGGCGAGAAGCGCGACACGACCCGCGATCATCCGGACGACGAGGGAAGACGCCATGGACGAGACGGGCCACGAGAACCGGCCACCTGCGCCCAGCGACGCGGCAGCGCTCGCGGAGCGGCACACCCGCTACCCCGACGCGCAGATCCGCACGATCCTGAACGGCACGCGCACGATCGCGCTGGTGGGCGCCTCGGCGAATCCGGCGCGCCCGAGCTGGATCGTCCTGAAATACCTGCTCGACCGGGGCTACGCGGTGACGCCGGTCAATCCCGGCCTCGCCGGCCAGGACCTGCTCGGGCGCCGGGTGGCCGCCTCCCTCGCAGAGGTCCAGGCCACACTCGGCGACCAGCCGATCGACATGGTCGAGATCTTCCGCAACTCCGCCGCCGCCGGGCCGCTGGTCGACGAGGCGCTGGCGCTGACGCCGCCGCCGAAGATGATCTGGATGCAGCTCGGCGTGCGCGACGACGCGGCCGCCGCCCGGGCCGAGGCGCGCGGACTGACGGTGATCATGAACCGCTGCCCCAAGATCGAGTACGGCCGGCTCTCCGGCGAGATCGGCTGGACCGGCGTGAACTCCCGGATCCTCAGCGCCCGGAAGCCGGTGCTGGCGGCCAGGGGCGTCCAGAAGCTGACCATCGCGGAGCGGGGCCGGCGCTCCGGCGGCTAGCGGTACTCTGGTACCTCAACCGTCAACACGCTGAATAAAATAGCTTTTCCGGGATCTTGAACTTCCCTGTTGACCCAGCGTCCGGGGCCGTCTATGGACCCGGCACCGCCGCCGCGTGTGCCCCACGCGGCGGCTCGTTTTTCGGCACCCCGATGTCCGCGGATCCCGACGCGTCGGGGTCCGGTCCGTCGGAACCCCTGGGATTTGGCTATGAAGACCACCTCGCTGAAGCCCGCCGAGGTCGACAAGAAGTGGATCGTGATCGACGCGGAGGGCCTCGTCGTCGGCCGCCTCGCGTCGATCGTGGCGATGCGCCTGCGCGGCAAGCACAAGGCCGCCTACACGCCCCACGTCGATTGCGGCGACAACGTCATCGTCATCAACGCCGAGAAGGTGAAGTTCACCGGGCGTAAGTACAATCAGAAGAGCTATTTCTACCACACCGGCTATCCGGGCGGCATCAAGGAGCGGACTGCCAAGTTCATCCTCGAGGGCCGGTTCCCCGAGCGCGTGGTGGAGAAGGCCGTCGAGCGCATGCTGCCCCGCGGCCCGCTCTTCCGCCAGATCCTCAGCAATCTCCGCGTCTACAAGGGCACCGAGCACCCGCATGAGGCCCAGCAGCCGCAGGCGCTCGACGTCGGCGCCCTCAACCGCAAGAACGTGAGCGCTTGATCATGGCGACCCTGCAGTCCCTCGCCGACCTCAACCGGTCGAACACCGGCGCGGTCGATCCCGCCAACGAGGCCCCCGTCCACGTCCAGAAGCTGGACGCGCAGGGCCGCGCCTACGCCACCGGCAAGCGCAAGGACGCGGTCGCCCGCGTCTGGATCAAGCCCGGCAACGGCACGGTCACGATCAACAAGCGCCCGGTGGAGACCTACTTCGCCCGCCCGGTGCTGCGCATGATCCTGCGCCAGCCGCTGGAGATCGCCGGCCGCGTCGACCAGTACGACATCACCGTCACGGTGGCGGGCGGCGGCCTCTCCGGCCAGGCCGGCGCGGTGCGCCACGGCCTGTCGAAGGCCCTGACCTACTACGAGCCGGAGCTGCGCGCTCCGCTGAAGCGTGAGGGCTTCCTCACCCGCGACGCCCGCGTCGTCGAGCGCAAGAAGTACGGCCGCAAGAAGGCCCGCCGCAGCTTCCAGTTCTCCAAGCGTTAAGACACCCGGTCACACCGGTGTCACGGAGAGGGCGGCTCCTGCGGGGGCCGCCCTTTCGCGTTTTCAGGCCGCGGCACGGCCGTTGACAGGCTGTCGCACCGCGCGCACCTGATCCCCGGCCGCGGTGCCCGACTCGGGCGGCGAGGCACATTCGAGAGAGCGAGACGAGCGATGTCTGGCGCAGGCGCGACGAAGCCCACCGTGTTCATCGACGGCGAGGCCGGCACCACCGGTCTCGGCATCCGCGAGCGCCTGGAGCGCGACGGGCGGGTTGCCCTGCGCAGCATCGCGCCGGAGCACCGCAAGGATCCGGCGGCGAAGCGCGCCCTGCTCGCCGAGGTCGACCTCGTCGTGCTCTGCCTGCCGGACGAGGCCGCCAAGGAGACCGTGGCGCTGGCCGACAGCCTGCCCGGCGGCGGCCCCCGCGTCCTCGACGCCAGCACCGCCCACCGGGTCGCGGAGGGCTGGACCTACGGCTTCCCGGAGCTGACCCGGGAGCAGGGGGCGGCGGTGGCGCGCGCCCGGCGGGTCGCCAATCCCGGCTGCTACCCGACCGGCGGCGTCGCGCTCCTGCGGCCGCTGGTGGAGGGCGGCCTGATCCCGGCCGACCACCCGATCAGCGTCAACGCGGTCAGCGGCTACAGCGGCGGCGGCAAGAGCATGATCGAGGCCTACGAGCAGGGCACGGCGCCGCCGTTCCAGCTCTACGGTCTCGGCTTCGCCCACAAGCACCTGCCGGAGCTGCAGCGCTACAGCGGGCTCACCCGGCGGCCGATCTTCGTGCCGTCGGTGGGCAACTTCCGACAGGGCATGCTGGTGAGCGTGCCGCTCCACCTCGAGACCCTGCCGGGCCGGCCCAGCGCCTCCGACCTCGAGGCGGCCCTGCGCGACTGGTACGCCGGGCAGCCCCTGGTGCAGGTCGTGCCGGGCGCCGCCACCGGCGCGCACCGCGAGAAGATCGAGCCGGAGGATCTCAACGACACCGACCGGCTGGAGCTGCGCGTGTTCGGCTCGGCCGAGCACGGGCAGGCGGTGCTGGTCGCGCGCCTCGACAATCTCGGCAAGGGCGCCTCCGGGGCGGCCGTGCAGAATCTGGGGCTGATGCTCGGGCTCGACGGCTAGCCCACGGGCGCCGGCGCCCGCCCGCGCACGCCCGGGTGACGGGATCCGGGCGCCCGCCTCGACAGAGTGGGGGTCGGGGCACGGGCCCCGGACCGCTCCCTTCGCACCGCGAGACGCGATGAACGGCGACCTGATCGATGCGGCGTTCGGCCGGCCCTGGCACCGCGCGGACGCCGCGGCCGGCGCGCCCGATCACCCGGCCGGCGCACCGGGCTTCCAGGTCGATCTCGGCTTCCGCTGCCCGATCCGCCGCGTCGAGATCGCGGCCACCTCGGCTTCGCCGCCGCGCCTCGCCCTCTCCGACGACGGGCAGGCCTGGCGCGCGGCCGACCTCGACGCGGCCCGGAGCGGGCCCGCGACCCTGGTGCTCGCCACCGGGGAGGGCGCCTGGGCGCGCCACGTCCGCGTCACCCCGGACGGCCCCGCCGGAGGGGCGCCGCCGGAGGCGCGGGTGCTGTGCGACCGGGCGGATTTCGACCTCATCGCCCTGCGGCGCGTGCTCGACGTGTCCTTCGACATGGCCGACGAGCGGCCCGGCGCGAACGTTTACGTCTCCTACCGCCTCGTCGGCGCCGAGCGGCCGCGCTCCCGCGCCCTGGTCGGGCTCGCGCTCTACGAGTGCGGCGCCTTCGGCAACTGCCTGATCCAGCTGCTGCTCGCCATCGGCATCGCCCGCAACCTGAACCTGAAATACATCAAGCTCCCGGCCGCCGACCGGAGCGAGGTGATCGGCCTGACCGGCCCGCTGACCTGCGGCGGCCTCACCTTCATCCCCGGCTCGGAGCCGCTGCCGGAGGGGGGCGCCTTCCTGTCGGGGATGTATTTCGACCTCGGCATCCAGCAGCTCGCCGGCACCCTAGGCCCCGACGAGACACGGGACATCGTGCGGACCTGCATCCGGCCGCTGTTCAACCGTCTGCCGGCGGAGATCCCCGCCAAGCCCGACGACGAGCTGCTGATCCACATCCGCTCGGGGGACATCTTCAGCACCTGGGTGGCGCCGACCTACCCGCAGCCGCCGCTCGCCTTCTACCAGATGGTGATCCGGCGGCTCCTGGCGGAGGGCCGCATCACCCGGATCAAGATGGTGTTCGAGAACCGGCTGAACCCGGTGATCCCGGTGCTGGAAGCCTGGATCGCCGAGATCGGCGTGCCGCTGACGACTCAGAGCGGCACCCTCATCGACGACGTCGCGGCGCTGATGAACGGGCGCTACCTCGTCTTCGGGCTCGGCACGTTCGGGCCGGGGGTCTGCCAGCTCTCCGAGCACGTCGAGCAGGTCTTCTACTTCGCCTCCGGCTGGCCGCAGCATTTCAAGAGCATCCCGACCATCGGGCGGGTCGTGGAAGTGCTGGACGTCGCCGGCGGCTACACGAAGGTCGGCGAGTGGGACAACTCGCCCGAGCGCCGCGCGCTGATGCTCGAGTATCCGGCCGAGAAGCTCGCGTTCGACGACGCCTGAGCCCGGCCCCGTTGCGGCCGCCTTGCCGAAGCCGGCAAAACCGGTGACAAGCCCTCGAGCCACCGCCGGAGGACAGACTTGGCCAGCGCTGACCCATCTCCGGAAGCCCTGCGCGTCAACGCCTTCGACATGCACCGGGCCGAGGTGCTGATGCGGCTGCGGCGCCGGCTCCGGCCGCGCCACACCACCCTGGTCAGCTTCGCCGCCAAGTACCACTACGTCGAGAGCCAGCGCCGGCTGGTGGCCTCGGCCGCCGCCACGGGCGATTTCGACACGATCGAGAGCTGGTCCCCCGACCGGCTGCGCGAGACGCCGTTCTACCGGGAGCACCGGGAGATCCTCGACCGGTCCCGGGGCGCCGGCAACTGGGCCTGGAAGCCCTACGTCATCGCCGAGGCGCTGGAGAAGCGCCGCGACGGCGACTTCGTCGTCTTCAGCGACACCGGCATGCAGGCGGTCGGCGACGACCCGCTGCCGCCGGTGGCGCCGCTGCTCACCTGGCTCGACGGCTCGGAGCGCCGGGTCGCGGTCGGCGTGCTGCACGGCAAGCCGCAGCGGGCCTGGACCAAGCGCGACTGCTTCGTGCTGATGGACTGCGACGCGGCGCGCTACTGGGACGCCGACCAGATCCAGGCCTCCTGGATCGCCTTCATGGTGAGCCCCGCCACCCGCCGGCTCGTGGCCGAGTGGCTGCGCTACGCGGGCGATCCGCGGGTCGTCACCGACATCCCGAACCAGATGGGCCTGCCGGATCTCGAGGGCTTCATCGACCACCGCTTCGACCAGAGCATCCTGTCGAACCTGATCTACAAGCTCGAGCTGGAGATCCCGCCCCTGCGCCAGCCGTCCAAGCAGATCCGGACGCTGATCGACGAGCTGGAGATGGACACGCTGGTGGCGACGCGCCCCTCCGAGAACATCGCGCTGGGCAAGACCTGGGCGGCGAGCTCCGCCTCGCCCTGGTCGGGCACCACCGGCACCTACGGCGAGCGCACCACCGGCGACCCGTCGTTCTTCTTCCACACCGGGCTCGACCGGAACCCCTGGTTCGTCCTCGACCTCGGCGCGGTCGAGCGGGTCTCGGAGATCCGGATCTACAACCGCTGGGGGCAGCTCAGCGAGCGGGCGCAGCTGATGCGGGTCTGGCTGGGCGAGACCGAGGGCGACTACCGCCTCGTCTTCGACGCCGTGGACGCCCACTGCCATCCCGGCCTGCCCCTCCACCTGCGGTTCGACAACGCGCGGTTCCGCTACCTCAAGATCGATCTCGACGAGGAGCAGCACCTGCACCTCGACGGGATCGAGGTCTTCGCGGCGCGCTGACGCCGCCCCGGATCGCGACGGCATGAGCACGCCGATGCAGGACAAGCCGCTGTTCCCGCTCGGGCCGATCCTGTTCTTCGGCGATTCGGTCACGGCGGAGCTGGTGGCCGGGACACCGCCGCTCTTCTCCGGACCCCAGACGGTCGCGCGCGGGATCGCCGGGCAGTCGACCCGGGACATGGGACGCCGGCTCCGCTCCGACATCGCCCTCTACGGAGCCCGCGGCCTGCACCTCATCGGCGGCCGCGACGACATCCTCAGCGGCAAGGCCGCGCCGTCGCTGGACAGCATCGTGGCCGACTTCGTCGCCATGCTGCAGGACGCGCGCGACCTCTACGTGCGGACCTGGGTCGGCTCGATCCCGCCGGTGGATCCGGCCGCGCCGGCCGCGGCCGGCTTGCCCATCCCGCTCATCGGGCAGGTCAACGCGTGGCTGCGCGATCACGTGCAGGCGTACGGCGCGCAGTTCATCGATTACGACGCCGTCCTGGCCACCGGGACCGGTGCGCTCAGGCCCGCTCTCAGCGACGACGGCGTCCGGCTGAACGCCGCCGGCTACGCGGCACTCAGGGACGCGATGATGGCGGCTCTGACCGCCCCGGGCGTCGAGCAGATCTGGGCCCCGCCGGAGAGCGAGGACGCGGCGCGGCGGCGCAAGTTCCTGCACCATTTCGGCTACCTCGACTCGAACACGCGCTATCCGAGCCCGTTCATCCAGTTCGCCGGCAAGCCGGGGGCGAGCCATTACGGCGTCCCGTTCGACGCGGACGGCTTCCTGAACGCCGTCCCGATCGTCGCGCGCAAGCCGGAGGGCGAGACCCGGATCCTGGTCGTCGGCGACTCGACCACGATCGACGGCGGCGACATCGCCAACACCCTGCCGGGCCGCCTCGAGCGGATCCTGCGGGCGGGCGGCCTCGACGGCGCGAAGGTCTACAATTTCGGGGTGATGTCGAGCTGCCTCACGCAGATGACCCACCTGATCTGGTCGCGCCTCGTGACCTACAGCCCCGACGCGATCCTCGTGCTCAGCGGCAGCACCGACCTGTTCCAGCCCTGGACCTACGATCCCCGGCCGGGCCACCCCTACAACGCCTTCATCACCCAGCGGCTCTACGACCACTTCTTCGACACGCACGATCCCCGCGCCCGCGAGGACGGCCTGTCCTACGAGGCGCTGATCACGCTGATCTACGAGGAGTTGAAGCGGCTGCGGGCCGAGGTGGGCTGGCAGAGCCCCGGCTGGGAGGACGCGATCGTCCACCATTACGAACTGGCGGCGCACCGGCTGACCAAGCTGTCCCACGACCACGGGGTGCCGATCGTCAGCGTCCTGCAACCGACGATCCTGCGCAAGCGCCACCTCACCGAGGTGGAGCGCGGCGTCGCCTCGGGGGCGTTCCTGGCCTATCTCGACCGTCAGTACGCCAAGCTGGAGGCATTCACCGCGCAGCTCGCGGCGCGGCGCCCGTACCGGCGCACCTTCACGGCCCTCGACCTCAGCGGCATCTTCCGCGACCGGGAGGAGGGGACGTTCTACGACGTCGTCCACTACGACGATCCCGCCCGCGAGATCGTCGCGACCCGCTTGGCCGCCGAGATCCGCGGCGCCCTGGACCGGGCCCGCACCCGCACGCCGCTGGCCCGGGTGCGCCACCTCCTCGGCGGTCGGCGGCGATAGGGCCGGCTCGAAGGGCGCCACCCCGCGTGTCGCGACGCCCCGCCCGCGATCAGCCGCGCTCGGCCGCCCGCTTCACCCGGTGGGTGAAGATCACCGAGAGCCAGGGCACGACCTCGTGCTCGACCTCGATGGAGAGCAGCACTTCGAGGTGGAGCGCGTAGGGCAGGGTGAAGCGGAAGCCGCAGCGGGCCTCCTCCATCGTGGTCGGCAGGTCGCCCAGCACCGCCGCGATCACGTCCGGCCGGTGGACGTCCGCGGGGACGCGCTGGACCTCGCCGTCGGCCTCCACGATCAGCGTCGCCTTGGCGCGGCTCGCCGAGACGACCCAGCCGGCCAGCACCACCTGCCCGTCCTGGATCTCGGCCCAGACCCGGTCCTGGGGGGCCTCCAGGTTCGCGCGGGCGAAGGAATCCGGCAGCTCGCCGTCGAGCTCGGCCACCGTGCAGCCGACCTCGTACTTCTCGAAGCCGCGCCCCTCGCCGAAGATGGCGGCGAACTCCTTCTGGTACTGCGCGATCCGGGCGTTCTTGATGTCTTCCGGCAGGCCCGACCACTGGCCCTTCTCCTGGACCGTGTAGACCGAGAGCAGCTCCCGCAGGAACGCGATCCGGCCCTTGTCGGCGACGTAGAGGTTCATCAGCCAGTCGGCCGCCGAGGCGTTCGCGTAATAGGCTTCCGGCACCCGGCGCAGGGCCTCGGCGCGGTAGAAGCAGCACGAGAAGTTCGCGGTGAGCGGCGAGTTGGCCAGGACCGGGAAGCTGATCGTGCCGGTCGGATAGCGGCCCTGCTCGTCGTGCGGGACGTAGGAGCCGGTCGCCGGGTAGTGGAGCAGCACCCAGTTGAAGCACATGTCCAGCTTGCGGTCGTTGCGCAGCATCCGCATCTGCATCGCGATCTTGCGGTCCGACAGCCAGTAATCGTCCGCCTCGCAGAAGGCGACGTACCGGCCCGTGCAGGCGGCGAGGCAGTCCTGCATGTTGCGCAGCATGCCGAGATTGTGCGGCCGGGGCCGCACCGCGATCCGCTCCGGGTCGCGCGCCCGGTAGCGCTCGACGATCTCCGCGGTGCCGTCGGTCGACTTGTCGTCGCCGATCACGACCTGCAGCCGGAACAGCCCGCGCTGGCCCAGCACCGCGTCGAGGCAGCGGCCGATATCGGCGGCGTGGTTGTAGGCCGTGACGATGACGCTGACCGTGAGCTGCTCCATGAGCCACGCGCGCAGGGCGTCGGGGTCGCCGGTGAGCACCTCGGGGGCGTCGAGGCCCATATCGTGCAGGGCCGTCCGGGCGATGTCGGGGTTGGCGTCGATCAGGCGCCCGAGGCTCGGCACGTCCTCCTCGTCGAGATAGGCCTCGGCCAGCCGCCGGAAGATCGATTTCTGCGCGGCCTCGTAGCCCGCCGCGTAGCGGCCGCCGAAATGGCCGCGCAGCTTGCGGAAGAACGCGATCTCGGAGTTGCCGAGCTTCTTGTGGCGGGCGAGTTCGGTGGCGTAGGTCGCCCACATCCCGGCGGCGTGCTTGCGGTAGACCGCCATCACCTCCGGCAGGAAGCCGACGCGCCCGACCTCGGCGTGCATCAGGTGGACGTACCAGTCGCCGGGGGCGATGCCCTCGTCGAACACGAACGCCTCCTCGCCGTGGTAGCGCCAGCGGTAGAGCACGCTGTTGGTCTGGACGAAGTTGTGCGCCACGAGGTCCGACAGCGACGGCTGCGGGCTGCACTGCTTCGGGTACAGCTCGTCGACCCCCGGCATGTCCTCGTAGACGACGCGCACCCGGTGGAAGCAGAGGGTGAATTCCGGGCGCGCCCGCAGGAAATCGACCTGCCGCTGGAGCTTGCGCGGGTCGGTCCAGTAATCGTCGCCCTCGCAGATCGCCACGAACTCGCCGCGGGCGCGCGCCGCGAGGTCGGCGAAGTTCCGGTTCGGCCCGAGATTCTCGCTGCGCAGGACCGCCACGAGGTTGGGGTGGCGCGCGGCGTACTCGGCGATGATCTCGGCGGTCCCGTCCGTGGAGCGGTCGTCGCCGACCAGCAGCTCGAAGGGAAAGTCCGTCGCCTGGCCGAGGATGCTCTCCAGCGTCTGCCGGATGAAGGCCGCCTGGTTGTAGCTGATGCACAGGACCGAGACGACCGGCCGGTTCCAGGCCGGCGCGGGCTGGGTCTCGGCGCGCGCCCGGATCCAGGCCGCGAAGGGATTGACGAAGCTGCCGTCGAAGGTCTCGTCCGGCGGCGCGGTGAAGTCGGCCCGGGGCCGGCGCCCGAGCCGGGCGCCGTACTTCACGTAGTGCTCGAGGGGCGACAGGTCGGTGAGGCCGACATCGGGATAGCGCGTCGCGTAGCCGATATGGTCGAACAGGCCGCTGGCGTAGATCGTGGCGAAGTCGTCCTGCCAGGGCTCGAGCGCGGGCGGAGCCGTGGTCGAGCCCGGCGCGCTCGCGCCTGCACCGTCCTGCATCGGTCTGATCCCTCGCACGCGCCCCGTCCGGCCGCTCCCTAGATCACGGGGCGGGGAGGGTCAACGCGGCCGATAGAGACGATCACGAAGTCTATCGGCCGTTCTTCTGACTTTATACTTGTCTCGATCGATCACGGATCGGGTAAAGACTTTCGAGAGAGTCATCCCGCCGCGCACCCGCGCCGTCGACCGGTCTCACAGCGTCGAGGGCAGGCGCGCCTCCTCCGACCCGTGATTGTAGTAGTGCATCATCGGATCGGCCCCGGCATTGGCGACGTCGTCGTTGCAGGCGAGGTAGAACTGGCGGTCGAACAGGCCGGATGTCTCGAGCCACGCGAGCATCGTCTGCTCGGGGACGACCGGGGCGCGGTCCGGGGTGGCCTCGGCGGCTTCCCGGTACAGGTGAGCGAACCGGGCGATCCGGGCCGCGACCTCCTTGGCGGCGGGGCGGCGCACCGACGAGGCGACGACGCTCGACTGCTCGCCGGGGCGCCGGCGCTGGAGATCCGCCTCGGCGAGGCGCACCAAGCGGGCCAGCTCACCCTGCGCCTCCTTGAGCCGCGCCTGGGTCTCGGCAAGCTCCGCCCGCAGCGCCTCTACGTCCTCGCCCAAGGTCGGCTCCGTCTCAGTCGCGGGGCCCGACGGGTCTCGGGCACGCGGCCGCCGGCGGGATCGGCCGGAGGCCGGCGCGACGGGGCGCCCCTGTCGGGTCGAGGCCGGCTGTACGATCGGCTCCGGGACCGGTCAACCCTGCACCGGGAGCGCGAGGGCCGTCCGGCGCGGCGGTCACGCCGCCAGCCCGACGGCCTCCTCGGACTCCGCGTCGGCCTCGTCCTCCGGACGCGGGAGCCGCCGGCCGACCACCAGGAGGAGGAGGGCCGGGACGACGAGGATCAGGGCGATGCCGAGGATCCCGACATGCCCGATCAGACGTCCGTAGAAGCCGCCGGTGACGCCGTCGTGCCAGGAGATCACCGCCATGCCGGCGCCGGCGGCGACGAGCAGCACGGGGATCTTGAACCACAGGGGCCAGGGCGCGCGCCGGGTCCGGACGGCCGCGCGCGCGGGGGCCTGCGGCGCCGCGCGCGACCGCTGGGCCAGGAGCGCCTCGATCTGATTCTGGAACTCCGCCTGGACGGGGCTGTCCGGGTCCACGCCGCCGCGCGCCGGGACAGGCCCCGGGACAGGCTCGGCCCGCGCCTCGCCGAGCCCCCCGCCGAGCGGACCCGGGATCTCGGCCTCGGCGGCGACCATCAGGCGCGCCTCGTGCCGGCGCATGAACAGCCACAGGGCGACGGCGCCCAGGAGGACGAAGGCCAGCAGCCCGAGGCCGACCGGCCCCATCACGTTCTCGATCGACCGGCCGCACAGGTAGGCGCCGAACCCCATGATCGAGGCCCAGGCCACGCCGCCGAGGGCGTTGAAGGCCATGAAGCGGCGCGCGTCGAGCTTGTTCACGCCGGCCAGGACGGCCGCGTAGGCCCGGAGCATCGCGGTGAAGCGGCCGAAGAACACGATCTTCCCGCCGTGCCGGCGGAACAGGTACTGGCCGAGCTTGAGCCGGCCGTGGTCGAGCCCGATCAGGTGCCCCTTGCGCAGGAGCAGGGGCAGGCCCCAGCGGCGGCCGACCCAGTAGCCGGCATTGTCGCCCAGGATGGCGGCGGTCGCGGCGATCGCCACGACGACGGCGATGTTGATGTTGCCGGTGCTGCCCGCGTAGGCCGCCGAGGTCAGCAGCACTGTCTCGCCGGGCAGGGGCAGCCCGGCGCTCTCCAGGGTGATGATGACGAAGATGGCCAGGTAGCCGTAATGCGCGATCAGGTCGGCGATCGGCAGATCGTGCAGGAAGGACATGGGGTCTCCTCGCGGATCGGTGCCGCGCGCTGTCGCCGACAAACGTGGCCGCTCCGGGGCGGATCGACGATCCGGCCGGTCAGCCGGTGCCGGAGGGCGCGCCCGCCGCCCGCGACCGCGCCAGATGGGCGCGCATCCACGCGATGGTGCCGGTGAGCCCGGCCTGCAGGGGGACGCGGGGCTGCCAGCCGAGCTCCGCCCGGATCAGCGCGGTGTCGAGCACGTTGGCCGGCACGTCGGCGGCGCGGCTCGGCCGGTGCAGGCAGGGGAGGTGGTCCCGCCCGAAGGCCGCCTTCAGCTCGGCGATGACCTGGTTGACGCTGAGGCCCCGGCCGCTGCCGACATTCAGCACCTTGTGCGGCCCCCGGTAGGCGACGGCGCCCAGGAAGGCGTCGCTGACGTCGTCGATGTGCAGGAAGTCGCGCACCACCGCGCCGGTCCCCCAGACCTCCAGCGGCTGGTCGGTGAGGACGCGGTGGATGTAGCTGCCGATCAGGCCCTGGTGCTTGGTGCCGAGCTGGAAGCGTCCGTACGGGTTGGCGATCCGCAGGATCTGGTAGTCGATCCCGTGCAGGTGCCGGTAGAGGTGCAGCGACTTCTCGATCATCAGCTTGCTGATGCCGTAGGCCGAGATCGGGTCGGTCGGCGCCCGCTCGGGGATCGGGATGGCGCCCGGGATCCCGTAGATCGCGCCCCCGGAGGACGCGAACACGAGCTTCCCGATCCGGGCCGAGCGGCAGATCTCCAGGAGGTGCAGCGTGGCGATCGGCGCGGCCGAGAGCTCCGCCGACGGGTCGCGGTTGGAGCTCTCGGGGATCGAGCCGGCGATCAGGTGGAAGACGACGTCCTGCCGCTCGACCGCGTTGGCGAGGGCGAGGCGGTCGGAGAACTGGCCGGACACCCGGGCGACGCGCCGGTCCAGGACCTCGGCCTGCGGGTGGCTGCGGCTGAAGCACGTGACCTCGGCGCCCGCCGCCGCGAGGCGGTTGCACAGGTTCAGCCCGAGGAACCCGCCGCCGCCCAGCACGAGGCAGCGGGCGCCCGCGAGCCCCGGCCCGGGCGGCCCGCCGGCGGCAGCGCCGCTCACGGCCGCGGATCGGCGGGGCGGGCCCCTTCGGGCCCGGCCTCGCCCGCCGCGATCAGGCGCTCGAGCAGCGTCCGGGCTGTGTCCTGCAGCGCGCGCCGGGTCGGCTCCAGGGGCGCCTTGCCGGAGGCGCGGGCCGCCGCGTAGGCCGCCGCGTAGGCGGCGTCCCAGCCGGCGGCGAGGATCGGCCCGCCGGCCGCCTCCAGATCGTCCCGGATCGCCGTCCAGGCCGCCCGCTGGGCGGCGTCCCAGGCCGCCGCCCGCACGGAGGGGCCGGTCTGGCGCAGGGTGAGGTTGGCGATCGCCGCCCGCTTGCGGGCGCGTCGGAGGTCGTCGCACAGCCCGGCGAGGTCGCTCAGATCGCGGATCTCGGGCAGGCCGGCCAGCACGTCGGCCTCGACGTTCAGCTTGGCGAGGTGGAACCACGCCGGCAGGTGAACGCGGACGAGCCAGTCGGCCACCATCCCGGCCCGGCGCCGCTCCACGGGTTCCGGACCGCGCGTCCCGACGAGGCGGGGGAGGAGCGGGAGGATGAGTCCGTCCCGCTCTACCTGGGGCAGGCCGTCGCTCCACGTGCGGACGAAGGCGGCGATCACGGGGGATGCGCAGGCCGGCCGGTCCGAGAGCGGCTCGCCGGCGAGATGGGCGACCGCTTCCAGGGCGCACAGCGCCCCGTCGCGACCCGCCTGCCGGCCGGCCGCAAGCGTCCGGACCGCCGCGATCCGATCACCGTCGATCTCGAGACTCCCCGACTCCGGCATCCGAAGGCCTTCCCTCTCCCATCCGCGCGCCGGACCGTCGCCGCCGCCTCCAGCCGGCTCCCGAAGCCCCGACCGGTTCGGGACGGGGATTTACCAGTTCCGCGGCGGGACGCTAAGGGTGGGCTCCTGCCACGACGCCCGATGCGCGGCCCGCACCTGCCGGCGGCCGTCCGAGGTTGGCACCACGTCGAGGCCGGGAACGGACCGGTCGAGCGCGCGGAACATGTCACACTTCCTGGACCTGATCAGAGATCATCGCGGCGGCCAGGCCGACCTGATCGCGCGGCTCGGCGCGCTCGCGGCCGATCCGGAAGCGGCGGGGACCAGTCCCGGCACGATGATCCGCCATCTCGACGCCCTGGCATTCCGGCTGGACGGGGGCGGCGCGCCCGATCTCGCGGCCCAGGCCTACGACCTCGCGGCCAGCCTGGCGGGCCGCGACGACGGCCGCTGGGCGCTGGCCGCCGCGGAGGCGCGCCTGCGCGACCTCTGCGCCCGCGGACGCTTCGCCGAGGCGGATCCGGTCGTCGCGCGGCTGCGCGCCGCGGACGCGAACCGGCTGCGGCCCCGGGTCATGGAGGACCTGATCGACCGGGCGTGGCTGCTGGAGCTGCGCGGCGAGGCCGAGGCGAGCGTCCAGTGCTACCGCCTCGCCCTGGACCTCAACGGCGGCGCCCCCGGTCTCGTCTCGCGGGACGGGGACCCGCTCGCCAAGAAGATCAAGAACCTGCGCCGGCTGCAGCTCGACGCGCTGATCGAGGCCGGCGACTTCGACGCGGCCGTCGTGCTGCACGAGACGACCCGCCGGCTGATCGGCGCCGGCCCCCTGGCCTGCTACGACATGGTCGCCGCCGCGTCCCTGGCCGGCCGGCCGGGCATCGACTACGCCGAGCTTCGGCCGCCCAGGCCGATCCAGGCGCCGGAGCTCAAGTTCACCGAACCGCCGCCGCCCCTCACCTCGGAACCGGGGGACCTGGAAGCGCCGAGCCAGTACCTCGCGTTCGTCGACGGCTGCCACGCCTTCCCGCGCAGCAACCTCGTCGTGAAGGACGGCCACCTGATCTACGACCTCGCCGCCCATCCCCGCCGGCGGGACGTGCTGCTCCAGGACGGGGTCAACCCGGACCAGATCGTGATGGCGGCCTTCGGGGAGAGGCGGGCCCTCGTCGAGGTTCCGGAGGACAGCCTGTCGATCGAGGCCGGCCTGTCGATGTTCGGGCTCCAGAGCCGGAATTACGGCCACTGGTTCTGCGAGTTCGTCCCGCGCATGCTGGCCTACAACGACCCGCGCTGCCCGGACGGCATCCCGCTCTGCATCGACGACCACATGCCGGCGACCCACGAGGAGGTGGTCCGACTCCTCGACACGCGCGACCGCCCGATCATCAAGCTGCCGCCCCGGCCGGTGGCGTTCGGCCGGCTCGGCCTCGCGCCGGTGCCCGCCTTCTTCCCGTTCGAGATGCGGCCGGGGCAGCGGGTCTACGACACGATCTGGCCCGCCGACATCCTGGTGGATCTGCGCACCCGCATCCTCGACAGCGCCCGCGCGCGCGGGGCCCTGAGCGGCCGCACCGGCCGCCGGCTGTTCATCTCGCGCAAGGCCTTCGCGCAGCGCCAGCTCGTCAACGAGGTCGAGATCGCCGAGGCGCTCCGGCCGCACGGCTTCGAGGTCATCACCCCGGAGACGATGACGTTCCTCGAACAGGTCGAGGCGTTCCACGCCGCCGACATCATCGTCGGCTCGTCGAGTTCGGCGCTCACCAACGGACTGTTCTGCCGCCCGGATTGCCGGATCCTCGGTCTGATCCACGCCAACCTGAGCTTCAATTTCCGGGGCTATACGAGCTTCATCGAGGCGGGCGGCGCGCGGATCACGTTCCTGCGCGGCGCGACCACGAATGAGGACGGTCACGCCTTCCACGCGAACTATCGCGTGTCACCCCAGGCCGTTACGGCGGCCCTCGCGAACCTCGCGCCGGCCCCTCGCGCCGGCCACGTTGCCGACCCTGCAGCCCGCCTTGCCTCCGAATCACCGCCCGCGCCCCCCCCCGCCGACGCCTCGCTGTTCCGGCGGGTGATCCGGGCTCTGCCCTTCGCCAATCGCGCGGATTCGTGAGCGCCCGTTGCGGACCGGGTCCGGTCGGCTTAGGACGGCCCGGCGAGGCGCCCCGCGCCTGTCTTCGCAGACAAGCCACAATCAGGTCCTTCCGGCGCCGTATCGAGCGCGCCGCGTGCCTCGGCACTCGCAGGATCTGAGCTGGAGTTTCCCATGGATTTGACCGACGCGCCGCATCTGATCGAGTTTCGGCAGATCCGGGATCCCCGCGGCGCCTTGACGCCGATCGAGGCCGAGGCGGACATCCCGTTCCCGATCCGTCGCGTCTACTTCATCTACGACGTCTCCGACGGTGCCATGCGCGCCGGTCACAGCCACAAGGCCCTGCATCAGGTCCTGATTGCAGTATCCGGCAGCTTCGTGGTCCATCTCGATGACGGCGAGAAGCGTCAGAGCTTCCGGATGAGCCGCCCCAACGTGGGCCTCTACGTCCCGCGCATGACCTGGCGCGACATCGACGAGTTCTCGGGCGGCGCGGTCTGCCTTGCTCTCGCCTCGGAGCGATACGAGGAGAGCGACTACTACCGGGATTACGACGCGTTCCTCCGCGCCAAGGGTTTGAAATGAAGGTTCCGTTCCTCGACCTGAGCCGGACGCACGACACGATCCGCGCCGATCTCGACGCGACGTGGCACCGGATCCTCGACCGCTCGCGCTACATCCTGGGTGAGGAGGTCGAGGCCTTCGAGACCGAGTTCGCCCGCTATTGCGGGGCCGAGCACGCCATCGGCGTCGCGAACGGCCTGGACGCCCTGCACCTGATCCTGCGCGCCCACGACGTCGGTCCGGGCGACGAGGTTCTGGTCCCGTCGAACACCTTCATCGCCACGTGGCTCGCCGTCAGCCAGGTCGGCGCCACGCCGGTCGCCGTCGAGCCCGACCCGGCCACGTACAACATGGACCCCGCGGCCGCCGCGCGGGCGATCAACGGGCGCACGAAGGCGATCATCCCGGTCCATCTCTACGGCCAGCCGGCCGACATGGCGGCCCTGCGGGACCTCGCCCGCCGCCACGGACTCCTGTGCATCGAGGACGCCGCCCAGGCCCACGGCTCGACCTTCGACGGCCGCCCGGCCGGCAGCCTCGGCGACGCGGCGGCCTTCAGCTTCTACCCGGGCAAGAACCTCGGCGCCCTCGGCGACGGCGGCGCGATCACGACGTCCGACAGCGCGATGGCGCACAGGATGCGCGAGCTCGCGAATTACGGCTCCAGCGAGAAGTACGTCCACCGCCAGCGGGGCCTGAATTCGCGTCTCGACGAGCTCCAGGCCGCGATCCTCCGGGTGAAGCTGCGCCATCTCGATGCCTGGAACGCGCGCCGCCGGGCGATCGCCGGGACGTACCGCGATGCCCTCGAAGGCTGCGGCCTCGCCCTGCCGCATGTCGACCCGCGCACCGAGCCGGTCTGGCACCTGTTCGTCGTCCGCACGGAGCGCCGCGACGCCCTGGCGGCCCGGCTGAGGGAGGACGGGATCGACACGCAGATCCACTATCCGATCGCGCCGGCCGATTCCGAGGCCTACCGCGACGCCCCGAAGCTCGGCTCGAGCGAGCTCGGCCGGACGCTCGGCCGGGAGATCCTCAGCCTGCCGATCGGCCCGCACATGCGCGACGAGGAGGTCCAGCACGTCGTCGCGGCCTGTCGCGAGGCGGCCCGCTGATCCGCCCCCGCGGTGCGGGATCCGTAACCGGGACGCCCCGCCTTCCGCGACAGGCGGGCGCGTGCTCGCAAGGACGATCATCGGCGAGGCCGCAGAGGCCGGAGCGCAGCATGGACAGCCCACGCAGAGATCTCAGTGCCTGCGGACAACTTCGCGCCCTCGATCCGCGGGCGCGCACGCATTTCCGCCTGGTCGACGTCTCCGACGCCGCGTTCATCTTCGACCTCCGACAGGACGCCGCGATCGGCCGCTACCTGAACAAGCCCGCCCCCTCAGTGGCGGAACAGGCGCAGTGGATCGAGGCGTACAAATCCCGGGAGCGGCGCGGCGAGGATTTCTACTTCGTCATCATGCACGAGGGTCGGCGACGGGGCCTGGTCCGGCTCTACGACATCCGGAGCTTCGAGGGACGTGAGTCCTTCTCCTGGGGCAGCTGGATCATCCCGCCGCCGCCGGTACCCGGCCTCGCCAGCTACTCGGCCCTCGCCATCTACGAGATCGGCTTCGCGGGTTTCGGGTTCGACCAGAGCCACTTCGATGTCCGGAAGGGCAACACGAAGGTCCTCGGCTTCCACACCAGCACCGGTGCGAGGATCGTCTCGGAGGACGCGGAGAATTTCTACTTCGTCTTCGAGCGGGACCGCTACGACCGCCTGCTGGCCGACAAGGCCGACGCGGCCCGCCACCATGGAGCGATCCTGTAACGCGCCGGTCCGGTGTCGCACCGGACCGGCGCGCCGCTGAACGGGATGCAGGACAACCCCGATGAGCCAATCACCCAAACCCATGAAGATCTGGCTGGCCCGGGCGCTCGTCGACCGGCAGTTCTACCTGAGCCGGTATCAGGACGTCGCGCTGGCGGGGGTCGATCCGGTCGCGCACTTCGCGGAGTACGGGTTCCGCACGCCGATGCGGTCGCCGAGCCAGCGGTTCGAGAAGCTCCTGCTCGCCGGGTCCGGGCTGCTCGTGACGGTCGCGCTCCTGTTCGGCGTCGTCCGGTCGGACTTCCTCGACCTCCTGCGCGAGCAGATCATTATCCTGCAGGGCCGCGGCCGGCGTTTGCGCCCGTTCCTGTACCTCTTCGTGTTCCGCCTCTACGCGACCCTGCAGGCCTCGGAGGTCGGGCAGCCTATGAAAATCGCCCGGATCTACGCGGACGCCCCGTATGCCGGCGCGCGACGCATCATCGCCCCCGAGGGAGATTTCGCGTTCACGGATCCGGAGGTCATCCTGTCCGGGAAGCCCGCCCGGAACAGACAGGTGAAGCGGCCGAGCCTGTGGTGCGCCACCCTCGAACAGGCCCAGCTGTTCGGGTTCCTCCAGATCGCGGTCGACGACGCGTTCCTCGTCTCCGAACCCGCGGCGGACCCGCGCCTGAGCTTCGTGGCCGGGCAGCACGAGTTCGTGACGACCCATCCGCTCAACCGGATCCGGTCCACCGAGACGATCTTCGCGCGGCGCCCCGCCACCGCCGAGGCGACGGTTCCGGAAGCCGTCCTCCTCGGCGGCCGCTGCGGCGTCAACTATTTCCACTTCCTGATCGAGTACGTCACCAAGGGCTACATCGTCGAGCGGATCGCAGAGCTCGACGGCCTGCCGCTGATCGTCCCGGACGACCTGTATCCGCAGGAGCTGGAACTGCTGGAGATCGTCTTCCCGGGCCGGGCGCTGGTGCGCCACAGGCGCGGGACCCGGATCGACGTCGCGAAGCTGCACGTGCCGTCGACGATGACGTACGTGCCGGACTGCCCCAAGACGCCGTTCTGGCAGGTCTCGGCCGTCAACCATGACAGCCTGGCCTGGCTGCGGGACCGGGTCCTGGCGGCGATCGCCATCCCGGCCGGAACGCCGCGGAACAGGAAGATCTTTCTGGCGCGGTTCCAGGGCCGGAACATCGAGAACGCGGAGGCGGTCACCGAGATCTTCAGGGCGAGCGGGTTCGAGATCGTCGACACGGCCAAGATGACCTTCGCGGAGCAGGTCGTCACCTTCGCGACCGCGTCCCATATCGCCGGCCCGGTCGGCGCCGCCTTCTCGAACCTCATCTTCTGCGCGCCCGAGGCCAAGATCCTGGGCATCGTCTCGCCGTTCGCGGTTCAGATGTCCCTGTTCAAGAGCCTGTCGGACTTCGCGGGCGCCCGGTACTACGCGCTGCCGGGGACGCACCCGCAGTTCAGGGCGGGGATGGACGTGCGGCGCCCGCCCCTGCACGTTTCCCACGGCAGCTTCAGCGTCGATCCAACCTACCTGTCCGACGCGCTCAAGGTCTTCCGCGAGGCCTGATCGGGGCGGCCCGCCGCTCTGACCGGCCGGTCAGCGCCGGTCCGGCCCCGTCATCACGGCGCGGAGCGCGGCGCAGACCCGCTCGGCCGCGTCCACGCCGAGATCCCCGAACAGGGGGAGGCACAGCACCTGCTCGCCGACCCGGTTGGCCACCGGGAGGTTCTCCCGCGCGCTGCTCGGCAGGTCCCGGTAAGGCCCGTAATCGCTGCACAGCGGGTAGAAGTAGCGGCGCGCGAACACGTTGTAGTGCTTCAGCCCCTCGTACACGGCGTCGCGGGCGATGCCGGCCTCCTGCGGGTCGATGCGCAGGCAGTAGTACTGGAGACTGTCCACCGCCGGGTCGGCCAGCTTGGGCCGCGTCACGCCGGGCAGGTCCGCGAGGTGCTGGTCGTAGACTTCCGCCACGGCCCGGCGCTTCAGCTTCTCGCCGGCGACGGCGTCGACGAGGCAGAGGCCGAGGGCCGCCTGCAGCTCGTTCATCTTGCTGTTGATGCCGACCGCCGGGACCGACACCTCGTTGGCGATGCCGAAGTTCTTCAGCAGCTCCATGCGGCGCTTGAGGTCGGGATCGTTCATCACGACCGCGCCGCCCTCGGCCGTGTGGAACAGCTTCGTGGCGTGGAAGCTGAACATGGTGGCGTCGCCGTAGGCGGCGATCGCGCGCCCCTCGACCCGGGTCCCGAAGGCGTGGGCGCCGTCGTAGAGCACCTTCAGCCCGTGCTTGCGGGCGATGCGCTCGATGGCCCAGACGTCGCAGGGATTGCCGTAGACGTGGACGGCGAGGATGCCGGTGGTCCGCGGGGTGATCGCCGCCTCGATCCGCTGCGGATCGAGCGTCATGGACCGCTCCTCGATGTCGACGAAGACGGGATCGATGCCGTGCCACGACAGCACGTGCGGCGTCGCCGCGAAGGTGAACGGCGTCGTGATCACCTCGCCGGACAGGTCGAGGGCCTTGACGGCGGTCATCAGCGCGTTGGTGCCGTTGTTGAACAGCGCGATGTGGCCGTCGCCCAGATGTGCCTGGAGGCGCCGCTCGAGCTCCACGTGCTGCGGGCCGCCGTTCGACAGGACGGCGCTGCTCCAGATCGCCTCCAGATGCCGGGTGAACACCGCGAGTTCCGGCAGCATCGGGCGGGTGACGTAGATCGGCTGCTCGAACGGCCGCGGCTGCGCGCTCATGATGACTCCTGCCGATGCGCGGACCGGAGCCCGTTCATCGCGAAACGAATAGCTTAGTGTGGCCGACCACGCCCAGCAAACGCGCGCCCATCAGGCCTGACCGGCCGGCTTCGGCGCCGGGGCGACGATGTCCGCCCGGGGCCAGATCGTGGCGTCGTCGGGCAGCGCGCGCAGGACGTTGCAGCCCATGCCGACCGTGACGCCCTGGCCGAGGGTGAGGCCCTGCAGAACCTTGGCGAGCGGCCCGACGAGGCTGTCGGCACCGATCGTGCAGCGGCCGCCGACGAAGGCGCCCGGCGAGATCGTGGTGTTGTCGCCGACGACCGTGTCGTGGCCGACGATGGCCGCCGAGTTCAGCACGCAGAAACGCCCGAGCCGGGCATCGGCGTTGACGATCACCCCGTGCGCCACGAAGGCGCCGGCGCCGATTGCGACGTCCGGGCTCACGATCGCGCGGGGCGAGACCAGGGCGGGGCAGGGGAGGCCGTGCCGGTCGAGCCACGCGATCAGCTCGGCCCGCGCCCGGATCGCGCGCCGGCTCACGCCGCCGACCGCCAGGACGACGCCGTCGAACTCCGCCCGGTCGGCGAGCAGCGCGTCGAGATAGCCGCGGTGACGGCCGACCTGGACCTCCGGAGAAGTGGAGTAGGTATCCTCGACCGTGTGGCCGAGGGCGCGCGCGATCTCGGCGATCTCCTTGGAGAATCCGCCGCCGCCGATCAGCGCGAGCCGCTGCCCGGGCCCGGTCACAGCACGGCCCCGCCGTCGACGCGCAGGATCTCGCCGGTGACGTGCCGGGCCTGGGGCGACATCAGGAACGCGATGGCGTCGACCACGGATTCGACGGTCGCGGCGCCCGCCGGGCTGCGCTTCTCCAGCGCCTCCTTGAACTCCGCGCCGTACAGGCGGGCATGGGCCTGGGTCATCTCGGTGTCGAGCCAGCCGGGGGCGACGCCGACGGCGCGCCGGGGGGCGAGTTCCCGGGCGAGCCCCTTGATCAGGGCGTCGAGCCCCGCCTTGGAGGCGGCGTAGGGCACGATCGCCGGCTCGGGCCGCTGGGCCGCCACGGACGAGACCGCGCAGAACACCGCGTCCCGGGTCGAGACCCGGGCGCTGCCGAAGGCGGCGGCGAACAGGGTCGGCGCGACGAGGTTGGTGCGGTAGAGGCGCTCGACCTCCTCCACGCCGAGGCTGCGCATCGGCTTGATGACCTGGACGCCCGCGCAGTACACGAGCCCGGTCAGGAGCCCCCGCTCGGCGACCGCCGCCTGCAGCACGCCGCCGATCGCCGGCAGGTCGGTGACGTCGGCCGCGACGGCGGCGCAGCCGAGAGCCTCCAGCTCGGCGAGCCGGTCCGCCCGCCGGGCGAGGGCGGTGATCCGCGCCCCGCCCGCGCGGAGGCGCTCGGCGACGGCGCGGCCGATGCCGCTGCTGGCCCCGACGACGAGGACGTGCCCCCCCGGCTCCGCGATCGGCTGCGACATCGGCTCAGGCCTGCAGCTTCGCGCCGGCCAGCGCGATCAGGTCGTCGGTGGTCGCCGCCCCGGCGATCCGCTGCGGATCCACCTCGAGGCCCAGCGTGTCGTAGAGCGCCATGATGTTGAGGATGCCGAGCGAGTCGAAGGTCTCGATCGCCCCGAGGCTCTGCCCGCGGGCGAGCGGCCCCGGCTGGTCGAGGATCGTGCCGAGCTCGTCCAGGAATGCGCCCTCGGTCATCGGGTGGTCTCCTCGTAGGTCATGACCGGGGGCGCGAAGATCCGGTCGGTGGTGATCGTGCAGGCTCCCCAGCTCAGCCCGACCCCGAAGCCGGCGAGCAGCGAGCGCACCCGCCGGCCCGCGTAGGCCTCCGCGAGGAAGCCCGAGATCGTGCCGGGGATCGAGGCCGAGTTCTGGTTGCCGTAGACCGACTGGGTGCCGGTCGGGAGCTTGCTGTCGTCGAGCCCCAGGCGGCGCTGGAGGTTCTTGAGGATGTACTTGTTCGGCTGGTGCAGGACCAGGAAGTCGACGTCCTCGGCGCGCGTGTCCGAGAAGGCCAGGATGCCCTCGATCAGCGGCGGGACGCGCTTCAGGGTGAAATTGAAGACCTGCGCCCCGTCCATGTGCATGGTGCCGGGCTTGTCCGCGTCCTCGGCGTCGGCCCGGAGGCCGCTGTGCGGGATGAACAGGGCCTTCTCGCCCGAGCCGTCGCTGTGGAGCTGGAAGAAGCTCTCGCTCTCGCGCCGCTCGATCAGCACCGCGGCGCCGGCATCGCCCATGATCGGGGTGATCGACCGGTCCCCGGTCGCGACCATGCGGCTCGCGACGTCGCCGACGCAGAGCAGGACGCGGTCGAGGCCGGATTCGACCAGGCTGTAGGCGACCGACAACCCGTAGACGAAGCCGCTGCAGCCGAGGCGGATGTCGAAGCAGAGCGTGTCGGTCCGCATGCCGAGGCGGTGCTGCATCCCGATCGACGTCGACGGCGAGCTGTAATCCGGCGTCTGGGTGACGAGGATCAGGCCGTCGACGGCGTCGGGCTGCAGGTCGAGGCCGCGCAGGAGGTGGCGCGCCGAGTGCAGGCAGAGATCCGCCGTCGTAGTGCCGGGATCGGCGACGACGTGCCGGGTCGCGAAGCCCATGGCCCGCTTGAGGCGCTCCGCCTCCTCGGGGGCGAGCCCGAGGGCGGCCGCCTCGTCGTCGAAGGCCTGGACGCGCGCGCCGACCGTGGTGACGAGCCCCGCGAGGGTCGCGCGCGAGAACCGCAGGTCAGCCATGCTCGACCGTCTCGGCGACGTAGTCGATCCAGCCCTGGAAGCGGCGGAGCGGCGACTTCGTGCTGTCGAGGATGCTCTCGTTGGCGAGCGGCACGTAGCGGCCGACCGTCCGCTCGATCTCGGATTCCGTCTCGAGGAGGAGCTCGACCACCGCGAAGGAGTCGAGCCGCTCGTACACGTCGTCCTCGGGCCCGGGATTCTCCAGGTCCGGGCGCCCCCAGGTCTCGACGAGCCGCGCGAAGGTGGCGCGGGCAGCCGCCTCGACGGCGCCGCGGTCACTCCGCGACGATGTGGATGTAGGGGGTGTCATCCGGTCCTCGTGTCAGTCGGTACGTCTTGCCCTCGGGGCCAGCGCTCACGGGTTCGAAGCCGTTGTCGTCGAGGAAGCTCTCGACCATCCGGTTCTTCGCGCTCGGGCGATACTGGGCCTTCAGGTCCCGATCACCCTCCTGCTGGCAGACGTGGCGCAGAATTTGGGCCTCGATGCGGCGTCCGAGGGCCCGGCAGCTCATCAGGAACGTCTCGAGCTCGCCGCCCCGGACGATGGCGACCCCGACGATGCCCATGTCGCCGAACCGGTCGACCACCCGGGCCGCGTAGACGCCGCCCTCCCGCATGGCGGTGGCGACCTCGTCCTCGGTGTAGCGCCGCGTCGTCAGGTTGAACTGATTGGTCTTGTTGATCAGCTGCGTGACCCGCCGCAGGGAGCCCGGGTTGTTGCGGGCGACGTGCACCCGGATCTCGAGGGAGGCGAGGTACTCGTCCATCGAGGCGGCGGAGCGCTGCAGCTCCTGGCGCTGGGCCTCGCCGCGGTACTGCTCGGTCTTGGCCAGATCCTCGGCGGTGACGTTCCGGGCGCGCAGGGACGCGATCCCGTCGAGCAGGGTCAGCGCCTGCTCGGGGCGCGTCCGGTCGAACAGGTGGCACTCGACCCCGGGGAGCCGGGCGCGCACCTCCTCGATCTCGAAGGGGTTGTCGTCGAGGAAGATGAAGCTGTCGAGGCCGAGGTTCAGGGTCGCGGCGAGGTCGCGGATGTTCTCGCTCTTCTCCGTCCAGTTGCTGCGGTAGGCCACGAAATCGTCCAGGCGGAGCGGCATCGCGCGCTGGGCGAAGACCGCGCGGAAATCCTCCTCGTTGTTCTTCGTCACCGCGCAGAGCAGGATCCCGAGGCCCTTCAGGCGCAGGAGCTGGCGCTGGAGCTGGGTGTGGACGATCCCCGGATAGTCGCTGTCGACCTCCAGGTTCTCCACGCCGTCCTCGCCGACGACGCCGCCCCAGAGCGTGTTGTCGGCGTCGACCACCACCACCTTGCGGCGCGCCCGCAGCCGCGCCGCGACGGCGTCGGCGTAGCGCTCGCTGAGCGCGTCCACGGCGGCCGGGGCGTAGGGCATCTGGTACATGTACCGGTTGCGCTCGCGGAAGGCGTTGGCGAAGCCGAGCAGCGCCAGCGCGCCGGCGGCGTCGACGACGCTGACCCGCTCCTGCGCCCGGGCGAGGTCGAACAGCACCGCGTTCACCCGCGCGAGCGCCTCCAGCTGGTCGTGGAGGTCGCTCTCGACGGACGAGACCGGCACGAACGGCACGGTGTTGAGGATGATCGTCCCCGGCGCGCGGGCGAGACGCGCCGAGACCAAGTCGGCGAGGCCGCGCGCGCGGGCGACGGCCGCCTCGTCCGGAGCGACGTCGAAGAACCAGCGGTGGTCGAGATGCACGATCAGGACGTCGGCGGCGGCGGGTCCCGCCAGCACCTGCTCGATCTGTCCGATGGGGAGATGCTCGCACGAGACCGTGGCGAGATCCGCGAGGCGGCCCGCCACCTTCCCGAACGGGTTGGTGACGACGTTTCCGACGAAACCGATCGACAGGGCGCGAGCCGTGGTCATCCTCGATACCGGTCCCTGCGACACCCTGCGGATGCCTGCCCTCCGGCGATCGACCGGCCCCTTTCCGTGCGTGCGAGCGCCGCCCTCTTGCGAGATCGCGTGTCATAAAGCAAGGGGCCGGGCATCCGGCGGCCGGTCAGCCCGGCCGGGACGGGGACCGGCCGAGGAGGAGCTGCGCGATGAACGGATCCGGTTCGGACGACGCCGCCGCGACGACGCGGACCTGGACCGAGGCCCATCAGGCCGCCTTCGCGCGGGCGACCGGCGACGTGAACCCGATGCACATGGACGCGCGGATGGCCCGGCGGACGCTGGCCGGCGAGCGCGCCGTCCACGGCGTCCACGCCGCCCTCTGGGCCCTCGACGCCTGCGCCGACGCCCATCCCCTCGACCGGCTCGCGACGCTGCAGATGCGGTTCGAGCGGTTCGTGCTGGTCGGGGACCGCACCGTCCTGACGGTCCACGAGGCGGACGCGCGACAGCTGCGCCTGTCCGTGGCGGTGGACGGCGTCCGCACCCTGACGATCCAGGCGACCTTCGCGGCCGAGCGGGCACCGGGTCAGGCGGTCGAGGTCGCGCCCGTCGCGATCCCCGCCGAGCCGGTCGCCCGCGATCCGGCGGCCCTGACGGGGCTCGCCGGTGCCTTCGCGCTGCCGGACCCGGCGGCGATCGCCGCGCTGGCGCCGCGCCTCGCCCGCGCCCTCGGTCCGGGCCGGGTCGCCGCCCTGGGCGGCCTCTCGACGCTCGTCGGCATGTTCGTGCCCGGCCTCCACTCGATCCTCTCGAAGATCGACGTGACCGTCACAGAGGGCGGCACCGGCTCGCGCCTCGGCTACGCGGTGAAGCGGTTCCAGCCGATGCTGCAATCGGTGACGCTGGACGCCGTCGGCCCCGGCCTCGTCGCCCGGGTCGAGGGCTTCGTCCGCCCGCGGCCGGTGGAGCAGGAGAGCCTGCGGGACCTCGCCGCGCTGGTGGAGCCGGGCGCCTTCGCGGCGGTGTCGGCGCTGATCGTCGGCGGGTCGCGGGGCCTCGGCGCCGCGACCGCCAAGCTGATCGCCGCCGGGGGCGGGGCGGTCTGCATCACCTACGCGTCCGGCGCCGAGGAGGCGGAGGCGATCGCCCGGGAGATCCGCGATGCCGGCGGCCGCTGCCAGGTTCTGCGCTACGACGCCGCCGAGCCGGCCGCCGCGCAGCTCGCGGCGCTGGCGATGCGCCCGTCGCAGCTCTACCACTTCGCGACGCCCCGCATCTTCCGCCAGAAGCGCGCGCCGTTCGAGCCCGCCTGCCTCGACGAGATGATGCGCGTCTACAACACCGCCTTCTACGAGCTGAGCCAGTTCTGCCTGGAGCGCGGCGACGCCGTGGCGGCCTTCTACCCGTCGACCAGCGCCATCGACGAGGCGCCCCGCGACACCCTGGAATACGTCATGGCCAAGATCGCCGGCGAGACGCTGGCCGCGACCCTGGCGCGGACGCTCCCGAACCTGCGGACCGTGATCGAGCGTCTGCCCCGGGTGAAGACCGACCAGACCGCCACGATCTTCCCCGTGCCGGCCGCCGCGCCGAGCGCGCTGATGCTGCCGATCATCCGCCGGATGTCGGCGGCCGCCTGACCCGGAGGCGCGGCGGGCACGGGACCGCGCCGGACGGCCCTGACCGAACCGGGCGCCGCTATCTCAAGCGCGCGGCGCAGTGGCCGCGCCCCCCGGCGCCGGGATCACTCGGCGGCGGCGTCGTGCCGGATCTCTTCGTCCGCCTCCGGATCGGCCTCCTCCTCACCGTCCTCGGCCCCGTCGGGCGCCGCGGCGGCGGTGAAGAAGTCGCCGTTCCGGATCGCCTCGCCGCCGGTCACCAGCATGCTGAGATAGGTGTTGAGGGTGTTGGGCGCGACGTCGGGCAGCCGCTCGGCGATCTCGGCGTGCGACAGGCCCTGCGGACCGGCCGAGCCGAGCAGCGCCTTCAGCCGCCCCTTGGCCGAGTTGGCCCGGGGACCGCGAGCACCGCGCCGGCCGCCCGAGGCGGGCACGGAACGGTCGGCCGCGGCGGCCCGCGGCCCTTCGGGCGCGTGGAGACCGGAGGCCTCCAGCGGGATCCCCTCGACGATCGAGGTCAGCGCGGCCTCCGCCGCCCGGAGCTTGGTCAGCTCGGCCGCGATCCGGTCGTAGTCGCTCTGCAGCGCGGCCCTGCGCGCCCGAACGTCCACCAGGGCCTTCGTCAGGGTGTTGTCCTCAGCCACCGGACGGCCTCATCCCATGATTTCTCTGGTGGACGGCATACGGCATAGGACCCTTCGGACGTCAACCGACGCACGAGTTGTGAGGACGGCGCCCGATGGCTTAGAGACATCTTCAAACGCCGCTTCCGGCCCGGGGTCATCGGCGCTGCCGCCGAATGTCGACGGATCCCGATCCCGGCACGCCGATACCGTAATCGTCATGTCAGAAGGCGAGCATTCTTCCGCGGGTTCGATGTGTGGCCGTCCGCTCCCGGACCTCGGCCGCGCCGCGCCCAGGGGCCTCCACAGATCCCGCAGAGCGAATTATGTCTTTGAATATCTTCGACAAAGGGGAGAATAATGTCATCGACATTGACTCGCGGGATCAGCACAGCCAAGCGGGAAAGATCTACATCAATGGCGACAACAACTACATCCGCATAGGCAGGGGCTGCGTGTCCGACAAGGACATGCACATCGTCATCGAGTCGAACTGCCGGTTCGACGTCGGCGAGGACGTGCGGCTGTCGATGGCCAACATCTATATCGGCCCCGGCTCGGTCCTGCGTATCGGCGACCGGACCGGCTTCACCGGGCTCGTCCACCTCAATCCCGTCGAGGGGAAGGCGATCGAGATCGGCACGGACTGCTCGATCGCGTCGGGCGTCTGGATGACGACGAGCGACTTCCACTCCATCGTCACCCGGGACACCGGCGCGCGGCTGAACCCGGCCAAGCCCGTGCGGGTCGGCAACCACGTCTGGATCGCCAATCAGGCCACCCTGCTCAAGGGCACGGTCATCGGCGACAACGCGATCGTCGGCGCGCACGCGGTCGTCACCGGGACGGTGCCGGCCCACTGCGTGGCCGCCGGCAACCCCGCGCGGATCGTGCGGGAGAACGTGACGTGGCGCTCCGACCTGATCTGACCGCACCGGACGGGCGCGCGGGACGTGGGGCAGGGGGCGCCGTTGTTTACCCCGCGCGCGCGTTCCGTTAGGGCGATGGGCCGTCGGCGCGACCCCTTGCCCGGCGCACCGCCACGCCTCCGATCCAGCCCGCGCGAACACATGCTCACCCGAGCTTCAGGTCTCGACCCCAGCGCCGCGCCCGGCACGGCCTCCGACCGCGATCGGCGGCCGTCGCGAGACAGAGCGGGCGCCGCGCGTTGAAGCAGATCCGCGGCCTGTACCATCGCTGGGCGCGCTCCGGCCCGGTCCGCGCGAGCGGCAACCCGCTGATTCGGCTGGCCGCCCGCCGCGGCCTGCCGGCGGCGGACGATCTCGTCACCGCGGACGCGCAGATCGCCGTCCTGGCAGCACACTTCGACGCGGCGTTCTACGCGAGCTGGTATGGGATCGCGGCCGACCCGGTGCGCGACTACCTCGTCCACGGCTGGCGCGCGGGCCGCGACCCGCGCCCCGACTTCGACTCCGCCGCCTACCTCGCCCGGCATCCCCACATCGCCCGCGCCGGCATCAACCCGCTCCTGCACGCCCTCGCCCGCAACCGCGGCAGGGCGGGCGGGGAGGGGGAGGCGGCCGCCCTGCCGAGGCCGGACACGGCCGAGGCCCACCGCCTCGCCCGCCGCCTCGTCGACGGCGCCTTCTACCTCGCCGGCAATCCCGACCTCGCCGCCGCCGGCGTCGACCCGGTCGACCACTACATGGCCTCGGGCTGGCGCG
>Ga0209909_100198_pt1 | contig 82204 bp, 96 predicted proteins | sample FECB22metaG_FD_188302 | JGI IMG/M metagenome (GOLD analysis project Ga0209909, IMG submission 188302) | Cyanobacterial communities from the Joint Genome Institute, California, USA - FECB-22 (SPAdes) (version 3) | ecosystem: Environmental > Aquatic > Thermal springs > Hot (42-90C) > Microbial mats...
CGGCCCCCGCGCCGTCCCCCCACCTCCGATGGTCCGGGACCTCGCGGGTTCACGCCGACGCCGGGCTCTCCGGGCGCATGCGCCCGTCGAGCCCCCCGCTCGAACCGCTCCCGCCGCGACAAGCTCGCAAGGCCTTGCACCCTTCCCCTGCGACGGAACCCCCGAATGCTGCCCCACCCCCCAACCGACGTCGGAAAGTCGGGGACGGAAAAACGCAGGGCGCTGAAAGGACGGGGGAAAGACGGGAGAAGTCGTCACGACTTGTCGCCCCATGGCGCCGCATCGAAAGCGCGCGGACGTCCACGTCCGCGTCCTGCACCCGCCGCCGGTCTCGCGGACCTGGAGATCCGCGCTCCTTCATGGCAGGTCGGCCACCGCCGGCGCACGCCTTCATCCGACCCCATTGCGCAGCCGATCACACGTCCAGCTCTTCCTTCACGAAGCGGGCGTTGTCCTGGATGAAGCGGAAGCGGGCGTCGGCCTTCTTGCCCATCAGCCGCTCGACCAGATCCTCGACGTCGGCCAGGTCGGCGACGTCGTCGGGCACCGTGACCCGCGCGAGCGTGCGGGTCTTGGGGTTCATGGTGGTGTCCTTGAGCTGGGACGCCATCATCTCGCCCAGGCCCTTGAAGCGGCCGATCTCGACCTTCTTGCCCTTGAAGGTCGTGGCCAGAAGTTCGTCGCGGTGGGCGTCGTCGCGGGCATAATCCGACAGGGCGCCGGCCTGGAGGCGATAGAGCGGGGGCAGGGCCATGAACAGCCGCCCCTGCCGGATCACGTCGGGCATGACGCGGTGGAAATAGGTGATCAGCAGGGCCGCGATGTGGGCCCCGTCGACGTCGGCGTCGGTCATGATCACCACCCGCTCGTACCGCAGGTCGTCGATGTTGAACCGCGCGCCGGGATGCACGCCCAGGGCCAGGGTGAGGTCGGACAGTTCGATGTTGGCGCGCAGCTTGTCGGCCGTGGCCGAGGCGACGTTCAGGATCTTGCCGCGCAGGGGCAGGATGGCCTGGGTGGCGCGGTCGCGGGCCTGTTTGGCCGAGCCGCCGGCCGAATCGCCCTCGACGATGAACAGTTCGGTGCCGACGGCGCCCTGGCGCGTGCAGTCGGCAAGCTTGCCCGGCAGGCGCAGCTTGCGGGTGGCCGAGGCGCGCTGGACCTCCTTGTCCTTGCGGCGGCGCAGACGGTCCTCGGCGCGCTCGATGACGAAGCCCAGAAGCTGGTTGGCCTGTTTCGGGCTCTCGGTCAGCCAGTGGTCCAGCGGGTCGCGCATCAGCTGTTCGACCAGGCGGGCCCCCTCAGGCGAGGACAGGCGGTCCTTGGTCTGGCCCTGGAACTCGGGATTGCGGATGAAGACGCTGATCAGGGCGCCGGCGTTGGCGATGACGTCCTCGGCCGTGACGATCTCGGCCCGCTTCTCCTTGATCAGTTCGCCATAGGCTTTCAGCCCCTTGACCAGGGCGGCGCGGAAGCCCGCCTCATGCGTGCCGCCGTCGGGCGTGGCGACGGTGTTGCAATAGGACGAGACGAAGCCGTCGGCCTCGCCGAAGCCGGCCGGGGTCCAGGTCACGGCCCATTCCACGGCCCCCGCCTCGCCCTTGCGCTCCACGCGGCCGGCGAAGGCGGGGGTGACGGTCTCGACGTCGCCGATGCGGTCGGCCAGGGCGTCGGCCAGACCGCCGGGGAAGTGCAGCACGGCCTGCGTCGGGGTCGCGTCGGTGATCCGCTCCGGCGCGCAGGCCCAGCGAATCTCGACGCCGCGGAACAGATAGGCCTTGGACCGCGTCATGCGGAAAAGCCGCGCGGGCTTGAAGGCCGCGCCGACGCCGAAGATCTCCGCGTCGGGGTGGAACCGGATCTGGGTGCCGCGCTTCCTCGACGGCCCGATCTGCTGGATCGGGCCCTGGGGCAGGCCGCGGCTGAAGGACTGGCGCCATTCGTGGCCGTCGCGGTGGACGGTCACGTCCAGCCGGTCGGACAGGGCGTTGACGACCGACACGCCCACGCCGTGCAGACCGCCTGAGGTTTCATAGGCTTTTCCGGAGAACTTGCCGCCGGAGTGGAGCACGGTCATGACCACCTCCAGCGCCGACTTGCCGGGGTGTTTCGGGTGCGGATCGACCGGGATGCCGCGGCCGTCGTCGCGTACGGTCAGCACGCCGTCGGCGTCGAAGTCGACGGTGATCAGCTTCGCATGGCGGGCCACGGCCTCGTCCATGGCGTTGTCCAGCACCTCTGCGAACAGGTGGTGCAGGGCGCGCTCGTCGGTGCCGCCGATGTACATGCCGGGACGCTTGCGGACCGGCTCCAGCCCCTCAAGCACCTCGATGGAGCTGGCGGAATAGCCGGCGTCGACGGTCGCGGGCGGGGAGGCGGGTTTGGACGGGGCCCGCGGCGTGGGCGCGGGTTCAGGGGCGGCGGCCTTGGGGGCCGGCGTGGGCTCCGGCCGGGGCTCGGGCTCGGGCAGATCGAACAGGGACGGCAGGGCGGACGACATGGGCCGATGATGGGACGATTCGGGGACGGCTCCGGTAGACCCCGCGCGGGTCGAGGGCAAGCGAAGCGGGGCCGGATCCTGCCGTGACCGCATCGGGCAGGACGGCGCGGGTGACCACGGCCAGGAACAGAACCCAGGGCAGGCCCTGGTGGGCCATGATGATGCTCTCCGACAGGCTGAGCATCACGAAGGCGGCGAGAAAGCCCAGGGCCCACCATCCCTCCTGCACGCCCGCGCGGCCGGAGCGCAGGACCGACGCGGCGACGGCGAAGACCGCCATGCCGCCGACCAGCAGGGCGCCGGGCCAGCCCAGCTGGACCAGGAGGTCGATCCAGCCGTGGTGGGCGTTGGGGACCAGCCAGCCGGTTTCGACGCGGATCCAGTCGGCCGGGACGCTGTCGCGCTCCCAGAAGGCGCCGTAGCCCCAGCCGGTCCAGGGACGTTCGGACACGCGGGTCATCAGCGCCTCCCAGATCTCGGTGCGGCCGGTCAGGGAGGGATCCTTGCCCAGCACCTCCAGGATTTCGACGGAGTGGCTGTCCCAGATCAGGAAGCCCGCGCCGGCGGCGGCGACGGCGGCCCAGACGGCGAAGACGGCGAAGGCGGCGCCCCCCTGACGCAGGGTCCAGAAGCCGGCGATCATGCCGACGCCGAGCACGAGGCACAGCAGGGATGTCTTGGACTGGGTGGCGAGCACCAGGGCCGAGGCCAGCACCAGCGCGAGGGCCGGGACCAGGCGACGCCGGTCCGGCGAGGCCAGGCAGGCGGCCGAGGCCGTGGCGACGATCACCATCACCGCGCCCATCTGGTTCTTCTCATACCAGAGGCCGCGCCACAGGCCCGCGTTGTCGGTCTGGTGCACGCCGATGAAGGGGAAGGCGAAGACCATGACAAGGCTGCCCACCGCCATGATCAGGCCGGTGCGCATCAGCAGGCGCGGCAGGTGCGGGCCTCTGAACGCCGCGCCGAGGTAGAGGGCGAACCCGCAGGAAATGGCGAGCGCGATCGCCCGGCGCGACGTCACCTCGGGGAACAGGGACCACCATTTGCTGGCATAGGCCCACAGGACGAGCAGCCCGATCGCGACCACGGCCGGCCAAGCCCGCCACAGGCGGTCGATCCGGTAAATCAGCAGTCCGGCCGTCATCGCGTAAACCGGCAGCCAGGCGAGGCGCAGCACCGGCGTCTCCTCCTGCGTCGGCGCGAAGATCGGGCCGACCAGCGCGCCCGTCAGCATGAACAGGATGAACACGCACGCCGCCGTCTCCCACCACGCGGGGGCGGGCTCAGGCGGAGCTGCGGTCAGGGCGGAATCGCGCACCGAGGCAGGGTGGGGTTGGGGCGTTAAGGGGGGGTTAGGGGGCGGCTCAGCGGCGGTCCTGACGCATGTGAAAGATGCGGCGGATCAGAATGTGATCGTCGAGGATTTCGTAGCGCAGGATGTAGCCGGACTGGCCAAACGGGGCAGGCAGTTCGCGCGTGCCGTCGCCGCATTCCTTTCCACAGCGGGGAAACAAGGCCAAGAGATCGACGGCCTCATAGATGGCGGCTTCGGCCGCGTCCCCGGCGGTGAGCGAGCGTTCGTACAGCCAGGCGGTGTGGGCGAGCAGTTCGGCCTTGGCGGCGTCCGACAGCCGGACCTTCACGCCCGCTTGCGCCGGGCGGCCGCGCGTTGGGCCTGAAGCTCGGACTTTACGTCGTCCCAGGCATGGGTCGGCTCATTCACGTCCCGCGGAGGGAGCGGGTCGGAAGGATTTCCATTGGCCCATGTGAAGTCGGCGGAATCAAAAAGTTGCCGAGTGATCAAATCGGCGGCGAGCTGATCAGGCGTGACGCCTAGAGCGCTCGCCCGCTCGGCCAGCTTGGCGGACTCATGAGCTTCAAGGGTAAGTTTCAGCGCGCCGTCGGCCATCTGGCGATCCTACCATACTATGCGGCCAATCTCACGCCCGCTCCACAAACGTGTCGATGACCTTCTTCTCGCCCGCCTTGTCGAAGGCCACGACCAGTTTGTTGCCCTCCACCGCCTTCACCAGGCCGTAGCCGAACTTCTGGTGGAAGACGCGCGCGCCGCGGGCCCAGCCCGACGCGGCGGACGGGTCGGCGGTGGCGATCAGGCGGCCGTCGCCTTCGATCAGGGCCTGGCGGGCGGGGCGGTCGGTGGGTTGGCGGGCGGCGGTGAAGGCCCCCTCCTTGACGTAAGCTTGCCCGCGCTTCCAGCCGGGGCTGGAATAGCCGGCGCCGAAGGTGGGGGTCTCGTCCCAGCGGCTCTTGGCCTCCTTCAGGCCGGCGGAGGCGCCGTAGTATCCGGTCTCGCTCTCCGGCTCGACGTGGTCGAGGGGCAGTTCGTCGACGAAGCGGCTGGGCAGCTGGCTGGTCCAGCGGCCGTAGACCAGACGGTTGGCGGCGAAGGAGATGCGGGCGTCGCGCTTGGCGCGGGTGACGCCGACGTAGGCCAGGCGGCGCTCCTCCTCCAAGCCCTTTTCGCCCTTCTCGTCGATGCTGCGCTGGCTGGGAAAGACGCCTTCCTCCCACCCCGGCAGGAAGACCAGCGGGAACTCCAGCCCCTTGGCCCCGTGCAGCGTCATGACCTGAACCGCGTCCTCGCCGGCGCCGCGGTCGAGGTCCAGCACCAGGGCGACGTGTTCCAGATAGGCGACCAGGGTCTCGAACCCCTGCATCGACTGGACCAGCTCCTTCAGGTTCTCCAGACGCGTCTGGCCCGAGGCGCGGTCGGCCTTCTGCATCTCGGTGTAGCCGCTCTCCTCCAGGAGGGTCTCGGTCAAGGTCCAGTGCGGGGTGTCCTGGGCCAGCGCCCGCCAGCGGTCGAGGTCGCGGACGAAATTGGCCAGCGCCGTGCGGGTGCGGGCCTGCAGCTCGTCCGAGGTGATCAGTTCGCGCACCGCCGTCATGGCCGAGACGCCGGACAGGCGCGCCATGTGCAGGATCTTCTGCACCGAGGTGTCGCCGATGCCGCGCTTGGGCATATTGACGATGCGCTCGAACGCCAGGTCGTCGTCCTCGGACTGGATCAGGCGCAGATAGGCGTGGGCGTCGCGGATTTCGGCGCGCTCGAAGAAGCGCGGGCCGCCGATGACCTGATAGGGGATGGCCAGCATGACGAAGCGTTCCTCGAACGCCCGCATCTGAAACGACGCGCGAACCAGGACCGCCATGTCCTTGTATTCAATGCCAGTTCGACGTGCCGTCTCGATCTCGTCGGCGATCAGGCGGGCCTCGGCCTCGCCGTCCCAGACGCCGCGGACGCGGACCTTGTCGCCGCTGTCGTCCTCGGTCCACAGGGTCTTGCCCAGCCGGCCCTTGTTGGCGCTGATCAGCCCCGAGGCCGCGCCCAGGATGTGGGTCGTGGAGCGATAGTTGCGCTCCAGCCGGATGACCTTGGCGCCCAGGAAGTCGCGCTCGAAGCGCAGGATGTTGTCCACCTCGGCGCCGCGCCAGCCATAGATCGACTGGTCGTCGTCGCCGACGCAGCAGACGTTGCCGTCCGAGGAGGTCAGCAGGCGCAGCCACAGATACTGCGCCACGTTGGTGTCCTGGTATTCGTCGACCAGGATGTAGCGAAATCGCCGGCGATATTCCTCAGCGACATCCGCGTGCCGCGACAGGATCGTGAGGTTGTGCAGCAGCAGGTCGCCGAAGTCGCAGGCGTTCAGCGTCCGCAGGCGGGCCTGATAGAGGGCGTAAAGCTTCTGCCCCTTGCCCGCCGCGAAATCCTCGCCCGGAGGCAGCTTCTCGGGCGTCCAGCCGCGGTTCTTCCACTGATCGACGACGCCCGCGAACGACCGCGGCGTCCAGCGCTTCACATCGACGTTCTCGGCCTCCAGCACCTGCTTCAGCAGGCGCTCCTGATCGTCGGTGTCCAGGATGGTGAAGGTCGACTTCAACCCGACCAGCTCCGCATGGCGGCGCAGGATCTGGGCGGCGATGGAGTGGAAGGTGCCCAGCCAGCGCAGGCCCTCGGCCGACGGCCCGATCAGTTGGGTGATGCGCTCGCGCATCTCGCGCGCGGCCTTGTTGGTGAAGGTGACGGCCAGCAGCTCCCACGGCCGAGCCCGGCCGGTGGCCAGGATGTGCGCCAGCCGTGTGGTCAGAACGCGCGTCTTCCCGGTGCCCGCGCCGGCCAGGACCAGCACGGGCCCCTCGGTCGTCTCCACCGCCTCGCGCTGCTCGGGATTCAGTCCGGCCAGCCAGTCGGTCGGCGCGCCCTCCGGCGGACGGGCGCGGGCGAGGTCGGAGATGCGGGGAGAGGATTCGGTCATGTGGCCCGCGGAACATAAGGAGACCGGGCCTTGCGGGCAAACACCGTCGATCACGTCGATCGATGTTCTTTACAAGTCCCGCTAAGCCTCCGTAGCGTGGCACGGGGCGAGGAGCCCGTCTCAGCGAGGACGCTCTGAACATGACCATTGAAACCAATCCCATGCCGACCTCTGGCGGTCCTGGCGGCTTCCAGGAGATCGTGAAGCGGTTCTGGGGGTTCGATCATCTGATCGGCAGTGTGCTGATCAAGATCATCTATTACATCGGGCTGGTCTTCATCCTGCTGTTCACCGTGATGGCCATGTTCGGCGGCGGTCTGATGGGCGCGATGATGGGCGACGCCGGCGGCGGAGGCGGGGCGTTGATGTTCATCATCGCGCCGATCCTTGGGGTGATCTACCTCTGCTTCTGGCGGTTCATCTGCGAAATGTGGCTGCTGATGTACCTGATCTTCAACCGCATGGGTGAAATCCGCGACCGGCTGCCGCCGCGCTGAGGAACCGTTGCGGCCACGTCTCCGTTCTCACCGCCGGACAGCGTGTGGGTTGAGGAGGACGACATGGCCGACAACATCAACAACAGCGGCGGCGGCGGCAACGCCGGCCTGGCCTTCATCGTCGGCGCGGTCGTGGTCGTGCTGGCCATCGTGGCCTATTTCGTCTTCGCCCGCGGCGGCATGGGCGGCGAGACCAAGGACGTCGACGTCGACGTCAGCCTGCCGGAGGTTTCGGCCCCGGCGGTTCCGGGCGGGAATTGATCCATGACCGATCCGAACGTCCCCCCGCCGCGCGACGACCGCCCGGAAGTGGTGCATCACACGACGATCAACACCCCGCCCCCGTCCGGCGGCGGCGGCGGCGGCTGGCTGGCCTTCCTGATCGGCGGAATCGTGGTGGTGCTGATCATCGTCGCGGTCGTTGTGTTCAACGGCGGCGGGATGACCGCGCCGGACGAGACGAACGTCGATCTGGACGTCGACGTGCCCGCGCCCAGCATGCCCGACCTGCCGGAGCCGACCCTGCCCGACGCGCCGGAGTTGCCGACGGTCGAGCCGCCGACCGCGCCGCAAGGGTGAAAGCTGAAGGAGCGCGGACGTCTATGTCCGCGTCCGGCGGCTGCGAAGGTCGCGGACCTGGAGGTCCGCGCTCCTTGAGGGGCGGCTCAGCGCAGTCCGTAGGTGATGGTCGTGACGACCCGCACCTTCTTGTCAGGGGTCGAGGTCTCCGCGTCGATTTCGTCGCGGGCCAGGATCTCGAACGAGCCCTGGGTCGCCTGACGGATCGGGCCCAGCGAGGCGCCGGAATCCTGGGCGAAGCGCTGGGCGCCGGTGCGGGCGGCGCTCGTGGCCTGGCCGATCATCTCGGGCCGGACCTTGTTCAGGCCGGTGAAGACGTAGGTGGGACCGGCATAGTCCTGGAGCACCACGCCCTGGCGGACCAGATCGCTGAGCGCGCGGCTGGTCGCCTGGACCCGCGCGACGTCGGACGTGCGGACCACGACCGTCTGGCTGAGGATGAAGCGCGGCCCGCCCTGCGGGCTGCCCCACTCGCGCGATTGGGTGTCGGCGACCGACAACTGGCCCAGCGTCACCGCCTCGGCCGGATAGCCCTGCGCCGCGAGGAAACGGCGGACGGTGGCCAGATCGGCGTCGATCCGGGCCTGGACGTCGCCCAGCACGTCGCCCGAGGCCGCGAACTTCAACGGCAGCACGGCGAGATCGGCGCGCACGTCGCGCTCGGCCAGGCCACGGACGGTGACGGTGCGGTCGCCGACGCGGGCATTCACCAGCCCCTGGCCCACGAGGCCGCCGGCGACGGCGGCGCCCACGGCGACGGCGACGCCCAGGGCGAGCGCCGGAAACAGGCGAGCATCGGTGGTCATGTCGGTTCTTCCCCCAGGCATGGAAGAGGAAGCGCCCGAAACGGGGCGGCGTCAATCGTCCGCGAAACGCCGATCGCCGGATGCCCAGGCCAAGGCCAGCAACCGGCAAGCTGAGGCCAAGGGCGTGCGGCCGCGCCGCTCGTCGATGCGCTTCATCAGGCCGGACAGAGGCAGCGCCAAGTCTTCGGCGATCCGGTCGAGCACCGCCCAGAACTCGGCTTCCAGCGCCACGGAGGTGGCGTGGCCGGACAACAGGATCGATCGCTTGCGCAGCATGGTGGCAGGGTAGGACGGCCAGGCGCACTCGTCACGGCCGCGAGTGATCGCTGTTCACCAGTCGCCGTCGGGAGTAGCGTCTCCCGCCCGCAGAGACCTCGCCATGACCGTCGCCACAGATTTCGCCGTCCAGGATTTCCGGATGCCGCCGCTGAGACCGTTGACGGCGCTGAGGGCGTTCGGCCGACTGATCCGCGACAAGGAGGACACCGCCCAGGTGTTCGAGATCATGCGGGCCTTGTCCGGCGGCTCGCTGCGTCGCGGCTATGACCGCATGCTGCGCACCGTCGAGGGCGGCCGACAGGCCTATCTGCGCGAAGAGCTGGCGCGCCGGCTGGACGACCCGGCGTGGCTGGCTCAATTCGGGCCGGACACGGTCGGCGGCGCCTATCGCGCCTTCCGCGAAGCGCGCGGGTTCACCGCCGAAGGCCTGGCCGACGAGGCGCGCAAGGTGGCGCCGGAGACGGTCGATGCGCCGCACCCCGTGGTCTGGTACTCTCGGCGCATCCGCGACGTTCACGACGTCTGGCACGTGCTGACGGGCTACGGCACGGACGCGCTCGGCGAAGCGTGCGTGGTCAGCTTTTCCCACGCCCAGACCGGCAATCTGGGCTTCGCCTTCATCGGCTGGGGCGCGGCGGCCGAAATCCGCAAGGAGGCGCCCGCCGTGCCGGCCCTGCGGGCGGTGGCCCAAGCGTGGCGGCTGGGGCGCGCCGCCGCGTGGTTGCCGGGTCTGGACTATCAGGCGTTGTTCGCCGAGCCGCTGGCTTCCGTCCGTGAGCGCCTCAGGCTAACGCCGCCGACGGTGTATCTGGCAGTGCCCGAAGACGTGCGGGCGGGGCTGAAGCTGCGGGCCTGACATAAGTTTGACTTATGCGGCACCGCCCCCGATCCCCGTTGCGACGCGTGGCGCGGGGGCGCACCTCACGGAGCATGACGTCCCTGTCCGACAAAGTCTCACCCGCTCACGCCTTGCGCCTGCCCGAGGCGACCCTGATCGCCGTCGGCGCCGTGGGCCTGTGCGCACTGATCTGGGGCACGACCTGGTACGGCATCACCTGGCAGCTGGGCGTAGTCGATCCCATCGTCTCGGTGACGTGGCGGTTCGGACTGGCGGCGCTGGCGCTGTTCGCCGGCATCGCGATCGCGCGCCGGCCGATGGGCCTGAGCCGGCGGCAGCATCTTGAGGCCGCGGGGCAGGGCGCCTTCACATTCGCGGTGTCCTACGCCTTCACCTATCAGTCCGAGCAGCACGTGCCGTCGGCCATCGTCGCGGTGATCTTCGCGGCCCTGGCCTTCCTGAACCTGAGCCTGTTCCGCGTCGTCGAGCGGCAGAAGGCGCACGCCCTGTCCTGGGCCGGGGCGGCGCTGGGCGTCGTCGGTGTGGCGGTGCTGTCGGGGTCTGAGCTGCTGAGCGCGCGGCTGGGCCCGCAGGCGGCGCTGGGCATCGGCTTCGCCATCGTGGCGGTGACCAGCTCGGCCTTCGGCAACCTGTTCGCTTGGCGCGCGCAGCGGGCCGGGGCACCGCTGCTGGCCTCCACCGCCTGGGCCATGGCCTACGGCACGGGAATGCTGGCGATCTGGGGCCTGGCGACGGGCGCGGAGTTCCGGATCGAGCCGACGGCGGGGTATCTGATCTCGCTGGTCTATCTGGCCGTGCTGGGGTCGGTCGTCGCCTTCGTGGTCTATTTCTGGATCGCCCGGACTCGCGGCTATGCCCTGGCCAGCTACATCTCCGCCCTGACGCCGCCGATCGCCATGCTGGTGTCGGTGACGTTCGAGAACGCCCGGTTCGGCATTTGGGCTCTGGTCGGCCTGGCGGTCGTGATCGCCGGGCAGGCGCTGATGATCCGCGCGGCGCGGGCCAAGGCCGCCTGACGCCTCACCAGATCCAGCCGCGCTTCTTCTTCGGGCGCGGCTCTTCGTCCGCGCCTTCCGGCAGCGGAACCTCTGCCGCCTCACGCCGACGCTGCTCCTCAAGGAAGCGTTTCTTTCGAAGCATGGCCATCAGCGGGATCAGGCCGTGCGTGACGCGGGGGTCGCGGGGATCAATCTTCATCGCGGCGCTCCGGGTCGCGGTCCCTGCGGTGGCCGTCCAAGGCGCGGTCGCGGGCGAGGCGTTCCAGCAGGGTCTGCTGCGTCTCCGCCTTCGATCGGCCGTGCGCGGCGCGGTTTTCGGCCGCCTGAGCCTTGGCCGCCGCCTTGTCGCGGGCCTTCTTCGCCCTGTTTAAGTTCACGATCTCCGCCATGCGGCGAAATCTAGACCAAAGTGTCGGCGAATTCACTGCAACCGCCATGGGCCGCCCGCTATTCGAGTCGATGAGGGCGCCCGGCCCTCGATGAGGAGACCGCGGTGATCGCTCTGGTTCTGAACGTGCTCTGGCTGATCTTCGGAGGATTCATCTCCGGCGTGGCGTGGCTGTTCGGCGGGGCGGTCCTGGCGCTGACGATCGTCGGCCTGCCGTGGACCTTCGCGGCCTGGCGCATCGCCGCCTACACCTTCTGGCCGTTCGGGCGCGAGGTCGTCTGGCGCGCCGACGACGGCATGGACGTGGGCCGCGGGCCGGTGGGCGTGGTGCTGAACGTGATCTGGTTCGTCTTCGCCGGCTGGTACATCGCGCTCAGCCACCTGATCGCGGCCTTCTTCGAGGCGATCACCATCATCGGCATCCCCTTCGCCCTGAAGGACTTGGAGTTGGCGAAGCTGGCCCTGGCGCCGGTGGGGCGGACGATCCGGGAGAAGTGATCAGCCCGGGCTGATCATCTTCTCCGGCCGCACCGCCTCGTCAAACTCGGCGTCGGTCAGATAGCCGCCACCGACGGCCTCCTGCCGCAGGGTGGTGCCGTTCTTGTGCGCCGTCTTGGCGATCTTGGCGCAGGCGTCGTAGCCGAGTTTGCCGTTCAGTGCGGTGACCAGCATCAGGGAGTTGTTCAGGCCGCGCTCGATGTTGTCGATGCGCGGCTCGATGCCGACGACGCAGTTGTCGGTGAAGCTGACCGCCGCATCGGCCATCAGCCGCACCGACTGCAGGAAGTTGTAGGCCATCACCGGGTTGAAGACGTTCAGCTCGAAATGCCCCTGCGACCCCGCGAAGGTGATCGCCGCGTGATTGCCGAACACCTGGACGCAGACCTGGGTCAGGGCCTCGCACTGGGTCGGATTGACCTTGCCAGGCATGATCGACGACCCCGGCTCGTTCTCCGGCAGGGCCAGTTCGCCCAGCCCCGAGCGGGGGCCGGACCCCAGGAAGCGGACGTCGTTGGCGATCTTGAACAGGCTGGCGGCCACCGTGTTGATCGCGCCGTGACTCATGACCATGGCGTCGTGGGCGGCCAGAGCCTCGAACTTGTTCGGGGCCGTGGTGAAGTTCACGCCGGTGATCTGAGCGATCTTCTCGGCTACGCCCTCGGCGAAGCCGATGGGGGCGTTCAAGCCCGTGCCGACCGCCGTGCCTCCTTGGGCCAGCTGCATCAGATCTGGCAGAGTTTGTTCAATCCGTTCAATGCCCTTCGTGATCTGCTGGACGTAGCCCGAGAACTCTTGACCGAGCGTCAGGGGCGTGGCGTCCTGGGTGTGGGTACGGCCGATCTTGATGATGCCCTTCCAGGCCTCGGCCTTGTCGTTCAGGGCATTTCTCAGCTTGGCGAGCGCCGGCAGCAGGCGGTGCACGACTTCCTCGGCGCAGGCCACGTGCATGGCCGTCGGATAGGTGTCGTTGGACGACTGGCTCATGTTGACGTGATCGTTGGGGTGGACCGGCTTCTTCGATCCCATCTCCCCGCCCAGGATCTCGATGGCCCGGTTCGAGATCACCTCGTTGGCGTTCATGTTCGACTGGGTGCCCGACCCCGTCTGCCAGACCACCAGCGGGAAGTGGTCGTTCAGCTTGCCTTCGATCACTTCATCCGCCGCCTGGACGATGGCCTTGCCGATCGCCGGATCGAGCCGGCCCAAGGCCATGTTGGTCTCGGCCGCGGCGCGCTTGACGACGCCCAGCGCCCGCACGATCGGCAGGGGCTGCGTCTCCCAGCCGATCTTGAAGTTCCCCAGCGACCGCTGCGCCTGGGCCCCCCAATAGCGATCGGCGGCGACCTCGATGGGGCCGAAAGTGTCGGTCTCGGTGCGGACGTCGGTCATGGGCGGCGGGCTCTTCAGGCGTGACGGAAAGGTGCGCGGGGGTGTAGCACGGAGGGATGGTCGGACAAGGCGGAGCGCGGGCGATGTGGGGCATGATCTTGGGTGCGGCGGCGCTTCTGGCGGTCGCGTCGGCTGCAGCGGCTCAGGACGCCGCGCACGACGTGCTGCTGGATACTGAGGCCGGGGTGATGATCCTCGATCTGGACTATGCCCGCGCGCCGATCACGGCCTGCAACTTCGCGCGCAACGTCCAGTACGGTGACTATGGCCACGGCAGTTTCTTCCGCTCGGTCGTGGCGGCGACCAACGCCAATCCCAACCCGATCGACGTCATCCAGGCCGCGACGCCGCGCGGGTCGGACGACGCCCTGCGCCCCGCCATTCCGCTGGAGCGGACGTCGGTCACCGGTCTCCGGCATGTGGCGGGGGCCGTGTCGATGGCGCGCGACGGCCCGGACACCGCGACGACCAGCTTCTTCATCGTGACGCAGGACACGCCGTCTCTGGACTTCGGCGGCGGGCGGAACCCGGACGGTCAAGGCTTTGCCGTCTTCGGCCACGTCGCGGTCGGACTGGACGTCGCGCGCGACATCCAGATGCGGCCGACGGACGGTCAGGAGGCGCTGACGCCCCCCGTGCGCATCAATACGGCCGTCATGCTGACGCCTCCGCCCGCGGTCTGCGCCGCTTGACCCCCGGCTGGATCGGGACTGGGAAGGTCCGGGCGCGCGAGACGGGACAAGTGGTCGAGATCACCATCGACGGCCTGACGACGCAGGCGAAGTACTACAAGCCGCTGGTCTATGAGTTCATGCGCAAGGAGTGGCGCGGCTCACGGCCGTCGTACGGTGACTTCGCGGTCGAGATCGTGATGGAGCACGTCGGCGATCCGCCCTGGATGGACCTGGACAATCTGGCCAAGGCCCTCCTGGACGCCATCAAGGGCTATCTGTTCCACGACGACGCCCAGGTGGCCCGCCTGCTGGTCGAGCGGCACGAAGGCGAGCGCGAACGGATCACCATCCGTGTGCGTCCGCGCCAGACCTTGATCGGCTGAGGAGGAATCGCTTCGCGATTCCTCCGATGTCGTGAATCAAGGTCCAGCATGATGCTGGGGTCTGTTTCACCGCATCATCGAAGCGCGAATCGCTTAAAGTCAGGCGGATTGGACCCTAGCCGTCGGGCATCGGGGGATAGCGTTCGAAGCTGGGCCTGTGATGCAGGTCGGCCATCCAGCCGATGCGCTCGGCCGTTTGAATCTGGCCCTGCAGCGGGATGGAATCCGGGTCGTCCAGGGTGGCGCTCTGCACGTCGGTGAGGCCAGGGAAGATTTCGGCGTTGGTGTAGAACAGGCCGGTTCCGCAATTCGGACAGAAATGCCGGCGGCCGTGCTCCGAGGAGGCGTACTCGGTCGTCTCGCCCGTGATCCTCACCTGATCGGTCGGCGCCAGCGCCCAGGCCACGGCGGGCGCCCCCGCGCATTTTCGGCAATCGACGCAGTGGCACAGCGCGTGGTGGGCGACCTCGACCGGCATGGAATAGCGCACGGCGCCGCAGTGACATCCGCCTTCCGGCATGGCGACCTCCACAGATGTTCCGCCTATGTTCACGCCACGCGCGGCTGCGTCAACCCCGGAAGCTCACCCCAGGAAGGCGTAGGTCGTGGTCAGCAGCGGGCGGATGTCGCCCCCGACGAACACTTGGGGCTCCGACGCCGGGCGCAGGCCCTCGGCGGTCTCGCGGCGCGAGACGCAGGTGCGGGTCATGTCCGCCAGATTGATGAAATCCGTCGCGTTCGGCAGACTTTCGAGCACGCAGCCGTCGAAATAGGGATAGACCGCGTCCTGGCTGCAGCCGAACGAGGACCGGTCGCGGCGCGCGGCGGTCATGATCATGCGGTTGGGCCCCTGAAGTTCCGGGATGAAGACGCCGGAAAAGCAGGCGGAGACGACGACCACGGTCGGGCGTTCGCCGCACCATTCATCGACCAGTTGACCCATCCGGGCGGGGCTTAGCTGACCCTCGGTCCCCCAGGTGATGCCGCGCGTGTTGCCGTGCGAGGTGAAGTACAGGAAGCAGCCGACCGTGGCGCGGCGGGCCGTCTCTCCGATGCCCGCCAGAACCTGGGCCCCCGTGGCGGCGTCCGACGCGGTCGGGCGCAAGGTGTAGTCGACGAAATGCCGGCGCTCGAACCCCTCTTCCAAGAAGGACGCCGTCAGGTCGCGGCGCGAGTTGTCGAAGGCGACGATCGGATCTCCCCGGCTGGTGCGCCAGTCGGCGGCCACCACGGCGCCGGCCCATCCGTCGAAGGGGCGGCGGGGCGCCTGCGCGGCCGGCGTCGTTGCGCAGGCGGAGAGGGTCAGCGCGGCGACGGCGGCGACGGCGAGCGTGCGGATCATGATACGGGCCCCTTCAGCTTCCGGAAGCATTGATCGTGAGGCGGGGGCGGGGGTCAACCCGTCCGGACCTGACGGCCCTATTTCTTCCTGAACTGGTCCAGCGACACGACCTTGGGACCGTCGTCCCCGGCCGGCGGCGGGGGAGGCGCGGGTTCCGGCTCCGGCGCGGCGACGGGCGCCTCGAACTGCAGGATGAACTGCACCGACGGATCATAGAAGCGGGTGACGGCCGCATAGGGCACGGTCATCACCTTGGGCAGGCCGCCGAACTTCAGCATGACGGTGAAGCGGTCCGACTCGACCGCCAGGTCCCAGTACTGGTGCTGGAGGACGACGGTCATCTCCTCCGGATACTTGGCCAGGATGTCCGGCGGCAGGGCGACTCCCGGGGCCCGGGTCACGAAGGTGATGTAGAAGTGGTGCGCGCCCGGAATGCCCTCGGGCAGGGCGGCGCGTTCCAGCGCGGCCCGGACGACGCCGCGCAGGGCGTCCTGGGCCAGGCCCTCATAGTTCATCTCATCGACCGGCGGGGTCTGGTCGGCCATGCTCACCTCGGCTGGGATGCGCACGACATAGCGGCCCTCGCGCGGCGAAGGAAGCGGAAGAGAGCGTCAATGAAGGGAGAAAGTCCCGGGCTTCTGTTGCCAGGCGCCCGGGGAGCCCCGCCCCGGGATCTGAACCCCGAGGACTTAAGTGTTCGAAATCACCCGAACCGCTTACGCGGCGAGAGCGACTTCTCCAGCGAAGTTATCGTTCGCAGTTAGTCAAAGGCCCGATACGGTGGGCCAGGACGGGCGAAAGCAACCTCTTTACACGTCCGTCGATGCTGGTCGGCCCCGCACTCCCCGCTGATAACGGAAGGAAGATTGGTGGAGCCGCCGGGAATCGCACCCGGGTCCGGTCCGCTTATTGCAGGCACGTTTATCGCCATAGACCGGGCGAACCCGGACAGGGAGAATATAGGTTCAGCGGCTTAAGGTTCCAATAGCGGACGTCGCGCTCAGGCCCGAGGCCAGTCCGGCGTCTGGTTTCGGAACCAGGTCAGCTGGCGCTTGGCGTAGTTGCGCGTGGCCTGTCGGACGGCCTCCATCGCCTCTTCCAGGGTGACCTTGCCCTTGAGGTGCGCGGCGAAGTCGCGGACGCCGACGGCCTTCATTGCGGGCAGGTCCGGATCGAGACGACGGCGCATCAGGGCGCGGACCTCGTCCAGGGCGCCCTGTTCGACCATCAGGCCGACGCGGCGGTCGCAACGCTCGTAGAGCGCCGCCCGGTCGGGTTCGATGACCAAGCGGTCGTAGGTTCCGGGGGCCAGAAGCGGGCGGGTGTCCGCCTGCCAGTCGGTCAGGGCGCGGCCGGTCGTTTCCAGCACGGCCCAGGCGCGGGTCAGGCGCTGTCGGTCGCCGGGCGCGATGGACGCGGCGGCACGAGGGTCGCGCTCGGCCAGGCGGGCACGGAAGGCGTCCTCGCCCAGAAAGTCGTATGCCTCCTGCGCCGCCTCCCGTGCGGCGGTGGGAACGTCGGGGATGTCGGCGATGCCCTTGGTCAGGGCGGTGAAATACAGGCCGGTGCCGCCGACGATCAGGGCAGGGCGTCTCTCCGACGCCAGGTCCGCCAGCACCGGCGCGACGGCCCGCGACCATCGACCGACGGACCAGGCGTCGGCGGCGTCGGCCACGCCGTACAGACGGTGCTCGGCCAAAGCCTCGTCTTCCGGCGACGGCCGGGCGGTCAACACGCGCAGCTCGGCATACAGCTGCTGGCTGTCGGCGTTGACGATGACCGCGCCGTTCGCCTGCGTGCGCTGGAGCGCGAGAGCCGACTTGCCCGAGGCCGTCGGGCCGGCGATCAGGGTGATGAGGGGGGCGGGCATCCGAGGGCCTTACACCCATTCCTTCTCCCGATGGGAGAAGGTGGCGGCGAAGCCGACGGATGAGGGGCGGCTGTCTTGATGACGGTCAGAAGTCTGGCCCCTCACCCTTTCGCGCAAGGACGACGGCTGCGCCGCCGTGCGCTCAAGCCCTCTCCCGCCGGGAGAGGGATCGTCGTAGATGGCCTCCATGTTCAGCAAAGACGACGTCCTGGCCGCCCTCGACCGCATCCCCGACCCGAAGACGGGGCAGGGCCTGGTGAGGTCCGGTCGGGTGCAGGGCTTGGTGGTGGCGGACGACCGCGCGGGATTCGCCCTCGACGTGCCGGCGGCGGACGCGGCGCTCTACGCGCCTGTGCGCGACGCGGCGGAGGCGGCGCTGAAGGCCCTTCCGGGGATGGCGCGGACCTCGGTCGTGCTGACGGCCGAAGCCGCGCCGGCCGCACCGCGCCGCCGCACGGCCTCCCTCTCGCCGCAAGCGATGGATCAGACGCGGCCGCGCGCGCCCGTCCCGACGGAGCGACCCGCCCACGTCCGCAAGGTGCTGGCCGTCGCCGGCGGCAAGGGCGGAGTGGGCAAGTCGACCGTGGCGGTGAACCTGGCGGTCGCGCTGGCGGCGCGGGGGCTGTCGGTGGGCGTGCTGGACGCGGACGTCTACGGCCCGTCCCTGCCGACGCTTCTCGGGATTTCAGGCAAGCCGGACTATGTCGAGGGTGCCATCGAACCGCACCGGGCGCACGGGCTGAAGGCCATGTCGGTAGGCCTGCTGACCCAGGCGTCGGACGCGATGGTGTGGCGCGGGCCGATGGCGAGCCAGGCGCTGACGCAGATGCTGACCCAGACCCGCTGGGGCACGGCGGAGGCCCCGCTGGACGTGCTGGTGGTCGACCTGCCGCCCGGCACCGGCGACGTGCAACTTACCCTGATGCAGAAGACGCCGCTGGACGGGGCGGTGATCGTGGCGACGCCGCAGGAACTGGCCCTGGCCGACGCGCGCCGGGCCCACGCCCTGTTCGACAAGGTCGGCGTGCCGACGCTGGGCCTGATCGAGAACATGACCGGCGAGGTCTTCGGGCGTGGCGGGGCGGAGGTGGAGGCCGCGCGGCTGGGCGTGGCCTTCCTCGGCGACCTGCCGCTGGACGGGGCGCTGCGCCGGGCCAGCGACGTTGGAACGCCGCTGGTGTTCGCCAATCCGGACAGCGAAACCGTCAGGCGGTTCAAGGGATTTGCGGCGGCGGTGATGTCGGGCCTTCAAGTCTCCGCAGCGGTAAAGACTGACCAATGACCGACTTCAGCCGCCTGGATCATGTCAGCGACCGTGATCGGTCGACGTTGTCGATCAGGAAAGATTTTTCGCAGACCGACCAATAAAAGACAGCCGCCCACAAGGCCTGCGACGATGCAGAACCATTGAGGAGCGCCGAGCCAGATCCAGGGGAGGCCCGCGATGAAAGTGAGCACGACGAGCGACAGTCCGATGGTCAGCGGAATGCCCTCAGGACGAAAGTGCTGATCCCAACGAGCATAGAGGTTGGTCAGATCGACACCGAAGTCGCGCTCAAAAATCTGGAAAAGCTCGTCTGCGTCGTCCCCGTCGATGCCAAGGTCTTGCAACAGCCGATCCTCGGCCTTCGGCTCCGCAACACTCACCCGTGCCACCAGCGCGACGACGCGAGCCGACAGGTCGCTTTCAGACATTCTCGGTCTTCACCGCCGTGCCGTAGCAGAGCACCTCGGTGATGCCGGGCATGATCTCGTTGGCGTCGTAGCGCATGGCGATCACGGCGTCGGCGCCGGCGGCGCGGGCCTGTTCCAGCAGGTGCTCATAGGCCTCGGCCCGCGCGGTCTCGGCCAGTTTGACGTAGGCGCCGACGCGGCCGCCGATCAGGGACTGGAGCCCGCCGATGGCGTCGGACACCACGTTGCGCGAGCGCACGGTGATGCCGCGCACCACGCCGATCGTGCGGGTGATGCGCAGGCCGGGCAGGTCGTTGGCGGTGGTCACCAGCATGGCGAATGTCCTCTAGCGGCGTTCCAGGGTGCGGAAGGTGAAGGCGTGGTCGTCCTTCTCGCCGGGCTCGTGCCGCTCGGAGAAGACCTCGACCCAACCGCTTTCGTCGAACGCCGGGAAGACCGTGTCGCCCTCCTGCTCGGCCTCGACCTCGGTGAGGTGCAGGAGGCGCGCGCGGGGCAGGGTCTCGGCATAGAGTTTGGCGCCGCCGATGACGCAGATCTCATCGACGCCGTCCTCGACCGCCTGCTCGCGCGCGATTTCCAGCGCCTCCTCCAGCGAACGGCTGACCAGGGCCTGACCCATGGCCGTCCGCGCCTCGCCGTCCTCGCCCCAACCCTCGTCGCGGGTCAGGACGATGTTGAGGCGGCCGGGCAGGGGCTTGAGCGGCAAGCTGTCCCACGTGGCGCGACCCATCAGGCATGGCTTGCCGATCGTCAGGGCCTTGAACCGCTGCAGGTCGGAGCGCAGCCGCCAGGGCAGGCCGCCGTTCCGCCCGATCACGCCGTTGCGGGCGCGCGCGACGACCAGGGACAGGCGGGGGATCAAGCTGCTGCGTCTCGCCATCGGACATAAAGGTCCGACAGGCGCGGCGGAGGATTCCAGTAGTCCTCGACGTGGTTCGGCGGCGCCAAAGCTATCGCGAGTCGGGGCCACGTCTGAACCACGACGTCTCCAAACGTTGCCTTGGCCTGAGCCTCATCGACTTCACCGGAAAGAACGGCGTCGGCCAAGCCTTCGAGAAATCCGAACATTCGCCGCATCGCAGGCCGAACCGCGGCTGACTCCTCATCGTAGGGATCGAAGTTCACCGTTTCGATCTGGCACCCCACGTCCTTCAGAGCCCCTTCCCATTCAACCAGATAGTCGGCCAGGGACGCCTTCCGAACATCGGCGACCTGACCGCGCCGATCCTCCGCGAACTTGATGACAGAGCTGAGCTGCTCGAACTGCCGAATGGCTCGGCGCAGCTGGTTGCAGGGCGGGCCCAACGCCGCCAGCAGGTTCCCGTCGCGACGATCCGTCGCGAAGGTCAGCGGAGTGAGCCCAAGCAGGTCGGATGGAAGATGCAGATCGACGCCCCGTGGTTGCAGGATGAAGCATCGGTCGGGCTCCAGAGCGCCCAGGAATAGTCCAAGCTCGAAAATGACGTTGTCGCGGGGAACGGCGGAAACCACGCCACGCATGGTCGTCACGTCGTCCGGCGTGAACACGAACAGGGCGAGATCGGTCCTGCGCGTCCGGACGTACAAGTCGGCGAGTGCAGTGCGGCTCGGCGTGAATACGCCCTGCGCCCAAACGGTGGCCTCACACTGAAAATCCAAAAGCTCTTGAACGGTATTCGCGACGTCCAGGCCTTCAACCGAGGAGCCGATGAACAGGGCAGGCTTGCGGCTCACTTGGAGACTTTCGCCGGGATGTGTGGCCAGGCGTCGTAGCCGACGATGCGAAAATCCTCACGCTGATGCGAGAAAAGATCCGGTCTGTCGCTGATCTCGACCTGTGGAAATAGGCGGGGCGCGCGCGTGATTTGCAGACGCGACTGATCAAGATGGTCCAGGTATATGTGGGCGTCGCCCACGCTCCAGACGAAATCGCCCACCGCCAGGCCGACCTGGCGCGAGATCATGTGCGTCAACAGGGCATAGCTGGCGATGTTGAACGGCACGCCGAGGAAGACGTCGGCCGAGCGCTGGTACAGCTGGCAGCTCAGCTTGCCGTCCGCCACGAAGAACTGGAACAGGCAATGACAGGGCGGCAGGGCCATGTCGTCGACGTCGGCCGGATTCCAGGCGGTGACGATGTGACGGCGGCTGTTGGGGTTGGTGCGCAGCGATTGCACCACCTTTTCGATCTGGTCGATCACCCGCCCGTCGGGCGTCGACCACGACCGCCACTGCTTGCCATAGACCGGGCCCAGCTCGCCCTCGGCGTCGGCCCATTCGTCCCAGATGCGCACGTCGTTCTGCTTCAGCCAGGCGATGTTGGTCTCGCCGCGCAGAAACCACAGCAGTTCCACGATGATGCTGCGCAGGTGCAGCTTCTTGGTGGTCAGCAGGGGAAAGCCCTTCGACAGGTCGAACCGCATCTGCCGGCCGAACACGCCCAGGGTGCCGGTGCCGGTGCGGTCGCCGCGCTCTGCGCCGTTCTGAAGGATGTCGCAGAGCAGGTTTAGATACTGCCACTCCGGATGGTCCGCCGGAGCGGCCTGGGTCTCGGCTTCCAGAAGCGCGCGGTGGGCGAGGGCGTTCATGGTCCCAGACTGACCTCCAACCCGATTCGCAGCGAGCCGAATCGACCATCGGTCGATCGAGGTTGTGGATCAGCCTGTGAACCCATCTTCCGCCAGAAACGCCGCCTCCTCCGCCGTCGTCGTGCGGCCCAGGGCGGCGTTGCGGTGGGGGAAGCGGCCGAAGCGGGCGACGACGCCGTGGTGGTGCTCGGCCCAGCGGTCGTCGGACGCGCGCTCCATGCGGGCCTGGAACAGCTCCACCTGAAGCGCCTGATCGGCCATGTCCTCGGAGTGCTGGAGCGGCAGGTAGAAGAAGCGGCGCAGGTCGCCGGGGATTTCCAGGTCGTGGCCGGCGTCCAGCGCGCGGTGGGCGAACATGCGGGCCAGCGGGTCGGTGGCGAAGGCGTGGCCCGTGTCGCGGAAGGCGTTCCTCGGAAACTGGTCCAGCAGGATCAACAGGGCCAGAGAGCCCTCGGCCGTCTCGGCCCAGTGATCTCGCTCGCGCCGCGCGGCGGCGACGTGGGCGTCGTGGAAGCGGCGGCGGAACAGCGCGTCGAAGGCGTCGTCCTTCTTGAACCATTTGCCGGGCCCCGCCTCTTTCCAGAAGGCGACGACGTCGGAGGGGTCGGTCATACGGCGCTCCAGGATATACAGTCGGATATCCAGGATGTAGGGTGCCTTGCATGAAGGTGAAGGTCGCCAAATGGGGAAACAGCGTCGCCGTCCGGCTGCCCCGGCGGGCCGTGGAGGCATTGGGAATCGTCGCCGGCCAGGACGTCGATCTGGCGGTTCGTGGCCGCACCGTGGAGCTCAGCGCGCCGCCGCCCCGATCCGAGCCCATCACGATCCAGTGGATTCTGGCGGAGATGCAGAGGCTTGGCCCGGACGCCGAACCCAAGACCGTGGATTGGGGGGGCGACCGCGGCTCCGAGATCATCGATGACGACTGGTCTCCGGCCTGATTCCCGCGCGCCTTCGGCCGGGGCATTGGTCTGGGTGGATTTCAGGGGTTCCGAGGGCACCGAGCAGGTCGGCGTGCGTCCCGCCATCGTGGTGTCGATGACGCAGTGGAACCGCTTCAGCGCGCGGTCGATCGTCTGTCCGATCACCTCCAACGTCGAGCCCTTTCCCACCAAGGTGTTGCTGCCGGCCGGCCTGGCCATCGGAGGGGCGGTGCTTTGCGACCAGGTTCGCGCGCTGGACCGTGCGGTGCGAGGCTTTCGTCCCATCGACCAGGCGCCGGCCGAAGTGCTGACCCAGGTCCGCCTGGTGATCCTGCAGTTGATGACGGATTTGGCATGACCCCGCTTCCCGTCTTCCACGACCGCGACTGTGATCTTTCGATCATTCGCGGCAAACGCGTCGCCGTGATCGGTTACGGCAGCCAGGGGCGGACGCATGCGCTGAACCTGCGGGACTCGGGGGTTGAGGGCGTGGTCGTGGGGCTGAAGGCCGGGTCGGCGACGCGGGTGAAGGCGCAGGCCGACGGGTTCGCGGTCATGACGGCCGGCGAGGCGGCGACCGGCGCCGACGTGGTCGCCGTCATGGTCTCGGACGAGGCGCACCGCGACCTGTGGCGCGACGAGCTGGCCCCGGCGATGAAGCCGGGCGCGGCGCTGGTGTTCGCGCACGGCCTGTCGGTGCGGTTCGGCTTGGTGGAGCCGCGGCCGGATCTTGACGTCATTCTGGCCTCGCCCAAGGGCATCGGGCCGCGCATCCGCGACCTGTATGAGGCGGGCGAGGGGGTGTTCTGCCTGTTCGGCGTGCACCAGGACGCGACCGGCGGGGCGCATGGCCTTGGCCTGTCCTATGCGGCGGCGCTGGGGTGCGGGCGCAAGGGCATTCTGGAGACGACCTTCCGCGACGAATGCGAGAGCGACTTGTTCGGCGAGCAGGTGGTGCTGTGCGGCGGCGTGGCCGAGCTGATCGACGCCGCTTTCATGAAGCTGGTGACCGCCGGCTATTCGCCCGAGGTGGCGTGGTTCGAATGCTTCTATGAGGTCAAGCTGGTCACCGACCTGATGTTCGAGCGTGGGGTGGCGGGGGCCTTCAAGAAGATCAGCAACACTGCGGAATACGGGGCCTATCTGACCGGGTCGCGCGTGATCGGAGCCGAGTCTCAGGCAGCGATGGATCAGGTTTTACAAGAGGTTCAGTCGGGCGACTTCGTGCGTCGGCTGATGATCGACCACGACGCTGGATCACCCGACCTGCTGGCCCGTCGGGCGGCGCTGCGCGGGCGGCGGATCGAGGCGGTGGGCGCGCACCTGAAGGCGGTGGGGGAGAGGGCGAAACATCCCTGAACCCCGCTCATCCCGGCGAAAGCCGGGACCCAGTTATTTGGGCGATCGGTACATCCGGCGAGGCATGGCGCCAATCCCAGCCGTCCTGCCTCACGAAAGGACTGGGTCCCGGCTTTCGCCGGGATGAGCGGGGTGAGATGTTAGTCCGCCACCACCGTGGCCCTGCTCAAGTCAGCTTGTATCCGCACCACGTCGCCGGGGCGGGCGACGACGCCCGGGACGTGCAGATGCACGCGGTCATCGCCGAGGCGGGCGCCCACTTCGCTGAACGCGCCGCCGAAGCGGGTGGTCTCGACGGTCGTTTCCAGCCCCTCGGCGCCCGGCGTCATGTGCTGAGGCCGGATCAGCAGGGCGGCGGGGCCGTCGGGCAGGCCGGGGGCGGGAACGTCGCCCAGCGGGGTGGAGGCGACGCCGGATTTCACGACGGCCGGCAGGCGGTTGACCTCGCCGAGCAACCGCGCGGCGGCGGTGGAGGCGGGCTTGGCCCAGCAGTCCTGAGGGTCGCCGGACTGGATCACCCGGCCGCCGTCCATCAGCACCAGATCGTCGGCCATCATCAGAGCCTCGCCGGCGTCGTGGGTGACCAGCAGCACGGCGGCGCCGGCGGATTTGAGCGTGGCCAGCAGCCCCTCGCGGACCTCCGACTTCAGATGGGCGTCGAGGCCCGAGAAGGGCTCGTCCAGCAGGACGGTGTGGGGTTCGCGGACGAGGGTGCGCGCCAGGGCCACGCGCTGTTGTTCACCGCCCGACAGGGAATGGGGCCACGACTTCGCCCGGTCGGCCAGTCTGACGTCGGTCAGCGCCTTCAGCACCCGCGCCTTGCGGTCGGCGGCGGGCAGGTGGCGCAGGCCGAAGCCCACGTTGTCGCGCACGCTCAGGTGCGGGAACAGGGCGTAGTCTTGGAACACGAGGCCGACGTCGCGCGCCTCGGGCGGCATGGTGCGGCCGGCGGACGACAGCACCCGCTCGCCCGACCGGATTTCGCCGGCGTCGACCGGCTCCAGTCCCGCGATCAGGCGCAGCAGGGTGCTCTTGCCCGATCCGGACGGGCCCAGCAGGCAGGTGATGCGGCCGGCGCGCAGGTCCAGGTCCGCGCCCTCGACGGCGGTCTTCTGGCCATATCGGCGGGTGACGCCGCGAACCGTGATGGTCGCCTGCTGGCTCATGAACTTCCCGGGCGCGCGTGCGCCACCTTGCGGCTCAGCCATATGACGGGCGGCAGGGCCAGCGCCACAAGGATCAGCGAGGGCCAGCCGGCGTTCGCCAGCCGCTCGTCGCGGGCATAGTTGTCGGCGATGACGGCCAGGGTGTCGAAATTGAACGGCCTCAGGATCAAGGTGGCCGGCAGTTCCTTCAGCACGTCGACCAGCACGACGATGGCGGCGGTGAAAAGAGCCGGGGCCGCGATCGGCAGCTGCACCCGCCAGGCCGCGCCGGTCTCCGACGCGCCCAGGCTCCGGGCGGTGTGGACCATCGACGGCGTCACGCGCGACAGGCCGGCGTCTACCGGCTCCAGCGCCGCGGCCATCAGCCGGGCGGCATAGGCGTAGAGCAGCAGGGCCAGACCGGCCACGACGTTGCCCGACCCGCCGGGCACGACGCTCCAGATCCAGGCGGCGGGAAGCAGCAGGCCGATGGCCATGACCGCGCCGGGAGTGGCGTAGCCCAGGCTGGCGACCCGGGCCGTCAGCGGCAGGCTGCGCGCGGCCAGCGCCAGGGCGGTGGCGAGAACCACCGTCACCACCGCGCCGCCGACGCCGAGGGTCACGGTGTTGCGGGTCGCCGAAATCAGCCGGGGCCAGTCGGGCTGGACGTCGATCGAGGACCAGGCCAGCCAGCCGGCCGGCAGGAGCAGGCCCAGCGTCAGGAGCAGCAGGCAGTAGGCGAAGGCCGCCGCCGCCCGCGCGCCCCTCAGCCGGCTGACCGGCAGCGGCCGCCATTTCGCGCCCGCGGCGCCATAGGCGCGGCTGCGACGCCCAGCGCGCTCGATCCACAGCAGCAGGGCGGCGGCGCCAAGCAGGGGCAGGGCGAACTGGGCGGCCGACGCCAGGGAGCCGTAAACGAACCAGGCGCGGACCACGCCCGTCGTCAGGGTCTGCACGCTGAGGAACTGGACCGCGCCATAGTCGGCCAGGGTCTCCATCACCGCCAGCGCGACGCCGGCGGCCAGCGCGGGCCGGGCCATGGGCAGGGCGACTGTCAGAAAGGCGCGGCGGGGCGAGGCGCCGAGGCTGCGCGCCGCCTCCAGGGCATGGACGGGCAGGTTCACGAAGGCCGCGCGCATGGCGAGGTAGACGTACGGGAAGAAGGCGAAGCCCAGAATGAAGCCCGCGCCCCACAGGCTGCGCATCTGGATGGGCAGGGCGAAGCCTGCGGTCGCGCGCAGCCAGCCGTTCAACTCGCCCGCCACGTCGAACAGATCGGCATAGGCATAGGCGACCGCGAAGGCCGGCATGGCGAAGGGCAGGGCCAGCGCCCAGGCGAAGACGCCGCGCCCCGGAAACTCATGCATCACCACCAGCCAGGCGGCGATGGAGCCCAGCACGGCCGTGAGCGCCCCGACCAGCGCGGCCAGGGCGATCGACGTCAGGGCGTAGCGCGCGAGGTCGGTCGCGGCGATGTCGGCCGTCTCGCCCGAGGCGGCGGCGACCACGACGCCGATAAGGGGCAGGACAGCGACCAGCGCCGCCAGCAGCCCAAGGACGCGCAAAGGAGACGGCCCCCGCCTGACGACGGAGGCCGGTCCGGGATCGATGTGGGTCTCGCTTACCGCCACCCGGCCGCGGTCATGATAGACTGGGCCTCCGACTGACGCCGGCCATAGACCGAGACGTTCATCGGATTGGCGGTGAAGCCTTCGAACTCGCGCACGCCGGCCGGGGCCTGGACGCCGTTGGCGGCGGGGAATTCATTGTTCAGTTCCGAGTTCAGCACCTGGGCCTCGGGCGAGGCCAGGAACTCCAGGAAGGCGATGGCCTCGGCGCGGTTCGGCGCGTTCTTGGCCACGCCGCCGCCGGACACGTTCACATGGGCGCCCTGACCGTTCAGCGACGGGAAGCCCAGCTTGACCGTGTCGGTCAGGGCCACGTCGGCCGCGTCGGTCGAGCGGTCCATGCGGATGAAATAGTAGCTGTTGGTGATGGCCACCTCGCAAACCCCGGCGCCGACGGCGCGGATCTGATCGCGGTCGCCGCCCTCGGGCGGACGGGCCATGTTGGCGACGACGCCCTCGACCCACCGGCGCGTCTTCTCGGGGCCCCAGGCCTCCAGCAGGGCGCCGACCAGCGACAGGTTGTAGACGCTGTCCGACGAGCGGACGCACAGCTTGCCGCGGAAGCGCGGCGAGGCCAGCTCCTCATAGGTGTCGATTTCCTCCGGGCGCACCTTGGTGGAGTCGTAGGCGACCACGCGGGCGCGGCGGCTGGTGCCGAAGAAGTGGCCTTCGGGCTCACGCAGGGCGGCGGGGATGGCGGCGGTCAGCTTTTCAGAGGTCACCGGCTGGAGCAGTCCCGCGTTCTGGGCCCGCCACAGCGCGCCCGCGTCGGCGGTGACGAAGACGTCGGCCGGGCTGGCGTCGCCCTCGGCCTGCATGCGGGCGATCAGCTGATCGGCGTTGCCCTCGATGCGGTTGACCTTGATGCCCGTGGCCTTTTCGAAGGCGGCGTAGACCTGCAGGTCGCCGTCATAGTGCCGCGCCGTGTAGAGGTTCAGCACGCGCTCGCCGGTCGCGCCGTCCGACCTGGCCTTGTCCGCCTGATCGCCGCAGGCGGCCAGGGGCAGGGCGAGGGCGGCCATGCAGGCCATCAGGGTCCGACGCAGCGTCATGGGCATCTCCTTTGCTGACGTCCGACTAAGCCTTTTGCGAATTGATCGCAAGAGGAGATCGCAGGCGTGCGACCGCAGGGCGGCCCCGCGACGCTTCATGATGATTTCAGGAAAGCCCGGCGCTCAAGCAGCAAGGCCCCGCGGGCCGCGCGATAGCGCCCTCAAGAAAATGGTCGGAGTGAGAGGATTCGAACCTCCGACCCCTGCGTCCCGAACGCAGTGCTCTACCAGGCTGAGCCACACTCCGACTTGGAGGCGGGCTTATAGCGAGGCCCCCCGAGGCCCGCAAGCGGCCTTTCGACCGGTTTCGGAGATTGTTCGGACGGTGCGCCGAAAGATGCGTGCGACGCCCTGTTGCATACCGAAAACGCTTGGCGTATCTGACCGCCCTCCCGCCGCTCGGCGGGTTGCGCCGGACCTGCTGGGGAATGGTGTAATGGTAACACTCCGGTTTTTGGTACCGTCATTCTAGGTTCGAGTCCTAGTTCCCCAGCCACCGCCTCCTCGTCAGATTGAATCGGTGTGCCGGGCGGCTCGCGCGTGGCAGGGTCGCTTCGTCCACAGCGAGGGAAGCGACGCCATGAAACTCCTGACCGCGCTCGCCGCCTCCGCATCTCTCATCGGTCCGATGGCCGTTGCGGCGCCCGTGCGGGCGCAGCAGGGGCCCTACTGGTCGGTCACCGTGGGCGGCGTGCCGCTGAGCTGCCGCGATTACAGGAACATGGCGGTGCCGATCTTCTTCGACCGCACCATCGGCGACGCGGCGATCGCTCGGCGATATCCGAACGGGTCGATGTTCATCGCCTTCAATCCCGACGCCATGCGCCGGATGACGCCGCTGGTGCAGGTGTTCGTCTTCGCCCACGAGTGCGCGCACCACGCCCTTCTGCCCGGTCATGGCGAGAGCCAGGCCGACTGCTGGGCCGCCTCGGTCGTGCGGCGACAGGGGTTCGTGCGCTCCAACGCCCAGCTTTCGGAGATCATGCGCGCGTTTGCGGGAAATCCGGGCTCGGCCATGGGGCACCTGCCGGGGCCGCAGCGTGCGGCCCTGATCGCGCAGTGCTCGACCTACTGAGGGGTCTTTCCCTTTCTTCATTTGACGGCGCCGCTTGCGGGGCGGAAACCTGAGGCCGACATCCTCGGGGGACCCTCACCATGAACCGTCGCGACCTGATCGCCTCGACCGCCGCCGCCGCCGGCCTCGCCGTCGCGGGGCCCGCCCTCTCACGCCCGTCCGGAGCGCAGATGCCCACTCCACCCGTCGCCAAGAAGATCCCGGTCACCATCGAACAGCTGGGGCGGACCCGGGTGGACGAGTACCAGTGGATGAAGGACGACAAATGGCAGGCGGTGCTGCGCGATCCGACGCTGATCAAGGCGGACGTGAAGGAGAACCTGCTGGCGGAGAACGCCTATCGCGAGGCCATGATGGCTTCGACCGTGCCGCTCCAGAACCAGATGTTCGAGGAGATGAAGGGCCGGATCAAACAGGACGATTCGTCCGTGCCCAGCGCCGACGGCCCCTGGGCGTATTTCACCGAATACCGCACCGGCGACCAGCATCCGCGCTACATGCGGGTCGAGCGGCAGGGGACCTGGGTCGAGAAGGGGCAGGTCGTCACGAAGACCTTCGTGACCGCACCGACGCCGCAGCTGCTGCTGGACGCGAACGCCCTGGCCGAGGGCAAGGCTTACTCCGATGTCGGTCAGGCCGGGGCCAGCCCGGACCACGCCCTGTTCGCCTATTCCGAGGATGCGCAGGGGTCGGAAGTCTATCGCATCTACGTCAAGGACCTGGCGACCGGTCAGCTGGTGGGCGAACCGATCGAATCGGCCACCGGCGGCTTCACCTTCTCGCCGGACAGCCGGTGGATTTTCTGGACCAACCGCAACGACAACGGCCGGCCGGACAAGATCTTCCGCCGGCCGGCGCGCGGCGGCGAGACGACCCTGGTCTATGAGGAAGAGGACGAGGGCATGTTCATCGGCGTCGGGCGCACGTCCGACGACCGCTTCCTGATCGTCGGCATCCAGAACCAGGAGACGTCCGAGAGCCGTTACATCCCCGGCGACGATCCGACGGCCGCGCCGCGCGTGATCGAGCCGCGGGTCGAGGCGCGCAGATATGACGCGGACCACTGGGGCGATCGCTGGATCATCCACACCAACGCCGACGGGGCCCAGGACTTCAAGGTCTGCGAGGCGCCCACCGACGCGCCGGGCAAGGCGAACTGGACCGACCTGATACCGCACACGCCGGGACGCTACGTCGAGAGCGTGGCCCTGGTGAAGGACTTCGTCGCGCGCCAGGAGCGAGCCGACGCCAACACCCGCATCGTCATCCGCGACCGTGCGGGCGCCGAGCACGAGATCGCCGTGGACGAGCCGGCCTATTCCCTGTCGCTGAGCGGGGCGTCGGAGTTCGAAACCACGGTCATGCGCTATGGCTACAACTCGCCGTCCACGCCGACCTCGACCTACGACTACGACCTGAAGACGCGCGAGCGGACCCTGCGCAAGGTGCAGGAGATCCCGTCGGGCCACGATCCGGCCGCCTACGTCGTCGAGCGCGTCAATGCGCCTGCTCCGGACGGCGAGATGGTGCCGGTGACCATCCTGCGCCGCAAGGATGTGCCCGTGAACGGCACGGCGCCGCTGCTGCTGTACGGCTACGGCTCCTACGGCATCCCGATGGCGGCGGGCTTCTCGACCAATCGGCTGAGCCTGGTCGATCGGGGATGGATCTACGCCATCGCCCACATCCGCGGCGGGTCGGACAAGGGCTGGGGCTGGTTCCTGGCCGCGCGGCGGATGACCAAGAAGAACACCTTCACCGACTTCATCGCCTGCGCCGAGCACCTGATCCGCACGGGCCACGGCTGCGCGGGCAAGATCGTCGCGCACGGCGGCTCGGCCGGCGGCATGCTGATGGGGGCGGTCAACAACATGCGGCCCGACCTGTGGGCCGGGGTGATCGGCGACGTGCCCTTCGTCGACGTGATCAACACCATGTCCGACGTCAGCCTGCCGCTGACGCCGCCGGAGTGGCCCGAGTGGGGCAATCCGATCGAGGACGCCGAAGCCTACGACTACATGTTCAGCTACAGCCCCTACGACCAGGTGAAATCGCAGGCCTATCCGGCCGTGCTGGCCACCGGCGGTCTGTCGGACCCGCGCGTGACCTATTGGGAGCCGCAGAAGTGGGTGGCGCGCCTGCGCCCCGCGACGATCTCCGGCAAGCCCGTGCTGCTGAAGATCAACATGGAGGCCGGCCACGCGGGCTCGTCGGGCCGGTTCGATTATCTGAAGGAAGTCGCCCTGGTCTACGCCTTCGCCATCTGGTCGATCGAGGAAGGGTGGCGGGCCTGATATTCATGATCCGCTCATCCCCGCGAAGGCGGGGATCCAGTGCCGCCGACAAGGATCAGGTGATCCGTCGGTCCATTTCAGCGGGTCCGGGCGTGGGCCGTTCGACCGCACTGGGCCCCCGCCTTCGCGGGGGTGAGCGGAGAGCATGATGATCCGCCCCGCGACCCCCGCCGACATGGCCGCCGTCGCGGCGCTCTACGGGCGCGAGGTGACGGGCGGCACGGCCAGCTTCGAGCTGGAGCCGCCGTCGGTGGCCGAGATGACGACGCGCTTCGACGCCGTGCGCGGCAAGAACCTGCCCTGGCTGTTGGCCGAGATCGACGGCGCCTTCGCCGGCTACGCCTATCTGTCGCCCTTCCGCCCGCGCGCGGCCTATCGCTATGGCGTCGAGGTCTCGGTCTATGTGGAAGAGGCGGCTCGGGGCCGGGGCGTGGCCCGCGCCCTGATCACCGCCCTGATCGCGGCGGCGCGCGAGATGGGCCTGCGCCACGTCATCGCCGCCATCAGCCAGTCTGCCACCAGCGACGCCTCCATCGCCCTGCACCGCTCGCTGGGGTTCGCCGAGGTGGGGGTCTGGCGCCAGGTCGGCTGGAAACACGACCGCTGGCTGGACGTGACGCTGATGCAGCTGGACCTGTCGCCGGACGGCGATCCGCCGGTGAGCGAGGGGCTGAGGCTGGGGGGCGGGTTGGCGTGATTGAGCCTTATGACGTTATGCGTTATGATCTGCGCCGATGATCCGGAGCTTTCGTGATCGCGAGACGGAAAAGGTTTGGTCAGGCGATCGATCTCGTCGCCTGCCCGGCGACATCCAGGACGTGGCGTTGCGCAAGCTGCGTCTGCTGAACCGGGCGGCGAAGATCGACGACCTGCGGGTCCCACCGGGCAACCGGCTGGAAGCCCTGTCCGGCGACCGACGCGGCCAGCATTCGATCCGGATCAATCAACAGTGGCGGATTTGTTTCCGCTGGAGCGACGGAGGCTGCGACGATGTCGAAATCTGCGACTACCATTGATCAGCTCGCGGACCTCGGCCATCCCGACGACTGGCTGAAGAACCCGACGCCGGGCGACATCCTGCTGGAAGATTTCCTCAAGCCGTTGGGCATGAGCCAGACGGCCTTGGCCAAGGCCGTCGGCGTGCCGCCGCGCCGCATCAACGAGATCGTGTTGGGCAAGCGCGCGGTCACGGCCGACACGGATTTGCGGTTGACCCGCTACTGGGGCCTGACGCCGGGGTTCTTTCTGGGGCTGCAAGCCGATCACGACCTGATGGAACAACGGCGGAAGATGGGGGCGGCATTGGAGATGATCGTGCCGAGGGCGGCATGATGGATTGGAAGTTGTTCTGGCAGTTGGTTGCCACTGGCGTCGTAGCTTTTGTGGTCGCTTGGCTCACGCACCGCTTCAGCTCGGAACGTGATGCGCTGAATGAACGGCGAAAGTTGCGGGTCCAGCACCTTCTTGAGGCGTATCGAATGCTGGAACGCACCACGGTTCCTGGGAACGACAGAGAAAAGTGGGCTGCTTGGGAAAAGGCAGCGATGGAAATCCAGTTGCTTGGTGATGCAGAGCAGGTGCGTCTCACTCAGGAATGGATCGTTGAGTTCACCGACAAGCAAACGGCGCCGCTCAATCCCCTGCTGGAAAGCCTCCGGCGGTCGTTGAGGAAGGAACTCGGCTTGGAGCCCGTCAGTGACCGGGTCCAATTTCTGAGAGTTACACCGCAGTCGGAATGATCACCCCACCTTCACCCGCGTCGCCGCCTCCGGCAGGTCTTCGCCGAACGCCCGCTGATAGAACTCCGCGATGGTCGGCCGTTCCAGCTCGTCGCACTTGTTCAGGAAGGTCAGGCGGAAGCTGAGGGCCAGGTCGCCGCCGAAGATCTCGGCGTTCTGGGCCCAGGTGATGACGGTGCGGGGCGACATGACGGTGGAGATGTCGCCGTTCATGAAGGCGTTGCGGGTCATATCGGCGACGCGGACCATGGCGGCGATCTTGCGACGGCCCTCGGCGTCCTGCCAGGCCGGGACCTTGGCGGCGACAATTTCGGCCTCCACGTCGTGGTCGAGATAGTTCAGCGTGGTGACGATGGACCAGCGGTCCAGCTGAGCCTGATTGATCTGCTGGGCGCCGTGATACAGCCCCGTGGTGTCGCCCAGGCCGACGGTGTTGGAGGTGGCGAACAGGCGGAACCAAGGGTTCGGCCGGATCACCCGGTTCTGGTCCAGAAGGGTCAGGCGACCCGATGCCTCCAGCACGCGCTGGATCACGAACATCACGTCCGGGCGGCCGGCGTCGTATTCGTCGAACACCAGGGCGACGGGGCGTTGCAGCGACCAGGGCAGCAGGCCCTCGCGGAACTCAGTGACCTGCTTGCCGTCCTTCAGGACGATGGCGTCCTTGCCGATCAGGTCGATGCGGCTGACGTGGCTGTCCAGGTTGATGCGGATCATCGGCCAGTTCAGCCGCGCCGCCACCTGTTCCAGATGGGTCGACTTGCCGGTGCCGTGATAGCCCTGGACCATGACCCGGCGGTCATGGGCGAATCCGGCGCAAATGCTGAGCGTGGTCTGGGGATCGAACTGGTAGGCGTCGTCGATCTCCGGCACGTGGCTGTCCTTCGTGGCGAAGCACGGGACGGTCATGTCGGAGTCGATGCCGAACGCCTCCCTGACCGTCACCTTGCGGTGCGGTTCCAGCGTCAGCAGGGGATCGGGCGTGGCGTCGAGCGGGGAGGTCATGCGCCTCCCATAGTCAGCCACGCCTTCACGGTCCAGCGGGCGATCAGGCGGCCCCGAGCCGCACATCGACGTTGCCGCGCGTGGCGTTGGAATAGGGGCAGACGGCGTGCGCCTTGGTGATCAGTTCATGGATGGTCACGGGGTCCAGACCGTGATCCACGACGGTCAGGTCGATGTCGAGATTATACCCATCGCCGCGCGTGTTGGGGCCGAAGCCGACGGTGGCGTTGACCTTGGTGTCCGGCCCCACGGGCGTGCCGGCCTTGCCCGCCACCAGCCGCAGGGCGCCCAGGTAGCAGGCGGCATAGCCGGTGGCGAACAGCTGTTCCGGATTGGTGCCCTCGCCGCCCTTGCCGCCCATTTCGGTCGGTACGGACAGACGCACGTCGATCTTGCCGTCGTCGGTCGTCGAGCGGCCCTCGTCGCGGCCGCCGCCGCTGGCCGTGGCGTGCGCGCGATAAAGAACGTCCATGTTTTCAATCCTTCAAGAGAATGTGTTCGGTTCGTCCGGGAGCGTACATTAGGGCGCCCCGAATTCGTGTGCTAAGACTTGGGGGTGCGGTCGGCGGGGTCAAGCCCGCGGACGTCCGCCCTGGCTCCTTCGGGGGGTGCGCCCCGGGAGGTGATGAATGTCGAACCAGTGGTTCTGCTACGTGCACGTCGGCGAGGACATGCCGCTGATGTTGCCGCTGGACGCCGAGGACCGGCGCTCGGCCCTGGCGCAGGCGCGCGATCTGTTGACCGAGCGCCCGCAGGCCACCCACGCCGAGGTGTGGGACGGCGACCTGACCGAGCGCATCGAGCGCGCGGCCGCGTTTTAGGGCGTCAACCGCCGGCCTTCTTCGCGGGTTTCTTCTTCGCCACGGTCTTCGCCGGAGCCTTTTTGGCGGCCGGCTTCTTCGGCGCGGCCTTGGCCTTCACCTTGGGCGCCGCCGCCGCGCGCGCGGCGAGCAGGGGCAGGGCGGCTTCCAGCGTCATGTCATCGGGCGCTGTGCCCTTGGGCAGTGTGGCGTTGACCTTGCCGGACTTCACGTAAGGGCCGAACCGGCCGGCCATGACGTGCACTGGCTCCCCCGTTTCCGGATGGGCGCCAAGGTCCTTCAACGGCGTCGTCGCCGCGCCGCGACCGCGCGCGCCGCCGGCCCGCTTCTCGGCCAGCAGCGTGACCGCGCGGTTCAGGCCGATGTCGAAAACTTCATCTATGTCAGAGACGTTCGCATAGGTCCCGGCGTGCAGGATGAAGGGCCCATAGCGGCCCAGCCCCGCCGAGATCGGCTTGCCGTCCTCCGGATGCATCCCGACCTCGCGCGGCAGGGACAGCAGGCGCAGGGCCCGCTCCAGATCCATGCCGGCCGGCGACCAACCCTTGGGCAGGGACGAGCGCCTGGGCTTGTCCCCTTCGCCCGCCGTTTCGACGTACGGTCCGAAGCGGCCGATCTTCAGCTGCACCGGCTGGCCGGTGACCGGATCGACGCCCAGCTCGCGGTCTCCGCCGTCGGCGGAACCCTCCGCCGCGTCGGGCGAGGCCACCGGACGGGTGAATTTGCACTCCGGGTAGCGCGAGCATCCGATGAAGGCGCCGAAGCGGCTGGTCTTGAGGCTTAGCTGGCCCTGACGGCACAGGGGGCATTCGCGCGGGTCCGACCCGTCGCCCTTGTCGGGGAAGATGTGCGGGCCCAGGGACTCGTTCAGCGCGTCCAGGATGGCCGTGGTCCGCAACTCGCCCGCGGCTTGCGTCGCGGCGTGGAAGTCGGTCCAGAACTCACGCAGCAGCGCCTTCCAGTCCAGGTCGCCGGCGGACACTTCGTCCAGACGGGTCTCTAGGGCGGCGGTGAAGTCGTATTCCACCCAGCGGGCGAAGAACTGCTCCAGGAAGGCGGTGACCAGGCGGCCCTTGTCCTCGGGATGAAAGCGGTTCTTGTCCATGCGGACGTATTCGCGGTCGCGCAGGGTGGTCAGGATCGAGGCGTAGGTGGACGGCCGGCCAATGCCCAGCTCCTCCAGCTTCTTGACCAGGGTAGCTTCGGAGTAACGCGGCGGCGGCTCGGTGAAGTGCTGGTCGGCGCGGACGTCCTGAACGGCGGCGGTCGCGCCTTCCTTCACCGCGGGCAGGCGGGCGCCGTCGTCGTCCTCTTCGTCGACGCCGTCCTTGGGCCGTTCGTCGCGCCCCTCTTCGTAGACGGCCATGAAGCCGTCGAAGGCGACGACCTGGCCGGTTGCGCGCAGACCGGTCCGGCCGTCGTCGCTCTCGACCTCGACGACCGTCCGATCCAGCCGGGCGGCCTCCATCTGGCTCGCGACCATGCGCTTCCAGATCAGCTCGTAGAGGCGCTGCAGATCGCTCTCGAGGCGCAGGCTGTCGGGATGGCGTGCGATGTTCGTTGGGCGGATGGCCTCGTGCGCCTCCTGAGCGTTCTTGGCCTTGGTCTTGTAATGGCGGGCTTCGGAGGGGACGTAGGCGGGCCCGAAGCGATCCTTGATGACGTCTCGCGCCTGGGCGAGGCCCTCGGCGCTGACCTGGACGCCGTCGGTCCGCATGTAGGTGATCAGTCCGCCCGTGCCATCGACGCCCTCGTACAGCTTCTGCGCGGCCTGCATGGCGCGCTGGGCGGTGAAACCGAGCTTTCGGGAGGCTTCCTGCTGCAATGTGGAGGTGGTGAAGGGGGGCGAAGGGAAGCGCCTGACCGGCTTCTTCTCGATCGACTTCAGGGTGAAGCGACCGGCCTGGATGGCGCCGCGGGCGGCGCTCGCCGTGGCCTCGTCCTTGACGTCCAGCCGCTGCACGCGCTTGCCGGCGTGCTTGACCAGGCGGGCGACGAAGGGCGGGCTGTCGGCGGTGACGTCGGCCTCGATCGACCAGTATTCCTGGGGCTTGAACCGCTCGATCTCCATCTCGCGGTCGACGACGATGCGCAGGGCCACGGACTGGACCCGCCCCGCCGAGCGCGCGCCCGGCAGCTTGCGCCACAGCACCGGCGACAGGGTGAAGCCGACCAGATAGTCCAGCGCACGGCGGGCCAGGTAGGCCTCGACCAGCTGCATGTCCAGCTCGCGCGGCGCGGCCATGGCGGCCTGCACGGCCGACTTGGTGATGGCGTTGAAGGTGACGCGCTGGACGGTCTTGTCCTTCAGCGCCTTCTTCTTGGTCAGGACGTCGAGCACGTGCCAGCTGATCGCCTCGCCCTCGCGGTCCGGGTCGGTGGCCAGGACGACGCGGTCGGCGCGCTTGGCCGCTTCGGCGATCTCGGACAGGCGCTTGGAGGCCTTGGCGTCGACCTCCCAGCTCATGGCGAAGTCTTCGTCGGGCTTAACGGACCCGTCCTTGGACGGCAGGTCGCGGACGTGGCCGTACGAGGCGAGGACGGTGTAGTCCGAGCCCAGGTAGCCGTTGATGGTCTTGGCCTTGGCCGGGCTCTCGACGATGACGAGGTTCATGCGGTGCGGGTCTCGGGAGGGGGCGGGAACGTGGTTCGGCACGGGCCGCATGTCAAATGGCGACCGAAACGACGGTCGTCTGGGCGTCAGGAGCTGACCAGTCCACCGGGCAACAAACTGGCACGACCAACCAGACTGAGTTCCAGAAGAGCGGCGGCAACGGCGCCGGCGGGCACGCCGACGGCGCGCGCGAGCTCATCGCGTGGGATCGGCGTGGGGGAAAGCAAGGCCGCGACCTGTTCGATCAAGACTTCGTCCGGCTCCTGGTAGTCGGGGGCGTCGATCGGCGGCTCGGCCAGGGTGCGGATCGAGGCGAAGGCGCGCTCGACGTCCTCCAGGCCCTCGCACAGGGCCGCGCCGTTGCGGATCAGGTCGTTCGTGCCGCGCGACCGAGGGTCCAGCGGCGATCCGGGAACGGCGAAGACTTCGCGCCCCTGATCGGCGGCCTGTCGCGCCGTGATCAGGGAGCCTGAGCGCAGTTCGGCCTCGACGACGATCACGCCGCGCGACAGGCCCGAGATGATGCGGTTGCGGCGCGGGAAGTCGGCCGCCTGGGCGCGGGCGCCGGGCGGTCGTTCGGAAACGATGCAGCCGCGCTGGGCCACCTGACGGTGCAAATCCCGATGATCGGGCGGATAGACGTCGTCGACCCCGCCGCCCAGGACCGCCACGGTGCCGGTCGGCAGGGCGCCTTCGTGGGCCGCGCCGTCCACGCCGCGCGCCAAGCCGGAGACGACGGTCCATCCCGCCTCGCCCAGCTGGGCCGCCACGCCGCGCGCGATCCGCAGTCCTCCGGCCGAAGCCACCCGCGCGCCGACGACGGCGATGCAGGGCCGCTCGGTCAGCAGTCGCGGATCGCCGAGCGCCCACAGCAGGGGCGGGGGCGGATCGACGGCCGCCAGCGCCGGAGGGAAGGCGGCGTCGCCCAGCAGGATCAAGGTCGCCCCGATCGCCGCCCCCGCCCGAAATTCGGCCTCGACCTGCCCCGGATCGCACAGCGGAGCGTCGCGACCCGCGCGTGCGGTCAGGTGAGGCCAAGCTGCGACCGCCGCCTCGGCCGAACCGAAGCGCTGGAGCAGTTGGCGGAAGGCGACGGGGCCGACGCGGTCGGTGCGGGCCAGACGCAGGCGGGCGAAGCGCTCGCCGTCCGACAGGCTCATGCGGCCTTGGCCCCGATGCGCGGCTCCCGGCCGGTCAGCAGACGACCGATGTTGGCCGCGTGGCGAACCCAGATCAGCACGGCAGTGGCCGCCGCCAGCGCGGTGATCGGGGCCGGCGTGGGCAGGTCCAGCGTCGGCAGCGGCGCCAGCGACAGCGCCGGCGCGACGGCTGAGGCCGCCAGGGCCGACAAAGAGGAGATGCGGAAGACCAGCGCGATCAGGATCCACGTCGCCCCGGCCAGCAGGCCCAGCGGCCACCAGGCGGCGATCAGCAGGCCAAAGAAGGTCGCCACGCCTTTGCCGCCCTTGAAGCCCAGCCAGACGGGAAACAAGTGGCCCAGGAAGGCCGCGCCGCCGGCGATCGCGCCCGCCACTTGGCCCACTTCGCCCGGGATCAGAGCGCGGGCGACCAGAAGCGCGGCAGCGCCCTTGCCCGCGTCCAGGATCAGGGTGGCGAAGGCCAGGTCCTTGCGGCCGGTGCGCAGGACGTTGGTCGCGCCGATGTTGCCCGAGCCGATGTTGCGGACGTCCCCAGCTCCCGCTGCGCGGGTCAGCAGCACGCCGAAAGGAATGGAGCCCAGCAAGTAGCCGCCCAACGCCAACAGGCCGAGGGTGGTCAGGGCCGGAACGGCCAGATCCTGCAACTGATTCGCTCCCCTCGGAATGCTCGCCCCACGATGGCGGCGCGGGGATTGTCAGGCAAGGCCCCGCGCCGACTTCCGGCCGGAGATCACGCCCGTTTGCGCATCGCCTCGTCGAAACTCCAAGGGCCCGGGCCGGCCGCCACGAAATAGAGGAAGACCCAGCAATAGAGCGCCGCCAGCTCACCCTGGTTCACCAGGGGGAAGGGCCCGCCGGAAAGGGCGTGAAACTGGAAATAGGCGACGGCCATCATTCCCGACAGCACGAAGGCGACGGGGCGGGTGAACAGGCCGAGGATCAGGAGCGCGCCGCCGACCAGCTCCAGCACGCCGCCGATCCCCATCTGGCTGGCGATTTCGAAGGGACCGCGCGCCGGGGCCGGGAAGCCGAAGATCTTCTGTGTTCCGTGTTGCAGGAACATGAGGCCCGAAGCGATGCGCAGCAGGCTGAGCAGTTGCGGGCGAAAAGCGGATAACCGTGCGAACATTGCCGACCCTCCATCGAGATTGAAGGCGGAAGACTGCAACGCCTGCGGTTTCAGTTCAAGCGGCCGCTCGGTCGTCCTCGACCATGCGCTGGATGAAGACGTAGTCGGTCTTGCCGGTGCCCAGCACAGGCACTTCGGCGACCCGCATGATCTTCTTGGGCACGGCCAGTTCCGGGGCGCCGTGCTGGCGCGCCCATTCGGCCATGCGGGCGACGTCGGCGTCGGCGCGGTCCGTGACCAGCACCAACTTCTCGCCCTTGCGGGCGTCGGCCACGGCCACGACGGCGTGCCGGTTCTCCGGCCAGACGGCGCCGGCCAGGCCCTCGACGGCCGTCAGACTGACCATCTCGCCGCCGATCTTGGCGAAGCGCTTGGCGCGCCCCAGGATCGAGACGTAGCCGTCCTTGTCGATGTCGACGATGTCGCCGGTGTCGTGCCACCCTCCGGGAAGAGGATCCACCTTGTCCGGGTCGTCCGCCGACAGATAGCCCTTCATGACGTTGGGCCCGCGCAGGAACAGGCGTCCCCCGTCGGCTATGCCGTCCACCGGATCGAGGTGCCACTCCATCCCGGGCAGCATTTGCCCCACGGTGCCGGGGCGATTGCGGTCGGGGTGGTTCACCGCCACCACCGGCGCGGCTTCGGTCGCGCCGTAGCCCTCCAGCAGCTTCAGGCCGCGGAACTTGGTGTTGTAGAGGTGATAGGTCTCGTCCTTCACCTTCTCGGCGCCGGCGACGACGAACTGCAGGCCGGCGAAGTCGTCGGGCGCGGCCACGCGGGCCCACTGGTTCAGGAAGGTGTCGGTGGCGAACAGGATGGACGCTTTCACGTCCGGCAACAGTTCGACGATCTGCTTGGCGTGCAGGGGAGAGGGATACTGGAAGGCCTTCAGGCCGCACAGCATGGGCAGAAGGACCCCGCCGGTCAGACCGAAGCAGTGGAACGTCGGCAAGGGATTGAACACCACCCAATCCGGATCCAGCGCGATGTGCTGCGCCACCTGGCGGCAGTTGGCGACGAGATTCCACTGGCTCAGGAAGACGCCCTTGGGCGCGCCGAAGCTGCCCGAGGTGAACAGGATCACGCCGGGCGAAGACGGATCGGTCTTCACGCGGAACCGCTTGGGCATCATGCCGGCCATCAGGCCGTAGACCTTGTCGGGCAGGCCGATGGTCTTGCGCACGTCGTCCAGCCAGACGACCTCGGCCACAGTGGCGATCTCGGTCATCAGGTCGTCCAGCTTGGCCTGATCGACGAAGCGCTTGGCCGACAGCACGCGCTTGACCCCGGCGGCCTGGATCGCGGCCTTTATGTTCCGCTCGCCGGACGTGAAGTTGATCATCACCGGCACCCGCCCGTGGGCGTGCAGGCCGTAGTAGGTGACCACGACGCCCGCGGACGACGGCAACAGGACGCCGACGCGCTCGCCCGGTTCGGTCATCGCCGCGATCTTGCGCCCCAGCACTAAGGCGGCGCGGATCAGTCCGGTGTAGGTCAGCGGCTTGCGGTCCTGATCCTCCAGGATCTCCTTGTCGCCGAAGCGGTCGCGGGCCGCGATCAGGGCGTCGAAGACCGTCTCTTCGGACTTGGCGTCAAGGGGCAGGCGCAAGCGAAACTCCTCCCGCCGGCGCGGCCCGCCGGTCTGGTTCACGCGGCGCAAACTAGGGCCGGGTCGGCGGCTTGAAAAGATGCGTCACACTGCGTGAGGTTCCCGCCGGGCTTGCCTTCGTTTCGGTGAGGGACGACATAGCCGGTTCCATGGTCACCCTGATCGACAGTCTGACGAAGTCGCCGGCCGAACTGCGGCATCCGGAGAAGGCCAAGCGGCCGGAAACGGCCGTGCTGCGCAAGCCCGACTGGCTGAGGGTCAAGGCGCCCGGCTCGGGCCAGTACAATGCGACCAAGGCCATCGTGAAGGACAAGGGCCTTCATACGGTCTGCGAGGAAGCGGCCTGCCCCAACATCGGCGAATGCTGGAGCCAGAAGCACGCGACGTTGATGATCATGGGCGATGTCTGCACGCGGGCCTGCGCCTTCTGCAACGTCAAGACGGGCCTGCCCCAGCCGCTGGACCCGGAAGAACCGGCCAAGGTCGGTCTGGCGGTGGCCCAGCTGGGTCTGAACCACGTGGTCGTCACCTCGGTCGACCGCGACGACGTGCATGACGGCGGCGCCGCCCACTTCGCCGAGGTGGTGCGCGAAGTCCGCCGCCAAGCCCCGGCCACCACCATCGAGATCCTGACGCCCGACTTCCTGAGGAAGGACGGCGCCGCCGAGGTCATGATCGACGCCCGACCCGACGTCTTCAACCACAACCTGGAGACCGTGCCCCGGCTGTATCTGAAGATCCGGCCCGGCGCCCGCTACTTCCATTCCCTGCGGCTGCTGCAACAGGTCAAGGAGCGCGACCCCAACCAGTTCACCAAGTCCGGCGTCATGGTCGGCCTGGGCGAGACCAAGGAGGAGGTCATGCAGGTGATGGACGACATGCGCAGCGCCGGCGTCGACTTCATCACCATCGGCCAGTACCTTCAGCCGACCCGCAAGCACGCCGCCATCGAGCGTTTCGTGACGCCGGAAGAGTTCAAGGCCTATGAGGCCATCGCCCGGGCCAAGGGCTTCCTGATGGTGTCGTCCAGCCCTTTGACGCGGTCGTCTCACCATGCCGGCGAGGATTTCGCCCGCTTGAAGGCGGCGCGCGAGGGAATGAACCGGCCATGACGGGAGGCGGGGCGTCGGTTCCGGCGTGGGGATTCGGGCTCTCGCTCGCGGCGTTCGGGCCGAACCTCATTCTGATCCTGGTCGTAGGCTGGGCGATCAGCCATGGACGTGACGGCGCCAGCATGATGGTGATGATCGGCCTTACGGCTATCAGTTGCGCCTGTCTTTTGGCGTCCGCCGTCGCTTGGCGTCGGCCACAGAACGCACTCGCGATTTTCGCCGCCGCCGTTCAGCTTGCGCCCCTGGCCAGCTTCATCCCGTTTCTAATTGCCTCGGCGCTGCGGTAAGTCAGCTTGGCCGTCCACCGCGTCACCCGCATCCTGCCCTATGCGCCCCAGCAGCTGGCCGAGCTGGTGGCGGACCTGGACGCCTATCCGGACTTCGTGCCCTGGGTTTCGGCCATGCGGACGTGGAACGCGCGGGAGGAAGCGCCGGGCGTCGATCTGATCGACGCCGAGGCGCAGGTGGGGTTCAGCTTCCTGAAGGAGCGTTTCGCGACCTGGGTGCGCCATGATCGAAACCGTCACGTGGTCGAAGTAGGGCTGCTGCGCGGGCCGTTCCGGCACCTGAAGAACCGCTGGGCGTTCTTCGCCGATCCGCAGGGGACCCGCGTCGAGTTCATGATCGACTTCGCCTTCAAGTCGCGCCTGCTGGACGCCATGCTGCACGCCAATTTCGAGCGGGCGGTCGGACGTCTGATCGGCTGTTTCGAGGCCGAGGCGGCGCGGCGGTACGGGCCCGTGAGATGAGTTTCGACTTCGACGCCGTCGTCGTGGGCGCCGGGGCCGTCGGATTGGCCTGCGGGCGGGCGCTGTCGGCGCGCGGGCTGACGGTTCTGGTGCTGGAGACAGAGCCGCAGATCGGCCAGGGCGTCTCCAGCCGCAACAGCGAGGTCATCCACGGCGGGCTCTACTATCCGACCGGCTCGCTGAAGGCGCGTTTGTGCGTGACCGGTCGCCGGCAGCTCTATGCCTTCTTGGAGAGTCACAAGATCGATCACTGGCGGTGCGGCAAACTGGTGGTGGCGACCGAAGAGACCGAGGTCGACCGGATCGAGGCCATCTTCAGGCAGGCGGCCACCAACGAGGTCGAAAAGCTGGAACATCTGACCGGCGCGCAAGCGCGGAGGCTGGAGCCCGAGCTGAACGCCCATGCGGCGATCCTGTCCCCGGAAAGCGGCGTGTTCGACAGCCATGGCTACATGCTGGCGCTTCAGGGCGAGATCGAGGACGCGGGCGGCTCGGTCGTGATGTCGACCCCGTTCGAGCGGGCCGAGCCTCTGCCGGGCGGCGGCTTCCGCGTCACCGCGGGTGGGGAGGGCGGGGCGACTCTGACTTGCCGGCTGCTGGTCACCGCGCCGGGTCTGGGGGCGCAGGACGTGGCGGCCCGGATCGACGGGTTCCCGGCCGAGCGAATCCCTGAGGGCCACTTCGGCAAGGGCGTCTATTTCCGACTGACCGGCGCGGCGCCCTTCGACCGGTTGATCTATCCGCCGCCGATTCCCGGCGCCCTGGGCATCCACTATCGCAAGGATCTGGGCGGGCAGGGCGTGTTCGGGCCGGACCTGACCTTCGTCGAGGCGGAGGACTATGCGGTCGATCCGGACAAGCGGGACGAGTTCGTGCGCTACATCCGGCGCTTCTGGCCGGATGTCGAGGCCGAGCGGCTGACGCCCGACTATGCCGGCATCCGGCCCAAGCTGCACGGGCCGGGCGAGCCGCAGCCGGATTTCCAGCTGCGCGGGGCCGACGATCACGGCATCGAGGGCTTGGTCGCCCTGTTCGGCATCGAGAGCCCGGGCCTGACCAGTTCGCTGGCCATCGGCGAAATGGTGGCGGAGATGCTGGGCCATGGATGACGTCCGTTTCCGGCAGGCGACCTTGGCGGACGTCCCGAACCTCCAGCCGCTGGTCCATCACGCCTATCGCGGCGACAGCGCGCGGGTCGGCTGGACGCACGAGGCCGACCTGCTGGACGCCGCGCGGATCGATGAGGCGGCGCTGGCGGACAGCGTCGCCGATCCGGCGCAGGTCATCCTTCTGGCCGAGCGGGACGGAGAGCTGATCGGCTGCGTCCACGTGACCGACAAGGGCAACGGCCTGTCATACCTGGGCATGCTGACGGTCTCGGCGACCTTGCAGGCGCAAGGCCTGGGGCGGCGGCTGATCGACGAGGCCGAGGCGCTGGCCCGCGACCGGTTCGCCGCGTCGAGGATGGAGATGACCGTGATCGTCCAGCGGGACGAGCTGATCGCCTGGTACCAACGGCGCGGCTATCGCCTGACCGGCGAGCGGCGGCCTTTTCCGGCGACCGATCCCCGCTTCGGGGTTCCGCGACGCAGCGACCTGGCCTTCGTCGTCATGGAAAAGGCGCTGGCTTGACCGCCGCCGGCCGGGCGGGCATCGGCGCTGCATGGAGATCAGGACGTCCCGGCTGACCCTGCGCACCGCCCGCCCGGACGACCTGGCCGCGATGCACGCCGTGCTGTCCAGCGTCGAGGCGACGCGCTGGTGGTCCACGCCCCCGCACGCCGATCCGGACCAGACCCGGCTTTGGCTGGACCGGATGATCGCCTACGGTCCGGATCATCCCGACTTCGTCGTGGAGTTCGAGGGTCGGGTCGTGGGCAAGGCCGGCTTCTTCGCTCCGCCGGAGATCGGCTACATCCTGCACCCCCAGGTCTGGGGCAGAGGCGTGGCGCACGAAGCCTGTCGCGCCGCGATCGACCACCTGTTCGCCACGTCGGACCATGCCGCGGCGACGGCCAACGTCGATCCGGAGAACGCCGTCTCGATTCGCCTGCTGGAGAAGCTGGGCTTCGTCCTGACGGCATTCTCGGAGCGGACGTGGAACATCGGTGGGGAATGGAAGGACAGCTTTTTCTACGGCCTTTCGCGTGAGGCGTGGGCGGCGCGCGGCGAGGCTTGAAATCGCCATGACGTTCCGGCATAAGCCCGCCTCCCGCAGCGGCCCGGTTCGGTCGCCGCCCTCTTTTTCGCGTTCCGGGCCCGCTCCGGCGCGCCCAGCCTGAAGATCGAGACGGACATGGCCGTTCCCAAGCGCAAAGTATCGCCGTCGCGTCGCAACATGCGCCGCGCCCACGACGCCCTCGGCGCCAACGCCTACGTCGAGGACAAGGACACCGGCGAGCTGAAGCGCCCGCACCACATCGACCTGAAGACCGGCACCTATCGCGGCCGCCAGGTTCTGACGCCCAAGGACGAATAGTTCTCCGTCGTAATGCGGAGCTTTGACGGCGCGCGGTGGCCCGCGCGCCGTTTTCGTGCGTCTATGGGATCCTCGAATAGGGAGGGTTCCATGGTTCGTGCGCTGGTCTTGAGTTCCGTTGTGGTCCTGGCCCTGGCGGCCTGCCGACAGTCCGAAGCGCCCTCGGCCGGCGCCGAGGCCCGAACCGACGCCGCTTCGCCCCCGTCCGCCGGCGCCGAAACCCTGTCGGTCGAAGGACTGGGGCCCCTGAGGATCGGCATGACCGTGCCTCAGCTGGCCGAGGTGTGGGGCGGTCTGCGCGCCCGGCCCGAGGACGTGATGGCCTGCGCCGTGGTCGAGTTCGCCGACGGGCCGCCGGGAGTTCAGGCCATGCTGAACGGCGGGGAGGTCCGGCACGTCATCCTGAACCGGTTCTCGACGGCGAAGACCGATCGCGGCTTCGGCCCCGGCGACGACGGCGCGGCGGTGAAGGCCGCCTATGGCGACGCCGCGGTCGTCTCACCCGCAAAATACGACCCGGCGCCGGCTGAGGACGTCACGGTCTGGGCCGACGGACGCAAGGACGCCTACGTCGAGGACATGTCCGCGCGGGGCGTGCGCTATGGTGTCGGCGGCGACGGCAAGGTGTCCTCGGTCAGAGCCGGCGGGCCGACGATCCAGCTGGTCGAGGGGTGCGGCTGATCAGAGCGGAAAGACGATCCGGCAGGCCAGCCCGTCGGTCGGATAGTCCACCACGACCTTGCCACTGAGATCTACCGCGACCGAGCGGAGCAGGCGGGAGCCGAACCCCGTTCGTTCCGGCGGACGAACGGCGGGACCGTCATGCTCCTTCCACACCAGGGCGACCTGGCCGTCCACCAGGCCCCATGAGATCGCCACCGCGCCGTCCTGGCTGGCCAAGGCGCCGTACTTGACCGCGTTGGTGGCCAGTTCGTGGAAGGCCATCGACAGAGCCAGGGCCTGTCGCGACGTCAGCACGACGGCCGGGCCTTCGCTTCGCATCCGACGACCTGCGCCATCATAGGGGCGAAGCGCCGCCTCGATCACTTCGCTGAGCGTCGCATCCGTCCAGTGGCGACGCGTCAGCAGGTCGTGCGCGCGCGACAGCGAGGCGAGGCGATCCTGAAACCGCTCCACATAGGTCTCGACGTCCGGACATGACCGCGCCGACAACAAGGCGATCGATTGGACCGTGGCCAGGGTGTTCTTGACCCGGTGATTGACCTCGTCGACCAGCACCCGCAACCGCGCCTCGCCTTGTTTCAGCGCGGTGACGTCTATGGTCGTGCCGATCACCCGCGCCGGTCTGCCGTCCGCGTCGAACAGGACGCGCGCCCGATCGATCACGTCGATCCAGCGGCCGTCTTCGTGCCGGACGCGATATTCTTGCTCGCTCCATTCGACGGAATGCTCTTCGCCCTTGCCGGCCAGGATGCATTCCAGATCCTCGGGATGCACCCGCGCCCGCCACCAGTCGGGAGAAGGGTCCGCGTCCTCCGGTCCCACGCCCAGCAGGTGTTTCAGGCCGGCGGATCGGACGACGACGTCCCGCGTCAGATCCCAATCATAGGCCACGCCCAGGACCGCGTCGGCCGCGACCGACAGCCGACGCTCGCGGTCCGCCAGTTCACGGACCATGCGGCGGTTTTCGGTGACGTCGCGGGCGTGAACGCCCAGCCCCCCATCCAGCGGAAAGATCCTCATGTGAAGCGTGCGGTCCGGCCGCACGGCGGAGGTCATCTCCATCTCCAGCGGATCCTGGGTCGTCAGAACCTTGTGCAGCAAGGCCTCGCGCTCCGGGGGAAGCCGCCCCGCCAGGCTCTGACCGACGCGAAGCGCGCCGGCCGGCAAGAAGGTGAGCGAGGCCGGGTTGGCGAAGGTGACCGTCAGGTCCGCGTCCAGAGAGATGAAGGGATCGGGCAGGGCGGTCAGGATCGCCTGGGCGCGACGCTCGGTGCGACGGACCACGCTGACGTCCTCGACCAGGGCGTAGAAGCCGCCCGCTTCGGCCGGAACATAGTGGGCGACGATGTCCCGGGTTCCCCCGTCGCGATAGGGGGCCTGGATTTCGAACCTGATCGGCTGTCCCCCCAGGACCAGGCGAATGCGCGGCTCCAGCGCCTTGAACGCCGCCGGCCCCAGCACCTCGGCCATGGTGCGGCCCAGCATCGTCTCGCGCGCGTGGCCGAACCAGAACTCGTAGGCCCGGTTCATGAAGCGGTACCGGAGATCCGGGCCGATATGCGAGATCAGCAAGGGAAGGTCGTCCAGCGCGTCGGCTCCCAGGCCGCCGACAGGCAGGCCCCCGGTCTTCCCTCGCTCCCCGTCGACGTCGCGCATTCAGTCCCGCCCCGATCCGCCCTAACGCATCGACGGCCTTGCAGTTCCAGCGGTTGGCGCGAGGCGCCGCAGCCGCTAAACGCTTGGGCGTTCAACAGGAGCCGCCATGACCGACATCGCCGACATCGTCGCCCGCCAGATCCTCGACTCACGCGGCAATCCGACGGTGGAGGTGGACGTGATCCTGGACGACGGCAGCTTCGGCCGGGCCGCCGTCCCGTCGGGCGCCTCGACCGGCGCGCATGAGGCGGTGGAGCTGCGCGACGGCGACAAGGATCTGTGGGGCGGCAAGGGCGTGGGCAAGGCGGTCGACGCCGTCAACGGCGAGATCTTCGACGCCCTGTCCGGCATGGACGCCGAAGACCAGCGCCGCATCGACGAGGCCTTGATCCAGCTGGACGGCACCGAGACCAAGGGCCGGCTGGGCGCCAACGCCATCCTGGGCGTGTCGCTGGCCTGCGCCAAGGCCAGCGCGATTTCGGCCGGCCTGCCGCTGCACCGCTACGTCGGCGGCATCTCGGCGCGCATCCTGCCCACGCCGATGATGAACATCATCAACGGCGGGGCCCACGCGGACAATCCCATCGACATCCAGGAATTCATGATCCTGCCGACCGGGGCCGAGAGTTTTTCGGAAGGCCTGCGCATGGGAACGGAGATTTTCCACGCCCTGAGGAAGGCGCTGAAGGACGCGGGCCACAACACCAACGTCGGCGATGAGGGCGGTTTCGCGCCCAACCTGGCCTCGGCGAAGGAGGCGCTGGAGTTCATCACCAAGGCCGGACAGGCGGCGGGCTATCTGGCGGGAGAAGACTTCCACCTGGGCCTGGACGTCGCCGCCACCGAGTTCTTCAAGGACGGCAAGTACGTGATGGCGGGCGAGGGCAAGACCTTCGACCATGAAGGCATGGTCGGCTATCTGGCGGACCTTTGCGAGCGCTTCCCCATCGTGTCGATCGAGGACGGCTGCGCCGAGGACGACTTCGACGGCTGGAAAGCTCTGACCGAGCGCCTGGGCGACCGGGTCCAGCTGGTGGGCGACGACCTGTTCGTGACGAATCCGGTGCGTCTGGCCGCCGGAATCGGCGAGGGCCTGGCCAACTCGATCCTCATCAAGGTCAATCAGATCGGCACCTTGTCTGAGACCCTGGATGCGGTCGACATGGCCCATCGCGCCGGATACACGGCCGTCATGAGCCACCGCTCGGGCGAGACCGAGGACTCGACCATCGCCGACCTGGCCGTGGCCACCAACTGCGGACAGATCAAGACCGGCTCTCTGGCGCGCTCGGACCGCACGGCGAAGTACAACCAGCTGCTGCGCATCGAGGAGATGCTGGGCGACCAGGGTCAGTACTACGGCGACGGCATGCTGCTGCGCTAGTTTCTGCGGCCAAGCTACGGTTCGTTAGGCATTTTCGGTCATCTCTAGGCAGGGAATCCCCCGCGCTCAGAAGGAGCGTCCGAGTTGCTGGACCGCATGAAGCCGTACCGCGTGACCGCCTTTTTGTTTCTGGCGGTCGTTTATCTCTCCATCCAGGCGCTGACGGGCCAGTTGGGTCTGCTGTCCGCCCATGCTCGGGCTGAGGCCTTGGATGCCCGAGAGGCGGAGGCGCTGCGGCTCGACCGTGAGCGTGCCGACCTGGAAACGAGGGTGCGTCACCTGAGCGACGACAACCTGTCGCGCGACCTTCTGGAGGAGAGGGCCAGGGCTCTGTTGGGCTATTCCGACCCGCGTGACGTCGTCGTCGAAGTCCAGGCGGCGTCGGCGCGGAAAGCGGACCGACGGGCCGCCGCCTGAACTGTTGTTACAGGCCGTGATCCCGGCTTTGCCTTTCCGGAACCAAGGCTGCTAAAGCCCCTTTCCGTAAAGTCAGAAGGCCCCGGCCCTGGGGTCCAGCCGGGAGATGGCGGATGGCGAAAGCCCCCTCCGATAAGACTGCCCCCAGGAAGCTTCCGAACGCGCCGCAAGCGTCGAAGGACGACCTGCTGCGCTTCTACCGCGAAATGCTGCTGATCCGCCGTTTCGAGGAGCGGGCGGGCCAGCTGTACGGCATGGGTCTGATCGGCGGCTTCTGCCACCTGTACATCGGCCAGGAGGCCGTGGCGGTCGGCGTTCAGGAGAGCGTCAAACAGGGCCACGACAAGATCATCACCGGCTATCGCGACCACGGCCACATGCTGGCCGCCGGCATGGACCCGAAGGAGGTCATGGCCGAGCTGACCGGCCGCATCGGCGGCTCGTCCAAGGGCAAGGGCGGTTCGATGCACATGTTCGACGTGCCGACCGGCTTCTTCGGCGGGCACGGCATCGTCGGCGCGCAGGTGTCGCTGGGCGCCGGCCTGGCCTTCGCCGGCAAGTACCGCGGGGATGACTCGGTCAGCTTCATCTACTTCGGCGACGGCGCGGCCAATCAGGGCCAGGTCTACGAGAGCTTCAACATGGCCCAGCTGTGGAAGCTGCCGGCCATCTTCATCATCGAGAACAACCAGTACGCCATGGGCACCTCGATCGAGCGCGCCTCGGCGACGACCGAGCTGTACATGCGCGGCGCCAGCTTCGGCATTCCGGGCGAGCAGGTCGACGGCATGGACGTGCTGGCGGTCAAGGACGCCACGGCGCGGGCCGTGAAGCGCGCCCGCGAAGGCGGCGGCCCCTTCATCCTGGAAGTGAAGACCTATCGCTATCGCGGTCACTCCATGTCGGATCCGGCCAAGTACCGGACCAAGGAGGAGGTCGACGAGGTCAAGACGACCCGCGACCCGATCGAGCACGTGAAAAAGCTGCTGGCCGACGCGAAGGCGACCGAGGACGAGATCAAGGCCATAGACGCCGAGATCAAGGCGATCGTGGCCGAGGCCGTGCAGTTCGCCCAGGAAAGCCCGGAGCCGGACCCGTCCGAGCTCTACACCGACGTCTATGTGGAGGCCTGACCGTTGACCGACATCCTGATGCCGGCGCTGTCCCCCACGATGGAAGAGGGCACGCTGACCAAGTGGCACATCAAGGCGGGCGACACCGTGTCGGCCGGCCAGGTGATCGCCGAGATCGAGACCGACAAGGCGACCATGGAAGTCGAGGCAGTCGACGAGGGCGAGGTGCTGGAAATCCTGGTCGCCGAGGGCAGCGAGAACGTGAAGGTCAACACCCCGATCGCGCGCCTGTCGGGCGACGACGCGGGGGCGACCGCCCTCAAAGCCGACGCACCGGCGGCCGCTGAGGCTCCAAAGGCCGCCGCCGAAGGCAAGACCGGCGATCCGGAGAAGGCTCCGGCCACCGGCGGCGCGGCAGAGGAACCCGTGAAGCCGAAGGTCGAGCTGAAGGATCCCGAAATCCCCGCCGGCGCCAAACTGGTCAAGACCACCATCCGCGACGCCCTGCGCGACGCCATGGCCGAGGAGATGCGACGTGACGAGGCGGTCTTCCTGATGGGCGAGGAAGTCGCCCAGTACCAGGGCGCCTACAAGGTCAGCCGAGAGCTGCTGCAGGAGTTCGGCGAGCGGCGGGTGATCGACACGCCGATCACCGAGTACGGCTTCGCCGGGGTCGGCGTGGGCGCGGCGATGTCGGGCCTCAAGCCCATCGTCGAGTTCATGACCTTCAACTTCGCCATGCAGGCGATCGACCACATCATCAACTCCGCCGCCAAGACGCTTTACATGTCCGGCGGCCAGATCCGGTGCCCGATCGTCTTCCGCGGCCCGAACGGCGCCGCCAGTCGCGTCGCGGCCCAGCACAGCCAGGACTATTCGTCCTGGTACGCCAATGTGCCTGGCCTGAAGGTCGTCGCCCCCTATGACGCGGGCGACGCCAAGGGCCTGCTGAAGGCGGCGATCCGCGATCCGAACCCCGTCGTCTTTCTCGAGCACGAGATGATGTACGGGCTGGAGTTCGACGTGCCCGACGTCGAGGACTGGGTGCTGCCCATCGGCAAGGCCAAGGTCCGCCGCGAAGGGACCGACGTCACGATCACCGCCCACAGCCGCATGGTCGGCTTCGCCCTGCAGGCCGCCGAGAAGCTGGCCGAGGAAGGGATCAGCTGCGAAGTCGTCGATCTGCGCACCCTGCGTCCGCTGGACACCGACACGATCGTGGAGAGCGTCAAGAAGACCAGCCGTCTGGTTTCGGCCGAGGAGGGCTGGGGTCCGATGGGCGTCGGCGCCGAGGTGGTGGCGCGGGTGATCGAACATGCCTTCGATTATCTCGATGCGCCGCCTCTTCGGGTGCACCAGGAGGACGTGCCGCTGCCCTATGCCGCCAATCTGGAGGCCTTGTCGCTGCCCGGCGTCGACAAGATCGTCGCGGCCGTTAAGGCGGTGACGGCATGAGCGACGAGTTCCTGATGAAGACCCCGGACAGCGTGGCGTCGGACCCCGACGCGATCGAATTCACCCGGATGTGGTGGTCCCGCGGCGAGCCTGTCATGTCCGTCAAGCCCGCGTTCGACGACCCCAGGACCTATGGGCAGATGCTGGCCTATGCCGCCAAACACATGGCCCACGGCTATGCCGTTCGGCACGGCATGGACGAGAAGCAGGCCTACTCCAAGATCCTGGCCGGCATTTCCGACGTGCTGCAAAGCCCGGGAGTGGAGACCGTGACCGAGGAGGCGGCGCGATGACCGACATCCTGATGCCGGCGCTGTCGCCCACCATGGAAGAGGGCGTGCTGGCCAAATGGCACGTGAAGGTCGGCGACGTCGTGTCGGCCGGCCAGGTGATCGCCGAGATCGAGACCGATAAGGCGACCATGGAGGTCGAGGCGGTCGACGAGGGCGAGATCACGGACATTCTGGTGGCCGAGGGAACCGAGGGCGTGAAGGTCAACACGCCGATCGCCCGCCTGAGGGACGAGGGTGGCGTGGCCGCGCCGGCGCCCAAGAGGCCAGAGGCATCGTCTCCTCACCGCGCCGCAGGCGGGGGGATGGGGACCGCCGAAGGCGGTGGAGGGGTTCCTCCCGCCGCTCAAACCGACAAGGCGGAGCCCACGGCCAAAAGCCCCTCCACCGCTTCGCGGTCCCCCTCCCCATCGCTGCGCGACGGGGAGGAGACGAGGATCTTCGCCTCGCCTCTGGCCCGCCGGATCGCGGCGCAGAATGGCGTCGATCTCGCCTCGGTCAAGGGTACCGGCCCGCACGGCCGCATCGTCCGCCGGGACGTCGAAGGGCTCAAGGGCGGGACGGCGCCCGCAGCCGTGTCGGCCGCGCCGGCCAAGGACGCGCCGCGTCAGGCGCCGTCGCTGGAGCAGCAGGGCATCGCGCCCGGCTCCTATGACCTCATCCCGCTGGACGGCATGCGCAAGGCCATCGCGCGCCGGCTGACCGACAGCTTCCGCGACGTGCCGCACTTCCCGCTGACGATAGACTGCGAGATCGACGGCCTGCTGGCCGCGCGCGCCAAGGTCAACGCCCTGCTGGAGAAGGACGGGGTCAAGGTCTCGGTGAACGACTTCGTGCTGAAGGCCTCGGCCATGGCGCTGAGGGCCGTGCCGGAGGCCAACGCCAGCTATACGCCGGAAGGCATCGCCATGCATCATCACGCCGATGTGGCCATGGCGGTGGCCATCGACGGCGGGCTCATCACCCCCATCGTGCGCAAGTGCCAGACCAAGTCGCTGTCGCAGATCGCGGTGGAGGCCAAGGACCTCGCCAAGCGCGCCCGCGACCGCAAGCTGAAGCCGGAGGAGTTCCAGGGCGGCACTTTCTCGGTGTCCAATCTGGGCATGTTCGGCATCAAGACGTTCGCCTCGATCATCAACGAGCCGCAGGGCGCCATAATGAGCGTCGGGGCAGGGGAGCGGCGACCGGTCGTCAAGGACGGCCAGCTGGCGGTCGCCACAGTGATGACCTGTACTTTGACCTGCGATCACCGCGTCGTCGACGGCGCCGTGGGCGCGCGCTTCCTGCAGGTCTTCAAGGCGATGATCGAAGACCCCGTGACGATGCTGGCTTGAGGATCCGACCATGGCCGCTGAATTCGACCTGATCGTCATCGGCTCGGGCCCCGGGGGCTATGTGGCCGCCATCCGCGCCTCGCAGCTGGGCCAGAAGGTCGCCATCGTCGAGCGCGAGAACCTGGGCGGCATCTGCCTGAACTGGGGCTGCATACCCACCAAGGCCCTGCTGAAGTCCGGCGAGAAGTACGAGAGCTTGTCGCACCTGAAGGACTACGGCCTGTCCGCCGACAAGGTCGGGTTCGACTTCGACGCCATCATCGCCCGCTCGCGCGGCGTGGCGAAACAGCTGAACTCCGGCGTCGGCTTCCTGATGAAGAAGAACAAGATCGAGGTCATCGAGGGCTCGGCCAAACTGGAGAAAGGCGCCGCCGCCCCCAAGGTGGTCGTGGCGCTGAAGGCCGGCGGATCGCGCACGGTCGAGGCGAAGGCCGTCATGCTGGCCGTCGGCGCCCGCGCCAAGGCCATCCCCCAGATCGGGCTGGAGGCCGACGGCGACCGCATCTGGGCCTATCGGGAGGCCATGGCGCCCAAGTCCATGCCGAAGTCGATCGTGGTGATCGGTTCCGGCGCCATCGGCATCGAATTCGGCAGCTTCTATCGCGCGCTTGGAGCGGACGTCACTGTGGTCGAAGCCGTCGATCGGATCATGCCGATCGAGGACGAAGAGGTGTCCAAGGCCGCGCAGAAGGCCTTCGAGAAGCGCGGGATGAAGTTCCGCACCGGCTGCAAGGTCACCGCCGTCAAGAAGGGCGGGCCGGGCGTCCAGGTCTCGATCGAGGCGGCGGGCAAGGCCGAGACGCTGGAGGCCGAGGTCTGCATCTCGGCCGTCGGGATCACCGCCAACACCGACGGAATCGGGCTGGAGGCGCTGGGGGTGAACATGGATCGCGGCCACGTCGCCATCGACGGCCACTGTCGGACCAACGTCAAGGGTCTGTACGCCATCGGAGACTGCGCCGGCGCGCCCTGGCTGGCTCACAAGGCTTCGCACGAGGGCGTCCACGCCGCGGAGCACATCGCCGGCTTCAAGACGCCCAACGTGCATTCGCCCATCGCCGGATGCACCTACGCCCAGCCTCAAGTGGCGTCGGTCGGCGTGACCGAGCAACAGGCCAAGGCCGAGAAGCGTGACGTGAAGATCGGCCGCTTCCCTTTCCGCGTGAACGGCAAGGCCATCGCCGCCGGAGAGACCGAGGGCTTCGTCAAGACCATCTTCGACGCCAAGACGGGCGCCTTGATCGGCGCCCACATGATCGGCGCCGAGGTCACAGAGATGATCCAGGGCTATGTGACCGCCATCACCATGGAGGCGACCGAGGAGGACATCCACGGCATCGTCTATCCGCACCCGACCATGTCCGAGGCCATGCATGAGGCGGCTCTGGACGCCTATGGCCGCGTGATCCATATCTGACGACGCCGAACATTACGGATTAGACACGGCTTCCCGCTTGCCCGCACGACGGCGCCGGCCCTAGTCTCCCGGCCGACGTCGTTCGGAGTTCGTGACTTGCCGCATCCGCTGGGCATCGCCGTGTCGGCCCTGGCCCTGATCACCCACGATCCCCTCAGCGCCGGCGCGGTCCAGGATCCGCCGGCGTCTCCGCCGATATTTCAGCCCGGCGCGCCGGGTCAACCCACACGCACCGTGACGGCCGCCCAGGCCGTGGAACTGGGCCGCACCACCTTCACCACCGCCGACGTGCGCTTCATGCAGCACATGATCGTCCACCACGCTCAGGCGGTGGAGATGGTCAAACTGCTTGAGGCGCGCGGATCGTCGCCGCGCGTCAAGGCGCTGGGCCGGCGGATCGCGCTGAGCCAGGCCTCGGAGATGGAACTGATGGCGGGATGGCTGACCGCTCGCGGTCAGGAGATCGCGCCGGCCGATCTGCACGCCGGTCATCCGGGGCATGACGCGCACGCAAGCCATGCCGGCCATTCTTCCGGCCCGTCCGAGACGCCGGTGATGCCCGGCATGCTGTCGCCGGCGCAGATGACGCGGCTTGCGGCTGCGGAAGGCGAGGCGTTCGACCGCCTGTTCCTGGAAGGCATGATACAGCACCATCAGGGCGCGCTGGACATGGCGTCGGAGTTGCTAGCTCTGCCGGATTCCGCCGAAGACACCTTGTTGTCCGACTTCGTCGCCTCGGTCGTCGCCGATCAGTCGGCCGAGATCACCCGAATGCGCAGCCTTCTGGCTGAGCTCTGACCCTTCGACCTGAAAAAGGAGCGGCCATGTTCGTTCGCAAGACCCTGCTTTCCTCCGCCGCCGCGCTGGCGGTCCTGGCCTGCGCCTCGGCGGTCGCCGCCCAGGCGCAGCAGCCGACCGTCGCCGCCGATGAGCGCACGCGCCTGTCGCCCGGCATCTTGGACGCCGGCGAGGCGATCAAAGGAATGGCGCTGGAGCATGCGGTCGCCCCGCCGCCGGGCTTCTTCGACCCGGAACAGATCTTCGCTCCGCCGACGACTCCTGAGGAAGGCCAGGCGCTGAACGCCCGCATCCAGGCCAGCCCGGACACGTTCAGCCCGCTGGCCCTGTCGAACACCGACATGGCGTTGTCGGGAAATCGTCTTTTCGTGGGCAACTTCAACGGCTTCAATGCCTATGACGTGTCTTCCGGCAAGCCTGAACTGGTGATGTCGGTCGTCTGTCCGGGCGGGCAGGGCGATCTGTCGATCCACGGAAATCTGCTGTTCATGTCGGTCGAGGAAAACCGCGGTCGCCTCGACTGCGGGGCCAGCGGGGCGGGGGGCGCGGTCAACGCCGAGCGCTTCCGCGGCGTGCGCATCTTCGACGTCAGCGACATTCGCAATCCGCGCCAGGTGGCGGCGGTTCAAACCTGCCGCGGATCGCACACGCACACCCTGGTGCCGAGCGCCGATCCGAAGGTTCTTTACGTCTACAACTCCGGCACCGCCGGCGTGCGCCGGGCTGAGGAGCTGTCGATCTGTTCCAGCGGCGATCCGAGCCGCAACGCCGACACGGCCCTGTATTCGATCGACGTGATCAAGGTGCCGCTGGACCGGCCGCAGGACGCCGCCATCGTCAGCCGTCCGCGCATCTTCGCCGATGAGAACGGCCGCATCGACGGTCTGTGGACCGGCGGACGCATCGGCGTCACCAGCCAGGAAACGGCTCAGACCAACCAGTGTCACGACATCACCGTCTTCCCGCAGATCAACCGGGCGGCCGGCGCGTGCGCGGGGAACGGCATCCTGCTGGACATCTCCGATCCGGAGAATCCGAAGCGGATCTCGGACCTGTTCGATCCGGACATGGCCTATTGGCACTCGGCCACCTTCGACAACACGGGCGACAAGGTCGTCTTCACGGACGAGTGGGGCGGCGGCACCGCGCCGCGCTGCACGGCGGAATCGCCCACGACCTGGGGCGCCAACCTGATCGCCACCATCGGCGGCGACGGTCGGCTGCGCGGTCGCGCATTCCACAAACTGCCGTCCGTCCAGGGGCCGGCCGAGAACTGCGTCGCGCACAACGGCAACCTGATCCCTGTGCCCGGGCGCGACCTGATGCTTCAGGCCTGGTACCAGGGCGGCCTGTCGGTGATGGACTTCTCAGACCCGATGAAGCCTGTCGAGATCGCCTATTTCGACCGCGGCCCTCTGGGTGAGAAGCTGATGATCGGCGGCTCGTGGTCGGCCTACTGGTTCAACGGCCGGATCTATTCCAGCGAGATCGCGCGTGGTCTGGACGTGCTGAAGCTGGTTCCGTCCGACCAGCTGTCGGCCGCCGAGATCGCCGCGGCCGAAGCCGTGCGGATCGACGTGATCAATCCGCAGACGCAAACCCGCGTCGAATGGGCGGACACGCCCGACGTGGCCATGGCCTACGTCGATCAGCTTAGCCGGGCAGGCGCCGACGCGGCGCTGATGGGCGAGGCGAAGGCGGTGATCGACGGCTGGCGCCGCGGTTCGGCCGATGCGGCGGCCGGCGACGCGGTGGCGGCCAAGCTGACGGCCGCGGCCGGCGCGCGCGGCGTCAACGCCGTGGACGCCCGTCGCATGCGGGCTCTGGCCGGCGTGTTCGAACGCATCGGCTGATCGCGCAGCCTGAACGAAGACAGCGGCGGCGGGAGGGACCAGATCCTTCCCGCCGTCGATGTTTGGGGCTCAGCGCTTTTTGCCCAGCTCCGCCGCGATGTCCTTGGTCAGGCGGCCGACCTTGCGATGCGCGGCCGTGATCTGGTCACGGGTCACGCCCCAGCGCCTCATCCAATACTCGACGGCCTGACGTTCGGAGAGGTCGAGCCTGTCCTTGTCGATGAAGCCGCGCTTGTCCTTCAGGCCGGCCATGACGGATCCTCTTTGCTGGTGATCAGCCTAGGGGGAGTGAACGTTGATGGCGAGCTCTGGAACGATCCCATTTCCGCCTAAGACATATTATGCGAAATTATTGGCCAAGATCGAGCCGGATTCGGAAATGGAAGCCCAGCCGGTCGAAGCGCTCGCGGTCATAGAAGCGGTGCGCATCGGTCCGCTGCATTCCGGAGTCCAGGTGCACCTCCGCGCACCCCAGTCGGGTCGCTTCCGCCTTGACCCAGTCCAGCAAGGCCGACGTCGGAAATGGAAGCCCAGCCGGTCGAAGCGCTCGCGGTCATAGAAGCGGTGCGCATCGGTCCGCTGCATTCCGGAGTCCAGGTGCACCTCCGCGCACCCCAGTCGGGTCGCTTCCGCCTTGACCCAGTCCAGCAAGGCCGACGTCGGAAATGGAAGCCCAGCCGGTCGAAGCGCTCGCGGTCATAGAAGCGGTGCGCATCGGTCCGCTGCATTCCGGAGTCCAGGTGCACCTCCGCGCACCCCAGTCGGGTCGCTTCCGCCTTGACCCAGTCCAGCAAGGCCGACGACAGTGCCGTCCCGAACGGCGGCGATGACCCGAAAGCCGTCGCTCAGCCGCATGCCGTGGACCATCGCTTGATAGGCGGCGAGGTCCAGGTGCGGCCGGAGTTGGCCCATCACCGGCCAGGTCCGGGCCAGTCCGGCGTCGTCGATCTCTTCGATCGTCAGCTCGGCCGCCATCTCAGCCGCCGACCCGGGTTGTCCACCCATCGTAGGCGATCTCCACGCCCTGGGGAGCCAAGGCCTCCAGCACCTTGAAATCCATGTCGATGTGCAGATTGGTCAGCACGGCGCGCTCGACCTCGGCAGAAGCGATCCAGTCCAGCGTACGGTCCAGATGCGCGTGGGTCGGATGCGGCGTGAACCTGAGCGCGTCGACGATCCACAGCCCGCTGCCGCGCACCGCCGAGATGGCGGCGTCGTCCAGGGCGTCGATGTCGCTGGAATAGCTGATGGGGCCCAGCCGATAGCCGATGCTGCGTATCGGCCCGTGCCCTTGGTCGAAGGTGACGATGGGCACCGGTCCGCCGGCGCCGTCGACGGCCCAGGGCACGCCGTGCGGCGGCAGGTCGTGGGCGTCGAGGATGGCCGGATAGCCCTGGATGCTCTCGAAGACATAGCCGAACCGCTCGGTCAGAGCCTGGCGGGTGGCCGCGTCCATCCACGCCGGAATGCGCTTGCGGCTGCGCATGGCGAACACCCGCAGGTCGTCTATGCCGTGGGTCTGGTCGGCGTGGTCGTGGGTATAGAGAACCGCGTCGACCTGGCGGATCCTCGTCGCCAGCGCCTGTCGGCGCAGGTCCGGCGAGGTGTCGATCAGGACGGCGGTCTCACCCTCCGGCCCGCGGCGCCGCACAAGGGCGGAACACCGAAGGCGATGATTGCGGGAGTCCCCCGGATCACAGGCGCCCCAGTCGCCGTCGCCGCGCGGCACCCCTCCCGAGGACCCGCAGCCCAGGATGGTGACGTCCAGCGCCGCGTTCATGCGCCCGCCGGCCTGGGTATGCGGTCGAACAGGTCGAAGAAGGCGTCGGTCGTGCGCGTCTCCGCCTCCTCGCGCGACCAGCCTCGGATCTCCGCCAGCTTGTCCAGCACATGGCCGACGTAGGCGGGCTCGTTGCGCCGTCCGCGATGCGGCATGGGCGCCAAATAGGGGCAGTCCGTCTCGACGATGATGCGGTCCGCCGGCATGCCCCGGATCACCGCCCGAACGTCCTCCGCCGCCTTGAAGGTCGCGATGCCCGAAACGGAGAACCAGGCCCCCATTTCCGCCGTCCTTTCCGCTAGCTCTGCACCCGAGGTGTAGCAGTGCATCAGGAAGCGGAACGGGCCGTCGGCCATCTCTTCGGCCAGCACGTGCGCCATGACGTTGTCGGCCTCGCGCGTGTGCACCACCAGCGGCAGGCCCGACGCGCGGGCCGCTCGCACATGCTGGCGGAACACGACCTCCTGGATGTCCCTGGGGCTCAGGTCGTAATGGAAGTCGAGGCCGCATTCCCCTATTCCAACGACCTTTTCTTGCTTTGCCAGGCCCACCAGACCATCCGGCGTCAGATCCGCGTAGTGGCGGGCCTCATGCGGGTGAACGCCGACCGTGCACCAGATGTCGTCGTGCGCCATGGCCAGTCCGTGCGTGGCCGAGAACGTCGACAGCCGGTCGGATATCTCCACCATCAGACCGACCCCGGCCTGGCGCGCGCGCGCGATGACGGCGTCGCGGTCCTCGTCGAACTGGGGCGCGTGAAGATTGACGTGGCTGTCGATCAGCATGCGCGTGCCTTGGTGCGTTCCAGGTCGTTCAGGGCCGAGGCCAGCACCTCGCCCCGGTCCAGGTTCAGGCCCGCCGCTCGGTCGGGCCATTCGGTCAGGCGCGACCACAGATCCGCCCAGTCGGAGGCCCCCTCCCCTCCCGCCAGGGCCCGGTCGCGCACCGCTCCGGCCAAATGATCCATCATGGCGTCGAACCGGGCGGCGCCCTCCGCGCCCCGCAACATGCCCTGCAACGCCAACCGCTCGGACCGGTCCAAAGGGCCGGGCCTCGCCACCCAGCGCCGCGCCAGCTCGTCGGCTGCGCGCGCCTCCTCGCCGACCGCCGCCAGCGCCGCGCCGGGCGAGCCGCCGGCCCCCGCCGCCACCGCTTCGGCCTCTCCGGCGTTCAGGCCGATCGTGTTCCGGAGCAACTCGGCGATCGCCGCCTCGGTCCACGGCCTGAAGGTCAGCCGGCGGCACCGCGAGCGGATCGTCGAGATCAGTCGACCGGGCGCATGACACACCAGCAGAAGGATCCCGCTGGGCGGCGGCTCCTCCAGGGTCTTCAGGATGGCGTTTGCGGCGTTGGCGTTCAGGTCGTCGGCCGCGTCGATGATGGCCACGCGCCGCCCGGCCTGGGCAGGACTCTTGGAAAAGAACTCCGGCAGGTCGCGCGCCTGATCGACGGAGATGTTGCGCTTGGTCTTGCCGCCCTCGACGGCCCGCTCCAGCACCAGCAGGTCCGGATGGGACTGGGCCGAGATCAGACGGCTGACCGGATCGTCCGCCCGCGCGCCGAGCGGGCCGCGCGTCGGATCGGTCGCCGCGCCCAACAGACGCCGTGCGGCACGGTGGGCGAAGGTGGCCTTGCCCCGTCCCTCGGGCCCGCACAACAACCAGGCATGATGCAGCCGACCGCGCTCCAGGGCATCGAGAAAGGCGAGCTCGGCCTCGACGTCGGGGACCAGGTCGAACCGATCGCGCGGATGGTCGGTCACAGGCCGGCGGCCTCCACCGCCGCCAGCACGCGGTCCGCCACCACGTCCACCTCGCCGTCGGCGTCGATCAGGCGGCAGCGCTGTGGATGGGCGGCGGCGATGGTGCGAAAGGCCTCGGCCAGTCGGGCGTGAAACTCTGCGCCCTTGCCCTCGAACCGCGTCTCGGCCTCGCCGCGCGCGAGAGCCCGCGACAGGCCGCGATCGGACGGCAAGTCGAAGATCAGGGTCAGGTCCGGCTGATCGGCGCCCACGACGGCTGCGTCCAGCGCCTCCACGAAGGCCGGATCCACGCCGCCGGCCGCACCCTGATAGGCGCGGGTGGAATCGCTGAAGCGGTCGCAGATCACCCATTTGCCCGCGTTCAGCGCCGGAAGGACCACGGCGTTCAGATGGTCGTCCCGCGCCGCGAACATCAGCAGGGTCTCGGTCATGGGCGACCAATCCTCCGCCCCGCCGGACACGACCAGCGCCCGGATGCGTTCGCCGCCGGGCGATCCGCCCGGCTCGCGCGTCAGCACCACATCGTGGCCGCGCGCGCGCAGGGCGTCGGCCAGCCGCCGGGCCTGGGTGGACTTGCCGGCCCCCTCCCCGCCTTCGAATGTGATGAACCGTCCGCGCGACACCTGCTCTGTATGGCGGCAGGCGGCGGTGCGGCCAAGGGCCATGCGGTCAGAAAGCCGGGCTTTCCCCAGCGGCGTCGATCACGCGGGCCATGACTTCGAAGCCGGCGTCGATGGCGACGCGTTCGCTCCCCAGCCGGGGCGCGCGGCCCAGATAACGGACGCGAACCCGGCCCACACCCCGTTCGAGCAGACCCAACTCCTGCGCCGCGCCGCGCGACAGGTCGATGATCCGGCCGTCCACGAACGGCCCCCGGTCGTTGACGCGCAACACGGCCCTGCGCCCGTTGTCCAGGTTGGTGACCTCGACCAGGCCCGGCAGCGGCAGCGTCTTGTGCGCCGCGGTCAGCGCATTCATGTCGAACGTCTCGCCCGTCGCCGTCGGTCGCCCGTGAAACCGGTCGCCGTACCAGGACGCCAGTCCGACCTCCTCATAATCCGGGTCTTCCTGCGGATGATACCAGCGGCCGCGGATCTGATAGGGCCGCATCGTCCCGCCGATGATCGGCGCCGGGTCCCGGACCACGGGCGCGTTCACGGGGCGGTTCGGCCCCATTCCCAGTAAGGCGCAGCCGGAGACCAACGGCGCGATCGCCGCCATCACCAGAAATCGACCCGCCCTGACGCTCATGGTCTAACGGTATCCACCCGCCGGTTTTGGCTTGGTTAATGCGGCGTCACATCCGTAGAGGACGAGATTGGCGGGTGGTGCCGATGAAGGTGAGCACTATGCCAACACCATAGCACTATGACGGGTTGGGTGGCGTCTTAGCCGAGCCGGGGCGATCGCTCCCCAAGACTTCGGCCACCCAAGCCTTCGCTCCGGTCGGGATGCTCCATGCTTCCGCCGCACCATGAACATAGGCGACCGCCTCGTCCTCGTCTCCCACGCCGACGAACTCGGGCAGGGTTCGAGGGAGCGATTTGTCGCCCAAGAGAAAGGCCGACACATAAGGATTGGTGTCATTCGCCTGGATCAACGCCTTGCGAGCGCGCAGCGCCCCGGGCATGCGGCGAAACGCCAGCAGGGCGCCCGACCAGGCCCATGCGGCGGAACCGTCGTCCTTGTACGATTTCAGAAGCGCAGCGGCCTCGGTGTCGCGGCCGAGTTCGAGCAGCGCGTCCATCAGCAGATAGCGTATGCCCTGATTGTCGTTCGGATTGAGACGAAGAAGATCATAGTAATGGCCGATCGCTTCGTCGCGATCACCGCTCTCCCACAGCATCAGCGCCAATTCGTGACGGGCGCGCATGTAGGGCCGCGTCTGAATCAGCCCCCAGAACAGACCGACATCGTCCCTGAATGCAGCCTCTCCCACCGCCTCTGTCCCGGCCGCGACCGCTCTCCTGTAGAGGTCGAGCTTCTCGTCAGAACCGCGCGTTTCCCGAGCCAAAATCAGATAGGCGTCGGCGCATCGCGCTGACAGAGCCAGCGCTTCCCGAGCCAACGCGATTCTACTTGCGCGTGTCGAGGCTTCCATCGCGTCGAAGGCCTTTTCCTGCGCCAGATCCAGAGCCTCGTCGTCCGGCTCGTCCGGCAGCCGAGCAAAGGACAGCATCAGCGCCTCCAGCTCGTCTGGCGTTAAGCCGGAAAGCATGCTCTCGGCGGAGACTCCTTCGCCCGGAACTCCACCTTTTCCTTTTCGTGTCACACCCTTGGCCATCCCGACCTCTTCGTTCCGAAAACGACAAGAGCTTAGCGTAGACCGCACTAGCCCGTCGCGCCCTGGCGGATGGCGGACAGGGTGGGATTCGAACCCACGGTGGGCTTTCACCCACGGCGGTTTTCAAGACCGCTGCCTTAAACCACTCGGCCACCTGTCCGGCCGCCGGCCGGGCGGATCGACGGAGGGCCGGAGTAAGTCTGGCGGAGACGGAGGGATTCGAACCCTCGGTACCGGTTACCCGGTACGACGATTTAGCAAACCGTTGCCTTCAGCCACTCGGCCACGTCTCCGGCAGGACGCGTCGATAGCGGAGCGATGCGGGCGGCGCAACCGGGCCGTTTCGGCAGGGCCATTAAGGGGATGGTCAGGCCCGCGTGGCAGGGTTCGGCGCCCCTGGAACCGGACCGACGGCCCGCATGACACCGACCGCCGCCCTGCTCTCCGCCGACGACGTCGCCGATGCGCTCGACGATCAGGCCACGCTGAACGCGCGCGGCCTGCGGGATTTGGCGCTGAGGGAACTGGCGACCGACGGCGCGGCGCGGCGCGGACCCTTCCGGCCCGAGGTCTGGCTGAACGCGCGTCAGCGCCATGCGACGCGCCTGGCGGCACACTATTTCCGCGCCATAGACGTGTCGGTGATCTTGGCCGTCACCTTGTTGTGCGCTTGGGCCGCGACCCCCAGTGGCCTGGCCGGCGCTCCGGTGGCGGCGGTGGCGCCGCACGCGCTTGGGGCCGCGCTCCTGCTGGCGCTGATCCGTTCTCTGGATTTGTACCGTTTCCCCGGCGCACGCCCCGGGCTGATTCACCTCGGGGCCCTGGCCGCGATCGCGGGCGTGGCGACGGCCGCGGCCGTCGTTCTGAGCCTCGTTCTGAGCGGATCGACCACGGGGCTGACCGGCGTAGTGGTGTGGGGCGCGGTCAGCCTGGCGTGCCTGTACGGCCTGCACCTGATCTGGCTGGACCGCGTCGCGGCCTGGCGCCGGTCCGGCGCCCTGACGCCCAACGTCGTCGTGGTCGGCGCGACGCGCCACGCCGAGGCGCTGATCAAGGCGGCGCTGAAGCGGCGCGACGTCAACGTGCTGGGCGTGTTCGACGACCGGCTGGCGCGCAGCCCGGACACCGTCGAGGGCGTGCCGGTTCTGGGAGATTCCGAAGCCCTGTTGAGCCACCGCATCCTGCCGTTCGTGGACCGCATCGTCGTCGCCATCGATCCGAAGGCCGAGGCGCGCGTGCGTCACCTGATGGGCCGCCTGGGCGGTCTGCCGAACGAAGTCACCCTGCTGGTCGATCCGGGGCGGGCCGGCGACCGCGAGGATGCGCTGAACCGCCTGGCCGACAGCCGGCTGGCCCCGCTGAACGGACGCAAGGACGACGACCGGCATGCCTTCAACAAGCGGATCCTAGACTTGACGTTCGGGGGATTGGCGTTCGTGGCCCTGCTGCCCGTCATGGCCCTGATCGCCGCCCTGGTGAAGCTTGACAGTCCGGGTCCGGCCCTGTTCCGCCAGCGTCGCCACGGCTTCAATCAGGAAGAGATCGTGGTGTGGAAGTTCCGAACCATGAAGCACGCGGCGGCCGACGCGACGGCCAGCCGACAGGTCACGCACGACGACGACCGCATCACGCGACTGGGGCGCGTGCTGCGGTCGACCAGCCTGGACGAGCTGCCCCAGCTGCTGAACGTGCTGACCGGCGAGATGAGCCTGGTCGGGCCTCGCCCCCACGCCGTCGGCATGAAGACAGGACAGATCGAATCCGCGCGCCTGGTCGCCGACTATGCCCACCGCCACCGGATCAAGCCGGGCATGACCGGCTGGGCGGCGATCAAGGGCTCGCGCGGGCCGCTTCATTCGGCGCAGGACGTGCGACGCCGCGTCCAGCTGGACGTGGAGTACGTGGAGCGCCAGTCGGTGTGGCTGGACCTCTGGATCATGTTCGTGACCGTGCCGGTGCTGCTGGGCGACCGCGCGGCGGTGCGCTGACATGTTCTGGCGGGGCGTCTGGGGCTATCTGCCCGCCAACGTGGTGCAGGGCGTGGTCGGCTTTCTGGCGATCATCCTGTTCACGCGTCTGTTGTCGCCGGAGGAGTTCGGCCGCTACGCCCTCGCCTTCTCCATCCTGACCCTGGCCCACGTCGCCGTCTTCACCTGGCTGGAGGCGGCGATGGCGCGCTTCTGGGCGGCGTCCAAGCCCGGCGCGGACCTTCAAGGGCATTTCGCGGGGCTTTACCGAACCGCGCTGATCCTGACGGCGGTGTTCGTGCCGGTCGCAGGCCTGATCCTGTGGCTGTGGCCCGCCGATCCGCTGTTCCGCCTCGCGGTGGCGGCCGGCGTCATGGGGTGCCCGATCCGCTGCCTGGTCAAGCTGGCGCAGGAGAGGCTGCGCGCCGAGGGCGAAGTGGCGAAATCCGCCGGCATCGACATGACCGTCACTGTGTCCGGACTGGCGATCGGCGTGGGCTTCGCCCTGGCCGGCGCGGGCGGCGCGGCGCCTCTGTTGGGGCTGGGGCTGGCGCCGTTGCTGGTGCTGCCGTTCGTGCTGCCCGGAGAATGGAAGCGCGGCGCGGGGGCCCGGCTGGATCCGAAGCGCATGCGCGGCTACGCCGCCTACGGCTATCCGATCGCCGCCTCTCTGGCGCTCACGGTCGTCTTGGCCTCGACCGACCGGTTCCTGCTGGCGGCGTTTCTGGATGAGGCCGCGGTGGGCGCCTATCACGCGGGTTATTCCATCGCCAACCGGACGTTGGACGTCCTTTTCCTGTGGCTGGGCACGGCGGGACAGCCGGCGCTGATCATGGCGCTGGAGCGGGGCGGGCGCGAGCGGCTGGCCGGCGCCGCGCGCGAGCAGCTTTCCACCTTCCTGCTGATCGGGCTGCCGGCGGCGGCGGGCGTCGCTCTGGTGGCCCAGCCGCTGGCCGACGTCCTGATCGGTGAGGAACTGCGCGCCGCGGCGGTGACCGTCACGCCCTGGATCGCCCTGTCGGCGCTGCTTTACGGCCTGACGGCCTACTATTTCGGCCAAGCCTTCACCCTGGGACGCAAGACGACGGCGCTGCTGGGGGCGATGGCGATTCCCGCCGTGCTCAACGTCGCCCTCAACCTGATCCTGGTGCCGCGCTTCGGCCTGATCGGCGCCGCCTGGGCGACGGCGGCCAGCTTCGGCGTGGGTCTGATCGCCACGCTGATCCTGGGTCGCCGCGTCCTGCCGCTGCCGATGGCGTGGGAGGCGCTGATCCGGTGCGGGATCGCGACCGCCGGCATGGCGCTTGCCGTGGCCTCCCTGCCGGCGCCCGGCGGGGTCGTGGAACTGGCGCTCAAGGCCGGGGTGGGCGGCGCGGTCTACGCGGCGCTGGCCCTGACGATCAACGCGGCCGGCGTGCGCGTCACCGCCCGGTCGTTGCTGGTGCGCCGTAGAGAGACGAGGGCCGTCGCATGAAGGCCGGTATCGCCGACAATCCCGCCTGGGCGGGGGCCGCGCCTCGGTTGTCGGTGCTGATCCCGTTCCTGCGCGACGACCCTTCGCGGCTCATCGCCGCCCTGGCCGAGGCCGGCGGCGCCGGAGCCGAACTGGTGCTTCTGGACGACGGCACGGGGGAAGCGGCGCTAACGGACGCGCTGACCGATGTGCTGGCCGCCCTGCCCCTTGCCGCCCGGCTGATCACCCTGCCCGCCAACGAGGGCCGATCGCGGGGGCGGAACCGGCTGGCCCAGGCGGCGCGCGGACGCCATCTGTTGTTTCTCGATTCCGACATGCTGCCGGACACGCCGACCTTCCTGTCCGATTGGCTGGCGCTGATCGCGGCCGAGGATCCTCCCGTGGCCTTCGGCGGCTTCTCGCTGAAGCAGGCCTCGACCGACGCGCGCTTCGCCGTGCATCGGGCGATGGCGGCGCGGGCGGAGTGCCTGGACGCCGCCTCACGTTCGCTGGCGCCCGAGAAATACGTCTACACCTCCAACCTGCTGGTCCGCCGCGACGTGTTCGAGGCGGAGGCCTTCGACCCGGCCTTCACCGGCTGGGGCTGGGAGGACGTGGAGTGGGCCATGCGCGTCGCCCGTCGCTGGCAGGTGCGTCACGTGGACGTGCCGGCGACCCACATGGGGCTGGACGAGACGGCGGCCCTGGCCGGCAAGTACGAGCAGTCGGCCGCCAACTTCGCGCGCGTCGTGGACCGGCATTTCGAGGTCGTCTCGACCTATCCCAGCTATCGCGCCGCGCGCCGGCTGAAGCGCCTGCCCGGGCTGAAGGCGATCCGGCCCTGGTTCAAGCGGCTCGCCCTGACGGACGTCGCGCCGGCGCCCCTGCGGGCCTTCTCCCTGCGCCTGTACCGCGCAGCCCTGTATGCGGATCGGGTGTGACGTGGCCCACGTCGCCGTCGTCATTCCCACGTTGCGTCGCCCCGAAAGCCTGACGCGCGCCCTGCGCTCGGTCTTCGCCCAGACGGGCCTGGAAGGGCACGGCGTCGAAATCGTCGTCGTCGACAATGATCCCGCCGGCACCGCCGCCGCGCCCGTGGCCGTTCTGACGCCGGAAAGCCCCTTTCCGCTGCGCTATGCGACGGCGCCCCGCCCCGGCGTGGCGACGGCCCGCAACGCCGGCGTGGGCGCCACCGGCGCGCCGCTGATCGCCTTTCTGGACGACGACCAGGAGGCCGGGCCCGGCTGGCTGGCGGCGCTGCTGGCGGCACAGGCGACGACCGGCGCGGACGTGGTGTTCGGGCCGATCACCGGCGTCGCCGAAGGGGCGCCGGACTGGGCGCGGGCCCATCTGGACGCCTTCTTCGGACGCGACGGACCGCCGGACGACCGCCTGATCGACAAGCCCTGGGGCTGCGGCAACGCCCTGCTGGTCCGCGCGACCGCCCTGCCCGGCCTCGCTCCCTTCGACGTCGCGGCCGACCAGTTGGGCGGAGAAGACGACGCCTTGTTCGCACGGCTCAGGGCGTCCGGCGGGCTGTTCGGCTGGGCGGCCCGAGCCCGGGTGTCGGAAATCGCGCCGCCGCACCGGGCCACGATGGCCTATGCCCTGAAGCGTGCCTTCGCCTATGGCCAGGGACCGAGCCAAGAGGCGCGGGCGCGTGGCGACTGGCCCGGCGTGATCCGTTGGATGGCCGTCGGCGCGGTTCAGGCGGTCGTCTGGAGCGCGGCGGCCGTCGGCCTGTGGCTGCTGCGACGCCCGGCCCGCGCGCGCGCGATGGATCGGGCGGCGCGAGGGCTGGGAAAGGTGCTTTGGGCGCCCGTGTTCGAGCCCAAATTCTATGGCGCGCGCGAACTGGCGCGGCTGGAGAAGCTCAGCCCGTCAGGCGCTTGAGGAAGGACGGCGGCGACCAGGCCGTGCGGTTCAGCACCACGCCCGCGATCCGTCCGCCCACGGCCTCGATCTCGTGCCGCAAGGCGCCGGCGGCGTCCGCGCCCGTGGACTCCGCCGCCACGACCAGCACGACCGCGTCGGCCAGCGGGGCCAGGATCAAGGCGGCGTCGGACCGGTCCGCCGAGGGGCAATCCACGACCACGGTCTCCGCATGGGGCCGCAGGGCGTTCCAGTAGGCCGGGTCCGGCGACGCCTCGACCCGCTGGCCGACCCGCAGCGTCTCCGCGGCGAAGCGCGAGACCCACATACGTCCGCCCAGGCACGACCGCGCCGTCAGCAGCCGCGCCGTCGGCACGATCCGGCCGTCGCGGCTTTTCACCGGCGGATGCACGTCGAAGAAGCAGGAACCGTCGGGCGACGCCAGAGCGGGCTTGCCCAGCTGGCCGAACCGCTCGGGCGCGCCCGCCACCGCCTCCATCTGGCCGGGCTGGTCCAGGTCGGCGTCGATCAGCCAGACGGGGCGGCGCGCCCGCACCGCGGCCAGACGCGCATACTCCCGGGCGACGGTGGACGCCCCCTCCCCGGCCACCGCCGAGACGATCAGCACCATGCGGCCGCCGCGCGACGGCGCCGGCCCGAGCGCGGCCCAGAGCGCCGCCATCTCTGACGTCAGGTCGATCATCGAATCGGCGGAACTGCGGGACACGGGCGAAAGGCTAACACGCCCGCCCGCTCACCGGGCCGCCTTGACCGGCGCGGCGGCGAGGACGGGCAGGTCCAAGGTCCGCCCCACCGAAGCGGGGGTCGAAAAGCCCCGGCGCGAGAAGATGCGGATCAGGCCGACCGACAGGGCCGTCAGGCCCGCGAACAGGATCACCGCGGCCAGCAGCGGCAGTTTCAGGCTGCGGCCCCGCAGCGGCGGCGAGGCGCGCTCCATGATCCGCACGTCGTCCGCCCCGGCGCGCACCAGACCCTGGTCCGCGAGCGCCTGGGCCTCGCGCTGCTGGAACTCGCGGACGGTCGCGCTCTGCACGTCACGGGCGCCGGCGAGGGTGGCGTTCTCGGACTCGATCGCGGTCATCCGCGCCTGCCTCGATCTCAGCTCTCCCAGTTGGCCGTCCAGCACGGCGAGGCGCGCCATGAGAGAGTCGCGCTGGGCCAGGGTGGTCGCGCGCGTGGTTTCCAGCTCGACCCAGATGGGGTTGGGGCCGGTGCGGACCTCCTTCACGCCCACGCCCTGGCCGGACCCCACATAGGCTTCCAGCCCGGCGATGCGGGCCTCGATGTCCTGGATCGGCTGGCTGTCGGGCAGATAACGGGCCAGCAACTGTTCGCGCTCCGTGCGGAGCTGAAGGATCTGGTCGCGCGCCGCGACGTTCAGATCCTGTTGCAGCGCGATCTCCGGCGGCGTGGCGGCCAGCTGGGCCTCCAGCGTCGCGAGCTGGCGGGTCAGCTGGTTCACCTGGGCCTGGGTGGAGAGGCGATCGGCCGACACGGTCTGCCAGTTTGCCGCCAAGGCCGTCTTGGTGGCCGCGAAGTCCCCGATGTTCTCGGTGCGGAGGAACTGCTCATAGGCCGCGTCGGCCTTGGCCAGCTCGTCCTCGAACACCAGCCGCTGGGCGGTCAGGGCGGGCGCCGTGGCGTCGGCGAACACCTCTCGGCGGTGGATCAGATACTGGTCGATGACGGCGTTCAGAACGGTGGCGGCGCGCTGGGGATCGTCGGCCTCATAAGACACGCCGATGATCGGGCTGCCCGTCACGGCGCCCGCTTCCAATCCGGTCTCCAGGGCGCGGATGGCGGCGACGCGCTGCTCGTCCGGCGTGCCTTTCGCGTCGGGCCCCAGAATGGCGGGGGCACCCAGCACGTCGACCACCCGGTCCTTGACGGCCCGGCTGTTCAACAGCGCCGCCTCCGACTGGGTGACGGTGTCGACGTCCGGCGTCTGCCCCCGTTCGGCCACGCCGACGCGGGGTTGATAGACGTACTCCTGACCCACGCCGGCATAGACGCTGCCGCGCGCCGTATAGGTCTTGCCCAGCGTCAGGACGACGGCCGCGCCGATCACGACGACGGCCAGGAAGACGACCAGCATGATCCAGAACTCACGGAACAGCAGGCCGATCACGTCCAGAAGGCCGTAGCGCGGTCGGGCGATGACGGTGGCCGTCGTGCGCATGGGCCTGGACGCGAATCCGTGAGACTGAACCGGGGCCTCAGCCTTCGCCCCTCGGCGTTAACCATCGGTTACCCATGACGCCGCACCCTGCCCTCGCAGTCGTTCGTCGCGTCGGGATTCGCCCATGACCTTCAGCCGCCGGCACCTGATGCTTGGCCTGGCCGTCCTGCCCCTGGCGGCGTGCGGCGGCGTGCGCGTGCCCCGGATGTCGTCGCCGCTGGCCGGGCCGGCGACCACGGCGGGGTTTCCGGACATCCCCTTCGCGGACTGGACGGACGCGGAGCCTGAATACGTCCTCTATCCCAACGACGAGATCGAGGTGGCGACGCCGACCGCGCCGGAGCTGACCCGCACCCTGAAGGTCGGGCCGGACGGACGGATTTCTCTGCCGCTTCTCGGCCAGGTCATGGCGGCGGACCGGACCCTGGCTGAGCTGGAGCGGGACGTCTCCGACGGCTATGCCGCGCAACTGGTTCGGCCGGTCGTCGAGATCACGCTCCGGCAGGCCGGGCCGATCCGGGTCTGGGTCGACGGAGAAGTCCGCACGCCCGGCGTCTATGAGATGACCGGCGACATCGACGCCTATCAGGCGGTGATCCAGGCCGGCGGCTTCCTGCCCACGGCACGCACGCAGGAGGTGGCGTTGATCCGGCGGGGGCCGGGCGGGCGCCGCATGCTGCGCGTCCTGGATTTGCGGCCCCGGCGCGGCATGGCGGTGGCTGTGCGACGCGGCGACGTGATCTTCGTGCCGCGCTCCACGCTGGGCGAGCTGGCCAACTTCTTCACCCAGATCCGCAACGCCTTGCCGATCGGGTTCAACTACACGATCAACGGGCAGTATCAGCAGTTCTGAAGGCGACCTGATCAGGCCGCCAGTCGGGTCGTTCCGGCGTCGATCCAGCGGCGGGCGGCGCGCTGGGCCTCGCCGATCTCCTCGCGGTCCATCTCCTGCGACAGCTCGCGGCGATAGTCGCGGGCGGCCTCCGACCCCTTCATGGCGGCCAGGTTCAGGATCATGTGCGCCGAGACGCGATCCATCGGGCAGCCGCCCGTGCCGGTCGAATACTTCAGCCCCAGCTGGAACAGCTGATCGCCGTCCATGTCCGGGGTGGGCAACGGCAGGGCGCCGTCTTCCGCAACGTCGTGCGCCAGTTCTTGCGCGTTCATCACCAGTCCTCCAGGCCGAGGCCCTTCTGGCCCCGCTTCCTTGAGCGCGATGAAATACCGCCGGTTTGAAGTTAAAGTTAATGGCGGAAACGCGGCGCGATGTTTTTCGCCAACGAAGCGTGAATACTCAAATGTGCGTTCAAACCTTGGAAACGACTCGGCAATCCGGCATTAAGACTTGCGCGCTCTTTGACCGAACAGGACGGCGCGCTGGGCGTCCGCCTCGCGCCCGGCCTTGGCCAGGTCGCGCGCCAGATCCTTGCCCAACCACCGCCCCGCCTGGACGGCGGGCCGGGCTTCCACCGTCTCGAACCAGCGCTTCAGATGGAGGAACTCGGCCAGATCCTGACCCTGGCGGTCCCAGGGCACGATCCAAGGCCAGATCGCCATGTCGGCGATGGAATAGTCGCCGGCCACGAACTCCCGATCCGCCAGCCGGCGGTCCAGCACGCCATAGAGCCTGTGGGTCTCGTCGGTATAGCGGCGCACGCCATAGGCCAGGTGACGCTGATCTGCGGTCAGCGCGGACGCATACTGTCGGAAGTGATGCGTTTGGCCCGCCATGGGGCCCAGTCCCCCGACCTGCCAGAACAGCCACTGATCCACTTCCGCCTTGCCGCGGGCGTCCTGCGGATAGAAGCGGCCGGACTTGGCGCCGAGATACTGCAGGATCGCCCCGCTCTCGAAGATCGACAGCGGCCGGCCGTCCGGCCCGTCCGGATCGACGATGGCCGGCATGCGGCCGTTGGGGCTGAGCGCCTGAAAGGCCGGGTCGAACTGCTCGCCCGTGCCGATGTTGACCGGCTTCAGCCCATAGGGCAGCCCCATCTCCTCAAGAGCGATGGAGACCTTCCACCCGTTGGGCGTGGGCCAGTACCAGAGTTCGATCGGGGAGCTCATGCGGGTCCTCTTCGTCTGCACGGTGCAGGTGGGATGTCGTCGACCGTCCCGCAACGCCGAACCTGACCGTCTCATTCAGGGACGGTTCATGCGCGGAGGCAGAGCGTCGGTCATCCCCCAGACCGCAGGCCGCCAAGGCCAGCCATATGACGAGGTCCGTTCATGAACCGCCTGACCCAGGCCGCCATCGTCGCCGTCGCTCTTTCGACGACGGCCGTTCCAATGGTCGCCGAAGCTCAAAATCGTCGCGATCGCCAGGAGCGCCGCGACGATCGCCGTGACTATCGTCAGGATCGCCGGGAAGATCGCCGCGAGTTCCGCGACGAACGCCGCGACGATCGCCGGGATTGGCGCCAGGGCGACTACGACAATCGGCGCGAGTTCCGGAACGATCGACGCGACGACCGCCGCGACTTCCGGGCCGAGCGTCGTGACGATCGAAACGATTTCCGCAACGACCGCCGCTGGGACCGGAACAATCGCGACTGGTGGCGGGGCCGGTCTGAGTTCCGCGACTACGCCGGTCGGCGCAACGGTTACTGGTACGCGCCGGGCTATGGCTATCACCGGGTCGAGCCGCGCTACTACGGCTACAGCTGGCGGCGTGGCGCCTACCTGCCGTCGGCCTATCACCGCTACTACGTGAACGACCCGTATTTCTACGGCCTGCGCGCGGCGCCGCGGGGGCACCGCTGGGTGCACGCGGACAACGACATCCTGCTGGTGGCCCTGGCCACCGGCCTGATCGCCGACGTCCTGTTCGACGTCTTCTGACGCGACGGGACGTGCGTGGGGAGAAGGGCCTCGCGGCGCGCTCGCGGGGCCTTTTTCCTGTCCGACGCGGAGGCGGCGATGGTTCACATGCCGTTCAGCTTGACGGGATCAGCTTCGATCCCAAGCCGCCCAGAGGGGCGTGCAGGAACCCCGAGAATGAAGAGAACCCTTCTGGTCTTCTCCGCCCTGACGGCCTTCGCCGTTCCGGCGGCGGCCCCGACCCTCGCCGCGGCGCAGGACGCCGAGCCCCGCGACCGCAGCGAGGTGCGATCCGAGCGTCGCGAGCAGAGGCGTGAGGCGCGCGAAAGCGGTGGCGGAGGCGGCGGCGGCGGGGAAGAGCGGCGCCGCCCGGACGTCACCCCGCCCTCCCCGCCCACGCCGCCGCAGGATCGGCGGGAACGCCGCGAAGAGCGCCGCGACGATCGGCAGGATCGCCGCGAAGAACGGCGTGACGACCGTCCCGACCGTCCCGTCACCCGCCCAGAGCAGCGCGAGGATCGCCGCGAACGGCGCGAGGACCGCCGTGACGATCGGCAGGATCGGCGTGAGGAGCGGCGCGACGATCGCCCCGTGCCGCGGCCCGAACAGCGCGACGACCGTCGGGAACGGCGCGAAGATCGCCGCGACGATCGTCAGGATCGGCGCGAGGATCGCTTCGAGCGCCGGGACGACCGTCGCGAGTACCGCGAGTTCCGCCGCACCTGGAATCGCGACGTCTGGCGGCGCGACTGGAACCGTCGTCACGTGCGCACCGACTGGTGGCGCAACGACCGCCACTTCCGCGGCTGGTCGGGCGTGCGGGTCGGCTTCTATTTCTCGCCGGGCTATGGCTACTACAGCGTGCCGCGCTCCTATTGGGGTCGCACCTACCACGAGGGCCAGTACCTGCCGTCCATCTTCTGGCGGTACGAGATCACCGATCCGGCCTACTGGGGCCTGCCGTGGCCGCAGCCGGGCACGATGTGGGTCTGGGTGGACAACAACATCTACCTGGTCGACCGCTTCGACGGCTACGTCATCGAGGCCATCCACGACGCCTGGCGCTGGTAGGCCCCGCCGAAACGAGAAAGGCCCCGGAGCGATCCGGGGCCTTTTTCACGTGAGTGGTCTCAGATTTTCCTCAGGGCCTGGATCATCTCGACGGTGTCCAGCTTGCAGTCCCAATAATCGATCAACGTCGCCTCGTTCAGGGCGATCCAAGCCGACACAAGCTTCAGGCTGGCGTTGTCGAGCGGTCCCTCGATCAGAGTTGGACTGGGTCGAATACCGACCACGGCCATGTCATGCGCGTCCAGCCGGTCCCCCGGCGTCCTGCTGACCTTTACGCGCGCGTCATGCCGGGCTCGACCGCGGTCGCTCACCCAGATCGTCATCGGCAATCCCGTGTGTCTCGGACGCAGGTTCGCCATGTGGAAGAAATCATCCTCCTCCAGCGGCGCGTCGGAAACTGGCCGGTGCATGTTCATGCCGCAGCATACCGCGAAATCTCGGCCTGCCCAAACCGGCTCAGGCGACGGCGGGCAGGCGCGCCACGTTGCAGTGGGTCCACAGTCGATCCATCGCCGTGACCAGGGCGTCCATCATGCCGTCGTCATGGTCCGGCGAGGGCGTGAAGCGCAGGCGCTCGGTGCCCTTGGGCACGGTCGGATAGTTGATCGGCTGGACGTAGATGCCGTGGTCTTCCAGCAGCAGGTCCGAGATCATCTTGGCATGCACCGGATCGCCCACGAACACCGGCACGATGTGGCTTTCGGACGGCATGACGGGGATGCCCGCCGCCTCGAACCGCGCCTTCAGCGCGGCGGCGCGCTCCTGGTGACGGTCGCGCAGTTCCGGATGCGCCTTCAGATGACGCACGGACGCCAGGGCGCCCGCCGTCAGCGCCGGCGGCAGCGACGTCGTGAAGATGAAGCCCGCGGCCCAGCTGCGGATCGCGTCCACGATCACGGCGTCGGCGGCGATGTAGCCGCCCATGACGCCGATCGCCTTGCCCAAGGTGCATTCGATGACGTCGATCTGGTCAAGCACGCCGTCCCGCTCGGCGATGCCGGCGCCGCGCGCGCCGTACAGGCCGACGGCGTGGACCTCGTCGAGATAGGTCATCGCGCCGTACGTCTTCGCCAGGGCGATGGTGCCCTTCAGGTCGGCGACGTCGCCGTCCATGGAATAGACGCTCTCAAAGGCGATCAGCTTGGGCGCGTCCACGGGCGCGGCGGCCAGCAGCGACTCCAGGTGCTTGAGGTCGTTGTGCAGGAAGACGTGACGCTCGCACCCGCCGTTGCGGATGCCCGCGATCATGGAGGCGTGGTTCAGGCTGTCCGAGAAGATGATCAGGCCGGGCAGGATCCGCTGCAGCGTCGCCAGCGTCGCCTCATTGGCCACATAGCCGGACGTGAACAGCAGCGCCGCCTCCTTGCCGTGCCAGTCGGCCAGCTCGGCCTCCAGGTCGACCGCCGAGCGGGTGGTGCCCGAAATGTTGCGCGTGCCGCCGGCGCCTGCGCCCGCCGCGTCGATCTCGGCCGTCATGGCCTCGAGAACGACAGGGTGCTGACCCATGCCGAGATAGTCGTTGGAGCACCAGACGACCACCTCCTGCTCGGTCCCGTCGTCACGACGGCGCACGGCGCACGGGAACCTGCCGCGCACGCGCTTCAGGTCGGCGAAGACGCGATAGCGGCCTTCCCCCTTCACCTGCTCGACGGCGGACTGGAATGCGGCGCGGTAGTCGTACAACCCGGCGATCTCGGACGGCTTCTGAACAAGCCGTGTGTGACTCCCGTCACGGCGAAAGTCCACCTCCAGAGGGAGCTAAATGGTCGCAAGCTTCCACTTGCGAACCATTATCAGGCAAGATCGTGCGCGGTCAGCGCGGCAGTTCGTCCAGCCTGCCGCGCAGCAGCTGCAGGATGGCGGAGAAGTCCCGCCCGCCGAAGCCGAGGCGGTCGAACATCTGGTAGAGCGCCTCCGTCTGGGCCCCCAGCGGCGTCGAAGCGCCGGCCGTCGCCGCGGCTTGCTGCGCCAGCTTCAGATCCTTCAGCATCATCGCCGTGGCGAACCCGCCGTCGTAGTTGCGGTTCGACGGGGCGGTCGGCACCGGGCCGGGCCAGGGATAGTAGGTCGTCACCGACCAGCTCTGGCCCGACGCCTTGGAGACGATGTCGAACATCTTGACCGGGTCCAGACCCAGCTTCTCGGCCAGGGCGATGGCCTCGCAGGTGCCCAGCATGGTGATGCCCAGGATCATGTTGTTGCAGATCTTGGCCGCCTGCCCCGCCCCGTGGTCTCCGGCGCGGAAGGTGGCGCGGCTCATGGGTTCCAGCGCCGCCTCGATGCGCGCGAACTGCGGCTCGTCGCAGCCGACCATGAAGGCCAGCGTCCCCGCGTCCGCCGCCATCGTCCCGCCCGACACCGGCGCGTCGGCGAAGACATAGCCCGCCTCGGCGGCCAGCCCCGCCACCTTGCGGCAAGTTTCCACGTCGATCGTGGAGCAATCCAGCAGCAGCGCGTTCGTCGGGGCCGCGCCGATGATCTGTTCGGAATAAACCTTCAGCACGTGCGGCCCGGCCGGCAGCATGGTGATGACCACGTCCGCGTCCTTGACCGCTTCGGCCACCGAAGACGCCGCCTGACAGCCTGCCGCCACGGCGCGATCCACCGCGTCCTTCGACAGGTCGAACGCCTTCACGACGCGGCCGGCCTTGGCCTGATTGGCGGCCATGCCCCCGCCCATGTTGCCCAGGCCGATGAAGGCGACGGTCTGTGTCATGACGAACTCTCTCCCTGCGATTTTGCGGGAGGGTTAGCGGGTGAGAACGGGCGCGTCATCTCTTCCTTCTCTCCTTGTGGGAGAAGGCCGAACTCAGGGCTTCCGGAACCGCAACATGAACTGGCTGGTGTTCCCGCGGATCGAGCCGTCGAAGACGTTTGCCGTCATCGGGTCGGCGGGGCGCAGCAGGAGGTCGCTTTCGCCCTCCAGCACGAAGCCGGCGGCGGTCGCCTCGCGCTTGACCTGCTCCACGTCGATCCGGTGCAGGGTGTTGGCGGCGGACAGGCCCGAACCCGCCGCGGCGTGGTGGTCGATGATCACATAGTGCCCGCCGGGCTTCAGCGCGGCGAAGGCGGCGGCGTTGACGCGCCGGGCCGTGTCGTCCGGGAAATGGCTCAGGTGAAGGTCGTGATAGTTCTGGGCCGTGAAGATCAGGTCGACGCCCGAGGGCCAGACCGGGGCCGCGATCGGCGACGTCAGCCCGTCGACGCCGTCCAGCGCGCCGGCCGCCCGCACCGCCTCGCCATAGCTGGCCTGAAAGGCGATGAACTCGTCCGGCTGCCAGGCCGTGACCCGCCCCTCCGGCCCCACGGCAGCGGAGAAGGCGCGGGTGAAGAAGCCGCCGCCGATGATCATGTCGATCACCCGGTCGCCCGGCTCGACGCGGGCGAAGGCCAGGGTCGCGGCCGTCAGGCGCGAGGCGTCGCGTCCCCGGTCCGCGTCCGTGCGCGGCGCGCCCGCAAGCGCCGCCGCATAGCTCTCGGGCGACGGCCCGCCCCTCATGCCGGCGCACGCCGCCGCGCCCAGCGCCGCCGCGATCGCCGCGGCGGCCAGTCCGATCCTCAATCCACGCATGCTCGGCTCCTCAGCCCGGTTTGCGGAAGCGGTAGACGAACTGGTCCGTCCGGTAACGGATGCGCTCGTCGAAGACGTTGATGGTGCGGTCGTCCTGCGGGTTGCGGATCGCGTCGCTTTCCCCGTCGAAGATGAAGCCGGCGGCCTCGACCTCGCGCTTCAGGAACTCGCCCTCGATCCGGTGCAGCGACTGCACTTCGGTGTTCCCCGTGCCTGGCCGACCGGCATGGTCGATGACGACGTACCACCCGCCGGGCTTCAAAGCGTCGTAGACGGCCCGGTTCATCCGATTCACGTCCACACCGAAGGCCGGGATATGGAAGTCGTGGTACTCCTGAACCATGAAGACCGCGTCCAGCGGCTCGGGGAAGGCCATGGCGTCCAAGGCGCCTTCCATGGCCACCACATTGGGATAGGTGCCGGCGAGGCCTTGGGCCAGCGGCGTCTCCCGCGTCGCGGTGCGGGTCGGCACGAAGGCGTAGACGCGGCCGTTCTCGCCAACGACGTTTGCGAACAGGCGGGTGAAATAGCCCTCCTCCGGCCGGATGTCGGCGACCTTGTCGCCGGGCTTCAGTTCGACCAGCTCCATCATGGCAACAGGCTTGCGGGCGTCGTCGCGCGCCACCTCGTTCGCCGGCCGGCGCGCGTCGGCCAGCGCCGCGGCATAGACCGCGTCGGAATCGAAATGCGAGACGTGCAGGCCGGACTCGCCGACGTCGTCGGTCACGTTGATCACCACGCAGCCCGCCAGGGTCACGACCGAGCCGACGGCGAGGATGAGTGTGCGCATCGAAATCTCCTGAACGGCCCACGCCATCTGCGCGTCAAACGCCCTCTTGAGCAAGCCTCAGGACAAGGACGTCCACTCCTGATCCGCCGGGAGCGGCGCGAACAGGGCCTCGACTTCGGCGTCCGAAACGCCCGCCAGCGTCTCCGGCTTCCACTTCGGCTGGCCGTCCTTGTCGACGATCACCGATCGCACGCCCTCCTGAAAGTCGTGAGTTCGGACCACGCGGCCGCCCAGACGGTACTCCATGGCCATGTTCGACGCGAAGTCGGGCATGGAACGGCCCAGCCGCAGCTGGCGCAGCGTGACTTTGAGCGACTGCGGCGATTTCGTCTTCAGCACGGCCAGTTGGGCCCGCGCCCACTCCGTGCCCTCCGCCTCCAGCGCGGCGAAGATCGCCTCGACCGTGTCATGCGCGAACAGGCGATCGATTTCCTCGGCGTGCGCTTCGAGCGGCGGCTCTCCCGGATCGTCCTCCAGCCCGTCCGCCACGTCGGCCGGATGCGCCGGGTCGGTCTTCAGGACCGCGTGGAAGGCCTCGATCGCGTCGGACGGCAAATAGTGGCTGTGGATGCCCAGAAACACCGTGTCCGCCGCCTTCAGCCGCGCCCCCGTCAGCGCCAGCCACGTCCCCGTCTCGCCCGGCAGCCGCGACAGGAACCAGCCTCCGCCGACGTCGGGAAACAGGCCAATTCCCGTCTCCGGCATGGCGTAGGTCGTCCGTTCCGTGGCGATCCGCACCTCCGCCGGTTCGCTGATGCCCACGCCTCCGCCCATGACGATGCCGTCCACGATCGCCGTGATCGGCTTGGGGTACTCGAACATCAGGTGGTTCAGCCGGTATTCGGTCAGGAAGAAGGCCCGGGCCTCCGCCGCATCCCCGGCCCCGCTCTCGGCGATCATCCTGATGTCGCCGCCGGCGCAGAAACCGCGCTCGCCCGCGTGATCGATGACCACGGACTTCACCGCCGGATCGTCGCGCCAGGCCAGCAGCGCCGCCGTCATCGCCTCACACATGGACTTATTCAGCGCATGCAGCGCCTTCGGCCGGTTCAGGGTGATGCGTCCGACCCCGGACTGGACGCGGGTCAGAACTTCGGATTCGTCGGACATGCGGCCGGATTAGTCGCGCAGATCGAACACGTCCACGCCTGCCGCGCGGGCGGCGTCGATCAGACGGGCGTCGCGTGAGGCCAAGGCTGCGCCCAACTCCATGGCGAGCGCCAGATAAGCAGCGTCGAACAGGCTTAGGCCCGCCTCCATGGCGAACGGCGTCAGTCCAAAGACATCCTGCTGGTCAACGGGTTCGGAGACCGCGATCTCCAGAGCTTCGATCTCCTCAAGAACAGGCGCCAGGTCGATGTCCCGGGCCACGCTTCTGACCATGATCATGTTGGCCACCTCCCAGCGAAAAACGTAGGGCACGGCCAGGCGGTGCTGGTCCAGTTCCTCCATGAACCGCCGGCTGGCATCGGTCGTCTGACTTGGAAAGACCCAGGCCCCGACGACGGACGCGTCCAACACCACCCAGCTCATTCGCGGATGCGGGCCTTGAGCTCATCCCACGACAGCGACTCGAATGACGGATTGGATGGCTGGGAGTCGCGCAGGGCCTTGAACCGGGCCGACAGTTCCGCACCGCTGAGCTTGCGACGCCCCTCCAGCGGATCTCCGTCCTTGACCAATCTGGCCACCGGCCGGCCATGACGCATGATCCGCACGGACTCGCCGGTGGCCTCGACCTCGCTGAGCAGGGCGGAGAACCCCGTTCTGGCCTCCAACACGCCGACTTCACGCATCACGAACTCCTGACTACAAGAGGTCAGAATAGCAGGTGGGATCTTTGCGGCCAAGGCGGAGCTGTGCCCGGTCACCCCGCTGGCGTCACGCTCAACTGGTACGGAATATACAGCATCAGTTCCAGAGGCCCGGCCTGGCGCCAGGTCACCTGCCGCGACAGCCCGGTCACTTCGACGCCGTAGGTCGGTCCAAAGGCGGCGGCGGTCGTCCCTGCGTCCGCCGCGATCGCGGCGAGCACCACCGGTCGGTACTGGTCGGGGCGGATCACCGTCGGCTCCCAATCGTCCATCAGGCGCAGCTCGGTCCGCCCGACCCGCTGCGTCGCCTCGATGAAGGCGCGGATGCGGGCGGACGACGCTTCCAGCGTGTCCCCTTCCGCGATCGGCGTCTTGATGACCAGGGTCACCGCGCTGGTGTCCGGCCGACCGTCGTCGCTGTGAAAGCGCAGCGTCGGGATCATGCGCGCGTCGAAATCGACCACGCTGCCCCCGGAATCGAGGCCCAGTTCGATGCTGGCGTCCAGGCCCGCCGCCCGCGCCATAGCGGCCAGCGTCTGGGTGATCTCGCTGCGCCGCTGCGCCGCCTCTCTCGTGTCGCAGGCGACCCGTACCGACACGACCAGATTGTCGGCCCGGCGCGACACCTGCACGTTCGGAAACTCCGCCTGACTGGAATAGCCGCGGCTGGAGTTGGCGCTGAACCGGTATTCCTGAGCCTGGGCCGCTCCGGCGAGCAGGCAGGCGGCGGCGACGAGCGGGATCATGAGACGCATGGCGGTGGCTCCGTTCTGTTGGAGCCAGCAGGCCACGATCGACCGCCGCCGTCTGCCGACGAAAGCTGACGGCTAGCTGTGGAGGCTCAACAGGTTGTCCTCGGACAGGCCGAGTCGGCTGATGGGCGTTTGTAGTTTGATGCCGCCGTGGGGTCGATGCCAGTTGTATCGGTGGATCCAGAACGGCAGCTCTTCGGCGCGGCG